>Ga0247835_1005505_pt1 | contig 10227 bp, 9 predicted proteins | sample LaCtaG_3_FD_189912 | JGI IMG/M metagenome (GOLD analysis project Ga0247835, IMG submission 189912) | Freshwater microbial communities from meromictic Lake La Cruz, Castile-La Mancha, Spain - LaCruzMarch2015_13.5m | ecosystem: Environmental > Aquatic > Freshwater > Lake | place: Spain: Castile-La... | reverse complement strand
CCGCGCGCCCCCGTGCCGGGACCCTCCACCTTCGCGCGAAAGGAGGTTCCCTCCCCGCCCCAGATGGGATGCGCGATGGTCTTGGCGAGCGGAGAGGCAATCAGCCGGTCCACCAGTTTCCGATCCGGCGCCGCGTCAAGCGGAACCTGCCATACGACGGCCGTGGTCTTGGGTCGGGACAAGATAACCAATGCCTTGAATGCGCTATCGCTTCCAGCCTGCCAGTCCCGCAGGAGGAGATCGGCCTTGATGCCGCCATCGACGGAGAACCGCGTCCGGTCGGAGTCATGGACCCATGCGCGGCTGGAGAGAACCGGATGCCGATGGGGTGTGGTCACCGCTGCGACCGGGTAGTCTTCGAGCCAGTAATCGAGTTTAGGCAAGGCGATTCCCGCTTCCTTCCACGCGACCACGGCTTTCGCAATACCGCTGAGCCGGAAGATCGAATCGAGCCTGGCAATCTCTGGAAACTGTTTGGACAATTCCGGCATTGATAGCGTCATGTCGCGCGCAAACTGTTCGGCGACCGGATCGGACGACGAGCCGTCTGGCGACCCGTCGCCGCGAGACAGGAGTTTCGCCTGGATTTCGACCTCGAACAGATCGATCAGGGCCACGCCGGCATCGCTCCGACTTGCCACGACCGAACGCTCGGACGGGAAGAACCACATGATATTGAGAGAGCCAGCCTCGCCCCCCTCGTGTAACCAGCTCGCGGCGAGCGCGTCCGCGTAAGGCGTGATTGCTTTATCGTTTGCTGCCAGTAAGCCAAGCCCAAGCTTCTTGAGCACGACATCCGCGGCAAGGAGGTCGCGCCCGACCGACGTATCTCCGACTCCCCCCTCGAAACGGACATCCTGCATTCCCGTCTGATCGGTCTCCCGATTGCGGTCGATACTCACCGCGGGGGGGCTTCCCGCGGCCATTGCCCGTAAGACGATCGGCCAGAAATCGAGATCGATGGGACGCGCCTGGGAATCGACCTCGCCGACCAGGATCAGGTCCTGGGTAGCGCCGTCGTAGACAATGCCGATTGGCCGGGTGATTCCCCCAGTCAGCCGAATCGTCTTGCCGGGGTTCCCGCTACCCACGGCCTTGCGTGCCTCGTTCAACGAAAAGGCGACGTAGCTATTGGCCTCAGCGCATCCAACGAGGAGAGCCAAGAATACTGAAAGGCCGAGCTTAATGGCTAAATTGCGCATAAGGGCACCGTAGAGAAGTCAACGCTATTCCAGGATCCCGTAACCTAAGCCATAGATTGCCACAAAAGGCCATTTGCCTTTGATAACAATGGGATCGGCACGTGCACCGCCGATCTGTTCTCTGGACGATCCAAGCGGCCCTCCGATTGCGTCGCTGACACCTCGGGCGAACTGCCCCTTAAGATTGGCAGGAAGATTCTGGCCAGATGTTCTATCGATCGACTGCCGGGGCGTCGGTGATCGGTCCAGTCTGGCCAACGCCTTCTCAGCGGCATTGCGATTCTGTTCGGTTTGCCCGCGAATTTCCAGTTCGGTCAGCTTAGCGCCTCCGGCCACCGCAACGCTTGCCAGTTTCCCAGTGCCTGGGGACTTTGTACCGGCGGTAACCGTCGCGTCTGCCAATGCAGCCAGACCCGGCGTGGCGATTGCAATGCCGTTTGCGTTCCGCTCTGCCCATCCGCCTCTTTCGTTGGTCGTGCGGATATTGCCATAGGTGTCTGTTAAAGTGCTCTTTTGCTTTTCAGTCAATTCAGGATCCTGGCCAAATTTTTCATAATAGGCGGTATGCTCGCGAGCGGCGGAGTTTAGCGTTGTCCATCTAACGAAGGTCTTACCGAATGGCAAATGCGATAGCTGCTGATCCCACATGTTACCCCGGTCCAACTTGTCCCGGATGCTAGCGGACAGTTCTTCTTTGCTCTTAAACGACGTGCCGGGTGCATGCGTCTCAGCGACCAGGTCGGCGAACGGCCGCCCGAGGACCGTCGCCGTGTAGCGAGCCTCGTTCTCCATCAACAGCAACGCGAGTGCTTCGTCCGCGCCGTCAGCCGCGGAAAGATCGCGGTAGGCGGACTGTCTGTCCCCACGGGCCAGATGCATACAACCCCTTCCATGCTGGGCCAAGGCAAACCCCCTTGATGCACCGAGTGCCGCAGAGAATGAGTCGATCGCCCCCTTGGTTCCCCCCTCATTCCGCTGAATGTGGAGGTAGCCTGTGTTGGCAAGGGCATCCGCCAAGTCTGTGCTGATCTTGCTCGCTTGTAAGAAATCCTCGTCGGCCTTTCCAATATCCTTGCGCACTGCGTAAGCTACTCCCCTGGCATTATAGGCGAGCGCGGCATCGCCATTGACTGCGATCACGACATCGAACTCACGCAGTGCCTCGTCCCACTTGCCTAAGCGTGCGGCGGCATCGCCAGCAAAGAAGTGGGCATAGGGCTGATCGGGATTCTTTGCGAGGTTCTCGCCCGCCCACGCCTGATAGGCTTGTAACTGCTGCGGGTCGCGGGTACCAAATAAGAGTACTGTGGCCTCATTGTTGTAGTTGAGTGCGAGGCAGGCGTGCCCGCGGACCAGTTTCAAGACGGGTGACGGGTGGGCGAGGTCCACCCCTTCGGTGAGTTCGAGCACCTGCTTCCAATCCCCGGCGAGTGCCTTGGCGGTGACCTTGGCAATGACCGCAGGGTCCGGTGCAGGCGCGGCGTCGGCCTGGGTGGTTTGCACTTGTTCGATGGGTGGCGCTGGTTCGACCGCGCAAACCAGTGAAGATACAGCCAGCAGGAGTCCAAGAATTGTGGGGATCGTGGTTTTCATAGCGATACCAACCTGATGAATAGCGCTCGAACAGTGTGCAATAAACGCTTTACGTTTTAACAACCAGGCGGAACGACTTAGTAGCCGTCGACTACGCCGGGTTCGCTGTCGGTACTGCCGTCGAGCGGACGCAGGACGGGTCGGTCGCGGAAGGTGGTCCAGGCAAAAGAGTGCCCTCGCGCCTTGATCGCGCGACTGAGTTTGAAAAAGGATTCGATCGAGTCTGCGCAGACGTTCAAGAAAAAGATAGCAGACTCAGGCGTAAGCCCTCGGTCCTTAATCAAGGTGTCGAGCAAGTCGCCATCTCTGATCGCGATGGAAACGGCAGTACCGTCCCGCACGCGTTTGATCTCGGCGCAAGTCAGTTGTTCGCGAGTCACTCGGTTAAAGCAGGGCGTTTCTCGAACCGAGAAATAAGGCTCGACCGCAGGAACCAAGCGGCCCTTCGTGACGACGAGCGGGACGAGCGTCTTACCCTCCATCCGGCGAGAGCTCCCGTAGCCGGCCGCTTGATCTGTCTTCGGGTCGTTGAGTGCTTCGAGCTGTTTCACGAGAGTGTCCCGCTCGGTTTCGCTGTCACGTTGCCGAGCTTCGAGCTCGGCGAGGGAAAGCGATTCCGGTAGTTGGCTATTGGCGGCAACGAGTCTCGCAAGGGTCTGTCGCTCATCTTCAATCAGTTTGCGAGTAACCGCGAGCCGCTCGGCGGCCATGGCAGGGTCTTCGTCGGTCGCGCGCGGGAGCGTATCCAGGGTTTGCTGCATCCGGTCTACCGCCTGCCGGGCTTGACCGAGCCTTTCGTCGAGGGTTGAGAGGCGCGCGGAGAGGGACGCGAAGTCTTCCTCACCCAGTCGAGCCGGCGCGGGGCCAGCGATCGCTGCTGGGCTAGCGGCGAGACAGGTCAGGCAGACCATCAGGCTGACAACGGGGTGTAAGCAACAGTGCATTTGCCTGTGCGGAATCATCTGACTTCCCCTTGGGTCAGCCCATGAAGGGCGCGCTCCACCTCGGGTAGCGACTGCTCGGCCCCGGCGATCTCCCGCTCGGCCGCGTCAATGTCGTTGGTTAATTGCAGGAGGTCAGGTCCTACGGCATCCTCCGGCGAATCGAGATCGGCCAGGGTAAGCGGGTTGAGCAAGAGCAGGCCAGCACTGACCGCGAAGATCAGGTCGGCAAGCGCGACAAAACCAAGAAAGGAGAACCCGTGGTATCTGCGCTTCATGATCGAGACCGCTGGTGAGATTTAGTGGCAGGTTTCGGTGAGGCCTTCGGTTCGGGAGTCGTCGGGGCCGCTGCATTCGGATCCGGAGGCAGATAGGGCGTGATCGATGCGCCCGCTTCCAGCGGGAAGGCAGAGCGGCCGGTCTTCTCGTCGATGCGGGAGTAGATCATCGGTTGCAGGGAATCGAATGAATCCCCGTACCATCCTTGAGGACGCACGACGAAGACGACGAATTGCGCCTGATCGATTCGCGCGATCAGTTCATTGACGACCTTGTCGTCGGGCTTCTTGGCGAGCCGGGTCTTTCCCGGATAAACCAGCGCGTAACCCTTGAGACATTCGATCAGGATGTAGGGCCCCCGGTAGTTACCGACAATTTGACGCCGTCCGGGTCTAGCGGCCTGGTCTTGGTCCAGTCTGGCCAGTTCCTCGCGGTGACGGATCGTTTCCGCTGTGGTCTCGGCGATCTTGACGCGGGCATCAATGTTTCGCCGCAGCTCCTCGGCCTCCGATTGGGCAATCCGCTGGTCGCGATCGATCCGCAGGATCTCCACCCGTCGCGCGATATGCTCCTGGGCGGACTGGGTTCCGCTTGCGCCGTCGACGATTTGCTGGGTCTTCTCGCGGAGCTGCCGCGACCAGTCCAGTGTCTTGCCGTCTTCGCTAATGACCAGCAGGCCAACCACACTCGCGAGCAGGCAGGTGAGTAGTGCCAGCGCCAGCACGTCGAGGCTGAACATCGGGTGTCGCGTTTTCATCGTGGCGGGGTCTTGCCTGAGGTGGGAGGGACTTCCGTCGCGTCGACAATCCGAATCTGGCGCGGTTGGCGAATCTCCTCGCGGATCAGTCCGGTCTGGTTTCCGAGATCGGTCGATAGAGTCGCCACCCGGTCGCCCAAGGTCCGCACCGCCTCCGGCAGATTCGCGGTCGACTGCTCGACACCGTCCAGTCGTTGTTGAAACGTGTCGATCTGGTCGGTAATCGTGCCGGTAGCTGTCGCGATGCGTGTACGTATCGCGCTGATGTTTGAGTCTAGCGTAGTGGCGATACCTTGCACCGAACCAATGGTCGTCTTGATGATTGCCACCTCGCTGCCGACCGCTGCCATCGTTTGGCCGAGTTGCGCAATTCCTTCGGTCGCTTGTGCGGAGTCCTTGACTCTTTCCTCCATCGTTGTCGCAAAGCCTTCGATCAGTTTGAGCGCATCCCCGTAACGCGTCAGCGAGTCGGAGGCGGCACCGACGCTCGCGGCCAGCCGATTCAGTGCCTCGGCGGAGTGGTTCTGATCGGCCTCTAATTGTGCATTGAACAGCCGTAGGTTGCGGTCGAGTTGCTCGATAGCGCCGGAGATCTGTTGCGGTGAAGTTGCTAACGACTCCGTATGCTCCGCCAGCCAACCGTCGATGAACAGGTTCAGTTGGAGCAGCAGAGATTCTTCCCGCTTTTTCAGCAAACTCAGTACGATGAACAGGATGATCGTCAGGGCAAGGCCTAATAAGGTGTTGTCGAACGCGATGGCAATCGCCTTCGCGAAGTCTTTGGAGCTTGCCCCGCCGGCGGCGAGGAAGCTTTGGTAAAGACCGTGACTGAGCCCGAAGACGGTCCCAAAAAAGCCCATCAGCGGCAGCACTTGTACGATGTCCGAAGGGAGACGGTAGGCGGCATCGAGCTCCGCCTCGTCGTGCTCGGCGAGGCTCTGGGTTGAAAGCCGGTAGTCGTGCCTTACACCCCAGGAAGCAAACTCGCGCACCTTGATCCAGCGACGTTGAACGATCGTTTGGCCGGACCCAATGGCAGCGTGCGCCTGTAGGTCCGACAGGGCCTTGCGTTCGAGTTGAAATTCAGGAATGCGGCGTAGCAAGTGAATCAGCCCGATCGCGAAGCTGACCAGCAGCACCCATTGGACAAACCCCCTCTGGAACAAAAACCCATAGTTCCAGGTATCGACGGGAAGGGCGAGATACAGGACAAATAGCGCGGTTCCGACAATACCGACGCCAAGCGCAACAGTCAGGGGAAGACCGCGATCGTAGATCGCATGATGTCGCGTGAACACCGCCCGGTCATCGCCGCGTTGAGGGGTAAAAGGAGCTGCGCTGAGTGATCGTTCGTCAGCGTCCCGAAGCGTTAAATCGGTTTCAATCATCGGGTAGCTCCCTGTCAAGTTGTCTGGATCGGAGAAAGATGTGTCAAATCACGGAGGAAAATGCGGAAGAAATGTTGCCGATTCACCATACGCTGCGCCCTCGATAGCGATGCGATGCCGACGATTAACCGAGCGCGAACGCCCTAACCGTTTTCCGCCTTGAGCAGGCAGGCAAGTCGTTGCCTCACGATCTCCCTGGTTCGGTCGTCCAACCAGGACTGCGCCAGACACCAACGTCCGAGGTTGGTACCGGCCGTCCCTTGGTGGGACGCGCTTGCGGTCTCCCCTGTCGCCGCGCACAGATCGGCGAGCGCGGACAGCGCGCGCGCCACCTCCGGCGGAAATTCGTCGACACCCAAGGCCATGAGTTGACGGGCATAGCGTCGGACCTCAGCGACAATTGCAGCGGGGGGCGCCGGGTGCTCGAACAGCTCGAAAAAGTTGGTGATCCCATGACGGTCCAGCGCCTGCTGCTGTTCCGTTGGCTTAGCGAGCGCACCGGATGCGCTTTCGCGCAGGGCCGTGGCGACGCTGGCGCCCATCTGATGGACCCATAAGGCTGCCAGATCCGCGTCGCCGAAGGGGTTTGGGGGACGCTCGTCGCCGGCCAACAGGCCCGCCAGAATCGTCGTTCGTTCGACCGTATCGATGGGTTTGCAGTCGCGCATGAGCTATCCTCAAAGGTTTTCGGGCAGACCCCAGACCAAGTTCATTCCGTTCCCATAGACGATCCGCCGCAGTTCCCGGAATTCCTCCTCGATATCCGCGCCCGGCACCGCATAGGACGCAACCACGGTCTCCAGATGACGTCGGAACGCCCTGACCGCGGTGGTCAGCAGATTGATCGCCTGGCGCGGTGTTTCGATCTGTAAGGTTTCAATCAGCTCTTCGTACCTGACCGGCGCCGCACCGTGCAGCGCCGGATCGGCGAGACGGAGCCGAAAGACCTGCCAGAGGTCCGCGCGTTGACGTGCCAGGCAATCCTGTTCAAAGGCAGCGACCGCGGCACACAGGACCTGCTGCGCCCAGAGGGATTGGAGCATCTCGTCCAAGCTGACCTGCGGTGATGCGAATTCGGACAGATCGTCGGTCGGTTCTTCCCGCTCGGCCTGTTCTTTGACCCGCCGCAGCTCGGACAGGGTATGGTTGCGCAACGCCTTGATCAGGAGATTGCGGAACTTGCCGCGCGTCGGGTCTGCCGCCGCCGGCAGGTTGTGCGTCATGATCTTCGCGACGAAAAACTCCTGAAGAATGTCTTGGGCCAAGTCGGGGTCGATGCGCATACCGAAGACCAGGAAGCGATGCAGGGCTGCTTGGTATCGCCCCAGAAACTCCGACAGCCAGCGCTGCCGCGCTGCCTCGTCTCCAGCGGAGGCGCGCCGCAACCAGGACCACTGGGTCTCGGGAAAGGGGGAACGACGTTTGGCCATGGTTGTGGTTCGCCCGAGTTAGGTCAGCGCTCGTTGCGCACCATACGGACATAGCGAGCGTTATCCGTGCCGAGGATACCGCTGTCGCCGTGAGAGAAACTCACATACCATGCGCCTTCGTTGGGCTTCCCGCTGAGCGTCGAAGACCAATACCAACCGGGCGAGGTGTTCGGAAAAGCACGGAGATCAATGGTGGGTCTGATCGTCATCAAGGTCCCTGTGCTGTAATACACCAGGGTCTGCAGCTCCTGGAGCTTTGGTAATCGCCAGTCCGAATAACCCAAGAAGCCTTTGCCTTGCTCCGTAGCTCCCCACCAGTCCAATAGGCGGGGTGCGCCCAGACAGGTCTGACCGCTCCAGGATTGGCCGACGCTACAGCGCATCCACATCAGCCCGGTTTGTCGGTCGGATACGGTGCCTTTCTCGTCCGGAACGAACCGTCCGGCCGTGGCAGCGGTTGCTGATGACGGCAGCGGTGGTGCAGTTTCCACAGTGACGGGCTGCGGCGGCTCGGGGATGGCCAAGAGCACAATCGGTGCATCGGTGACCGTATTGGCCGCGATGGCCCGTGTTTCCACATCCGGTGAAAAACCCGCTGCCTGCGCCTCGATCCGGTACTGTCCGGCATTGAGGTTGAGCAACAACAGCGGTTTCTCGGGCCTGACCTCGCCGCGCGACTGGCCGTTTACGCGAATGCGGGTGGGGACATTGACGGTCACCCGCAGATGCCCCGGATGCTCCACCGTTCTCGCGAGGCGAAAGCCGAGATTGCTATTGCGAAATCCCTTCGAGTTGAAGACCCGATAGGCTGCTGACGCGGCGGATGCATCGCGATTCCAACTCCCGCCGTGGATAAAGAGTAACCGCGGATTCCGGCTTGCGGGGAAGCCGCTTGATGTCCATTCCCAGACATTGCCAACCGTATCGTTGAGGCCCCAGGGGTTGGGCTTAAACGAACCGACCGGCGCCGTCTGTCGGCCGTCCCATTGGCTACCGCAATTAGCGCAATTAGCCTGATTGCGCCCTGCCTCATCGCCCCACCAATAGGCCGCGGTCGTCCCTGCGCGGGCCGCGTGCTCCCACTCGGCATCGGATGGCAGTCGATAGATAACACCGGTTCTTGCCGACAGCCACGCGGCATAGGCCGTCGCGTCATCGAAGGTGACATTGATGACCGGATGCGATTCCCGGCCCCAACCGGCATCGTCGGCTCGCGGTCGGCGCGTATCGTCACAGAAGTCGTCATACTGCGCGAAGGTGATCTCGTTCTTGGTCATGCTCAACGGGGAAAACCCCGGCTGATCCCTGTCGGCCGCCGTCGCTTCGATCGGCACATACTCAGGGCAGCTTTCGCAATCCTTCCACGGACCGGCGACACCCGCCGGCGCGGATGGCTCGGACTGGATCGGTCCCTGAGCGGGCAACGTCAGGGGCGCTATCTCCGCGACAGACGCGCCTGCCGCCGGAACCTCATCAGCCGCGGATTTCGCTTCCGCGGTGTCTTCAGGGGTCGGCGGCTGGTTCACTGCTGCCGTTGCTGATTCCGACGGCAGTGCGACCGGCGGCGCGACGGGCAGGACACCGACCGACGGTGCGCCCTTCCCCCCGATCGGTGTCGTGGGTGCCGATGACGCTGAGCGCAGCGGTGGCGGGTTCGTTGACTGTCCGCGGCTGGGGGCGACGTCGCTTGCGTGCCCGCCGTCAGGCGCAGCGATGGCATCAGGCTGGCCTTGAGCCGCCGGCTTAACGACCGGTGAGGGCCTACGCTGCGGCGGCGCCTTTTTGGCGGGCTCAGTGGTTTCTTTCTTTTTGGTACCCAACGCCCGCTGTCGCGTACTTTTTTTCTCTGACGGTGTTGCGATCCCTTTGCGCCGCGAATCGTCACGGATGGCACGAGACCCCGTATCACCCATCGGTTTAGCCGCTCCTTCGGGGTTTACCGAGCCTTTGCGTGCGGCGACAGGTGCGGCCGGTTGCGGTCTCGCTGCCGGTTCTCCTTTAATCGCTCTGTTGATCGCCTCTCCGCCGCGTTTGATCTCGCGTTTTGCCCGATCGATGACATTCTTGACTTCCTTCGGTAAGGGTATCTCATGACGAGGAGAGTCATCGATCACCTCCGCGCTGGCGATCGGCGAGCAGAGGAGGGCCAAGATCAAGAGGCGGGCGCCGGTCTTCGCTCTGCTGAGCCAACCGAGTCGACCGCTGGACGCGGTGCGCCGGGTATCAACCACCATCGACCACTCCCGCTGTTCGGATGTTGTTTTCATTGCTGCCGATCACCTTGGCTTTCTGTTCTTCGGGATAGCGGATGTTTCGGTAATAACGGAATCGGCCGGTGAGAAACGCGATCTTCAAATCAGGTACTTGACGTTGCGAGACCCATGAAGACAGTAGACGCACCGTTGTCACGAACGCTTGCCGTACCCCGACGCTACGCGGCAACCAGTCCGCTGACATGTTCGCTGGTTCTGGATCGCTCATTGGCCTTGGCAGTGCCGATATGCATTCCTATTGACCAGCCCTCGCCCTGCCGAGTGGCGATGCCCGGGTAATCGACATAGGTCGCCTCGGGTTTCATATGTGCAGGCAATTCGGGAATGGGGTGATCCTGACGATAGGCCGCCAACGCCTCCGCCT
>Ga0247835_1005499_pt1 | contig 10233 bp, 8 predicted proteins | sample LaCtaG_3_FD_189912 | JGI IMG/M metagenome (GOLD analysis project Ga0247835, IMG submission 189912) | Freshwater microbial communities from meromictic Lake La Cruz, Castile-La Mancha, Spain - LaCruzMarch2015_13.5m | ecosystem: Environmental > Aquatic > Freshwater > Lake | place: Spain: Castile-La... | reverse complement strand
AGGAGGCGAATAAAAAAACTTTACTCAGAACTTCGCGCCACATATACACGCCATCATCAGAAGATGTGCGTGCTGTGTGCGGAAAAAAGAACAGATAGAACAGAACAGACAGAACAGACCCAGTTTCCCACCACACCACTGCATAGACACATGTGTAGGAATCACGCTCAGGGCATGATTGCATCCAGGATGGTCTTGAGAGTAGTCTTGATTGCAGCATTTTCAGCAGTGAGGGCAGAAACTTGATTCTGTTGAGAATCAAGTTTTTGCTTGATTGCCTGACAATCTGGCTTGATTGATCCAGTATAGCTCCTGATACGTCCAAGTTCGTCAAACAACATGCGTGTGTCTGTGCTAGACATATAAAGATTGTCTTCATGACCAGTGCCACGGTTGTTAAGACGCTCATTGAGACTGTTTTTCTCTTGCTGAAGCACTGCAATTTGCTGATAGAGCAGAGATGCATTTTTTTTATGGCGTTTGTCTGCTTCCTGTTCATTGTCACGATATTTTTTATTTTCCTGAATGCGAGCTGCTTCAGCAGCACGAAGAAGCTGGTCCTTTTTGAGGAGTTGCTGGTCCTTTTCGCGCAGCTGCTCCTCAAGCTTTTTGATCTTGTCATCATTTCCCTTTTTGACTTCTGCATGAACACTTTTAACTTCGTTGATGACATCGCCTTTGACGTTTGTGATTGCAGTTTCAACTCCAGCGACCTTCCCGTTGAGAAGTCCCAGACCACCATTGACAGTCGCGACTTCCCCCTTGATAAGTCCCAGTTCGCCAGTGACCTGCATGTGATGCTGCACTTGGACAGACTTGAAGCCGTTGGCCATCACCTGGAAGGCCTGCATATGGACCATTGACAACTCTGACGACTGATCTGGACCACCTGGAGCCTCTGGCAAATGGTATCCTTGGCGATATGCTGGGCGCTTTCCAAGGATGGATGCAGATGAACCAGCATTTTGCTGCTTGAAAGTGTTGATAAGCTCCAGGAACTTCTCCTTGTTGGTGTTTGCATTTGGTCCCCCCTTATTCTGGCAGAGATACTCCAGACCTGGTGAGATGCTCAAAGCAACAGTTTTGTTTCCATGCCTGGTAACGTATGAATATGCATGCTCTGCTGTTCCAGTAGACTCCAATATATCCTTTGTTGGCTGCATGCATGCATGGGATTTCTTAAACAGATTCCAAGAAACATTTGCAGAAGCATTGTCTTGATCACACAATGACATCACTGCAGATACTGCATTGACAAAATTATATCCATCTTTTGTTTGCAGAATCACCAACCTTGGAATAAGGGGGCACGAAACTTCTTGAAGCTCTGAATACTGATGAGGAACAATCTGCAAACACATTCACACAATCAGAGTGAGTTTGGAGCAATTTAAAGCCGATTTAAAGCCGATTTAAAGCCGATTTAAAGCCGATTTAAAGCCGATTTAAAGCCGATTTAAAGCCGATTTAAAGCCGATTTAAAGCCGATTTAAAGCCTATTTAAAGCTTGAAACAGGGCCATTCTCACCTTGGGAGCAGCGGACATGATGTGGGGACGGGGCAGGAGGCGATATAGGTTCGCGTGGCAGGGGCGTGGCGTCGGGCAAATTTGGATCGATTTGAGTTTCGACGGGCTTTTATAGTGGTGGGCGTGGAAAAAACATACGAAGGGGCGCAGGTGTGCCAAAAATATTTTTGCATAGAATGACTCAGCATTGCGTGCAGAGTGCCGTGGTGCAGTCGGCGGGGTCTGGTTCGACCGGGAAGGCCGTGTTTTCTCAGTCGCCAACTTGAAATCCCGGCGGGTCCCGGCGCGAGTTTGACTGCGGAAACGAGTGCCTTCCCGGGCGAACTTGAACGCGCCGACTGCACCAGCATTGCTCCCATGACTAGAGGATTGAGATTCCATCAAGTTTTTTTTTGACCAGTTGGGCCGGCCCGGGCCCGAACTGGTCAAAAATATTTTTTTCTGGAAACGACTCGGCATCACGTGGGGAGTACCGTGGTCCAGTCGGTGCGTTCAAGTTCGCCTGAGAAGGTCACGTTTCTTCAGTCACCAACTTGAAATCCCGGGAGGGTCACGTGATTCCCGTGCCTCCAAAAATGGATGCATCCGCTATAGTGAATCAGTCGAACAGACAACTGTTCAGTTTCATATGCTATTATAAAAATACAACTCTATAATTGAAACGATGTGAAAACGCAACGGTTGGCTGGTAGTCGAAAAAACGAAATCGCGTGTTTTCACATTGTATATGAACAGATATGAAATCACAACTGTTCGAAATCACAACTGTTCATATTGACATTATATAACACAACTGTTCAACACACAACTGTTCATATTGGATTTAACACCTATACTCCCCAGGGGTAGCTCATACCCATTATAAGATTTGGAGAGAGTAGTTAGAGAGAGACAGTTAGAGAGAGACAGTTAGAGAGAGAGAGACAGCTAGAGGGGGACGTGACTTTTCGAAAATTTTCTGGGTTGGAGGGAGGGTGAGAGCTGGGGAGTGGTCACGTGACCCCCTAAAATATTTTTTTTGCAGGAAGGCCCGCGTGGACCCCTGACCCCTGACCATGACCCATGATGACCCTGACCCTGACCCGGACCCGACCCGACCCGGCCCGGCCCAGCCGGACCCGAACTGGTCAAAATATTTTTTGTTTTTTTCTGATGGTACGTGATTCCCGCGTGCGAACGGGCCGACTCTTGGGCCCAGCCGGGCCCGAATTGGTCAAATATTTAAAGAGTCGTCAGTGGTCGTCTCAGTCGTCCAAAAGTCGTCCCAGTCGTTCAGTCGTCCCAGTCGTCGAAAAAACGTTGCAAGAACGTTGCAAGAGCGTTGCAGTCGTTCCAGTCGTCCTATTGTTTCGCTACCAAGAACCCGCGATCACCTCTTCTTCTCTATCCTGCCAGAGACGGCGTGGATGTGGCACTTGCGGCGGAGGCCCTTGACGACGACGGAGATCTCCTTGAGCTGCTTCTGCTTGCAGACGATGCCGCGCTGGGCGGAGTTCTCAAGGGACACAGTGTATCCGAGCGAGAGGTCGCGGCAGAGCCCGGAGCGGACCATCTCAGCGCCGATGGCGCCCTCGAGGACCTGGCCGTCGAGGGCGAGGACGCACTCGAGGCGGCCGGCGTGCTCCCAGGCGGAGACCACGCGGCCGACGGGGACGCCCTTGTGCTCGACGAGGACGGGCATGGGGGCGCCGCGGGTGCTGGCGGCGTCGATCTGGGAGACCATGTCGGCGACGTCGGCGCGGTTGAGGTACATGCCGTGGTAGTTGTTGTCGATGCCCTCAGGGTTGGCGGTGCCCCAGAGGAGGGTATACTTGGATTGGGTGGAAGACATTTTTGAGTGGCGTTGTGTTTCTGCCCGTTCTTATATATTTTCACGCGTTTTTTTGTCCTCACAGTTTGCAGGCAGTGTTGCAGTATTTATGGCTAGGATGCAGACAACCACGCTGTTCACTTTCTTTCAAGTACAAGCACCCCAATCAATTCACCACTGAATACATTGATACTAAAATGTCCTTCCAATCCGCTAACGATACCGCCCGTTTCGCTTCGCTTGAGGCGAAGGTTGCAGAGCTTGAGCTGGTAAACGACGAGCTTGTGAATGACGTTGCTGTCTATAAGGAGAAGATTGGCGATCTTGAGACAGCCGTGAAGAACGAGAAAGCCGCTGTGGCACAACACCAGGAGATTCGTACATTGGACCTGAAGAAGATTGAAGATGCTAAGAAGAGGTTCGATGTGATGCACACTGGTGGCCGGCAGGCTATTTACGATCTTGTATTGCTTGAACGTGATGCAACGAACTACATTGAGAGCGCTCAGGACACCATTGCTGTGCTGACGACCCGGGCGGAGGCTGCCGAGAAGTGTGTGGATCAGCTGACTAAGGAAAATCAGCTGACCCGTCAGTATTATCATAATCTCATAGATAAGAATATCATTTCCACTGGTTCTCATCTCAGGCAGCTGGAGAATATCATCGGCGCCGTCAGGGTGCGGGCCAGGCGGGCCGAGAATGCACTGGAGGTCGCAGAGGCGCGGATCGAATCGCTGGAGAGACGCACCTTCATGGTGCGCCTGCAGGATATAGCGTCCACTGGCGCTAACATTGTCGCCTCTGGGGCCGCCGCTGGCGCTACCATTGTCGCCTCTGGGGCCGCCGCTGGCGCTACCATTGTCGCCTCTGGGGCCGCCGCTGGCGCTAACATTGTCGCCACCGGGGCCGCCGCTGGCGCTAACATTGTCGCCTCTGGGGCCGCCGTTGCTGCAGTTGCCACTGGTGCTGTGACCACCGCCGCCTCTATTGCAGTTGCCACTGGTGCTGTGACCACCGCCGCCTCTATTGCAGTTGCCACTGGTGCTGTGACCACCGCCGCCTCTATTGCAGTTGCAGCGGTCGCCTCCGCGGATTCTCCCGTTGATATCTTCTCTACTCAATGTGTTGAGATTGCTACCACCTGGGCTTCCGTGGTCGGTGTGTCAGGTGCCATCGCTGGTATCGGGGCTGTGGCCAGGAGGCTCACTGGGCTTGTGCGCCGCAGGTCCCAGGAGGAGGAGGAGGACGACAGCGAGGAGGCTCGTTCCAGCAAGCGCGCCCGCGTGTCGGTGGAACCACTTGATTGAGTGTTCCCGTCCCTCTCTTTTTTCGTCGTTCTGTGCTTCTCTTCGTTGCTGCTGCTATGCGCCCTTTCCAGGCCCACATTTTCGTTCTTAGGTGAGCGAACTGCTGGTTTTTTATCAAATGAGCAATAAAACCATGTTGTGAACATCCCATTTTTGTGCCTGTGTATTCTGTATTTATGCGTGCTCGCGCGGGGCGTGCACGCTATCCATTGAAAGGAAGAAGCGTGCATACTATGAGCATGTTACAATCCGATGCCCCCGTGTCTGATCAAGCGTTCACAATCTCGCAGCTTGAGCTTAAGAATTCCGTTCTTGAGAACCAGTTGGAGCTGACGAAGCGGGATTTGCGAACAGCCGCAGATGCTGCTGTCGCTCTGGATTCACACATCAATGGTATGGTGACAGAGTGCAAGGACGCATTGATGGACTGCAACCTGTTCTGTGTTCAGGCAGATATGCACACCAACGAGGTGATCAATCGCATGCGTGTCACTGATGCGAGGTTTTTGAGCGTATCTAATGAAAATCAGTTTTTGAGGGGTGATAACGCGATTCTTGGAGCAGATTATGACGCAGTGGCGAATGATCGTAACGTGGCGCGGGATGACGCTAATATTCACAGAAGAAACCACCAAATCGCGCAAAGGCGGGTTGCAAGGCGCGACAAAACGATTGATAAGTTGAAGGAAGACATCACCACGCTCCGGATCAAGAACATACGTCTTCTTAAGGAGAACAGGCAGGCCAACGAAGGTCTTACACTCAAGGAGGAGAACGAGGCTATGAAGAGATACATCTTGCAGCTCCAGAGTGCAGAGATCGAGCTTAAAAGCGAGCTTGCCAAGACACAACAAGAGAACGCCATGCTCATGAAGAGCCTTATGATGGGAATGGCTGGTGAAGAGGGCGAAGCTGGTCCCTCTGCCGCTGGCGGCAATAAGAAGAGGGAGCGGACCGAAGTCCTCGCTGACACGCTCATGGATGCGTTTGCTCGGCGTCTCGCACCCGCTGCTGCAGGGCGGCTCATCCACATGACGAGTGATGGTGCCTTTGGTGGAGAGGGTCTCACTTTCTCCTCCTTTTCCTCCTCAGGTGGGCCTGCATAGGCTGTTGCTTGGTTCTCCTTCTTCGTCTCCTCAGGTGGGCCTGCATAGGCCGTTGCTTGGTTCTCCTCTTCTCTTTAGGTGGACCTCCTTCTTTTTTTCCTTAGGTGGGCCTTCACAGGCCATCTGTTGTGTTTCCCTCGGCATTCTAGCATTTGCCTTTCCGTTTTAAGCCAGTCTTATTAAAACATTTTATGCATTGACTATGTGAACTGAATGCAAACTGAGTCGCGCCTCCCTCTTCGACGCGATCGCGTGTGCACCATGATGCTGCTGGAGCTTGCGCGCGTGGGGGTGATGGCATTCATCATGCTGCTGGTGTGTCTATACGGGGAAAACCTGCCTTACCCCTTCATGCTGCTGACGCTCTTCGCTGTGATGGGAATGACTATGTGAATCTCGTTTTTTTTTTCGAGTGAAAACAGGGGGCATCGCGTTTTATTTACGATATCGCAAATCCATCACAAATGTCGTTTCGCGATCTACCCTATCGTTTCTTCGGTTCAAGCGCCGCCGGTCCAGAGCAGCACGTAGGAGTCGAGGTCGACGTTGGCGTCGCCGAGCAGCTTTGTGACGTTCCACACGAGCATGGCGACGAAGAGCAGGCGTATGACGAGGCCGTAGATGAACTCAGCGAGGCAGACGGTGCGGAAGCTGAGAAGCGCGGACCAGCCGAGCTCAAGCCAGAGGTTCCCGACGAGCCACAGGGCAGGGGGCACGACGAGCGCGGTGGCGATGTAGGCGGTGATGAAGGGGCCAGCGAAGGTGGTGATAGCGCCGTAGCGGGTGAAGAGGAGGTACGGGGCGCAGGACGCGAAGCAGACGATGGCGAAGTTGGCGAGGAAGGCCATGACACGGATGTGGAAGAGGTCGCGCTCGGTGGTGTCGGCTGCAGATCGAAGCTGTTCAGTGCGGCTGGAGCGGAACTTGTTGTCTGCGTATGCGCTCGCATAGGCCTGGTCCTCGCTTGGGACTTCATTGACGTAGCCGTCGAGGAGCAGGCGGACGAGGGCAGAATGGGCGAAGCTGGCGTAGAGGACGGAGAGGAAGACTGCGACGACCTCGTGGGTGAGGACGTTTTGGGATGCTCCGACGACGCCGGCGAGGATGAGGGCGTCAGAGAGGGCCCATCCGTCGGCCCACGCGAGGCAGAGTACGGGAGTGTACTGGCGGCGGCTCACGACCTTGAGGTCGGAGCCTGATTGCTGGGGCATGCGGAATGGATATCCAATGAGGGTGTAGGCGTTTCTGCCGTACCCTCTGCGCATGGCGCACGAGGCCATGCCAGTCTCATGGGAGTCGTCGACTTGTAGCCCATCTGGCGCTGGAATTGTGCTCCGGGGGGTCTGCGCAGACGCTGGAATTGTGCTCCGTTGGGTCTGCGCAGGCTGGGAACCTCGAGAGGAGAAGGAGGTCGTAGCTGCGGCTGTGGGGGCAGCCGAGACGAAGCGCTCCTTGAGCTCGCGGAAGAAGTAGAGGATGGTGACAAGGAAGCACGCTGTGCAGACGAGGAGGGTCTGTGTGGTCATGGGGACCTTGTGGGTGTCCTGCTGGTTCTCAGATGACGTGGAGAGGCGCCAGGTGATGATGAAGAGGAGGATCAGGCCGAGGAAGTTCCACGCGAGGGCGAAGAGCGTGAAGAAGAGGCCAGTGCGTGAGAACCACTCTGTCCAGGTGGAGTGGCGGGGCTTTCCTGTGGCGGTGAGGATGGTTCCGACGTCGTTCATGAAGTATAACGTGAAGACCGCGATGCTGTCTAGGATCCAGAGGCCTGCGACGAGGAGGATGCCCCAGTGGAATGCTCCGAGGGTCTCCATGGAGTAGATGTCGAGGAAGGTCTCGTAGAGGGTGGTCCCTAGCGGCGCCGAGTCGGTGGGGAGGCGCCACGCGAGGGAGATCCCGTTGCTCGGCGCCAGGCCTGACAATAGGAGCATCTGCGAGATGCTACCCAAGGAGGACACGCCTGGGGACGAAGGGGGGACTGGCATGGCTGAGTGGGGGCGGTAGTCTACGCGGAAGCTGTTAACGAGGAAGAGGCGGTTGCTGTTCGCTTCAAAGATGGAGAGCACAAAGAGCATGCATATGAAAGCGATGGCGACGGCTCCGATGGTGACGAGGGTGCCTATGAACTCGAAGAGTTGCATTAGGACGGAAGAGTAGGGGGGCTCGATTTTCTTAGCATCGGCGCGAACGGTGTCCATATCGTCTTCGCATATCAGCGGTGGCATGGATGTTAAATAGTCTGGGCTGAAGGCGTTTCCTTCAGGCTTGGGCCCAGCAAAACAGTTTTTTTTCGTGGCACACACAGCAGATAATGTAAAAACACAACGCCTCAAAACACACCGTTTCGAGTTTAAAAAGATTTAACACCTATACTCCCCCAGGGGTAGCTCATACCCACTATGAGATTTGGAGAGAGTAGTTAGAGAGAGACAGCTAGAGAGAGACAGCTAGAGAGAGACAGCTAGAGGGGGACGTGACCTCGCCGAAAAAGTTGGAGGGAGGGGGGAGTGAGAGCGCGAGGGGTGGTCACGTGACCATGCTTAAAAACTTCACATATTTTTTTTCATGGTGGGGCGCGGGTGGCTGATGACCGCCAGGTTGCCAAACAGCATGTCCTCGGGTGAGAAATATGGTGGGGGCATCAAGTAGTTCCTTGCTGAGGTTGAGATTGACTGCTGTTGTTGCTGGGTGTTTGTTGTTGTGAAAGAGGGAGGTGCCATCGTCACCTCTTTTTTCCTTGCGTTTTCCGTGTCCGTGGACACGGGTCTGGCGGGTGGCAAGGACGGAGGGAAGAGGAAGTAGTGTGCAATGAGGAAGGCCTCTGCAACTGGGAGAAAGGTCATCTGCACCCACGTTGGCCTGTCAACGGCGAACAGGGAGAGCAGCACGGCGATCACGCCGAGGATAGCATGGGCGCCTTTGATCCAGTAGGAGGTCTGCTTGTTGAAAATGGTGGTGAATGATGGGACGACCTGGCGCAAGCGGGGGTCTAGCAAAGAGTGTATGGAGCTCGTGAGTGCGAAGAGCGATGTGAATATGTAGATGGCGTATGGCAACGACGAGGAGGGGTCGAGGCGCTGCTTGAGGGAGGCGTGGAGGCCAGTGGTGAGGACAAGCAGGCCAATGACCCACGTTGGCGATCGCCAGAGGCGGTCCCTCGCTGCAGCAGCGGCACAAAGGGTGAGCACCGCCAAGAAAGCGAGGGTGAGTCCCCCAGCGGCCTGGTATACGGATGTGTTTCCAAAGAGGGGGCATGCGTATCGCATGCCAGTGGACGCAGCGTCGTCGAGAAATACATAAAGATAGAAGAGGAAGAATGTGAGGCACAGCTGATAATGGGAGACGTGGATGCTGGGAGCGTCGAGAAACGACGCGAACACGAGACACAGAGTCGCCGAAACGAATAGCATGGTGATCAAAACCGAGTCCAACAGCGCAGACGAGTTTGAGATGCTTTGGCGTGCAAATTGCCACGCGAGACCGCATACACAGAATACGACCGCCTCAATGGCATAAATGTTCACGCCGGTTTTGCGCCATGCTGTGTCTGGGTCAAACTGTTGCTTAGAGGGAAGCATCGCGCGTGTTTGTTCGGATGTGTTTCATTTATATCCTTTTTTGTGAGGGCATGCACGCCCGTGCGTAGGCCCTTTTATGGCCTTTCTATGGTGATACGCACGTGGCAGTCGCAGGCAGTTGCGGCATGAGAAACGTGGCAGTCGCAGGCAGTTGCGGCATGAGAAACGTGGCAGTCGCGTGCAGTTGCGGCATGAGAAACGTGGCAGTCGCGGGCAGTTGTGGCATGAGAAACGTGGCAGTCGCGGGCAGTTGCGGCCAAAAAAGCGGCATTTAGGTGGCGATGATGCGGTGCAGGATGAACTGACGGAAGTCGCGCATGTTCGCTTGCGTGAACGCGAAGTGTGGGGCGGGGTCCACGGGCCCGCCAGTTTGTTGCTCAGCCTTTGCCATGTTCAGAATGGCGATGATGTAGAGGCTTGAGAACACGCCACAGTCGTGATTGTTTTTCTGTGGTGATATCAGCTTGTGGAGCTCTCCAGCTTTCCAGTCTTCCAAGTCGAACCTTTCGCGTGCCTCTGATGCCACACCGTAAAGATCAATGTATGCGTTTTGGATCAGAGACATTGCTTCAGCGACTTTCATGCGATGGGAGGTGGCATCTCCCAATGAATCAAATACGTCGATGTGTTTGGTCTTGTGGTTGATGCACACTACATACCAGTGCGATCCATTGCTGACTGTTATCAAGAGCCTGACATCTTTTTTTGATGGATTCTTTAGAAATGTCCTGGTGTAGTATCTGTTGAATTCCTTGCGTGCTTCATCGGGTTCTGCATCAAAGAATTTTCGTCCCATTGTGGCATGTGGACGAATGACTTCCAGCTCTCCTTGAATCTGTGCCTTTAACTCTGCTGTGACTTTGTTTGCGATGCTCTCTATAATTTCATCTGAGAGCCACTG
>Ga0247835_1005493_pt1 | contig 10238 bp, 10 predicted proteins | sample LaCtaG_3_FD_189912 | JGI IMG/M metagenome (GOLD analysis project Ga0247835, IMG submission 189912) | Freshwater microbial communities from meromictic Lake La Cruz, Castile-La Mancha, Spain - LaCruzMarch2015_13.5m | ecosystem: Environmental > Aquatic > Freshwater > Lake | place: Spain: Castile-La... | reverse complement strand
AAGATACCATCCCGACTTTAAGATAGTATTACTATCAATGTTACGGTATTGTTTAGTCCAATGCAAGGGTATCCCTTCAACCTGGCAACTATTTTTTTAGAAATGGTCTTTTCAGTTTTGGGCAAAAAAATGAGAGAGGTTTAGGAGAAAACTTTCATTAGCTTATCCAAGTAAACAATTTAGATGCCTTATCTTTTGTCAAAACCATAAATGTTTTTATGTCAAATAACTTTGCGTAGGAGTTAAATTTGGATTTATATTGAGTATTCATCATTGATATATAAGTACTGTCAGTCTCTGTCCAATTGATAATTGATAAAAGTATGATTTTTGTATTTTTTGAAATCGTGAACGGAGAACATTGTTGTATTTTATTACCATGTGTCTTTCCTAACAAAATTGACATAAACATACAACTTGTATCTACGGACTTTTTTACAAGATTTCTAATTCTGTAATTAGAAATGCCTTCTTTCATAACTTGAATTTGTTCGTAGGTATAGTTTGGATCAGTTTCTTCTGCTAAATTATTTGTTTCCCAATTCTTCAATTCAACAAGGTATAGTTTATCCTCCTTCTGATCATACCAACAAGCATCCATTTCGGCAAAATTATTCTGAATTGCTTTGTAACCATCACAATCACATAGCCTAAAATAGTTGTTGTCAGGAAAATTTAATGTTACTGAACTTTCTGTAATCGGCATTGTAAAAACTATTTTAGGTCGATATTTATTTCTTCATCATACATTTTAATAGCTTCATCTATTATAGAATTTGAAGGTAAAACGCCATCAAATAAGTCGTGAAATGAGTTACTTACTGACTTAGGTGTTTCTCGTTTCAAGTTCCAACAATTTATATTTAAATTATCTCTTTTAGCACAATTCGCAAGTTGTTTAATTACAAAATAACTGTGCGTTGCAAGAAATATTTGAACACCTGCTTTACTCATAGCAACTAACATTTCTACCATTTGTCTAATTGCGTCAGGATGTAAAGCTGTTTCTGGTTCGTCCATAAATAGGATTGTACCTTTGCCTAATTGCCTGTTTGTTATTAAAGTTGTAAGTATTCCAATTTTTTTAATTCCTTCAGCTGTTTGTTGCATTGCAAACTGCTGATTCCCTTTCTTAAAAATAAATGGTTGTTCTTTTTGTCCGGTCTGCTCAATTTTCCCTTCAAATAAATCTTCAAGAGTTTGAGTAACTTTGCTTAGGTCACCTGCAACGAGTCCCTTAGTTGTTGGAAGATCTAGGGCATTTATTAAATCTAAGTAAGTGTCATCAAAGCCCGAACTATAAAAATTCAATCTTAAATTTCTAATGTCATTAAAAGCTGTTAATACTTCTTTGGCTGGAATAAATAATGCATTGATTGAATTATTGGTCAATGACTCAACTTGATCAATACAAGATGAAATTGATTTTTCAGTCCTGTCTCCGAATGAAAAATAAATGTCTTGTTTATATTTCCCGGTATTCCCTTTTACGGTAATATTTACATCAAGCTTTTCTTTACTCCCTTTTTGTACTAAGTCACCAAGTCCATTCTTACGAGGCATGAAGGTGTCAAAAAGTTTGTCGGATAGTTCTTTTTTGAATAAAACATCAGAATATTGTGATTTTAGACTATAGATTTCCAATGATTTAACCGTCGCATAAAGAAGTTTGAGTAACCCGGTTTTGCCTGTGTCATTTTTTCCAATTATTACATTTATAGATGGAATTTCCTTTACGCTCAGTTCTGTATGAGCCATAAAATTCTTTATCGTTATAGAGCTTATCATTTTCTTTTATTTCAGATAATAAATTTAGTTTATTTTAATGTATAATATTGGTTTTGAATTGTTTTTTTACATTTGCCACTACCGGGTTTATGGTTTGGAGGTAGTGCCGAAACTTTCTACCCGTTGTTATAAACATAAACACTATTTAATTTATAAACCTTCAAATGGACTTTTAATCTGTTGTATGCAGGATATAGTCAACTCCAACGGCCAAGTCTATCTTACAGTATAAATCTAAGGCAATATCGTAATTCTAAGCCGTAGCATGTTTCTCATTTGTCCACCTGACAAATTTTGATAAGTAGTCAAAACATGCGGAAACCACTTTCCGCCTTTTGTTTATAACTTGTTGTGGAGTGTTTTTTAAATTATTTGTCTTATGGTATTCATTGGAATGAACATTTTTTCACTATCTGGTAGTTGTTCAAAACCATATTTTTTGTAAAACTTCACTGCAAATTCATTCATTGGATCTACAACAACAGCCATAGCACCGATGCTTTCTTCAGATAATGTAAATGCTCTAAATAGGGCGTCTAAAAGTAAATACTCTCCTAAGCCAGTTCCTTTTGCAGTTATGTCTCTCGCTAATCGACCGAGTAAAATGACAGGAGCATTGTAATTTTGAGGGACTTTTTTGATATACTTATCAGGAATCTGCTCTCTCCCAAGACTTTCGCTTGATAAGGTATAATACCCAATTACATTATTGTCATTGTCGGTTGCAACAAAACAAATGGCAAGCTTTTTTATTACATCTTGACTAACTTGTCTCTGTATGTAATGGGTTAACTGGGGCTCTTCACATTCAAATGCCTTTCGGTTATGAGTCTTGTCTAATATAGATATATCCAACTTCAGGCTTTTTTCGATTTGTATCTTTTAGCTGCTTCAACTAAGTTTTGATTAGGTGTTGAATTACCGAAAATAGAATTAAAGAAAACTTTACGATCTTTCTCAGTAGCAATAATTCTGTCATTTTTTGCTACGATTTCTTCAGCTTGTTGTTTAACCACTCTAACAATAAAGCTGCTGAATGATTTATCTCCGCTTAGTTTTTGTGCTCTTCTGAAAATTCTTTTGTCAGTAGAGGTCACTCTTAACTCGATACGTTCGTCTTTACTTACCTGTTCTTCCATGATATAATTGTTATTAACAAATGTACGGTAAATAACCGTACAAATATATTTTTTTTAACTTCTACTTTTGTCAATTTATTTTATTCATTGTCAATTATTTATACTTTTTGATTTTTCTCTCGTTTCGGTCATCTTTCACTCCCATTTTTCAAAACGTTAGCGATAGAAATTAATCGAATTTTCTTGATACGGGGAATGCACCACAAAGTTTCAGGCTTATCAAAGGTTTCAGATTTCGAAGCACGAAACTGTCTGCCAGCACTGAACTTGATACGAAGGACAAAGCTTCATTTAACCACTAAACCGCCAATTTCTTCTAGGTGCTTTTAGCGGTTCGTTGTTTTATTTTGCAGCGTTTATCCATTCATTTATAATGGATGTCAATTCAGTTTTTCCACTTTCGATGTCTTGTAAACTTTTAAAAGTTACAAGGGCTCTGTCATTTTCTTTCCAAATTAATATTTTACTTTTATTAGATATTAATTTGTCTTCTGGTTGCGTCTGCTTTTTTGCACCTCTATGAAAGATTAACTGAATTTGTTTTGTTGGTGGTTGAACTCTCATTGTAATTCGGTCTTCATTGTCAAAGCAATAATTTGGCCCGTTCCATTTTATATTTTCAGTCAAATTTTCATTTGCATTTAATATGCAATTTCGCAACTGCTCAATTTCACTTCTCAATGGATGGCTTAATTCGTCCAGGAATGCAGTTACTTCGCTATTCAGTTTATATATCATTTTGATTGAATACAATATGAAGTAATATTTTGAATTTGATGGTTGTCATCAAATTCGTACACGTCACAAGCTGAAACAAATGAAACCCTTTTGTTTTCTCTCATAAACTCTGCGGTCCCATTAACTACCACTTTGTTGCCGTCTGCAATAATATTCAACGTTTTGAAGTCAGTCGTTACTGATTTAAAGTAATTTCCTACTTGTTCGCAATAGTCAATAATTGCTTGTTTACCTACAAATTTATCTTCCTCTACAACAGTCCAAACTGCGTTTTCTGAAATGTATTTATTTGTCTTTTCAAATTCTCCAATGGAGAATGCTTTAGCTATTTCTGTCTTTGTCATCTTTATCAATATTATGTTTTTTACAGTAGTCTTTACAAACCTCTTTTAGCGTTAGATATTATTTCATTTCAATATTTAATATTCCCTCTCCGTCTTTTCCTAAAATTTTCACCAGTATTTCTGCAAAGGCATCTGTTCCGTTATCACAATTTGTAAAAATTAAAAGGGCTTGTTTTGTGTTTGGAATAATAAAGGATATTGTATGAACACCGATATCGTCTCCTCCGTGAACAAGAGCAAAGTCTTTATTTTTGTTTATGCTTTCATCTACCCACCACCCTAAGCCAAAATGTTTATAATCATTAATCCTAACCTGTTCAGCTATCATCTCTTTACTTAATTTGTCAGATAAACCGGCACCATTCAATATATGAACCAAAAACTTAGAATAATCTTCAACTGTTGTAAGTAAATTATCTGCTGCATTGGCCGTTGTATTTTTCTGAGTCACATAAACTTCACCTTTTTCATTATGCCACTTCGCGAACCTGGTTGAATCCATTTTGTCATCCCAAATAAATCTGGTGTCCTTCATTTTTAGAGGATTAAAAATTAATTCACTTGCCAACTGTTCTAATGACTTCTTAAACTTTTTTTCTAAGGCTTTTCGCAAGTATTCATATCCTTCACCAGAATATTGGTACTTTGTTCCAGGCTTAAATTCAAAAGATAACTTTTCGTCTACATTGTTACCACGCCAATTTGGAAAACCAGTTTGATGGCTTAAAATAATTCTTGTAGTTAATAATTTAGCTCGTGGGTCGTTAGCAACATCTGGGTCGGTATAATATTTATAAATAGGTTCGTCTAAATCCCATTTCCCTGCATCTATTAATTTTAAAGCAATAATGGCTGTAATTGGCTTTGTCATTGATGCAACATTCCATATTGTATTTATTGGTGCAGGTTCGTTTGTCTGTAATTCTCCAAACACACTTATCTGTTCAATTTTGCCGTCTGCAATAAAACCGATACCTAATGCTGGAATATGTTTTTGTCTTAACCATCTTTCTGTTTCAGATTTATCAACAAATAAAAGGTTTTCATCAAAAGGTTTTTCAAGATCTTTATGGTCGTAGCTTAGTACTCTTGTTAATTTAAAATCCCCATTTTCTAACATCCAAACGTGGGTAAATTTAGCAATGCTGGTGAGATATTCGGATTTATCATCTTCAACGGCATAAAAATTATGAATACCTGTTTGAATAGCACCGTACATGATACCATTTTTTTCTAATGGAAATACTTCCATTATATTTTCCGATAATACCCTTTTTGGTTTATAGAGCAATTTACAAAGTCCGTTTTGAATTCCTGAAATAAATTGGGCTTTTGAATTTGTAATTCCCGCTTGGTCGTGATAAAATTCAAAGGATTCACTTACAAGATTTTCAAATTGTTTGATGTCGCAAGTGTTGAACCCAATAGTAAAAAGAAGGCTATCCTTTTCTTTAATTAATTTGTATAGTTCAGTCATCTTCTCAACTTGTCCAAATGTTGTTAAACTTGGTATTACCAGAAGGAAGAGAAATATTTGTTTTTTCATTATTGTTTATTGCCAGATATGTATTATTTCCAAGGTCCTTTTGTCGTTACGTTCATAATTTCGTCCCTCTGATTAATTCTATATAATCCACCGGCTCCACCTAACCAAAAATTTCCATTTCTATCTTCCAGTATTCCCATGATTGAAATTGGAACATCATAGTGCTTAAAGGCTACTCCATCGTATTTATATACTCCATTTTTTACGGTACCTATCCATATATTATCAGATTTGTCTCTATAGATTTGGTACACATCACCATCGTTAAATCCTTTTATTTCTGGAAATGAAACAATCTCATTCCCTATTATTTTATTGATTCCACCCTTTCCAAATCGCTTTTTGGGGTCAGGATCATCTCGTTCAGCAACCCTCGTTCCAATCCAAACATTTCCATCGTTGTCAAATTCAATTTGGGTATCATTATTGGAGTGCAGTCCATCTTTTTTCAGAAAATGAGTAAATGAATTTCCATCATATTTACAAACGCCATAACCATCTCTAAGAAACCAGATATTACCCTTGGCATCTTCACTTATACCCATTATCCAATACTTGGTATCTTCATTTATTTTGGTATCTACTTTTGGGTAAGGAACTGAAAAATGATGAAACGATTTCCCATCAAATTTATAGACACCATTCCAAGTACCAACCCAAAAAACGTTCTTACTATCAATAAGTAAATTTGCAATCATATTGCTACTAAAGTCGTCTCCTACTAAAAAATTCGTGAAATTCTTACCATCATATTTGGTTAAACCCTCCCCTGTATTTAACCAAAAGATACCGGTTGAATCCTCTTTTATGGCAGTTACTCTATCAGAAGGTAACCCATCCTTTGTTGTAAAATATTTTAATTTTTCACCATCATATCTTGCTATTCCATTTCCATTTGTTCCAAACCATAAATTTCCTTTGGAATCTTCGAATATGCTGGTAACGTATTCTCCAATTTGAGCTTCAATTTCTACGTTATCGGAATCACTTTTTTTATTAAGGTTCACTTTCTTTTCTTGTGAGTTACAAGAAGTTGATAAAATCGATAAAATTATTAGTATAATCAGTTTCATTTTTTTCTGTTTGAATATGATGCACAATTGCCATATAGGCGAAATAAACTTTTGCCTTTATACCCAAATTGGGATGTATTAGCGAAAGATTGTTTCGTTTCATTTCTAACTCAAGGTAAACTATTTAATCTATAAACCATCAAATGGACTTTTAATCTGCTGGATGTATGTCAAATCAGTTCCACTTTCTAATAATTGCAATAACTGTGGATAATCCGGTGATACAGGTGACCGGATTATCCAGTAATGTAATCAAAAGAAACTTTACTAGCATAATCAACAAGATTTCCAGGAATACCTAAATAAACTTTGTTTTTATTCTTATTGAATTTTGAGCTCTCAATGAGGTGCATAAAAATTTGGTCTTTCTTTATCCTCAATACTGATAAGACCTTAAATGAATTTTATATTGTCTTTAATAACAAGCTTGTAAACTTTTCTTTCAGCCAGTTTTAATTGTACTTGCCAGTTAAAGCGCAAATCGGATTTATTGATTTATCTTGTGTCTTTGCTAAAAAGTTGAATAAATTCAGTATCAAGGATATCGCCCGAAACTATATTTTCTCTTTTTTCACTTGATAAAGATGTGAAATGATTATCAAAAACAGATGAATAAAAATACAGATGTTTAGTTTCAGTAATGTCGAAATAGCCTAACGGTTTGCAGCTTGGCGAAGTGGCGGAATCGGAGCCTACAAACTTTCAACCTTGAACAAACGTAGTTTGGTGAACACACTTTCCCAAACATCAAAATAGCCATCTTGCAAATGTGCTGTTGTCAGGCGCCAATAACAAAAATCTTTGTATCTCTGCACTATAAGCACTATCAACAATAGGTTAGCTTAGTACTTTACCACTTTTCTCCACTGTACTTCTCCGGTGGTTTTATTGGTAACAATAATTAGGTACATACCGCTTGGTACATGACGTACATCAACAGTCGTTATACCTTCTGTGCTTGGAATGGACACTTGATACCCATTAAATACAGAAGTTAGTGTAATTAGGCAGTTAGTTGTTAAGCCCGATATTTGTATAACATCGTTAGTTATGTTTGGCCACACGTTGATATTGAATTTTGGAGTAAGCGTTTCAACGGTTGATACTACACTTTCAACTAGAACATCAAATTCATCTACAGCCATGCCACCATTTTTATCTAATGCCATAGCATACACTGTAGTTCGCCCTTCTTTACTACCAGTGAGTATGAGTTTTTGATTCTCAATTTTTGCATTGATAAGAGTTGTATCGTTACTTGTTACAAACAACAATAACGAGTCGCCTTTACTATCTGTAAATACTTCAGGCAAGTTTATAGCATGAGTTCCAAAGCCTTTGGCTAATTTAACATCGTAAATAGCTTTAACAACTTTCGGAGATTCATCAGTTAATACTCTTTTAGGTTTCCAGTAATAATAATTCATATATTTAAAACCTAAGGTATATACACCACAATCGTCATTAACATTAATCAGTTAGAATTTTTCGTTTGGAGGTGAACTATTTTTCGTAGTCGTTAGATATTCATCCTTCGCAGTTGGAATAAGAGTTAAGGAGTCACCTGCGCTATTCTTCCATACAATTTCGCCCTGTGTTTTTATCATGGCACCTGTATGCTTTAAACTTGTATTTGGAAATCGTTCATACTTACCTAATGCTATCTCTATAGGAACTATATTACGCATCAAGCCAAATCTTTTTTTGTAATACTCACCAATGAATTTTAGAGAAACAATTCCTGGGACCACATCACCTTCAACCGTCCTGAATAGTTCTAAAGAGAAATTCTGTCCCGGATACGGACAATCATTTCCGGTTTTCAGTTTGCCTTCAGTAAAGCTTGGAGTAACTTGCCATTTAACATTGGCTTTGTTTTTCCAGTAGTACTTACCATTTTCAATAATGATATTTCCTTCGTGCCAAGTGTTCTGTATATCATCTTTTGAATACGAACCAACCAATTCATCCATGCTAAGACGAGTAAATTCAGTTTTTATACTGTTATCAATTCTGGTAATTAGTTTGGTTGCCAAAGGAGTACATTGAAGCTGTAGTTTCTTATGCAATGATTCTGAATAGAAATCTGTTTCAAATTGTCCAGCAAAGTTTGATGGCCATAAACTTCTATCAAACCAATCATGTCCCTTTACTTCTAATTTCAGTTCCGGATAAATACGATATAGATGGTGGAAGAACTCATGCTGAAACCATTGTGGTAAATAAATTCTTCTTTCTATATCGGTGTAATTGCCTTTCCCAAGATGTGCTGGTTTGCGCGATATCCATTTATCATCGGCAATAAACACCGGACCGGCTTTACTGTCGGCTCCCATACCACCTGTAATAAAAGATTCGTCATCAAACACCGGAAAATCCGGTACGTGTGATGGATAATTAATCATAAACCAATCAGTGCTATCTTTGGTTGCGTTGGTTAATGCTCCCCATACCGGTTCTATATTATAATCGTACGCAATATAGGGCTTTGTTTTGGTTACTTTTACTGGAAGGCACAGCGTGTCAATTTCAATAAATCCAATCTGTAATTCTAATGCCCCATTCGTTATAGCTTTTACATATCTTGTAAATAAATCCAAGGACTGCCTTATTATCCGGTAGTTATTTTCTTTAAGCTTAGGGTTTAATGAATGAGTAACAAATGTTCCCGTTCCATTTTGCAATTCGGATTTTGTAGTTGGCTGAATACCTTTGGAGCAGCCCACTAATACAATATTCATGTTAACCTTTTTTACCTTAACATTAGGATTAGGGTTGAGCCCGTAAGCAATGATATCCTCCATCATTCGCAATCCATAATACCCATGTGGCGCGCCTACATTAGCACCATTCGGAGCAGTCCACACGTTCCACCATACATTATTGCCTACAGGGTATATTTTATACAAATCATCAATTAATACCTTTGCTTGGCTGTAGTTGCCCGCCTTTATTGCATCCTCTGCCTGAATAAACGTGGTTAACGCTTTTACGGAGTGAGCACTAAAAGCACTCTTCGCACCATAACATTCATAAAATTGATCTAAGGTTGTGGCTTCGCAATTGCCTTGTGCTTGTACATTAACGGAAAAAAAAGAAAGCAAAGGGCCTGAAAAACGAGAACTCTATATAGATTGTTGTTTGTCATAACGTTTTGGAATAGGGGTTATCAAACTTGTGAGCGTGAAGTACACAAATTTACAAAAAGATACCAAAATTCCGGGTTCGATGCACCGTATTTTGCGAAAAGGTTCTCACAATTGCGGTCAATATAGCAGAAACAAAAAAACGTGTTGTGTTAAGTTGTTGAACTTATTGGTCGCGAATAATTGATGCCTGATAACGGTTGTCGGCTTGGCGAAGGTGGCGATTTTACCGCAAACTTTAATACGAAGCACACACTTCAAATTTACGAAAAACTGTTATACGAAGCACTAAACCGCCACTTTTGCCAAACCGCTGTTGAACGAAACCTTCGGTAGCTACCTATCTAAAAAACAGTTACCTTACCAAAACTAAAAATTTAATCGTTATGGTAACAAAAAAAAGAGAACCTTCAAGAGTCATCTATAAAAAATTAAAATCAATTCGTGACAACCCCATAAAAACC
>Ga0247835_1005485_pt1 | contig 10244 bp, 9 predicted proteins | sample LaCtaG_3_FD_189912 | JGI IMG/M metagenome (GOLD analysis project Ga0247835, IMG submission 189912) | Freshwater microbial communities from meromictic Lake La Cruz, Castile-La Mancha, Spain - LaCruzMarch2015_13.5m | ecosystem: Environmental > Aquatic > Freshwater > Lake | place: Spain: Castile-La... | reverse complement strand
TTATGCTTAATTATAAGAATCGTCGGCGAACCGTATTGATAAATGATTTTGCTGCGTCTTTTCTTTCCTCTTTATGCCAGTCGTGTTGACGGCCAATATTCAGTAAAAATACTTTTGCCTGGTCAAAATGAGTAAAATTATTTATCATCTTTACAGTTTCTTCCATTTCTACACTATTTTTTCCAAATAAATCATTGGTGTACAAAAGACGTTCATTCGTACTAAACGTGGAAAAACTTAAATTAGTAATAGCTTGACTAGCCAATCTTTCTGCTAAATTACTAGGTTCTTGCCATATAAACAAATGGGCTAACTCGTTATTTAAGAAGGGTTCAGCAGGTTGAGGGGTCACAGTAGGGGCTACTGGTTCGGATATTTTTTTCTCCGTTTCAAAATTGGCCACCCCTCGCTCACGTCCCAATAAACCCGTCTCTCTTTTCACTTCGTTTAAGGGTTGTACCTCTTTTACGGGTTGTACTTCCTTCACCGCTTGAAATTCCTTTTCGGGTTGTACCTCTTTTATGGGCTGTACCTCTTTAATAGGTATTATCTCCTTCTCTGGTTGAACTTCCTTAACAGGCGCTTTATTTTGACTTTGGCTCAATGCGATGGTTTCGTAAAACTGCCTTAAATAGCTTAGCATCAGGTCTCTTTCCAGGGGGGAAACGCCAGGTGTATTCGCATCGATATTTTTATAAAGCGCATTTATTTTGTGTATCAACACGCGTGCTTTTTCCTTGTCCATGATACATTTTCAGGTTGACTTTAGCAAATATTCTTTACATCTATCCTAAAGTTGATTTGTTTATAATGCACAAATATCTAATTTTAACTTCCCAAATGAAAATTAGACAATGAAAATTAATAAAATTTATCATTTGTTTAATATTTTAATCAAAAAAGGATAATATGTTTATTGAGCCCTACATAACAGGTAATCCTAAGGGATGGATTGAAGTAATATGTGGAGGAATGTTTTCAGGCAAAACAGAGGAGTTAATCAGGCGTTTGAAAAGGGCTCGGATAGCAAATCTAAAGGTTGAAATTTTCAAACCTGCTACAGACAACCGGTACGCTATCAATGAGGTAGTCTCACATGATGCAAATCAAATTCCTTCTATTGTGGTGCATCGGGCCATGGATATTCTTTCTTTAGTGGAGGAAAAGGAGGTTGTTGGTATTGATGAGGCTCAGTTTTTTGACAATGAACTAGTTTTTGTCTGTAAAGAATTGGCAAATAGAGGTATTAGAGTGATAGTTGCCGGGTTGGATATGGATTATAAGGGGGTTCCTTTTGAACCTATTCCCGCCCTTTTAGCTACCGCTGAATATATTACTAAGGTGCATGCCATTTGTCCCCATTGCGGACAGTTGGCCTCCCATTCTTATCGACTGGTTGACGTAGAAGATAAGGTGCTGGTGGGCGAAAAACAGCTGTATGAACCACGTTGTAGAAATTGTTTTAATAAAGGAATGCTATAATGTCTGTCGCTTGTAGTAATATCCAAAATTTTGTTTCCACAATATTTATCAATTAATTCAATTTTATAACTAAGTTTGTGAAAATTTTCTTTTTATCACAACCATTATGTCTTTAATTCCAATTTCTCGTGCGTTAATCTCCGTTTACTCAAAAGATGGTTTAGAACCATTGGCTAAGTTGCTGCATCATTACGGTGTTGAAATATATTCAACGGGGGGAACTCAAGTCTATTTGGAAAGCCTGGGTATTCCAGTCATTACGGTTGAATCACTAACTGGATATCCTTCTATTCTTGACGGAAGAGTTAAAACACTGCATCCAAAAGTTTTTGGCGGCATACTTGCCCGACGCGAAGAAGGACATTTAGCGGAATTAAATGAAATGGATATTCCTCCTTTCGATGTAGTGGTGGTCGATTTATATCCGTTTGAGGAAACGGTTGCTTCAGGTGCAGGTGAAGCAGAAATCATTGAAAAAATTGATATTGGTGGAATTTCTTTAATTAGAGCCGCTGCTAAAAATTTCAATGATGTGGTGGTTATTCCATCGAAATTATCCTATAAACCTTTAGTAGAGGCTTTAGAAAAAAATGCCGGGTCAACAACTCTTGCTGAGCGTTTATCATTTGCCAGGGCTACTTTTGGTGTCACTTCACAGTATGATGCAGCTATTTATGCCTACTTTCAAGGAGATGAAACCTTTTCTGAATCTTTGCGCCTTACAGAAAATAATAAGGTAAATCTTCGTTATGGTGAAAATCCACATCAAAAAGCCGTTTTTTACGGAGATTTTGATGAGATGTTCGAAAAATTAGCAGGAAAAGAACTATCATACAATAATTTAACAGATATAGACGCTGCCGTAGGTTTGATTTCTGAGTTTGAAAAGGACGGGCCAACGATGGTCATTCTAAAACATACCAATCCTTGCGGTGTGGCTACCAGATCAACCATCAAAGAAGCTTGGCTGGCTGCCTTAGCTGCCGACCCTGTTTCTGCATTTGGGGGTATTTTTATATCAAACGTGCCCATTGATATGGCTACCGCGGCGGAGATAGATCAGCTTTTTTACGAAGTTTTAATTGCGCCGGACTTTGCTGAAGACGCATTAAATTTTTTGAGTAAAAAGAAAAACAGAATTTTACTAAAGTTAAAAAAACATAAAATTCGAAACATTAGCGTTAAATCTTTGTTAAATGGCGTGATTGTTCAGGAAAATGACGTTATAACGGAAGGAAGGGAGATTTGTAAAGTAGCGACCCTATTGGAACCTACTGATAATCAGTGGAAAGATTTGATGTTCGCCGCAAAATGTTGCAAACACCTGAAATCAAACGTTATTGTGCTGGCTAAAGATAATCAGCTTTTGGGTATGGGTTGTGGTCAGACATCGAGAATTGACGCAATGGAACAAGCGGTGGACAAGGCAAAAAAATATGGGTTTGATCTGAATGGTGCTGTGATGGCTTCGGATGCCTTTTTTCCATTTCCCGATTGTGTGGAAGTAGCTGAACGGGCAGGAATAAAAGCAGTGGTTCAACCAGGTGGATCGGTTAAAGATCAGGAAAGTATAGATTTTTGTGATGCACATAATATGGCAATGGTGATAACGGGAATTAGACATTTTAGGCATTAATTCCTCAAACCAACTAAATGGCAATTTTTAGCATCATTATATAAAATAAACGTTGTGGCTCAAATGGCTAAATTAAACAATAAAGTATGGCTTCTTGTCATTGGACTATCGTTCCTGGGAGCTTTACAGCTAGCTGGACAGTCCACGTCGAGTATTATTCCCAAATATAACTCACCCTATTCTAGGTTAGGCATAGGTAACTATTATCCGGGATATTTTGCCGCGGCAGCTGGTATGGGGGGAATTGGTGTTGGGTATAACGATCCCACGCATCTCAATCCGCAAAATCCAGCCTCTCTCGGTTTTTTAAGAGTTACGGCTTTTGAAGGAGGTATATTTTCTAAGTATAATATCCTGGATAACGGTAAAGGAGAGAGGGATGACGCCTGGAGCGGAAATATCCAGTATCTAAGTCTTGGTTTTCCCATGCGTAACCCTATTAATGAATCGTTGGAAAGACAACAGCCTACCTCGGGTATTGGCATGGCCTTTACTTTAGTGCCTTATACTTACGTTGGTTACGATGTAAAATCTACCATTGAAAATCCAGGATTCGGTACGGCAACCAATACGTTGAAAGGAACTGGCGGTACTTATAAACTTGCCTGGTCAAATGGCTTTAGGTATAAAAGTATCGCTGTGGGCTTAGAAACGGCTTATTTGTTTGGTAAAATAACTAATTCGCGACGCTTGCAATTAGATTCATCGTCTATTGCCTATGGAACGGAATTAGCAGACGATATTAGTTTAAGTGGTCTTCGGTTAAAAGCCGGGTTTCAGGCAGCTATTGATTTTGGAAAGAAAAAAGATAAGGATAAATCAATTTCAGACTATAAAAGGCTCCTCATTTCGGGTACTTACACCATGGGAGGTTCTGTACAGACTAATGCCAGTCGTTTTTATAGAAGAGAATTGTATTTAACCACTACTATAATTGATACCATTTTAAGAGAATTTGATAATATTCAAACAGGACAGCTTCCCATGGAATTTGGTATGGGGCTTACTTTTGAACGGTTTAATAAGCTTAGAATTAGTGCAGAATATACCGTTGGAAAATGGTCCAATTATGAGTTAACTGCAAAATCAGATAAACTATTTGATAATTATTTCTTTAGATTTGGGGGTGAATTGATTCCAGAATATGCTTCTTATAATAAATATAGCAGGCGTATGAGTTACAGATTAGGAGCATTTTATGGAACAGACCCCCGCACAGTAAATGGAAAATCTCTACTTCAATACGGCTTTACCATGGGATTAGGTCTTCCGATAGTGGTTCCCCGGCAAACTCCTTCTTTCGTAGATTTATCTTTGGAAGTAGGTCGTTTTGGCCTGAAAGACGCACTAAGAGAAACTTATATCCAACTAACAGCTGGATTTTCACTAAACGACAACACCTGGTTTTACAAACGTAAATTTAACTAATTATGAAGGTTCTATCTCATGGAGTTCTTCCACTACTCCTCTTACTTACTTCGTTTAATAATGCTGATGCCCAGTGCAATTCCTGGGTGGGAAACCCTCGGGAAACGGAAGCGAAAGAGGCTCATGTACTTTACAGGCAGATGGTAAAAGGTAAAACAGCTGCCGATTTGGCTAAATTAGATGATGTATCATTCGGTATTATCTATGATAATTGGCTAAAAGCTTACGAAATTGCCCCAATGGCTGATGGACAAAGAGCAAATCACTACATTGATGGCGTGGAAATAATGAAGGCTAAGAAAGAGAAATCAACAGATGACGCAGCTAAATTAGCCGCTGATAAACTTATAATTTCTCTTTATGACCAATTGGCGGTTTGTTATCCAAAGGAAATAGGGTACGCCTTAAGTAGAAAGGCGTTTGATATGTTCTATATGCCTTCTTATGGATACAGTGCCGAAACTGCGGCAGCATTTAAAACTGCTATAGAAAAAGCGGGTAACTCTGCTGAATATATAATTCTTGAGCCCATTGGTTTGATAGTAAATTATATGTTCAAAAATAAATTGATGTCTTCAGCAGATGCAAGATTTTTAGTGGAAAAATCACAAGAAATTGCAGACTTTAATATCTCTAATAATGAGAAATATGGTCAATATTATGAGGCTTCTTATGCAAGAATGGAAGTACCTTTAGCTGAAGTTGAAGGTCAAATATTTGATTGCGACTATTTTAAAGCTAAATTAATTCCTCTTTATCAGGAAAATCCAGAAGATTTAGTTACCATTCGTTATACTTTCAATAAGTTAAAGACACAAGGTTGTGCTGATACTGATCCTATTATGTTGGAATTGAAAACTAAGTATGAGGCTAAAGCAGCTAACATGAATGCAGCTATGCAAGAGGATTTCTTAGCTAAAAATCCAGGAATGGCAGCAAGAAAGCTTTATGAGGAAGGAAATTTTAGCCAGGCTATTGCTAAATACCAAGAGGCTTTATCTACTGAAACGGATGATAGTAAAAAAGCAGATTATTACCTCGGTATTGCCTCAATTCAGTTCCGTCAGTTAAAATCTTACGGGCCGGCAAGAGAAAATGCGCGTAAAGCGGCTTCGTTGAAGTCAAATTGGGGTAGGCCATACCTCTTAATTGGCGATATGTATGCTTCTACCAGTAGAAATTGCGGCTCGGATGGTTACTCAAGAGGCTTAGCCGTACTTGCTGCCATAGAAAAATATGCCCAAGCAAGAAATATCGATTCAGAGGTGTCTGCCGAAGCTTCTAAAAAAATGTCACTTTATAGTGCATCTATTCCTCCAAAGGATGAGGCACACATGAGAGGTATTGCGGAAGGTACTAGAGTATCAACAGGTTGTTGGATAGGCGAAACGGTTACGCTTAGATATAATTAATTCAAACCCATCTACTAGGTTTGCCGAAAGGCCTTGTTCCTCTTTCGGGACAAGGCCTTTACTTTTAAATTTTTTCTTATGAAGTTCCTCATCTTTTTTTCTAATCTGTTATTGTTAACAGCCTTTTTAAGTTGCTCACCTAAAATGAAGGTGGTCTCTGCCACAGAAAATGCACCAGTCACCGATACTTTGCCAAAAGTGGAAAGACCAAAAGGATTTTGTGCCACTTTTGATCAATCTGAGAATCCACAGGAGGCGCTTCGAAGTTTTGTGCTTTATAGAGATTTTTTAAAAGATACCGATTGGAATCAGGCCTATGAATACTGGGTAAAGGTTTATGAATTGGCGCCCGCTGCTGATGGTAAAAGAAATACAGTCCTTGCAGATGGTATTCGCTTTTATGAACATTTTTTAGAACTAGAGAAGGATTCTCTGAAAAAAGAAGAGTGGATAAATAAAATATTTGCTTTGTATGATAGAATAGAGGAATGTTATCCAGCCGGTGCTTATGTTCCCGCCCGGAAAGGTTTCGATTTGTTTTTCACTTACAAAAACCGGGCTTCAAAAAAGGAGATTTATGACCTTTTTAAAAAAGCGTGGGATATTGACGGGGAGGAAGTTCCCGATTTTGTGCTGAATCCGCTCACTTCTCTGCTGGTCGATTTGTATTTTTCAAATGAAATACCTTTGGAAGAGGCGAGAAAATATTCCTTAGCCTTATCTAACAGACTAAAAAAGGGTTTAGCGGAATGCGAAGGCTCTTCCTGCGTGCGATGGAAAGTTATCGAAGAATATTTGCCACTCAGAATGGAGGTTTTCGAAACAGTGAAAGGCTTTTACGATTGTAATTATTTTATGGATAAATATTATCCTCAGTTTTTAGCCGCTTCCGACGATTGTGAAGTTATCAGAGAAGTTTATAGTCGGTTAAAATTTGCAGGATGTTCTGATGTAGAAGAAAAATTTGCCGCGTTAATTCAAAAAGGAAATGAAAAATGTGCACCGGAAAAAGGGCCCGCAGAACTAGCCTACATTTGCCTCAGAGATGCGGACTATTCTTGTGCTATAGAGGGTTTTCTAAAAGCCTCAAAGGAAGTGGAAGATGTGAAAAAAAAGGGCGAACTTATACTGTTGGCCGCGAAGGTGTATTATGTTCATAAGAAAAATTTTACGAAGGCAAGACAATTGGCTTTAGAGGCTGCCGCAGCAAGGCCAAACTGGGGAGAGCCTTATATTCTTATCGGCAGAATGTATGCCTCCAGTGGCCCTCTTTGTGGTCCGGGCAGAGGCTGGGATAGTCAGGTGGTCGTTTGGGTAGCTATAGATGCCTGGGTTAAAGCCAGAAATGTCGATGCCTCTTTTGCCGCTGAAGCAAATAAAATGATTAACCAATATTCCCGTTTTATGCCCAATAAGGAAGATGTCTTTATTCGTGGCCTGAAAACGGGTGAAAGATTTTATGTTGGTTGCTGGATCCAGGAATCTACCACCATCAGAACGGTTGATTAATAATGATCGCCTTGTGATATCGGGATGTTTCACATGCAATGGTTTTGTTTTAATATTGGGGATGTTCCACATGCAATGATGGCATTATGCATTGGGAGATGTTTCACAAAAAGCTTATAGGAGTGTAATCCCTCTGGGATTATGTCCATTGGGTATCCCTAAGGGGTATCACACTCTTACTTGTTTCATGAATCCAGCGGATTCACATGTCTCTTGCCTGTCAATGCCAAATCTCCATTATTCAACAAATACCTGTCAATGCCAAATCATCATCTCCATCATCGATCATAATAAATATTCCCCATTTTTGCCAAATTATATCCGGTCAGGAGAAGTTGTTTTTTATAGGGGTGATCATTTTGGAGTAGGGGGTTGGTATGGTTCAAATGAATAAAGTGGATTTTATTTTTTTCGATAAGCGGTAAATCTTTCCATCTTTCCATACTTTCAATGATAAAGGGGTGGGGTATTTCAGACATATTTCTACCTGGTAATTCCAAGGCATTATAAAAAGTACCATCTAAGAAGGAGTAATTCGTTTCTCTGATATATTTTTCAATGGAACGATCCCATTTTTCCCATTTATCAATGTCGGGTAAATAAAAGAAGGATTTTACATTGCCTTTGACAATAAAACCGGCTGTTTCAGAAAATTCATCCCTATGAGGTACTTTAATGGCCGTTACTTCAAACCAATCGGCTATTTGAATAGGTACATCTGCTTCCAGAGGGATTAATTGAATGTTTTTTAATTCCACCAATTGCTTCCATGGCCCATGTTCAGATAAATATTTGTGCATACGCGGAAGCGCAAAAACGGGAATATTTTTCGTTCCCATCACTTCTCTACCCAAATGCGTGAGTCCGGTATAATGTCCTATGTGTGCATGCGATAGAAAAATACCAGCCAGTTCGACGCTATATTTCTCTGATAAATAATGCATTTGTTCAGGCATATCAGGTGTAGCATCAAATAACCAGTATTTTTTTCGAATTGGGTCAACCCAGGCGACACAACTCACATATTCCCTTTTTTTTAAATTAATCCAACTTTTTGCACAACACGATTTTTTGCAGCCTGCCTGAGGAAAACCTCCATCTTGCGCAATACCTAAAACAACTAAAAATGGTTCTTTATCCTGTCCTGTACTTTGGTTAGGTAATAAAATAGTGACAATAAAATATAGTAATAATAGGATTTGGTGCCGCATTTTTCGTATTTTTCATGAATATAAATACGCAAATTGAATAAACCATGTTTATAAGGCCCCTATTTTTATTTATGATTGGTAGTTTACTCTCTCACGGATCGCTTTTAGGTCAAAAGGAATTTCCATTATATACTGGAAACATACCTTATTCCCTGCCCGTGGAAAGTAAGGAGGAAATAGAAACCAGACCTGATGGTATCCGCTTTTTTCGAAAAACGGCTGTTCCAATCCTTACTTTGTTTCAGCCTGAAAATGCAAATGGTCAGGCAGTCCTGGTTCTGCCAGGCGGTGGATATTCAGGCACTGCTTTTGATCACGAAGGTATTGATGTGGCTAAATTTTTAAATAAACATGGGATTACTGCGATTATACTCAGATATCGGATTCCAAATGACAAGTATTGTACTCAAAAGCATCTGGCACCCTTAAGAGATGCACTGGAAGGAATCAGGTATATCAGGACTAAGTCAGAAGAGTGGAAATTAAATAAGAACAGGATTGGGGTTATGGGATTTTCTGCTGGTGGACATTTAGCAGCCACGACATCCACTTTATTTGATAAAAATATGGTTGATATTCCCACGGATAATATTTCCGGTCGACCCGATTTTAGTATTCTTATTTATCCAGTGATTGCATTTACAGAACCATTCATGCACGCTGGATCCAGACGTAATTTACTCGGGGAAAAACCAGATTCAACGTTGATTAATATGTTTTCTCCTGAAAAACAAATTACTGCTAATACTCCTCCCGCTTTTCTTGTGCACGCAGCAGATGATAAAACCGTTTCTGTTCAAAATAGTATTTTGTATTACCAGTCCGCTATTTCGCACAGTTTAAAGGTAGAAATGCATCTCTATCCGGAAGGTGGCCATGGATTTGGTCTGAAAAACAAAACAACTACTGATTATTGGCCAGATCGTCTTATTCATTGGCTGGCAAAATATTGAACTTGTCCCTAATAAGACGATATAGGTAGTGCTCCAAATAATTAATGTTGATAAATTAGCAGTACTTTAAAAATAGTAAAAATGAAAAGATTTAACTTCATCATTTTAATGATGTTTTTTACAACCATATCATTCGGTCAAGTTTCAAATGAAACAGATAAAACACGTATTAAAAATTTAATCATTGAATCTTTTGACGAAATATGGTCTAAATTAGACGCTAAAAACATTGATAAATACTACACTAAAGACTTTCTGCTTTTGGAAAATGGAGAAGTTTGGAATAATGATTCTATTAAAAATTATTTGGATAATGCCATACTTCGGAAACCGAATCTAAAACGAATGAATACCATTGAGGTTATTGAAATTAAAATCGCAAAGAAAATGGCTTGGATTGCATACCAAAACTATGCTACATTCTCATCGGATAATAAAATCATTAGAAAAGCTCATTGGTTAGAAAGCGCAACGGCCATTTTAACAGAAAATGGATGGAAACTGGAAATGCTTCACTCAACTCGAATAGTAAATGAATAAAACCTTAAAGACTTTAATTATTTGGTTTAGCTTGTAAAAATTTGCCTTTTCCTTGTTTTTTTTGGATATTGTA
>Ga0247835_1005478_pt1 | contig 10263 bp, 7 predicted proteins | sample LaCtaG_3_FD_189912 | JGI IMG/M metagenome (GOLD analysis project Ga0247835, IMG submission 189912) | Freshwater microbial communities from meromictic Lake La Cruz, Castile-La Mancha, Spain - LaCruzMarch2015_13.5m | ecosystem: Environmental > Aquatic > Freshwater > Lake | place: Spain: Castile-La... | reverse complement strand
CAATTCATGCACCAGATAGAACGATCCATTTCCAACAGAAATCACATCGTTATGAAATACACCATGATCAATGGCAGCGGGATGTTGTTGGGCGTGGATGCATTGATCGTTGCGAATGCCGTGCAGTGCTGCGATCGCTTGACCAGCTTCGAGTGTTTGCCGCGCTGGATAGCGCGAAGGACGCCGGCCGGCGCCGCTGGCTTGCGCGCCGAATACAAAGAGATGTACTCCAGGAGTTTCGCCGCCATTGCCACCAGATGCGGTGAACCGCGTGTGATTTGCCGCACCTTCGTCGCCCCACGGTGACGGTGCGCCCGAGGCGTCAAGCGGGGCAAGCGCATCATGAATGGCAAATCGCTGTTCGTCACGGAAGATGGCGCGCAGGGTGCGCGCGGTCTGCGGCGCCTCGATGGCGCGATGTGGCATGGTGCGCAAGTTGGCCACAGTCATATGAACGCGGCCATCACCGGAATCCTTCGAAGGTGTGACGGTGGCAGCGTTGGCGGTCCACATCGCACTAGCGCTTGATGCGCGCGCTAAGAGATGCGGTGCATCGCGGGCGGCCGTTGCAATAGCCACCTCATCCGAACCAGTGAATCCAAGCGCATGCAGTGTTGCGATGTGTGGTCGTTCGTGGGGCGGAATCCAACCTTGCACAAGACCCAACCGCGCGAGTGCGGCAGCCTTGGCAAGGCCTTGCAGTGCCGCGTCGCGTGGTCGAGCCGTTGTTCCTTGATTTGAGGTGCTTGCCACGTTTCCGGGCGATAGCCCGGCGTAGTTGTGGGTGGGGCCGACGATTCCGTCAAAGTTCGCTTCCGGCACGGATTGGAGCGTACCGCGCACCCGTCTTACACTCCGCAGCCTGATGGCACGCGCTTCAGCAGCTTCCGGATCGAAAGCATCCCGTATGTCCCCCGACGCTTCCATGCGCATCGTGGTGCTCACGGGCAAGGATTCGTTCACGCGCGTCGAGCACTCGCGGCAACTTCATGCAGCGCTGACAGAAAAATTTGGATCGGTGGATCGATTTGAGTTTGATGGAGCATCAGCAACCCTTGCGCAGGTGATGGATGAACTCCGCTCCTACGGGTTGCTCTCGCAGCACAAGCTCATCGTGATTGACAATGCTGAAGGATTCATTGGAGCTGAAGATCGGCGCCGTGCCATGGAGCGCTACGCAGCAAATCCGCAGCAAGAGAGCACACTCTTGATGCGCGCGGGCACACGGTGGAATCCTGGCAAGTTTGACAAACTTGTTGAAGCCAGCGGTGGGGCAGTGATCAAGTGCGAACCGCCATCAGATAAAGACGCGATCAGTTGGTGTGGCGTGCGTGCAGAGAAGCGCCACGGTGCAAAGTTGGCCGCAGGGGCCGCGGAACTGTTGGTGGAAAAGATCGGACCGGACTTGGCGCGCATCGATACTGAACTTGCCAAGTTGGCGACCGCAGCCGGTGAGGGCAAGCCGATCTCGCGCGCGCTGGTTTCAGAATTTGTTGGCCTGTCGCGCGAGGAACAGGCGTGGGGATTGCAGTCGGTACTCATTCAACAGGGCGCGGGCGCGGCGCTGGTCAAGTTGAACGAATTGGTCCGTGTTTCAGGCGTCGCCGACGTGTTGATTGGGTGGACCATCGTTGACCTCCTGCGCAAAGCGCACGATGCAGCGCGACTCATGGACGACGGGCAGAACGACTTTGCAATTTCCAAGCAACTCAAACTTTGGGGCGATGCGCAGTCGCTGGTATGTCGCGCGGCGCGTGCCCTTGGTAGTGCTGGCGCGGCCGCGCTCCTGGCGGAGAGTGTGCGTACTGATGCGCGCACAAAGTCGGGTTTCAGTTCGGACAGCGCTCGAACCTTTGAGGCGCTAGTGGTTACCATCGGCGATCGCATTCGATGAAATACTCAGACACGCTGCTCCCATTCACCACGCTCACAACATGTGTCGCATTGGCGGCGTGTTCATCGGGGCAGCCCACTGCGCCTCCGCCGATCACTCCGGTGCGTGCGCAGCCCGTCGTCATTCGCGAGACCATTGATCCGCTGCCGCAGGCCGATACGCGGCGGCGTGTTGATTCACAGGTGGCTGCTCGTACAAGTTCGCCGAGTGTTCGCCCCTCCGCGCTGCCGATGTTTGAGATGACATTGGCTCCAGCCGATCCGATTCAGATTGCTGCATTGCCCGTGCCGCAGTCGGCAGAAGCGATGCCGGTGGACACCATGCGCGCGATCGACACTGCGCCGCCACCATTACTGCCTGAGCCGGTGCCTGAGCCGGTGGCTGAGCCGGTGGCTGAAGTTCCTGCGGTCGCCGCTGTTCCGGTGGCTGTGCCTGAATCGATTCCTGCCGTTGCTGCTGTTCCAGTAGCGGCGGTGGTCCCCGTGGTCGTACCGGTTGAGGTGGCACCTGCGCCAGCGGTTACAGAGTCACGCATTGCCGAGGCGGCGCCCGCAAGTGCGGCGGAGCTTCCGCCAGAACCAACGATGCCGAACCGGGTGTCCGTCAAGGCTGCAAGCCCCGTTGCGCCTGTACTCATGGCTGGCACGGCGATTGTTCCGGCCGCTGACAGATCGGGCGTTCGCGAGCAACCGACGCCAACACCGGCGCGTGAACCGGAGCCCGCGCCTGCGCCAACACCTGAACCAGCACCGGCGCCGACACCTGAACCAACACCTGCACCGGTTGCTGAACCGGCGCCAGCGCCGGTCGCTGAACCGGAACCAGCACCGACACCGGAACCGGAACCAACACCCGCGCCTACGCCGGTTGCTGAACCCGCGCCAGCGCCAGCCGCGGAACCGGAACCAGCACCGGCACCGGAACCGGAACCAACACCCGCGCCCGCACCGGTTGCTGAACCGGCGCCTGCACCGGTTGCTGAACCTGCGCCCACGCCAGTTGCGGAACCGGAACCTGCACCGGTACCGGAACCAACACCTGCGCCTGCACCGGTCGCGGCACCTGCACCCGCGCCGGTCGCGGAACCGGAACCAGCACCAGCACCGGCACCGGCACCGGCACCGGCACCGGCACCGGAACCAACAGCCGCGCCTGCACCGGTTGCTGAACCGGCGCCTGCACCCGTTGCTGAACCCGCGCCAGCGCCGGTCGCGGAACCAACACCGGCGCCTGCACCGGTTGCGGAACCAGCGCCCGCACCGACACCGGAACCAACACCTGCGCCTGTACCGGTCGCGGCACCTGCACCCGCTCCTGCGCCCGTACCCGTACCCGTACCCGCCCCCTTGCCCCCTCCAGCGCCCGCTCCGATCAAGCTAACGAATCCAGTCATGGCTTCCAAGGTTCGTGCCTTCGGAGACATCGAGCCGTTGGATGCCGGGTCATTGCATCCTGGCGATCGGTTCCTTGTGTACGTCGAGCTGCTCAATTGGCCATTCGTCCCAGGAGACGGCGGACGCGTTGCAGCGCATGCGCAGTACTCGCTGCGCATCGAGAACTTGGCCGGAACCGTCATCTGGAGCGAAGGTCCGTTTGACGCAACGCATACCGCGGCAGCGCCGACGGATGAACTATTCATCACGCGGATGGTTCGCCTCCCTGATTCCATACTCGGCGGTCAATATCGACTAGCAATCGAAGCGACTGATATGGCAACCGGCGTGACGGCGAAGGTCAAGACGCCGTTCACGGTCAAGCCGTCAAACAAGCGCTAATCGCTTGATGTAGCGCATCGGTAGCCGAAGTACAATGTCCCCCCGCCTCCCTCCCGGAGGCATCGCACGTGCCAGACGACGCATCCAACGCACGCCCAGACCTTGACGCCCCGATAGCACCTCTCGTGCCGACGGTGGTGGATGGCACCCAAGCCGTCGTAGGCGCTTCGCTTCCTATCGCAGATCCGCACTCCTCCACGAGTCGGCATAGCACCGGCCATGGTGGCGGCATCGCGTTGGCGATCGGCGCGGTCGGCGTGGTATTCGGGGACATCGGCACCAGCCCGCTGTACGCGTTTCAGGAAACCATTGCCCACCACGGCAGCGCCGATCGCGCGTTCGTGATGGGCGTTCTGAGTTTGATTTTCTGGGCGCTGTTCCTGGTGGTGGTTGCGAAGTATCAGCTACTCATTATGCGTGCCACCAATCGTGGCGAAGGTGGATTGTTCGCATTGCTCTCCCTCTTGCCGCGCGGTCTGCAGCGGCGCGCGGATTACCGATTGGCGTTCTTTGGTGCCATGGCCATCATGGGCAGTGCATTACTGTTCGGCGATGGCGTCATCACGCCATCCATCTCCGTGCTGTCAGCGATGGAAGGTCTCACCGTCTTTGACGAAAGCCTGCAAGGATGGGTGGCCCCATTAACAACAGTGGTGCTGGTGTTCTTGTTCGCCGTGCAGCGATTTGGAACGGGGCACATCGGCCGCATCTTCGGTCCGGTGATGCTTCTGTGGTTTGGTGTGTTGGGATTTCTTGGACTGCGCGCCATCGTCTTGGATCCAAGTGTGCTTGCCGCAGTGAATCCCCTGTACGCCATGGAACTGATTGCAGCGAATCCGTCAGGCACATTCCTTTTGCTTGGCTCCATTGTCCTGGTAGTGACGGGCGCCGAGGCGCTGTATGCCGACATCGGCCACTTCGGAATTGGCCCGATTCGGCTTGGATGGTTCACGATCGTGTGGCCATGCCTGATTCTGAACTACTTTGGCCAAGGCGCATGGGCGATCGCCAACCCGCCGGATCCAGCGTTACTTTCGCAATACAAACCGTTCTACGGTCTGGTGCCTGCGGGTTGGGTTATTCCCATGGTTGTTCTGGCTACGTTTGCAACCATTGTTGCTAGCCAGGCGATGATCTCCGGCGTCTTCTCGATGGCGCGCCAAGCGATCCGCCTCAACTACCTGCCACGCCTTGCCGTGGTGCACACATCCAGCTTTACCGAAGGTCAGATATACATCCCGTTCCTTAATTGGACCATGATGATTGGATGCCTGATGACGGTGTTCTTGTTCCGCTCCTCAGCAGCGCTTGCCGATGCGTACGGCATTGCAGTGACGGCAGTCATGGGAATCACGTCGCTGTTGTTTGCTGAGGTGGCGCTGAAGACTTGGAAATGGAAGCCACCAGTGGTATGGATTGTGGTTGGCGTATTTCTAGCGATTGATTTGGCATTCCTGTCATCCAACCTTCTCAAGGTGTTCCATGGTGGTTGGTATGCGCTGGCCATTGCGGCCGCCGGTTCCATAGTGATGGTCACTTGGAATCAAGGAACGCTGGCGGTGGGACGGCAGATTGCCGCCCAAGGCGAAACGATTCATGAATTCCTGGCGCGGCTTTGGTCAGAGGTGGTACCACGCGTTCCCGGCACCGCCGTGTTCCTGACGCCAACCACTCAGGCACCGTTTGCTTTGGTGAATTTCGTCAAGCACGCGCATGTATTGCATGAGCAAGTGATCCTTCTTTCGATCGCCCCCAGCGAACAGCCGTTTGTTGCCGACCGCGAGCGCGTCACAGTGCGTTGGATGCCGGATGGATTCTGGAGTGTCTCGGCGCACGTCGGATTCATGGAGCAGCCCGACGCACCGGCCATCCTGCGTCTCGCGCGCGAGCGCGGATTGCCGTTCGATACCGAAGAAACCACCTACTTTGCACGAAAAATGCAAGTAGTTCCTGGCGGTCCGGCGCGCATGGCTGGTTGGCGCAAAGGAATTTTCATCTTCCTGCACTCCAATGCAGCCGACGTGACCAGCGCGTTCAATCTTCCCTCGGATCGCACGGTTGAATTTGGCTTCCAGTTGAAGCTTTGAACAGAGTTCTCTATGCGAACCATTGCCATCAAGATGCTCTTCGGTGACACGGCAAAGTTCTATGGAATTCTGCTGGGGCTTTCCTTTGCAACACTGCTCATTGCGCAGCAGGCCAGCATCTTTGTTGGGTTGATGAGCCGCACCTATGCGCTCATTGAGGAAACTCCACAAGCGGATCTTTGGGTCACCGATCCAACCATGCAGTTTGTAGATGACACCAAGCCGATGCAAGTCACTGCCTTGCAGCGGGTACGAAGCGTGGACGGAGTGGGTTGGGCAGTCCCGCTCTTCAAAGGCCTATTGGTTGCCAAGCTGCCTAGTGGCTCCCGGCAGATTTGCGATGTAGTAGGCGTTGATGATGCAAGCCTGATTGGTGTGCCAGCGCGCATGATCAAGGGGGACGTCAGTGTCCTCCGCAAGCCAGACACCATCATCATTGAGACGCGTGGTGCTCGTTCGCGCTTAGCGCAACCCATCAATCCTGCCGATCCAAGTGGGCCAAAGCGTCCGATTGAAATCGGTGAGGAACTGGAACTCAACGAGCGCCGCGCGGTCATCGGCGGCATCGCGGAGACCAAGCCGACATTCCAAAATGTCCCCACGATTTACACCACCTATTCGCGAGCCATTGGATTTGCGCCAGCGAACCGCCGAACGCTCAGCATGATTCTTGTGAAGGCGGCGCCCGGAGTTTCCGTGACGGAATTGCGGGACCGCATCGCGCGCGAGACTGACCTCGCGGTGTACACCCCGCATGACTTTGCGTGGACCACCATTACCTATTGGATGACGCAAACCGGAATTCCCATCAACTTTGGAATTGCCATTGTGCTTGGATTTCTAGTGGGTGTAGCCATTGCGGGGCAGATGTTCTACAACTTCACGCTGGACAATCTGAAGTATTTCGGCGCGATGAAAGCGATGGGTGCGACGACGGGTCGACTGCTTGGCCTGGTGGCGTTGCAAGGCGCGGTGGCGGGCGTTCTTGGACTCGGTCTTGGCTTGGGGGTTACCTCGATCGTTGGCCTGGCAATTCCCGGTGACAAATTGGCATTCAAGATGACCTGGCACATTCCGGTGATTGCCGCTGCGGCGGTGATCTTCATTGTGGTTGCTTCCAGTCTCTTCAGCATGCGTCGCGTGGTGCAACTTGATCCATCTGAGGTATTCCAAGGATGAGCGAGCCGGCCAACAGCATCGTTTGCAATGAATTGTTCAAGACCTTCGGTGTCGGTGATTCCATGGTGCGCGCGCTGCGTGGCGTGAATCTTGAAGTGCGCTTTGGTGAAATGATGGCACTGGTGGGTCCTTCGGGATGTGGAAAGACCACGCTCATCTCCATTCTTGCGGGTCTGCTGCAGCGCGACGAAGGCGAACTGACGGTGCTTGGGACCGATCCATCCGCGCTGAGTAATCACGAGCGCACTCTTTGGCGCGGCAAGAATGTTGGATTTATCTTTCAGCAGTTCAACCTGATTCCACAAGTCTCCATCCTGGAGAACGTTGCTGTGCCGCTGCTTCTGCGGCACCATCCCAAGAAGGATGCCCTCGACCGCGCCGCGAAACTCTTGGAAGAAGTTGGATTGAAGGGCCGTGAATTGACTCGCCCCAACAAGCTCTCGGGCGGACAGCAGCAGCGGGTAGCTATTGCGCGCGCGTTGGTGACCGGCCCGCGCCTTCTTGTTTGTGACGAACCCACCAGTGCGCTCGACGGCGCCACGGGCCAAAAGGTCATGGGGTTGATCCGGGAACTCACCGCCGCTGCTGAACGCGTTGTCATTGTGGTGACGCACGACGAACGTATCTATCACTTCGCGGACCGCATCGCTCATCTTGATGACGGCCGCGTTACCCACGTCAGTACCCCCGCAGAGGCACTCGCCGAATCCGCACAGCGGATGGGTGATGCCGCAAAGCGCCATTGAACTACGCTTCCCTGCAAGTCACAGTCCTCCCACACAGGCATTGATCATGAATTGGAAGTTCATCGCACTCCCGATACTCGCAGTCGTTGGCATCGTTGCTTCGGCGTACACCGTCGCCAAGCAGAATGCGGCTATGCCAGCACCTCCGCCGATGGTGCCGCCAGTGGCTTCACCCTACGGCGACCGGGTCAGTGGCTCGGGCATCGTTGAGCCATCGTCGGAACTCATTGAGCTTGGCGCACCAGTCAGTGGCTTGATCGAAGAAGTATTGGTGAAGGAAGGTCAGCGAGTGGTCAAGGGGCAGCCGCTCTTCATCATCGACCGCCGCGCGCTGACCGCACAGGCAGCGGGCGCAGAAGCGCGCGCCTTTGCCGCTGAGGCTCGCTTGGCACAGTCGCGCAGCCTGCCAAAGCCGGAGACCTTGAAGCAGGCGCAGGCGCGCGCGGATCAGACCCGTGCCGCGGTGCGGGATGCGCAGGGGCGCCTCGATCGCTTGCGCGCCATCGGTGAAGCTGGTGCCATGAGTCACAATGAACTTCCGACGCGGGAGTATGAAGTAGCCAACGCCGAGTCAAAGGCAGCAGAGGCAGAAGCAAGTTTGGAATTCGTCCGCAAGGGAACCTATCCAGAAGACCTGCGGGTCATTGAGGCTGATGTTGCTACCGCCAAGGCCGAGGTGGGGATGATTCACACGGAGCTTGATCGCTGCATTGCGCGCGCCCCCATTGATGCGCAGATTCTCCGTATTGATGCGCGGCCCGGGCAGTATGCCGCCGCGGGTCCCGGCGCCAAGACGCAAATGACGCTTGGTGACCTTGATCCCCTATACATCCGTGTGGATATTGATGAGCTCGATGCGTGGCGATTTAGTGACAAGGGCAAAGCGATCGCCTCTCTGCGCGGTGGGCGGCAGGCGAGCTTTCCGGTGAGCTTTGTCCGTCGTGTGCCACTGGTGTTGCCGAAGAAGACACTTTCTGGTGAGAACGCCGAGCGCATTGATACGCGCGTCCTGCAGGTGATCTACGTGTTTGAGGATCCCAATGTCCCCGTGGCGCCTGGGCAGTTACTTGATGTCTTCATTGAAAGTGCTGGCGATGCGGGCGCTCCGGATCCAGTTGCCGTGCCAGTGACGGCACCTGCAGTGGCACCAACATCTTCCACTACGGAACCCGCTGCGGCAACTGCGCCTGATCATGCCAACTGAAGCATCAGTCGCCATGCACGCCACTGAGCGCCGCGCTGCGGCGATTGCAGTAGCGGTTGGGTTTGTACTGATGGCTGTGAAATTTGTTGCGTGGCGGATGACGGGCTCTTCGGCGGTCTACAGCGATGCGCTCGAATCCATCATCAATGTTGTTGCAAGTGGATTTGCGCTGTGGGCAATTTCGCAAGCACACCGGCCGGCAGATCGCACGCACCCTTACGGTCACGGGCGATTTGAATTTGTCAGTATGTCAGTGGAAGGTGCGCTCATTGGTGCGGCCGGCGCGAGCATCGTTTGGGAAGCGGCGCACCGATTGCTGGCTGGCGATCTGGGTGTGCAGCGCATTGAATGGGGGTTGTTTCTCATCGGCGCTACCGCCGTCGGCAATGGCGCGCTTGGAGCGTGGCTGATGAAACTTGGGCGTCGGAGTGGATCCGCGGCTCTTGTGGGCGATGGCCGTCACTTGATCTCTGATGCAATCACCAGCGTTGGCGCGATTGCTGCGCTGGTCGCAGTGCGCATGACCGGCCTGGTGTGGATCGACCCGCTGGTCGCAATTCTGATGGCGTGCATCTTGGTTGGCCTGGGGATTCGCATGGTGCGGCGCTCGCTTGGAGAATTGGTTGATGAGCAGGACGCTGGCGATTACGAGACGGTCCGCAAGATTCTGGATGCGCACATCAGCGGCACGGCGGGTGCTCGTGCGCCGCTGATTCGAGGCTGGCACAAACTGCGGACGCGACACATTGGCAGGCACCACTGGGTGGACTTTCATGTGCAAGTGGACGATTCACTGGATGTGCGCACTGCCCATGAGTTGGCTTCGTCCATTGAGTACGAGATAGAGGTGGCCCTGGGATGTACCGATGGCGGCAATGCCACCGCGCACATCGAGCCGTGGGACGAGCCCGTTTCCAAGCCTGCATAAACGTGGTGCCGTCGGCACGACTGTTCAACGCTACGCTGCTGTTCCATGCGCACCAGCATTCTCTCGGCACCACTCCCCCTTGCCACGCTCCGTAAGTTATGGAAGCCGCGCCGGGATTCCTACGCCAATGCTCGGCTTTACGAGGACAACCGGATTCGTATCCATCGTGCATTCACGTGGCTTGAACACGCCGAGTCGTGCCGCGAAGCAGAGCTTGACGATCGCGTGTTGGCGCAATGGGCTGGCCTTTCTGCATTGTGCGCGCGCTGGGATGTAGCGCGCAATCAACCAGTGGCGGAGCGCACCGCGCTGGCAGCATTTGTGAAGCAACTTGCAGCAACCGATCAGGATGGAATTGTTGCAGCCACACTGGAGCGTGATCGCACCTTGGTTGCCAGCATGTTTGCCGATCGCTATTTAGCGCGGCATTTTGCCAGCGTCGACCTGAAG
>Ga0247835_1005474_pt1 | contig 10269 bp, 9 predicted proteins | sample LaCtaG_3_FD_189912 | JGI IMG/M metagenome (GOLD analysis project Ga0247835, IMG submission 189912) | Freshwater microbial communities from meromictic Lake La Cruz, Castile-La Mancha, Spain - LaCruzMarch2015_13.5m | ecosystem: Environmental > Aquatic > Freshwater > Lake | place: Spain: Castile-La... | reverse complement strand
TATCTGCCGCGTCATTTCGATCTGCCGATGGCCGAGGGGTTCTCCGTGTGCCTGCTGCGCGTGGCGATCAATGGCGGCGTTCGCAACCTGACGTATCGGCGCGACCCGGACGGTCGGCGTTTCCGGCCGTCATTGCCGCTCGACCTGCTGTATCTGATCACGCCCTGGGCCAAGGAGGGAGGGACCCAGCACCGGATGCTCGGTTGGGTCATGCGGATGTTCGAGGACTTGGGTACCCTGAGTTCCAGCCACTTGAACCACTATGTGGCGGAGCCGGATATCTTCGCGCCGAACGAGTCGCTGGATCTGATCTGCGATCCGCTGGCGCTGAACGACTACCTCACCCTCTGGGATCGGCTCAAGTTCCTGCCTCCTTCCGCCACCTACGCGGTGCGTATGGTGATGCTCGACTCCCAGACCAGCATGGTCGAGGGCCCGCCGGTGCAGACCCGCAGCTTCGCGATGGGCGAGGTCGTCGCATGAGTCCCGCGGTGCGGATGCTGGAGCGGGTGGAGCGTCAGGCGCCCTTCGGGCTGCGTCTGTGGGATGCCGCCGCGGCCACGCAGCGGATCGACGGTTTGCGGGTCGAGCTGAGCCCGCGGCAGCGCCCCGAGCAGCGGGTACGCGCCTTCGTCAATCCCAGCGGCATCTGGTGCGCGCTGGGTCTTCCGGGGCTCCAGACCTTCGAGCACGCGTCGGCCGCGGATCCGGCCGACTGGTCGGCGGCCCTGCGGGGCTATCGCGTGGAGGTGCGTGACCCGGCGGGGCGCTTTTTGCCCCTGGCCTTCGATGCCGATCTGCCGGTCAGAGGGTTGTTCAATCCGCTGTCGGCGGGGAGCCCGCTGCCCGGTCCCTTCCCCGTGCCGGAATCGCCGCCATCGCCGCCGGGCCCGGTGCCGTCGCGGGTCCCGCTGTTTTCGGCTCCTGGTCGGCCGGTCCCCAGTGCCTTGGCCGAGGTTCGTGCCCAGGTGCTTGAACACCCATCCGGTCGCCCGGCGGCCTGGTGCCTGATCGCGGTGAGCCTGGACGGGGTGACGCGGGGGTTGGGTCTGGCGGACCAGGAGGGACGGGTCCTCATCTTGTTTCCCTATCCCGCCAGGCCGCGGCCGGTCCTGACCTCGCCGCCGTCACCCACCAACGATTTTCGTTGGACACTGACGCTGACGGCTTATTACCGGCCCGGTCCGCTGGACTCCGCCGTGTCCGCCATGCCTGATCTGGCGGACCTCCAGCAGCAGCTTGCGGCGCCACGAACGCTGTTCGAATCCCTTGCGCCGGATCGGCCCCTGACCGCTCTGCCCCTGGAATACCAGGTGCCGCTGACCGTCCGCACCCGGACCACCGGAGCCGCCGGGTCGTCTTACCTGTTCGTCGATGCGACCTGATTACCGCGCTATCAGCCGAGGAACCCCGCGATGCCTGAATACCTTGCCCCCGGCGTCTATGTCGAAGAGACCTCGTTCCGAGCCAAGTCGATCGAGGGCGTCAGCACCACGACCACCGGCTTCATCGGCCCGGCGCGGTTCGGCCCGATCCATCTGGAGCCGGATATCCTGACCAGTTTGGGTGACTTCGAGCGTCTCTACGGGGATGGTGCGCAGCTCGCGTTCCAGGGTGCGGCGGAGAGCGAGCCGCGGGTGCCGCACAATTACCTGCGCCATGCGGTCAACGCCTTCTTCAACGAAGGGGGGCGGCGCCTGTATTGCGCGCGGGTCTTTCGCTGTCTCAATGATACCGCCTATGACCCGGACGCACTTTCGACTGCCCAGACGGCAGGCCGCTATCACGACGGCCACGGGCGCTTTACCGCGGTACCCGTCACCCTGCGCGCCCGTTATCCCGGTGCCATGGGGAATCTGCGGGTGCGACTCGAACTGCGGGCGGGCCGCAACCTGCTCGGGGCGGTGATCGAGGGCGGTGTCCAGCGGGCCGTCCTCGGGGCCTTGAAACCCTATGACGTGGTCTGGATTCGTGATGAGGAGTCCCCCGTTGCCAGCCCCCTGGATGCGACCGGCGACCTGTGGCTGGCCATGCGGGATACCGCCGGTTCCGAGACCGACCCGCGTCGTCCCGACTACTGGGCTTTCACCGGGGCCATCGGCAGTCCGATCGCCAGTCCCCCGGTGCTGGGCCGCAAGTTCGGTGGCGGGGATATCCCGGCCGCCATTCCCGGCACCGGCATCTCGATCCGTCCGGTGACCTTGGCGGTCACGCTGGTCACCGCGGCCGGTGAGACCCTGGGGACCTGGCGCGACCTGCCCATCGACCCCCGTCACCGCACCGGCGGCGCTCTGGATGCCTTTGACCAGGTTTTCGGGGCCACGGCGGACGACCGCACCCTCCCGTTGGTGGTGGAGATCGATCAGACCGGCGCACCGAACGGACTCGACCTCATCGACGCCCTGTTCAGCACTGAGCGGGCGGCGATTGCCGCCGGCACCAGGCTCCTGACCGGCATCGAGGTCATCTGCGACCTCGTCGGCGGCAATGACGGGATCTGCCCCGCCGCCGCGGATTACGAGGGCACGGCGGACGAGAACCGCGGCTATAAGACCGGCCTCAAACGGCTGGAGGATCTGGAGGACATCTCCATCGTCGCCGCCCCCGGATGCACCTGGGATTACACCCGCCGCGCCCAGGAGGCCAATACGGTCATTGCCAATCTGATCTCACACGCGGAGCGCATGCGTTACCGCATCGCCGTCATCGACTCCGCCGAGGGCCAATCCATCGGCGACGTGCGTAAGATGCGCGCCAAGATGGACTCCAAGTACGCTGCCTTTTATTACCCCTGGGTGCGCCTGCTCGATCCCATCACCCGGGTCGAGATCGCCCTGCCGCCATCCGGCTTCGTCGCCGGCATCTATGCCCGCAACGATAGCGAGCGGGCTGTCTATAAGGCCCCCGCCAATGAGGTGGTGCGCGGCGCCATCGGCTTCGATATCTTCCTCAATCACGCCCAGCAGGAGGTGCTGAACCCGGAGGGGATCAACTGCTTTCGCTATTTCGAGGGGCGCGGAATGCGGTTGTGGGGCGCGCGCACCATCAGCTCCGATCCCGAGTGGAAATACGTCAACCTGCGGCGCTATTTCGCGTATCTGGAGCGCTCCATCGACAAGGGCACGCAATGGGCGGTGTTCGAGCCCAATGGCGAGCGGTTGTGGGCCAATGTGCGGCGGACGATCGAGGACTTTCTGCTCAATGAATGGCTGAACGGGGCGCTGCTGGGTGACAAGGCCGAGAAGTCGTATTTCGTCAAATGCGACCGCTCGACCATGTCGCAGAACGATCTGGACAACGGCCGCCTGATCTGTCTGATCGGGGTCGCCCCCTTGCGTCCGGCTGAATTCGTCATCTTTCGCATCGGCCAGTGGACGGCCGACCGCAAGGTCTGAGGAGACCCGTCATGGCAACCTTGAGAGAGCGTCCGTACGTCCAGTTCAATTTCCTCGTGGACCTGGGTAACGGGAACACCGAGGGACCCCAGGCCGGATTTCAGGAGGTCAGCGGGATCGGCATGGAAGTGACCGTGTCGGAGTACCGCACCGGCAACGCCAGGGAGAACAGCGTGATGAAGATCACCGGCATGAACAAGTCCACGGATGTGACGATGAAGCGCGGCGTCATCGGTTCCCTGGATCTGTATGACTGGCTGCATCAAATCCGCAATGGTGACCAGAACGCGATGCGCAATGTGACCATCCAGTTGCAGAACGAGGATCATACCGCGGTGGTGCAGACCTGGAAGCTGCTGCGGGCGCGCATCATCAAACACACTAGCGGTCCATTCAACGCCAAGGGCACGGATGTGGCGATGGAGGAACTGGTGTTGGCCTATGAACGTCTTGAGATGGACTAGGCGATGGGCCCGGTGACCGCCCGCCTGCCGGGAATCCGTATCGATACGGTCCCGCCGCCCCCGACCACGGGATTGCCGCCCATGGACGTGGCGGTTTTCGTCGGGTTCGCCGCGACCGGTCCGGTCCATCGGCCAGTGGCCATCGAAGGCCTGGCCCAGTATCAGGCGGTATTCGGCGGCGACCTGGCCCTGGCGTTCGACCTGGAACGGGGCGAGCGGCTCTATGCGCATCTCGGCCCCGCGGTGCGCTCGTTCTTTTCCAATGGCGGGCGGCGCTGTTGGGTGATTCGGGTAGCACGCACGCCGGCCCTCGAGTCCGCGTGGTCCAGGGTCGTCGGCCGTGCCCCAATCGCGCGGGAGACGGCGGTCGCCAATCGTTTTGCGGTGCCTGGGGTTCTCGCCCTGACGGGCGACGGGCCGATGGCGACGCTGGCCCCGGCGCAGGTCCAGGCCCGCAGTCTGGGCTCCTGGTCCGATCCGCTCCAGGTTGCCGTCGCGCTCCTGAGCGCAAACTTCACGCTCACCGACTGTGCCCCGATCGGCTCGCCGCCGGGGGTGCGGATCGGCTTGCGCACCACCGCGTCCCTGATGCCGGGGGACCTGATCGCGTTGGGTCAGGAAGCGGGGGCGGCCGCTGCCCGGTCATCCGGCGCGTCCCAGGTCTTTGCGATCATCGAGCGGCGTGCCCCCCTCCCTGGGGATGGATCGGCTCTCGCCGCGGTCGAGGCAACCCTCTGCGCCGCCTTCGAGCCCCTGACCGTCGGCACGGACTCATCGCTGAACTCCCCGATCTCGCCCGCCCTGGGGATGGCTCGATTGCCCGGCGGCGCCGACGCGGGGGTTCCGGCCGGTATCGAGGTGCTGGATACCCCATCCGGCCTGCCTCCGGTCGTCCGTCTGCACCTCGACGGCACCGCCCCGTCGGCAGGGGTCGAGGGCCACTGGTTACGCTGGTCCGACCCCGATCAAGTCATCTGGATTCGCGCGGACCGACGCGTCATCCAGGCCCCCGCGGAAGGCGCAGAGACCACCGCGCCAGCGATCGAGGGTCCCGCTTGGCGGGAGCTGCCGGCGGCCCTTCCCGACCCGACCCCGACCCAGGGTGCCGTACTGACCCTCGATCTGCGTGTGCGCAATTTGCCGGCTGATGCGGCCCGACTGAGCGGCCTCGGCCTCACCCCGGCGCATCCCGCCGCCTGGTGGCAACAGGTGAGTGACGACCGTTACTACACTCCGGCAGCGGATCAGCCGGGGTTCGGTCCGGCCGGCGGCGCGACCAACACTGCGCCCGCCCGTGCGGACGGGTTCCCGCTGTCCGCTCTGGACCAAGAGACCGGTGCAGCGGTGCCACGCGCCTGGATACCCCTGGGGGTCGAAGCCTTGTTCGGGCCGGCTTTGGGTCCGCTACCGCAAGGCGCCGGTGCACTCGAACGGGACGGCCTCGCGCGCTTCGACGCCGAGCTGTTCCTGGACCCGGACCTTGCCCTCAGCGACACCGCGACGCTGATGGACCAGGCCGACGACCTGCGCTACGTCGCCGATGAGCGACGGGACCTGTTCGGGATTCACGCCGCGCTCGGCATCGCCGACCGGGGCCTCGATAACGAAGCCAGCCTGATCGCGGTGCCGGACGCGGTCCAGCCCGGTTGGATGCCAGGCCCCCGCGTCGACCCGCCGCCGCCGCGGCCGGTGCCGCCGGTTGCCCCCGCCCACTGGGCAACCCACCGCGGTCCCTGCGCCGGGACCGCCGCTGACCCATCCGCGACCGCTCCGGACTTCGGGCATTTCCTGGATGTCCGGACGCGTCGCCTCCCACCCCCGGTACTGGAAGGCCCCGCCATGCCAGTGCCGCGGGGTTCATTCAGCCTCGCCTGGGAGCCGAGCGAGCCCGGCGCAACCTACGTGCTGGAAGAGTCTCATGCCGCCGATCTCCAGAACGCCCGTGAGGTCTATCGGGGAACCGACCTGTCCTTTCGGGTCCAGGCGACCCGCGAAGGTCACTTCTATTACCGGGTCACCGCCTGGTCCGGGGACGAGCGCAGCCTCGCGTCCAATCCGTGGGCCGTGGCGGTGCGCGATGACCACTGGGTCGTGCAAACCTGGGCGGACGACACCGGGCCAGGCGCGGGAGAGTTGCTGCGTATTCACCAGGGACTCCTGCAATTGGCGGCCGCGAGCGGCGAACTGTTTGGCGTGCTGAGCTTGCCACGGCACTTCCGGGCCCCGGAGGCGATCCGCTACGCCGCGCGGCTGCGCGCCGCTTTCCCCGGTCGGGGCATCACCGATGGCGGCGGTTGGGAGGAGCGCCGCGCACTCTCCTTCGGCGCCCTGTATCACCCTTGGGTCCAATACACGCACGCTGAGGCCCCGAGTACCGCGACGACCGTCAGGTCCGCGTTACCACCGGGTCTCTCGCGGATTTGCCCACCGGACGGCTTGGCTGCCGGCGTCATCGCCGCCCGCGCCGCGGGCCGGGGAGCCTGGATCGCCCCGGCCAACGAGCCCTTGAAGGATCTCGTGGCCCTGACGCCGGCGATCGACCCGGCGGCCTGGCTGCCCCTCCAGGAGGCGCGGGTCAACCTGATCCGCGCGCAGGCGCGGGGTTTCGTCGTGCTGGCCGCCGACACCCTTTCGGAAGCGGAGGACTGGGGTTCGATCAATGTGCGCCGGCTGTTCTCGCTGCTGCGCCGACTCGCCTTGCGTCGCGGCCTGAGCTATGTGTTCGAGCCCAACGGGGATGTCCTGCGCCGCGCCGTGGAGCGGGGCTTCACCGGCTTGCTGACGGATCTGTACCGGCGCGGCGCCTTTGCCGGTGCGACCCCAGACGCCTCATTCCAGGTCGTGACCAGCGGGGCCATCAACACGGCTTTGGATCGGGACGCGGGCCGTTTCCTGGTGGAACTGCGGGTGGCCCCGGCGCTGCCCCTGCGCTTTATTACGGTGCGTCTGCTGCAGCGCGGTGAGCGCCTGACCCTGATGGAGGCGTCATAGCGCCATGGCCGAACCTGTCTATCCCTTCACCGCCTTCAATTTCTCGGTCGAGATCAACCGCGGAACCGACGGCAAGCCGTTGGCGAATGCGGCCTTCTCCGAGTGCGACGGTCTGGAGCAGACCATGGAGGTCAAGACCATCCGGGAGGGCGGCGGTAACGATCGTCAGATTCGTCTGAGCGGTCCCGTGGCCTTTGGTCAACTCACGCTCAAACGGGGGATGACCGCGGGCTTCGACCTTTGGACCTGGTTCAAGGACAGCCTGGCCGACCCGCGTCTGCGCGCCGACGCGGAGGTGGTCCTGCTGGCCGCCGACGGCAGCACCGAGCGGGCGCGCTTTCTCCTCACGCGCTGCCTGCCGATCAAGATCAAGGCCCCGGCCCTGAATGCGAAAGACGGACAGATCGCCATCGAGGAGTTGCAGCTCGTCTACGAGACGCTGCAACTGGTTCTGCCCAAGCCGGGTCCCTGAGGAGGACGCCTGACCATGACCGATACGACCAAGGGCGGATTGACCAAGGCCAACCTGATCGAGCTGACCCAGGACTTCAAGTCCGAGAAACCGGGTGGGCAGCGGGTCGAGGTCCAGTTCAATCCGGAGTCGCTGAAGCTCACCTTCGCCAATCAACTGGTCCAGCCCCAGGGCGGCGATCAGGCGGCCGGCAACGCGGGTCGCCAGTTCGTCGGGGCCGGGACCACCAAGTTGGCACTGCAACTGTGGTTCGATGTCACCGCCATGGAGCGGGATGCGGTCGACGACGTGCGGCGCCTGACCCAGAAGGTCTTGTTCTTCATGACTCCCCAGAAGTCGGATGCGGACCCCAACAAGCTGGGGCCGCCGGCCCTGCGCTTCTCGTGGGGGTCCTTCCTGTTCGACGGCATGGTCGATGGGGTGGAGGAGTCCATCGAGTTCTTCTCTCCCCAGGGTAAACCCCTGCGGGCGAGCATCTCACTGACGCTGTCCCAGCAGAAGATCCTGGAGACCAAATTCACGGGCGACGGCCATGTCTCGTTGCAGCCGGGCCGCACCCCCTTGCAGGGCGCCAAGGCCGGCGACTCGGTGCAGAAGATGGCCGGGCTGGGCGGCAAGGGCGACTGGCAGTCCATCGCCGCCGCCAACGGGATCGAGGACCCCTTACGTCTGGCCCCCGGTCAGCTCCTGAACCTCAACGCCGGGGTCGGCGCGAGCGGCGGACTTGGTGTCGGCATCGGGGCCGGGCCGGGCGTCGGTGTCGGGGCGTCGGTCAGTGTCGGCAGCGGCGCTTCAGCCGCGTCCACGACCCAGGCCGGGGGGCTCAACGCCGCGTTGGGCGGCAGCCTCGGTGCCGCCTTCAGTTCAAGACGCTAGGAGACCGCCATGAGCATCGTCATCAACGACTTCGAGGCTGTCGCCGCGGCCCCGGCCGCCCCGCGGGAGGCCGCGGCGGGAGACGAGGGCAAGACTCCACCCGGGCCGGACCCGGCACAACTGGCTGCCGCCCTGCGGGAGCTGGCGGAGCAGGCCGCCCGGCTCTGGGCCCATTGAGTATCCATCGAGTAACGCGCAGCGCGTGTTGCCGTAAATCGGAGCAAATGCATGGCCGCAGTCGCCACCTTACCGCTACAGGGCGCCCGACCGTCGATCGAGGTCGAGGGCCAACGCGACGCCACCCTGTCGGCGTCCCTGGTCAAACTGGACATTCAGGATGGCGCCGACGGGCTGGCGCATTGCGAATTGGTGTTCGGCAACTGGGGCGGACCCGAGCGGGCCGGCTTCCAGCACTTCGATCGGACCCGTATCGAATTCGGTAAGGCCTTCAAGGTGAAGCTCGCCAACGAGACACTCTTCGAAGGGCGCCTGTCTGCCATCAAAGCGCGCTTTCCGGAGGGGGGCCCGCCTCAGATCGGGGTCTGCGTGGAGGACCGGCTCCAGGACTTGCGCATGGTGCGTCGTACCCGCTGTTTTGCTGACGCGACCCTGGCCGACGTGATCCAGCGTGTCGCCCAGGACCATGGGCTTCAGCCCCAGGTCAATCTCACCGGACCCCGCCATCGGGTCCTGGCCCAGGTGAACCAGAGCGATCTGGCCTTGCTGCGCGACCTGGCCCGGGGTGAGGACACGCAGGTCTGGGTCGAGGGCAGCGTACTCAAAGCGGCCAAACGCACCGATCGCAGCGGCGCCAGAGTGGAACTGCGCTGGGCCGGGCGGCTGCGTTCATTCGAGGTGAGCGCCGACCTGGCCCACCAGCGCACCGCCCTGGTTGCCAGTGGTTGGGATGTGGCGGGCAAACAGGTGACCAGCCATCGGGCCGAGGCGGCGGCGGTCAGCGGCGAACTGAACGGCGGCGACAGTGGTCCGGCCACCCTGCATCGGGCCTTCGGTGCGCGGGTGGACACCCTGGCCCACGGGGTGCCGGTGGATGCCGCCGACGCCCGCGCCCTGGCGGAGTCCAGTATGCGCCACCTGGCGCGGCGCTTCGTGGTGGGCCGCGGCGTCGCGGAGACCCAGGCCGACCTGCGGGTCGGCGCCCGGCTGGTCCTGGGTGGGCTGGGGCCGCTGTTCGACGGTGACTATACCCTGACGCAGGTGCATCACCGGTTCGACCAGCAGGCCGGGCTGCGGACCGAGTTTCGCTGCGACCGGCCCGCCGTGGGTCGGGGGCGCTGACCATGCAACTGATCGAACTCCCGGCTAACGAGCAGCAGTGGCACGAGCGGCTCCCGAGCGGCTGGGGCGGGCGTTGGTACGGTGTTTTCCCGGCCCTGGTCCTGGATATCAAGGACCCGGACGGTCAGGGGCGGGTCAAGGTCACCCTGCCCTGGTCACCCGATGCCCAAGGCGGTCGCTACGAGGCTTGGGCGCGCCTGGCGACGCTGTTCGGCGGCAAGAATCGGGGCAGTTGGTTCGTGCCGGACGTGGACGATGAGGTCCTGGTGGCCTTTGAACAGGGGGATGCCAGGCGGCCCTATGTCCTGGGCGGCCTGTGGAACGGAAGCGACCAGCCTCCTGAGTCCATGGACAAGGCCGGCAACAATGATAAGAAGGTCCTGCGCTCGCGCAACGGGGTCAAGGTCACTCTGGACGACCAGGACGGCCAGGAAAAGCTGATCCTGGAAACCCCCGGTGGTCAGAAGATCACGCTCAAGGACGGGCCGAACGCGGTCGAGATCATCGACGGCAACGGCAACTCGGTCAAGCTGGAAGCGGCGGGCATCACCATCACCGCCGTGGCCAAGGTCACGGTCAACGCCAGCCAGGTGAATGTCTCGGCGGGTCTGGTGAAGGTGGACGCGGGGATGTCCCAGTTCTCCGGGGTGGTCAAGGCGGACACCGTGATTGCCAATAGTGTCGTCTCCGCGTCCTACACTCCCGGCGCCGGGAATATCTGGTGAATCCGATGACGACTCCCCGGCTCCAATGGCATTGCCCGGCACCCCTG
>Ga0247835_1005452_pt1 | contig 10298 bp, 5 predicted proteins | sample LaCtaG_3_FD_189912 | JGI IMG/M metagenome (GOLD analysis project Ga0247835, IMG submission 189912) | Freshwater microbial communities from meromictic Lake La Cruz, Castile-La Mancha, Spain - LaCruzMarch2015_13.5m | ecosystem: Environmental > Aquatic > Freshwater > Lake | place: Spain: Castile-La... | reverse complement strand
ATCTCCAGACAGATGACGATGCCGGTCAGGTGGGCGCGCACGCTGGCGGTGAAGAAGGTCGCCATGCCGACCAGTGCGAAGGCCAGGGGCTGCGGCACCAGGTCCGGCGCCAGGTGCGCGAAGCCGGTGCCGATGCCCAGACCGAGCAAGGCACCCAGGGCCATGATCGGGGCGAAGAGCCCGCCGGGTGTCCCGGCCGCATAGGACAGGGGCCCCAACAGGAAGCGCACCATGACCACGGCGACGAGGGTTCCCGAGACCCAGCCCCCGGTGAGCACGGACTGGGTGATGGCGTCACCCCCACCGACCCAGTCCGGGGCGTACCAGGCCACGGTGCCGACCAGGACGCCGATGAGCGCGGCACGCGGCAGGAGCGGGAACCGCGGATGGCGTGCCAGCCCGCGCAGGAGGGCGAGCAACAGCCGGTTGTAGGCGACCCCGATGAGGCCCAGGCCCAGACCCAGGGCCAGATAGAGCCAGATGGCGTTGATCGGCGGTTCCTGCAGGGTGGCCATGGTGTAGTCGCGCGGCAGCTCGAAGAGGGCGCGTTCGACCCAGACGGCCGCGGTGCAGGCGGTGGCCGTGAGCACGAAGCCCAGGGGCGACATCCGGCGCAGCACCTCCTCCAGAATGAACAGGGTGCCGCCGACCGGTGCGTTGAATGCGGTGGCGAGGCCCGCGCCGGCGCCCGCCGACATCAGGAACATCCAGCCGTCCTTCAAGCCCTTGAAGCGCTGCCCCACCCGCTCACCGATCACGGCGCCGATCTGCACCGTCGGCCCTTCGCGCCCGAGTGCGAGCCCGGCGGACAGCGCTAGCCAGCCGCCGAGGACCTTGACCGGGATGATCCAGTCGCCCCCCGAGGGCTGCTCGCCGCGCAGGATGCCCTCGACCCGCGGGATCCCGCTGCCGGCCGCGGCCGGGGAGACGCGCTGGACCAGCCAGGCCGCGAGCGCCGCGGCCGCCGCCACCGCCGCGCACAGGGCGAGCCAGCCCAGCCAGGGGTTCCAGGTCCCGGCCAGGGCGATGAACGCGGCCCGCAGCCCGTCGCCCCAGCGCAGTAAAAGCAGGAAGCCGCAGCCGATGGTGCCGACCAGGAGCCCGGTGACCAGTGCCCCCAGGAAGAGCGCGAGCCACGCATAGCCGATGGGCGGCGGCTGATCCGGTACCGGATGCGGCGGCTGCGGGTCCCAGACAGTCACGGCCGATCGACCCCGCACCGTTCACTTCGGGGATCGATCACCCTAGAAAGAGCATTTGTTTCACGCAAAGACGCAAAGACGCAAAGTTTTTTCAATGCGATATCTCTGTGGCACGGCTCACCTGCCGGGTGACGGGATCATCGCATGCAAAGTTCTATTCTTCTTTGCGTTCTTGGCGTCTTTGCGTGAGCCATTGCGGATTCTAGGATCACCAACCGGGGGCCGACCTCGCGGATCCCGGTAGCGTCGCTCCCCAGCGGGAATCGCGTGACGGCCACGCGGGCCTTGATCATCGTTCCGGCCAGCGGCCACCTCTTGGAGTCCAAGATCAGAATCGGAAGGTCGTTCGCAGCGACAGCACGGTGGCATTGGCCCGCCGCGGGTCGAGTGCGGGATCGAAGATGACCTGAACCGCGGGCGTGATCAGGAGACCGCCGAACAGGGTCCAGGTCCAGTAGACCTCGATCGTCTTTTCATTGCGCGCGCCCGGCGGCGTGACGGGCGGGTCCGCCGCCTCGCTCAGGCCCACCGCCACGGCGAACTGGTCGGTCGCGGCCCGCTTGAGCGGATTGTTCAGCGCCACGCCCAGGGCATAGGCGTTCTTGATCTGGGTGACGAAGCCGTCGGCGCCATTCGCGCGGGCGAACACCGCCCAACGGTCGTCCAGGTTCTGCACCGCGTTGACCGACCAATTGCGCGTGGCGGGCTGCGCCGGGATCGCGGGGGTATCGAAATAGGAAAAAGAATACTGGGCAGACCCCAGGCCAGGGACGCTCGGGCTCCATTGCAGGTAGCCGAACCAGGCACAACAATCGGCACCCGCGTCATCAAGCGTGATCGTCTCGCCGGGATAGTTGTTGGTGGCCTGCAGCCCGGTGGCAAGCTGGATCGTGCCGGTGGCATTGAATTGGACAAAGGCGCCCAGGCCCGTCATCAGATAGGTCTGGGTCGCGTTCTGGGCAAAGAGATAGTTGTTGAAGTTCAACTGCTGGTTGCCGAGATAGGCATTGCCGTCGAAGCCGTAAAACGGATACTGGCCGAGGGTGAACAGCCAGCGATGGTCGGGGGTGGCCTGGGTGTAGGTCAAGCGGGAGAAGTTCAGGAAGCGGGTGGAATAGTCATTGATCGGCGTGATCAGGCCGAGGTTGGACTGGAGTGCGGCGCCGGTCTGGACCACCGGATAGCCGATGGCGTTATAGGCGATCTGAACGGACCCAGTGCCCCGGTGCGCGCTTCTGAACAGGGTCCAATCGAGCGACGGTGCGGCAAAGACCTGGAGGGTCGGGGCGCCGCCGTCGGGGAAGCCCCACTGCGCGAGGACGCTTACGTCCATCGCAAACGCGATGGCGGCCGCCTCCTGCACGCGCGCCTTCCACTGCACAGCGTCGACGTAGGCCTCGGCAACGTCTTGATAAAGCGATGCGGGCGGCGGCGTAGGCCGGATGTCGTCACGCACCCGTCCGATTCTTGGGGCCGCGGGGACGTCATCCGCCCGGAGGGGAACAGCACCGGGCGCGGCACCGTGGCACCAGGCCGCCGTGGCACCGGCACCCAGGAGCGCTGCTACCGCGAGGGGGACGCCGCGTACATGCCGATCTGCGGTATTCATCGCGATCCCCCCGTCGCTAACGCCTGGCCCGCGCGTGGAGCCGTGCGCGGTTCGACAACGAATGGGATCATCTCCAATCCGTTTCTGGAATACGCGTTCAAACGGCCATCCTGGCCGCCCGAACCCTGCGAAGGGTTGTTCGACCCCCCGCAGGATCAGGTTACCGGCGTCCGCCCCCAAGGTTCAAAAAGCCCCAAGGGGGTCCCAGGGGCAGACGCAGTCGCCTCGCTAGCCCTTGGAGCCCAGCCGCAGGCCGCCGTGGATGAAATAGACCTCGCCGCTCAGGGCCTCGTTGCTATAGATGTCACCGACCAGTTGCGCCACTTCCGCGGGCTCGATCAGACGGCCGATGGGAATATCCAGCAGGATCTTGTCCAGGGCCTGCTGATTCATGTTCTTCACCATCGGCGTGCCGACATAGCCCGGGGCCACGGCGACGCAGCGGATCTGAGTGGACAGGCCGCGCCGGAAGAATTCCGCCGTGATCACCTTGGGCATGACCGACATGGCGGCCTTGGTCGAGGAATAACTGATCTGGCCGGCGGTCCCCAGGGAACCGGTGGAGGAGACCAGACAGATGAGTCCCTTGCACTTGTTGTCGATCATGCGCGCGGAGCATTCACGCACGGTCAGGAACACGCCGTTCAAGTTGATGTCGATGACCTTCTTGAAGTCATCGAAGGACAGCTTGCGCGTGACCTTGCCGGTCTCGCGGTCCGGGGAGACCATCATGCCGTCCTTGATGATGCCGGCGAAGGGGGCGACCAGATTGATGGCGCCGAATTTCTCGATAGCCGTATCGGCCAGCTTGCCGGCGTCCTCTTCGCTGGTCACGTTGCCGACCAGGGTCACCACTTCGCCGCCCTGTGCTTTGAGTGCGGCGGCGGCCTTTTCCAGGGGCTCCTGCGCGACGTCGCCCAGGACCACCTTGCCGCCGTTCTTGACCCAATGCTCGGCGAGGGCGAAGCCGATGCCGCCGCCGCCGCCGGTGATCACCGCAACCGAGCCTTTGATGTCCAACATATTATTTATCCTCACGTTTTTATTGCATGGAGACGCCGCACGCAGCGGCGGCGCCGTTTGGTATCGCCATCGGGAAAGTCACGCCGAGCCAGCCCAGGGCGCGTCAGGGGCCCGCCCGCACGGGGGCCGAATGCTCGCCGATTCCGGCCGTGAACACAAGCGCGTCGAGATGGCGTCGCTCATGACCGCGGTATCCGGGGCGATGTTCAGTGCCGCGAGCGCGCCCGCGAGGGCGTCCAGGCTGCACGGGTGCACCACGGCGGTCGCCATGGGCTTGTGGCCCTGGCAGCGCTCGTCGAGGCTGCGCTCGGCGGCGATGACATAGAGCGCTGCGCGCGTCAGGGCCTCGAGGAACCGCTTGGCGTCGGTGTCGATGTTGGCATAGACATCGCATTGCTTGCCTTACCAGCCGAGCCGGGTGATCTGCGGCCGGTCCCAGGGGCCGGTGATGCGGTACTGGTAGCTGGCCAGACGATTGATGGCGCCGCCGGTGAGCCGGTCGAACAAATAGACCCCGGCGCCCGCCACCGGACCCGCGGCGATCCCGCTCGCCAGGGCGAGGCTGGTGCCGAGGCTGGGCACCACGGTGACCAGTTGGTCGTAGGTGCGGGCGCGCAAGTCGGCGATGCCCCGGACCTGGATGTTGCTGGAACTGGCCGCGATCTCAAAGGTCTGCACGCGTGCCTGGCCGCAACCCAGATCGATTCGCCCGGTGATCCGATTGAAGGCGAACCCCCGGGCGTAGACATCGGCAATATCCAGGGACAGTCGGCGGCGCAATTCATACAGGTTGAGGAATTCGTTGAGGACACCGAGCACCCGGCCCACCCCGGGGTTCACCTCCAGCAGGCGCCCGGGTCCCACGTCGAGTTCAATGCGCCCGTTCGATTGCGTCAGCGCGAAGTCCCCGAGACCGCCCACCCACCCGAGCCGCAGGCGCGCCTGCACCAGGGCAGGGCTCAGCAGGGGGGTGTAATCCAGGGCGCGCAGCAGGGCGCCGGTGTCGGTCGATTCGAGATCCAGCACGAGGTGGCTGTCGGTGCCCTCCGGTGTGTCCTGCGCGTCGGCGTTCCCGGTCACCCGGGTGTCGCCCGGGCCTGCGTAGTCGATCCGCTGGACCTCGACCCCGCTGCCGTGTGGGCGGACCTCCAGGGCCAGGTGGCCGAGTCCGGCCGCCCCCCAGCGCAGACCTGCGGCCCGCAGGTCGAGGGCCGGTAGGCGTAGCGGCGCCGGTGCCGCGGCGATCGGGGCCGGTTCCGCCGCCGGCGCGCGGCGCTGCGGCCGCCGCTGCGGCATCAGGGCCTTGAGGTCGATACGTTCGATCTGAACCAGGAGCGGCTGCGCCGCCCCGGCCGCGCCGCCGGGCAGTCGGACCTGGCCGGCCAGTTGCCGTGAGACGAGGCTCAAGACCCAGCCGTCGGCGGCCGGGGCGGCCTGCACCTGGGCGCCGGTCAGACTGGACCAGCCCAGCTCGATTCGACCGACCCGCAGGTCCGCGGACACCGGGCCCAGCACCCGGCGGGGCTCCAGGGGCGCGTCGCGGCCGCTGCCGAGACCGGTGCCGAGGTCCGGGGCGACCCGCTCCCACCAGCCGCGCCAGGCCGGCAGGTCGAACTCCTTGAGGGACCCGTCGATAACCAGACCCGGTGCCGTCGGCGGCGCGGCCCGGCGCGCCCCCAGGGTCACCCGACCGCGCGCCAGGTCCGGCGGCGCCCCGTCGGGGTTCAGGACCAGGTCCCAGGCCAGCGGTTCGAAACTGCCGCTGACGGCCAGCGCGCCGCCGGGGAGCGGCGCGCCGGTCAGCGCCAGGGGCCGCGGCGCAGCCGCGGCCTTGCCCAGGGGGCGGGGCAGGTCCAGGGCCAGGCCGCGCAGGTCCGAGCGCAGCGTGAAGCCGAACGCTGTACCTTGACCGCGACGGCCGTCTCGGCTGGGATTGCCCCCCATGGAAGCGCCCCGGCCGGGGGCAGGAGAGCCCAGGTCGACCGCCAGGTCCCAGTCCAGGTCACCGCTTGCGACCCGCCACCAGGACGACGGAAAGGCCTCTGCCAGGGCCGCGATCGGGGTCCGCGAACGGGCCTGGATGCGCGTCGCGGCCGGCCGCGTGCCCCTGGCCGCGACCCTGTCGATAGCGAACGTGACCGGCGCCCCCCAGAGTCGCGCGCGGATGGCCTGCGCTTGCACTGAATCCAGACCGAAGCGCAGGTCGCCGGAAAGCTCAGTCAATTGCAGCGGGGTGCCCAGCAGGCGCAGCCCGGCGGCGCCCGGCCAGGACAGGCGCCCGTCCATCTTCAGTGCCCCGGCAGCGTCCAAAGGGACCTCCAGGCCCAGGACCAGTTGGGCACGCCCATCGACCTCAAGCACGCGCGCCAGCGGTCCCAGGGGCCCGTTCAGGGGGGTGTCGCGGACGAATTTCAGCCCATCGGCGAAGGGCCCACTCGCCGTCAGTTGGAGCGACAGCCGACGCGGGTCCCAGAGGTCTGCGATGGCGGCCCGCCCCTGGCGGAGCTCAGTCTGATAGAGGCGCCCCTGATCCAACCGGACCTCGAGCCGCTGCCCGGCGACTCGCAGCCCGCCGGCGGCGGCCTCAATGGGCGGCCAATCCGGCAGGTACCTCAGCACCAGGTCCCGATAGCCCAACTCGAGCTCGAAGCGGCCCTCCCCGGCGCGGAAGGGAAACCGCCGCAGCGGGCCGCGCAGCACCAGCTCACCCCGCGGCAGGCGGCCGGCGACCAGGGCCTGGGTGAGCCAGCGGGCCGCACCCGGACCCAAGGCCGTGACCGGCAGATAGCGCCGAAGCTGTGCCAGGTCGGCGTCCTCGAGGCCCGCGTGCAGGTCTAGGAACGGGCCGGTCGCGTCCGCGGGTCCGGGCAGATCGCCTTGCAAATCGAGGGTGAAGTGCGCCCGTGCGGTGAGGTCCTGATTGCCCAGCACCAGCTCGGTGCTCGCAACCTGCCAGCCGCCGGCCGGGCCGCGCGCCCAGGTGAGCGCCCCGCCGAGGCGCTCGAACTGGAGGATGGAGTCGAGGCGCGGGCGCAGGTCCAGCCCCAGTCCGGTCGTGCCGAGCCCCAGGGTCCCCCCGTCCTGATTCGCCCGCAGCGTGACGTTGAGACCGGTGACACCAGGCCATGGCCCAAGTCGCCGCAGGCCCAGTCCCCGGATGTCGACCGCCACCTGCCAGGTCGGCGGCCCTTGGGGCGGCAGCCGGACCCGCACGGCCAGCCGCCCGAGCCGGCCACGCGGGTCCAGGGCGGCCATCCGCTGCGGGTTCAGTGCCGAGGCGTCCAAGGCCGGTGACCGGGGCCAGGCACCCAGCACCCGCGCCACGAGCGCCAGATCGAGGTCGGCGACCGCGAGATCCAGTGCGCGCGGCCGCGCGTCCACCGCCAGCCGCAGATCGAGCCCCAGGTCCGTGACCCCGGCGCCGTCCACCGCCAGTCCGAGTTGCGCCGTCTGCACCCGCCAACCGGGGTCGCTTGGGGTGAGACGGACCAGGCCCTCGAGGTAGTTCAGCACCAGCACGGGCGGCGAGCGCGCCAGCCCCGTGCCCGCTGGGCCGCCGCCCGAATCGGCCTTAAGATCAGCGGTGGAATCGGCCTCGGGATCACTCGCGGCGGCCCCGGCTGGATCAGGTGCGACGGAGCGGCGTAGGACCACACCGTTGATCCCGACCCGATTGAGACTCTCAAGCAGTTCCCCCTGCTCCAGCCGATTCCAACTCTCCAGGCGGACACCCTGGCTGCTCACGAGTCCCGGCCCGCGCAGACGCGCAGGCACCCAGGGGGCCAGGTCGACACCGGCGAGGCTGAGATAGACCTCGCCGTCCCACTGGCGCCAATCGCCGCTCGCCCCCTGCAGGTTCGCACGCACTTCGAGCCGCGCGTCCTGCGCGTCGACCGGGGCGGCCCCCGGCCCGGGCAGCGCGCCCGCAGCCAGTGCGAACCGGTGGAAGCGACCCCTGTTGTGCAACCGCAGGCTCAGTCGCGTGAGTCGGAGCTGTGCCCCCAGGGCATCGTCCGTAACGTGCAGGTCCCCATCGGTGATCGCGAGCTCGCGCGCGCTCAGGAGGGTCGCCAGCGCCCCCGGATCGTCCGGACCCGGACCGGCAAGCCCGACCAGGCCCACACGACCGTCGCGCGCGCGATGCAGCGCCAGTTCGGCACCGACCAGCGTGAGGAGGCGCAGGCGGGGCGCGCCCGCCAACAGGGAGGCAAGGGGATCCAAGTCCAGTTGCAGGGCGCGCAGGCGCAACAGGTCCGCCCCGCCGTGCCGTGCACCGATCGTCACGTTGCTGAGCACCAGTTGGGGCGACCAACCGACGAGGCGCAGCCGCAACCGTGCCACGCTCACGGGATGATCGAGCCGGACCGAGAGCGCCTGGGTCAAGGCGTCGCGGTACCGGTCGGCGACCGGCAGGGCCAGGCGCAGGACCGTCATCAGGACGGCAAGCAGGATCAGGGCCGCGAGGCCCAGACGCAGCGTCCAGCGGCCCAGGCGCCGCATCAGGGAGTCACCGCCGGGATCGCCGGGGCCAACATCGGCGCAGCCGCCGCGGCCGTTTCCAATGCCACCTGCAAGTTCCTCCCCGGCGCAGTGGACACATCTGCTAGTGCATTCACGGCATGATTGCTGGAAACCCAGGCCGGGTTGCCGGCGTTTGATTGGCCTCATTGGGCAGCCACCCGTGCCGGGCGCTCCCGCTCGCGAGACCGAAGGTGGCGAAGACGCCTCCCCCACCATGGCGCCGATCCCGATCGACAATGCGCAACCGATGCCCATGGTGCTGCCGCTGTGCTCGGGGTCGCTCATGCGATTCATGCGTCCACTGTCACTCATCGTCAGACCGACCGGGAAATCGATCTTGGGCCTCGATCATCACTCCGGCCACGCGGGCGCGCCGACTGCGTAGTCAGGCCATCCTGGCCTGACCGAATCAGGGCTGGAAGCCCTGACTACGCACGCCCCAAGACCGACTGGCCGGAACGATGATCAAGGCCCGATCTTGCCATGAATCAAAATCGACGACAAGCGCTCCCGATGGGATTGATTTCCCCAAGACCCAGGTTGCCGCAGGCTTGCCGTTATGATTGGACGCGCAGCGATGGAGTGTCCCATTTTGGGTAATGACGCCGGGGCGCAAGACCGGGCCGATCCGTCCGGGGTGCGCCGACCTCATCATGAATGACGGTTGGCACCACGCAGTTGATCCGGAACACAAAGATCCAGGCGCATGGACTCGGGCGGGCCTGCTGACACGGGTCAGGGCGGCCCGGACCGCTGGCCCATTTTGGGTAACCACCGGCTTGTCAACGCCGGCGGGGACTCGCATAACTACCGCCACAAGCAGCCCTGCGCGCGCGGTGCTCGATGATTGTGGAATTCATCGGGTTCGGCCTGCTTATCCCGATCAAAACACAACGAGGACACTCACCATGGGTAAGACGACGTCAGAGAATGGCCCCTCGACACTGCTCGATTCGCGCTTCGGCTCGGTCGCCGCGGGTCGCGTGGCGCCGGACCAGCGGTTTCCCGCGACTGAAATGCGCGACGACATCGCCTATCAATTGATCAGCGACGAGCTCTTCCTCGACGGCAACGCGCGCCAGAACCTCGCGACCTTTTGTCAGACCTGGGACGACGAGAACGTCCATAAGCTCATGGATCAGGCGATCAACAAGAACTGGATCGACAAGGAAGAGTATCCGCAGTCTGCCGCAATCGATCTGCGCTGTGTGAATATGGTAGCGGACCTGTGGCATGTCCCCAAGACCGACGGCCAGGCCACCGGGACCAATACGATCGGCTCGTCGGAGGCCTGCATGCTCGGCGGCATGGCCATGAAATGGCGCTGGCGGGCACGGCGTGCCGCCCTCGGCAAGCCCACCGACAAGCCCAACTTCGTCTGCGGTCCGGTGCAGGTATGCTGGCACAAGTTCGCCCGCTACTGGGATGTCGAGATCCGCGAAATCCCGATGGAACCGGACCGCCTCTTCATGGACCCCGAGCGCATGATCGCCGCCTGTGACGAGAACACGATCGGCGTGGTCCCGACCTTCGGCGTCACCTACACCGGCAACTTCGAGCTGCCGGGGCCGCTGCACGACGCGCTCGACCAGTTGCAGAAGGCGAAGGGCCTGGATATCGACATGCACATCGACGCCGCCAGCGGCGGCTTCCTCGCGCCCTTCACCGCGCCGGAGCTCGTCTGGGACTTCCGCTTGCCGCGCGTCACGTCGATCAGTGCCTCCGGTCACAAGTACGGACTCGCCCCCTTGGGCTGCGGCTGGGTGATCTGGCGTGACGCAGCGTCCCTGCCGGACGACCTGGTGTTCAAGGTGGACTATACTTGCTATAGGCATAGGTTGCGGTATTATAAATAGCATTTTCCCTGCTGCCCGAGCAAGCTAGGGAGGTAGCCCCTCCCAATCTTTGAATTCTTATGGAGCCATGACATGTACAATTGCGAG
>Ga0247835_1005443_pt1 | contig 10311 bp, 5 predicted proteins | sample LaCtaG_3_FD_189912 | JGI IMG/M metagenome (GOLD analysis project Ga0247835, IMG submission 189912) | Freshwater microbial communities from meromictic Lake La Cruz, Castile-La Mancha, Spain - LaCruzMarch2015_13.5m | ecosystem: Environmental > Aquatic > Freshwater > Lake | place: Spain: Castile-La... | reverse complement strand
CAAATTAATGAACCATTATTTGTTAATGGAATTAATGTAGGAAGAAATTTAACTTCAATTAGAGATTATGATTTTTCTGATATTAAATCAATTTTTGGAATTTCTGGAATTTCTACTTTTGCTTCAGATTTAGTATTAGATAAAGGAAAAAAGGTATTTACAGAAGCAAGTCAATTTACAATAAGTGCAATATCCGCAGGAGTTAGTACAGTAACTTCTCCTAGTGTGTCTGATTTTTCCTCTCTTGTTAAAATTGGAGATATTGTAAAATTTTCAAGACCAGGATTTAACACATCTACTTACAATAAAGTAACAACAATATCCAAAAATTATATTAACATTACTGGAATATCGACAGTTTTGGGTGTATGTGAAGGTGGGGCACCAAATTCGAATATAACTGTAACTGATTTTGATGTAGTGATTCCAGTTTTAGATAAATCAAATGATCCTGGATATATAGTTCCTTTGCAAAATAAATTTATATCTTCTGTAAATTTATTAGATTCTACTTATATTATAAGGAAACAAATATTAAAAAATATTACCGGAAATAATTTTACATTCTATTTAAGTGATCTTGGTGATAACGATATTTATTTTGAACCATTTGATGAGAGTAGTTATATTTTAACGTGGGAAATTGGAGAAAAGGAAGTTATTAGAGAGTCACAAGTTACATTTAGTGTAGATTTAAGAGAACTTACTATATCTGGATTGTCTAGAACGGGCAATGCTATTTTGACTTGCACAGTAAAAAGAAATAAATTATCATCAAAAGAAAAAATTATTAAGAGATGTGAAAATTTAATCATTAATAAATCAAAATTTAATGGATCTGGAATTGGATCAACTACTTTCAATGATGGATTAACATACAGTTCAGTATATGGAACTAGAGTTCAAGATGAAGAAATTTCTTTAAATGTTCCCGACATTTATAGAGTATTAGCAATTTTTGAATCAAATAATTCTTCGGATCCAATTTTACCATCTATTGTAGTTTCGTTACAGTCAAGTAGTTTTACGAATAATGTAATTATTGGTGAACAATTTATAGGAAATACATCAGGAGCAATTGCTCGTGTTGTTGATATTATCGGAGAATCTCAATTATCTTTCGTAAACGAAAACGAAAAAACATTTGAAATTAATGAATCAATAGCACTTAAAACTTCAGGAATAGTGGCTACTATTAGCTCTATTGTATCTGGAGATAGAAACATATTACAAAATTATAGTCTAGATAATGGACACAGATTAGAATTTGTGGATTACGGAAGAATAATAAGAAAAAAAAATATCTCAGATCCGACTAAAAAACTTAGAATTGTTTTTGATTACTATTTAAATAATGAAATAGTTGGAAATGTAGAATCAGTAAATAGTTACAATTCTTTAAATTATTCAACAGAAATTCCGTTTATTATTGGAAATAGAGCATCTGATTATATAGATTTTAGACCAAGAGTTAGTGCATATTCGACCAATAGTATTATATCTCCGTTTTCATTTTTTTCTAGAAATTTTAATTTATCTTCTTCGGAAACTGTAGTTTCTAATAAAACTATAACGATTGATTATACTTATTATTTAGGAAGAATTGATAGATTATACTTAACTAAAGACGGAATTTTTGAAATAATAAAAGGAGAACCGTCAGAAAACCCAAAAACCCCGATTCCAAATGATGAAGGATTTGAAGTTGCTGTAATTTCAATGAAACCTTATGTTATTAACGCAACTAGTGATGTTTTAATAAAAATGTTACCTCATAAAAGATATACGATGAAAGATATTGGAAGTATTGAGAATAGGATTAAAAATTTAGAAGAATATACTACATTATCTCTTTTGGAAACTGATACGAAAAATCTTTCAATTAAAGATCCAAATACTGGATTGGATAAATTCAAATCAGGTTTTTTTGTAGATAATTTCAGAAATCATAACTCACACAATTTAACTGGAGAGTCTTATTTTGATATTGACCCAATTACTAGTGAATGTAGACCAAGATCATCCGAAAGAAATGTATCATTAATTTTTGAAACCAAATCTTCATTATCGGATCCAACTAATGCAGATTATCGTTGGATTGAAGATTTCGAATCACCAAATATTACTAGAAATGGTCCGGGATTAACTCTAGCATATACTGAGGTAAATTTTATTTCTCAGGAATTTGCAACCAGAACCGAAAATTTAAATCCATTTCACATTGCTCTTTTTTCGGGAACTATTGAACTGACCCCAACTTCAGATTTTTGGATTGAAGAAGTTTCACTTCCAACTCCAGACATTGTAAAAATAGATTCTGCCTACAATGCTATTGCAGACCTTCTTGGTATTGAAAATCGAGAAAATGGAGGAATGGCGGCAAGTTATTGGAATTCTCACGAAACAACTTGGAACGGTAGAGACATTATTCAAGAAGAACTTATTAGTAGTAATTTAGTTTCAAGCCAAACAAATTCTCAACAATCTGGATTTGTTAGTGGATTAGGTATTCGTAATACTTCAACTACTATTGAAACTTTATCTAATGATTATTTACAAACTTTTAAAACTACTGGAACAGACAAAACTTTTGGATTAGAACTTTCTTCATCTGCAGATACCGTAAGCTTAGGAAGTAGAGTTATTGGTGTGGATATTCTATACAATTGTCGATCTAGAAATATTGAAGTAGTTGGAAAAAGATTAAAACCAAATACTAGATATTATGTTTTTCTAGAAAACACCGACATGACTGAATATTGTGTCCCAAAATTACTTCCAATAACTATGGTTAGGGGTTCTTTTTCTACTTCAGAAATTGTAAAAACTTCAAGATCTCCTCAATCGATTGGAACTCCACAAATTTCATTTAGAGTTGCGCAGTCAAATCATAAATTTGGACCATTTAATTCTCCTACTGAAACTTATTCTATTGATCCATATACATCAACTTTATTGACTTCTTCATATTCCGGAAATAGTAAAACTATCAATATTGATACTGCGGATTTAGCCTTACCAATAGTGAGTAGCAATATTGGTTATGTAAAAAAAGGTACAGTTTTATGTAATCAATTCGGAACTGCCGAAGCAATAGTAAATGATTTATCTCTCATCAGTGACGAAAAAGGCAATCTTATTTTTTCTTTACACATTCCCGATCCAAAAATTGCAAGCAATCCCAAGTTTACAACTGGATTGAATACTATCAGAGTTACTACTAGTTCGACAAATGCAAATCAACTAGACTCCGGAGATAGTTCTGCAGAAACAATATACAATGCGACCGGTTATGCTCAAAATAATCAAGAACAAACATTATCAATTAAAACACCAGAAATAGAAAGAAAACAAATTGGATCAGACCAACCAATAACACGTATTACTCAAGATTTGGATGAAAATAGAATAGAAACAAGAACTACAACAACAGATACTGGATGGTATGACCCATTAGCTCAATCTTTTCTAGTAGAAAGAGACAAATATCAAGATGGAGTGTTCATAACTGGGGGAGAAGTTTATTTTAAAACTAAAGATGAAAAAATTCCAGTAACTGTTCAAATTAGAACAATGCGAGATGGAACACCCACTACAACAATTTTACCTTTTGGACAAACAGAAATTGATCCAAAAGATATAAATTTATCTCAAGACGGAAGTTCTCCTACTCAATTTAGTTTTTCTACTCCAGTATATCTTCAATCTGGTTATGAATATTCTTTAGTTCTTGTTTCTCCTACAAGTAAATATTTAACATATATTACTAGAATGGGTGAAGAAGATTTGATTTTAAAGTCAATTAGCAATCGTCAACCATATCTAGGTTCTTTATTCAAATCACAAAATAGTTCAACTTGGGATGCAAGTCAACTTGAGGATTTAAAATTTAAACTTTTTAAGGCAAAATTTGTAACTAATACGCCTTCAAGTTTTAGTATGTATAATCAAGAATTACCAATCGGAAAAATTTTAAAAAATAATCCATCTATTGCATATTCTAAAAGACAGTATGTTTCAATTGCATCAACAACGACTGTATTTGTTCAAGGAAATACAATAACACAGTCAACAAGTTCTGGGAATATATTTGGATCAGGTGGTCCGGTTGGTCTTGGGACAACATCGTTATCTTTAGTATCTTCCGGAATTGGAATTACTAACGGATCATATTCAGGAATTGGATTTACTTCTCTCACTGGATTTGGAAATTCTTGTACTGCAAATATTACAGTTTCTTCTGGAACAGTTACTCAATTTAATATAACTAATGGAGGAACTGGATATGCACTTGGAGATTTACTCATTGCAAATAAACTAGGAAATACAGGAACTGGCGTTAGGGCAGTTGTTGGAATTGTATCTCAAACCAATTTTCTTATAATTGATGATGTTAATGATAATATTGTTGCTGGAATTGCTCTTACTTATTACAATTCTTCTGGATCTTCAATTTTAATTTCTGCTCCAACTTCTGTTAATGATGATTCGATTAGAGATGGGTATACGATGTTATTTGATCACAAAAATCATGGAATGCATTCAAGTAGCAATAAAGTAAAGATTGAAAATTTTGCAAGTGATATTTCTCCAGTATTACTATCGCAAAGTTTAACAAATTCGTCTACGATAATTACTGTATCCAATTCCGGCATTTTTACATCATTTGAGGGATCTCCTGTTGGTGCAGGAAATACTGGATATTTGCAAATTAATAATGAAATTATTTCATATAATAATGTTTCCGGAAATGATATTACAATTTCTAATAGAGCAATCGATTTTAGTTTAAATGCAAATCATCCATCGAATTCTTTTGTTTATAAATATGAATTTAATTCAATATCACTGAGAAAAATAAATAAAGATCACAATATCGATTCAAGAGAAAAAACCTTCAATAATTATTATATAAAACTTGACGATATATCTAAAACATTTTCATCTACAAAATTTGGGGGAGGAAATAATTTACAAGTATCCCAAAATATTCCATTTGAAGTTATAGATCCAAGAATTACTATAATTACTCCAACTGGAACAAATATTTCATCAAGAATAAAAACAACTTCTGGAACTAGCATTAGTGGAAATGAATCTTCATTTACGGATAAGGGATACGAAAATGTTTCTCTCAATAAATTAAATTATCTTGATGACCCAAGAATAGTTGCATCTAAAATTAATGAATACAATTTATTAAATAATCAAAAATCTTTTGCACTAGAATTGACTTTATCTACAAATAACGAAGACGTATCTCCGTTGATTGATTTAAATACTGCTAATATCATATTAATTAGTAATTTGGTAGATGATAAAGTTGATGATTTTACTATTGACAGTAGAGTAAATATTCCAGGATTTGATCCAAATTCTGCAATTTATGAAACTAAAAAAATTAGTTTGGAATTTTCATCAAATTCTCTTCATGTTCAATTTGATGGACATAGAGAAGAAAATTCTGACATTCGTGCGATGTATAAACTTTATAGAAATGATAATTCGGATTTTCAGCAAGTATATTTGGCATTTAATGGAGACGGAAGTTCAGACAAAGTTGTAAATTCAAACACAGGAATTAATAATTTTAGTGAATATAAATTTACTGCAAATGATCTTCCACAATTCAATGGTTTTATGATTAAAATAATTATGACCTCAACCAACCAAGCAACACCACCAAGAATTAAGAATTTTAGAGCAATTGCTCTTAGGTCTTTTGCATCTGATGAATAAATACTTAGCAATAAAAACCGATAATACTTTAATTAGAGATTTGGATTCAAATGCTATAATAAATAAAAATAACAGTGAATTCGATCAATTTTTAGAACTCTCTAAAAAAAAATATAAAGAAAAAAAGGAATTTGAAAATTTAAAAAATGACGTAAAAAACATAAAAGAAGAAATAAAAGAAATAAAAGATCTTCTTAAATATATTGCAAACAAATGATTTATAAATATCTAATATATAATCCAATTTCTTATAATAATGGCTGTATATGTTAGCAACATAGTAATTGATGTTGGATCTGATTTTAATCAGACATTTTATCTTGAGACTACTTCGAATACACCATTAAATTTGACTGGATATACTGCTACTTCAAAAATGAAGAAGCATCCATCATCTAGTTCTACTGCTGCCACATTTGCCGTTTCTTTTCCTGGTCCAACTAATGGATCATTGGCGTTATCTTTGGGGTCAACAATAACATCAGGTTTAAAACCAGGAAGATATTGTTATGATATATTATTAAATGATGGATCAGTAAAAACTAGAGCTGTTGAAGGTAGCGCACTTGTTACTGCTGGAATTACCACAGGTTAACAAAAATGGCAGACATAAGAGTCAGAGTTGGATCTCAAAATGCACTTAAAGTTTTAACATCTTCCGGTAGTAGATTTTTAAGTGAAATGGATGACGTTAGCATCAGTGGAGGTTTATTGAATGGTATGGTTCTAGTATATAATTCTGCAATATCTAAGTGGGAAGCAACTTTAGATTTAACACCAGGCAATACCCAAAATTTGGACATCAACGGAGGTAACTTTTAATGGCAAGTATAATTAGAGTTAAAAGGTCCACAGGAACCATTGCTCCGGCAACTCTTAATTATGGGGAACTTGGTCTTACAATTGGGGTTGGAACGCACGGCAATAGTGGTGGTAGATTATTTGTCGGAGATAACTCCTCCAACCCACTTGTAGTTGGTGGTAGATACTATACAGACCTTTTAAGTATTGGTCCTGGATTAGTTGCGGGACAATCAAATCCAACAACTCCATCAAATGGATTTGTTGCTATTCTTAATAGTGATCGTAAAGTTGATCAGTGGAATGTAGATAATATTACGATTGATTTAAATACAATTTCGTCCACAAACGTAGACGGGGATATAAATTTAGATCCAAATGGAACTGGTGAAATTGTAATCCCGGATGATACATTTTTAACATTTGGGACTAGTAAAGACGTAAAATTAAGATATGACGAATTAACCGACAATAGATTTGAAATTGAGGGTGCCGATTGGAATTTTGCAAATAATGTTGCAATTAGAATTGATGATACTACTGCTTCAACAACTCCTACGACTGGAGCACTTACAGTTACTGGTGGTGTTGGTTTTGCTACTCATTTAAATGTTGGTGGAAATGTAGATATTGATTTAGACTTAAATATTGATGGTGGTGATATAACCACAAATCTAACAGCATTTAATCTACTAAATGCAACTGCAACTAATATTAATGCTTTCGGTGCTGCAACGGCACTGGTGATAGGTGCTACATCTGGTATTGCAACTATCAACAACCCAACGGTTGTAGGTACTCAAGCAACTCAAAATCTTTACAATACAGTAGCAACCACAGTTAATGCTTTTGGTGCTGGTACTGCAGTTAATCTTGGTGCTAATAGTGGAACACTAACTGTAGGAAACCCAACGGTTGTTGGTACTCAGGCAACTCAAGATCTTTATAATACAGTAGCAACCAATCTAAACTTTGCTGGTGCTGCTACGGCACTAGTGATAGGTGCTACGACCGGCATCACTACAATTAGAAATGCTACAGTAGATCTTGATGGAGACTTAAATGTTGATGGTGGGGATATAACCACAAACCTAACAGCATTTAATCTACTAAATGCAAATGCAACTACAGTCAACTTTGCTGGTGCTGCTACGGCACTGGTGATAGGTGCTACATCTGGTATTGCAACCATCAACAACCCAACGGTTGTAGGTACTCAGGCAACCCAGAACCTTTATAATACAGTAGCAACAAATCTAAACTTTGCCGGTGCTGCAACGGCACTGGACATAGGAGCAACCACTGGTATTGCAACCATTCGTAATGCGACTTTAAGTGTTCCAAATGCGACTACACTAAATCTTGGTGCAACATCTTCTGTAACAAGTGTTAATTTCCAAAGTACTCCAAACACTTCCTTTGTTTCGATTGCCGCAACTACAAATGCAACAACTACCACATCTGGAGCATTAAGAGTTGCCGGTGGTGTTGGTATTGTAAGTGATGTTTATATTGGTGGAATTTTAAATGTAACAGGAAATCAATCTGGTTCAAATTTAACACTCACAGGAAACCTTCAAGTTGATGGTAATACAACTCTAGGAAACGCCTCAGGCGATGTTGTAACCATAACCGGATCAGTTAATCATACTGGACCTCTTACCAATACTGGTGGGGTTACGATTGATAATATTGGAATTAGTTCAAATGTAATTTCGACTAGATCTGGTGGCGGAAATGTATTATACATTGACCCATATCCTGATGGATTAAGTAATGAAGGAATGGTCGTTATTAAAGGCGATCTTCAAGTTGATGGAACCACAACTACAGTAAATTCAAGCAATGTTACTGTAAATGATGCAATACTATCACTTGGCGAAGTTACAAGTGCAAGAACCGTAGTTGCAACAGTTGCATCTGGTGTATCTACAATTTCTTTGGATTCTGTTGTTGGAATTAATACTGGTGATATTATTACAGGCAATGCTGCTTTGCCTAATAGTGGACTGACTACGATTACTGCATATAATACATCCACAAAAATTATTACAATTACCGGAACCACAAGTTCTGGAATTAGTACAACATCACAATTAACTGTAATACACGCTTATGATACAAATACCGATAGAGGTATTTCTTTTGATTATAATACTGGCGTAGGAACAGCAAATAATAAAACAGGATTTTTTGGTTATCACGATACAACTAATAGTGGAAGTGCTGCACCAATAAGATCTTGGACCTATGTACCAGATGCAACAAATTCAAATAATGTTATAACCGGAACCAGAGGTTATTTAGATATTAAAGGAATTTATTATCAAACTGGTGATTTTAATACTCACGGTGTTGTATTCTTTGATAATGATGGACTTCAAACATCCACTAATAATCCATCCACAGCATCAAGCACCAGAACTTCTACTCAAATTTTAACTGCTGTTACTGAAATTAATTTATCTCTTCCATCATCTACATCAGTAACAGCTGGTGATCAAGTAACACAAGTCAATAATGGTGGGGCATATGGTGTGGTCAAAACTACTGTTTCTGGAACAACAATTACATTAATTGGTGTTCAGGGAACATTTGATACTACAAATGACTTGAAGGTAAATGGTGCAAATATTTCAATCATACCAGGAACAGTAACAACAATATATACAAATAAGCCAATGTGGACTGATACTTTGGACGGAGGAACATTCTAATTATGAATAGTGAAGTTGATGTGAATATCTTAGTTAATCTGTATCATCAAAAAATTTCAGCATTAACGAATCAAAATATTTTATTAGAGGCAAAATTACAATCACTCACTAAAGATTTTGAAGAACAAAAAAATATTTTATTAACAACAAATCTTGAATTGCAACAACATAATGATGAAATATTAAAATCAAAAAGAAAAATAAAACCAGAAGATAAATACGAAGAGGCAGGAATTCAACAATGACTCAACCATCATCCCGTCAAGGATTAATTGATTATTCTTTACGAAAACTTGGATATCCAGTCGTAGAAATTAATGTAGATGACGATCAAATTGATGATTTGGTTGATGATGCAATTCAATATTTTAATGAAAGACATTATGATGGAATTGAAAAAGTATTTTTAAAACACCAACTATCACAAAATGAATTAAATACAATAAGAACAGGTGTTACCACTACAACTGCTACATCTACTGTTGGGATTGCTACTCTTTCTTATACAGAAACCAATAATTTTATAAAACTTCCAGATCACGTAATCGGTGTAAATAACGTATTTAAAATAGATTCAAGTACAATATCAAGTGGTTTATTTAATATTAAATATCAATTATTCCTAAACGATTTATATTATTACGGAGCATTAGATCTTTTAAATTATGCAATGGTTAAGACATATTTGGAAGATTTGAGTAGATTAATCACACCCGATATTCAAATTCGTTTTAATAAAAAAAATCATAGATTATATTTGGATATTGATTGGAGCCAAATGAGCCCAAACAATTATCTTATATTGGATTGCTATAGAATGGTAAATCCCGCAGATGCATCAAGTGTTTATAATGATTGGTGGTTAAAAAAATATTTAACTGCACTAATCAAAAGACAGTGGGGACAGAATATGATTAAATTCCAAGGAGTATTACTTCCTGGTGGTGTGCAACTTAATGGAAGACAACTTTTTGATGATGCAGTTAAAGAAATAGAAGAAGCAGAAAATCAACTTAAAACGGAATATGAATTGCCACCAATGGACCTTATAGGA
>Ga0247835_1005427_pt1 | contig 10335 bp, 6 predicted proteins | sample LaCtaG_3_FD_189912 | JGI IMG/M metagenome (GOLD analysis project Ga0247835, IMG submission 189912) | Freshwater microbial communities from meromictic Lake La Cruz, Castile-La Mancha, Spain - LaCruzMarch2015_13.5m | ecosystem: Environmental > Aquatic > Freshwater > Lake | place: Spain: Castile-La... | reverse complement strand
CGCAAACGGCAATCGCTCGGCAATACCCGAGACATTGGCCGCGCCCGCATAGCCAAAGTCGGCTGGCGGGCGATTGAGCGAGACATAGAGGATGCGCGGACTTTCCCGTCCGACATAATCCCGTGCGACCAGCGAATTGGCCTCGTCATCGACCGCAATGAGCACATCCGGCTGGAACCGCGCCACGGCCCGCCGCGCCTCTGCCCGCGCTTCCTCCACACGGCGCGGTGCCGCCGGGGAGTCCAAGTCGAGGTAGTTCCGTTCGACCGAAAGAGGACGCCGGTTGCGGGCCAGCGCCTCATTCATCCCCCGGTCCACCTGCTGCGCCCACGAGGAGTCTGCGCCCGCCGAGTGGAGGACCAGAATGCGCGGCTTGGTCGCGTTGAAGAACCCCAGGAAAACAAGGAACGCGGCAAGAAAACCGCCGATGAGCAGATTTTTCCAAAGATTTGTCATAGCAAGCCGAGCCACTGCCACCACGGGATCGAAGCGAAGACGAAGACCACCCGGGCCAGATTCATCCACATGTTGTAGCGCAAGAACCCCCGCTCATCGCCCAGCTCAAACAATCCGGACGCCCGGATTTGCATGATGCCGTTCGTGCCCTGATGACGGAAAAACGAGATGTCACTGAAGACGGCCGCGCAAAACACGCAGATCCATGGATTGATCCCCTGCGCCGCCGCCACTGGGAGGAGGGTGATGGCCGAAGTGAGCATGCCCGCGGTGACCGGCAAAACCAGACGCACGGCCAACGTGGTGAGCAAGGAGGCCACGATGAAAAACGCGATCCGTCCGTCGACAAATCCGTAAACCTCACCCGTGGCCCGCGCTAAGGCTTGGGCCAAGCCAAGGTGATCCATGATCCGCATCATGCTATCCATCCCGAGGAGGAAAAAAATCATCGGCCAATCGAGCTGCTTTTGGAAATCCTTGCGCAGCAGAGTTCCCGTGAGGAGCAACCCGAGCAGAACGAAGCCGGCCAGGTACGACGGCTTCACGTGGTGCCAAGTCACCGTCGCGCAGCCGACCAGGAAAAAAACAAACCCCGCCGCCGCGATCCATTCCGTTGCTTTGAGCGGACCCATTTCCGACAACTGCCGCTCCATGTGGGGGCGGGGCAAAGGTGCTTCCGGTCCGGACGGAAACAACCGGGGAATGACCAAAAGGTGCGCTGCCGTCATGCCGAGGGCCGCCACTCCTGCGGCCACCAGCCAGAAAAGTCCGGCAAACTCGGCCTGCACCTGCGGGGGTAGAAAATTCAGCGCGGCGATATTCGACGACTTGCTCGTCGCCATCATCGGCGAAAAAAGCAAGGCACCGCCGAACATCGCGGCGAGCAGCGCGGTCAGCGCCGGGCCGCGCGCCGGCAACTTCAAACCAGTTGCCATATCCTTGAACACCGGCATGAGCATCGACATCCGCGCGTTGGTCGAAGGCATGAGCGGCGAGAGCAGATAGCCCGTGCCAAGCAAAGTCACCTGATGCCAGACCGGTTTGTCCGGCAAGCGGAGCAGCAAACGCAGCATCAGGCGGTAACTCAGTCCGGAAGAGCTGATCACCGCGGACAAAGCATAAACCCCGAGCAGGAGCAACAGGGCCGGCGAGGAAAATCCAGCCAGTGCCACTTCCACCGGCGCGAGGCCGACAAACAAGGCCGCTACCACCGCGACGAGTGCGGGGACAAATTCCTCGACCAAGGCAAAGACCCAGAGCAAGACCGACGCCGCGAGCAGTGCGCTAAAGATGGCCGACTCCACACTCAACCCCGAAGCCAATCCCAAGACGTAAACCAAAGGCGGCAGCGCAAAGACACAGCCCCAGCCGAAAATTACGCCGCCCGGCACACCCACCTCCTCCGTATGCCGTCCGCGCACCAGCGCGATGACCGTCATGACCAGCGCCAATCCGGCTAGCAGTGCGAACACCGGCCAATGTGCGGTCATAACCTCGGAGAAGCGGAAATCCATGAAGAACGAAGGCCTTTTCTATCCCGAAACCACCGTCGACAAAGCAACAAAATCCCATCCTCCGCGGCGCATGACTTGATGGCATCCCCGCACCCTGCATGATATTTTCTCTTTTCCACGTTCCAACAGTTCAACGGATAAGTGAGGTTGTCGCGGCTAGCTGCACACCGAAAAGCTGCACCTTTTTCTGGTGGCACGACAGGTAGATTCATCGACCCTGGCCGGAGAATCTAAAACGAAGACGGTTTTAAAAATGTCAGGATCATTTCCTCCGCTGTGGCGGCGGCTTGGGGGACGAGGCGGTGTTGCATGTGGAAACCATGCGGCATTTTTTTGCCGATATGGAGTTGCACGGGAGCGCCTGCGTTGCGGGCCCGGTTCGCAAAATCGACGCCATCGTCACAAAGCGTGTCATCCTCTCCGACAATGACAAGGGTTTGAGGCAGGCTCCCGAGATCGCCGTGGGCCGGACTGGCGCAGGGATCGGTCCACAATTCCTCATCGGGTGCATAAATGGCTCGCTGGAAGGCGAGAAGTTCAAGGCCATTGTAGGGATGATCCTTCCCCGAGCGTCTCATGGAGGCGTGTTTCTCGAGATTGAGGTCCAACACGCCACAATTCAGCATCAACTTTTCTGGAAGGCTCATCCCTCGGCCATGGCAAAAAAACCAAAGTGCCGCGGCCAAGTTGGCGCCCGCCGAGTCGCCGCCAACCGTGACCTGCCCGGTGAACATTTTTTTCATGGCGAGAAAAACGCCGACACAATCATGCAAAGCACAGGGGTATCTATCCTCCGGAGCCAAGCGGTAATGAACGGCTGCCACCGTTTGCCCGGATAAAGCTGCGATGCGTTTGGCCCACCCGAGGTGTTTCCCTGAAGCGGGCGCAATCCATCCACCGCCATGCAGATAGACGAAAGCATGAGTGGAAGGCTTGGGTGGCGTGCAGACTGTCACCCGCACATCGATTCCGGCATCAAGGGAGGCTAGGCAGATCTCGGAGACTTCGACTTCGGGGAAATCATTCAAGCTCGGATGGTCTTTTTTTCCCCACAAATCCCGAATCTCCGCCACCCAGCGGTCGCGCATGGGAACTCCCGGCACGAGTTGAGCATACAAATCTGCCGCCGGACCGCTCAACATCTCTGCTGTGAGGCCCTTTCTCATCGGGCACCGGCTTTTGCGGATTTCACTTCAGCCATCACCGCCTCCACATTCAACGCCGCCGCCAATCCGGCCAGCAGTGCGAACACCGGCCAATGTGCGGTCATAACCTCGGAGAAGCGGGAATCCATGAAGAACCTCCAAATTCTACCGGAAAAACCAGCCCCCCAGGCAGCAAAATCCCCGCCTGCACTGGCTCCGTCCCAAAATGCAGCAGAGGTGGCATCACCCCGCCAAACCTGCTATGGATACCGTCTCCCGCCCCGATAGTTCAACGGATAGAACGGAGGTTTCCTAAACCTTAAATCTGGGTTCGATTCCCGGTCGGGGCAATTTTTCCCTGCTACTCATTCTTTGCTAACGTAACGAAATCCTATCAAGGCACTACGTGTGTTCGGCATTGCGGACGTATCGGTATGACTTGCGGTTAACTCACCTTTGACAGTGAATGGATAGTTAACCCACTCGCCACCGTCGCTAAACCAAGACCCACCGCGAGCGTGCCGCAGGATATTCGTGATCGCTATCGGCCCGAGATATGTCTCGTCCTGTTCTTCGGTCCACTCTGCGACATTTCCGCTCATGTCATGAATTCCTAACTCGTTCGCTTTTTTCTGACCAACAGGCCAAGTGCCTCCAGTGAAATCCGCGCGCGGGGATAAATCCAATACTGCGCCGCTACTGTTACCATTGAACCATGCCACCTCCGTGTCGACGTTACTACCGCTGAAAATATAACCTCTGGTCCACGGGCCGCCACTGAAAGCCACTTCCCACTCAAGCTCGGTCGGCAGGCGGTAGCCGTTCACCGAACGATTCACGTCGACACTGTCACTCTCTCCAACCCGGTAAACTTGTCCATTAACCAAGTAAGCTGGAGTCCGGCCGGTTTTTTCACTGAGTGCATTGCACCATTTCACCGTGTCGTACCAACTCACATCGCGAACCGGATGCTGCAGCCCGCTGCCCGCCCCCACGCCGCCCAAATCGCTGTATCCATGGGACACCGCCCAATCCCGCACCTCTTGGAAATCACCCCAGGTCACCTCGTATTTTCCAATGGCAAACGGTTGCACAATCCGGTCTGGACTGGAGGCTGCACTCCCTTTGTAATTTCCTCCGGGGATGCGTATCATAGGTGCTTTGGCGGTGTAAGTAGTTCGTTGGATTCGAACAAAGCCCTTCTCATTCGCGGCGGCCGTGGCCGGTGCTGCTTGGTTTTGGAAAGAACGAGAAGCGGCAGAGGGCTGCGGCGTAGCCACGGGCGCTGGCGGCACCACCACCGAATGCGAGCCGTCGCCGACTCCCTCAGCGATGGTGGTCCAAGTGGTCAGGTCGGAGCTGAACTCGAGGTCGACGTATCTTTCGATCACTGGATCATGTTTTCTGTTATTGTTGAGATCCACGAAGGGTTCCCCCTGATCATGAAGGCCGTTGCCATTCCGGTCGTCGAGTGGCTCGCTGTCCCAATTTTTCCAAGTGAGATTAACATTTCCGTCTCCTACCTCTATAAGCGGGGCAGGATCGACGGACCCCGAGGCCAAGCGCCGCACGGAAGCTGCCGGGAGAAAATTCGTCCGGTAAACAAGCTCCGCCAAACGCGCGGTGACAAAGTCCATGATGACAATGCCATGCGGACGTGGTGGTGCTTTCGTGAAATAGGACTCTAAAAGCGGATTGATGTATCTGGCGACATGCGGGATGTCGGGAATTCCGACAGTCCACGGCGAGTAGCCGCTGATGAAATTCAGATACAAGGTCCCGGGGTTGCCCGGCATTTCGCTGAACAGGGAGGTGATGTAGCTCCATTTGTTCCCGCGATCCCAAACCTTGTAGACATCCTGAATGCGGATCCTCGGAGGACCGGCCACCGTGCCGGTCGAGTCGTCCGGCCACACGGAAGGGGGCGCCGCGATACCGCGATTGTCCGGATCATTGAAACGACGCAACAGGACGATCTTGCTGCGCACATTGTTGAGCTTCGGCACCCCCGAACCCAGAGACCAAATCGAGGGATTCGTCCCGACGTAAGCCGTGAACGTCTCGGCGAAACTCCGCGTGTTGCCCTCGGGGGTGTATTCCTCTTTGACCGACATGATCACCGTCTCCGAGGGATTGGCCTGGAGAAAGTTGGCGACGCTCTGCAAAACGTCTGTGAAATTGAGCTCCTGATACACCGGACCATGATGGATGACAAAGGCGTCACCGATGTGGCGGCAACGGATATCGAGGAAACGGACCCCGGCTTGCAGCTGCTCCTCGATGGTCAAGTTCTGGCACTTCGCCGTTCCGGGAACGGTTTCAATCAATGCCCCAGTGTCGTGGGTTCCGGGAATGGACAGCTCATGAAGAAACTTTTCTCCATCGATCGATGCCATCCAGTCATGGCCCGCGGCCGACAAGCGGGAACACGCGCAAAGCGCAAAAAAACTGGCCAGGAATAGAGACCGCATGCGGATGAAATAGCCTAATTTTCCCGGAAAGCAAAAAAATCCGACTGGCACACCCACCCCCGTACCTGCCCCGACTCGGTCGGGGCTCTTGTCGGGGCTTGGCGTGAACAGTCTTCTCTCAAATCCAAAATCCACGCGTGAGCGTGTCACGCAGCCGCGGAACTTTAATCCCCTTTCTCCTCCGCCATCTTTCGAACCACCGCCTCAAACCCAAATCCCCCTAAAGCCAAATAAACTTTCGCCGCTCGCAAAAACTCTAGCTCCCTTCGAAAAAATCCCCCGCGATTGTCCCGCTTCCGCGTCGTCGGTCGATTTGTCGGTGGCGCACATTTCACTGCCGACGTAATCCACACATCCCGTAACTTCAACCCATCCCCCCGTCCCCTACTTTACGCCTTACTGGCCCGTCCCACCATTTGATCGGAGCAGCCGATAGAATGCTTTTGGCGCGGCCGGCGAACTCGTATCGTAGTAAGTGGAATTGGCGACATTACTTTGCAAGGTGGTCCAACCGCCATCCGTGAGCGAAGACCGCTTTTGCACGTCGACCGGGTACGATGGCTCCCAAGACATGAAGAAACCTCTATCGTCGGGCGTCATGAAGACCATGCGGGGAGGAAATTGCGGAGGAAAATCCGCAAAAGGGAGCACGTAGCTATCAATCACCGGCTTGACCTGATCCGCCACCGCCGCATCGAGCGCATCGGAAATTTCTTCAACCACAGTTTCAAACTCCTTGGACAGATTGGCATCCGTTTGGAGAGGTTGCGTCAGGTCCAGTGGATCGGTCCCGCGCCCACGAAACCTTGAAGCGATATTACGCAGACTCGAGTCGAAGGCCGGAAAGGCCCCGCCGAGCGCTGCCGCAACTGCCGCCGCAACTTCGACCTGCTCCTTGGCTTTGGCAGCAGTAACAATCCGGGTGGGAAATTTGTCGCTAAGCATGTCGTCGGCGATCAAGTCCAGCATTTGCATCCGTTGGTTCATGATCATGTAGTCCGTGAGGTAAAGCGGCTTGAGTTGATTCATCCCATCAATGTTTCCGATGGTTCGAAGGTAAGAAAAAGCTCGGTTGGCTGCTTTCAGATAGCGTTTCGCCGGGGGGTTGCCTTTTTTGTCCGGAGGCAGGGGTTTGCCATCCGGATCAAGACCGACTTCCTTCAAGGCCAAAAATCTCATCGTGGTGGCGTAGTCGCCCAAGCCTTGCGGATCGATTTGGGAGGCCTGACCGACCGTAAAAATTTCCTGAAAATCGGCGCTGATTTGTTGGGAGCGGAAAAAAGGCTCTTGATCACCATCCACAGCCAATACATCGCCATCGAGAAGTTCGTCATAAGGAACCTCAGAATCAAAGAACGTCTCTCCAGTAGGGCTATTGGGTTTAAGAGCATGCACGCCGAGCACCTTTTGCATGTGAGTGAGGCGCCCGCTATTCAGAAGAACATAGAAATTAAAGACCACCCTCCCACTGTCCAAATTGAGGATTGCGTTCTTGATTTCTCCTCGGATCGCCGCATCCCCTCGAGCTGCAACTAACGTGGCCAAATTCCATGAAGACGGGCTACCATTTCCACTTTTAGCGCTGGCTGTAGCTCCACTGCCGCCACCGCCAGAGATTGTGACTGTCGGCGCAGCCGTATAGCCAGACCCAGCGCTTGTCACTGTGATAGCTGTGACCTTACCGGCTTCTACTGTTGCCGTGGCTGTAGCTCCACTGCCGCCACCGCCAGAGATTGTGACTGTCGGCACTGATACGTAGCCCGACCCTTCATCGGATACGATAATGGAACCCATAGGGTTGGTCCATTTAATGCCGAGGCGATACAATTCAAAGTTGGGAAAGCTCTGGGTATTGTGATATTCGCCAAAGCGGATCAGTTCTTCCACAACCCAATCTGCTGCCGTGCTGGCATCTGGGGCTTTTGAGATGTCCCACTCCTCGGAACAATCATAATCCCCGGGGTATGGATAAAACGCCGACCAATTGGAACTGCCGGCCAAGGACTGATTGGGAGAATCAAAGCGAGTCGGATCTGGCCCAAGCCCTCTGCTGTAGCCCATAAACTGGCCGTTGATGGGATCTAAGTTGAGAGCGTGCCAAGCAACCAATATGCCAGCGTTTGCCGTCACAACGCCCCCTGGCGCTCCTGGAACCGGCACCGAAAACTTCATTTCTATCGGATCCAACTCGGCAATCGTGGGATTTTCAGATAACACCACTTGCTTCAAGGCCGGATAGCGCTGGTCTTCCAGTGCCTGCAATTGGATGTCATAAGAATCCACCGGCAAATTATACCTCTCAGCCGCACGTCGAGACATCAAGACTTCAGCCATTTGAAGGCTATACGCCTTCAGGGTGGCTTTGGCATCATCTAAGGGCGGCTCAGCGGCAACGCCTGGGACGAAGCTGGAGCAAAGCGCGAAAAAAACGGCGAGAAATAAATAGCGCCCGTTCGAAGGTCGGCAAAAATCTCTACACGCTAACGGTTTAAGCATCATATACGGAGGAGTGATAGTACGTTGTAATTAAACCGTGCTTAGCCACCGGTAAAGCATGGAAACGCCCCGAGCAGATTGCTGATTATTCGAAAAAAACTAGGCAGAAAAGAACCGGGAGCAAGTGAATTTCGCCAAAAAATGGCCCGCGAAGCGGATAGAGGATTTGACCACAGGCAGAGTCGGGGGATTCCCCCGACTCAGACCTCAAACTCATCCTTAAAATAATCCGGCCTCCCCCCGCCGATGTCCTACCCCCTGTGTTCCACTGGCGGGCGTGAACACCTTCATCGACCTCCTCTTCCTCACCCTCGTCCTTACCGCCACCATCTCCACCCTGCTCCTGCTCGTCGAATTATGGGAGACCTCCCGACGCTGAACCACCGCAGATCGCCAGCAAACGGCAAGGTCCGCTGGCCTTGGCGAACTGCGGCCTTTTTCTTTGCGGCATGGCTCGACCGTCCAACAGCATCCCTATCCTCAATCCAAATCTCTCCCTAAAGCTTCGACCTCGGGAAGGCAGGCGGTTTCTTCGGAGACCACCCTTGCATTTTTCAATAATCGTTAGCCAACCTAAGCTTAGTTATCGCCATGTCTAAAAGCGCTTCCGCAACCATTCACTCTGTCATCCGCACGATCCGCGGCCGCAAGGTCATCCTCGATGCCGACCTGGCCGCGATCTACTCCGTCACCACCAAGCGCCTCAACGAGCAGGTCAAACGCAACAAAAGCCGCTTCCCGGGGGACTTCATGTTCCAGCTCACACCCGCGGAGAAGCGGGAGCTGGTCGCAAAATGCGACCACCTCACCACCCTCAAATTCTCCAAAAGCCTCCCCTACGCTTTCACCGAACACGGCGCGATCATGGTGGCCACCATCTTGAGCACCCCGCAGGCTGTGAAGATGAGCGTCTTTATCGTGCGCGCTTTCGTGCGCATGCGCGAGCAACTGACAGCGAATGCCGCCATCCTCCGCCGGTTGGCAGAGATCGATCGCACGCTTCTCCTCCACGATAAGGATTTGTCCGCGCTGTGGGATCGCCTCCAGCTTTTGCTCGAGCCGCCCGATGACGAAGCGGCCGATGAGTCGAAAGCCGAAATCGGCTTCCACGTTCGCGAGAAGGCCGCGCGCTACACAGTAAAACGCACCCGACAACAACGCTGACCACCTTCCATGACGGCCATCAGAGCCTGAACAGCAAACCTCGCAAACGCTTGCTGCCGCCTTGCAGCCCGCCCGACCGTGGTGTTTAATTCTCCCTGCTCCAGGATGGGTGGCAGAGTGGTCGAATGCGCACGCTTGGAAAGCGTGTGTGCAGCAATGCACCGAGGGTTCGAATCCCTCCCCATCCGCCATTTCGCCGTCAGGCGAACTTGAAGCTTCTCGGAGGGATGAAGAGCGCCGCACAGCGGCACAGACCGACCAAAGGTCGGCCCCGCAGGGGTGAAGGCAGAAAGCCGAAATCAACATTCGTAGTTCGAGCCGTTAGACAGGTCGCTTCACGCGACCAATCCCTCCCCATCCGCCACTTCGCCGCAGGCGAACTTGAAGCCACCACAGGGATGAGAGTGCCGCTCCGCGGCACAGACCGACCGCAGGTCGGCCCCGCAGGGGTGAAGGGGCCTAAGGCCGAAATCAACATTCACCGTTTGAGCCGAGGCGTCGGGAGCGACTCACACCGAGGCCTGTCGCCGGATCTTGCGCTCGAAGCGTCCGGGCGACGGGAACAATTCGCCGATGCGGGCCATGGCCAGATCGGCCAGCGGTCCGGGTTGACGTCCGAGCGCGCACTGCAAATAGACGGCTTCCTTGAGCAATTCGATGAAGTCGCTCTTCACCGCTTTGTCCCAATCCCCAGGCGTCAGGTCTTTCTTCCATTTGGCCAGTTCGAAATCGATGAGCACCGCCCCGGCCGGCGATGGCGCCACGGCAATATTATGCAACTCCATATCGCCGTGGACCAAGCCCGCCTCGTGCAAACGCACCAATTTGTCGAAAGCCTGGCTACAGAGCCACCACAAGCCGAGGGCCGTGGCGAGATGGACTTCCTCGGCGATCTGCACATTGTTCTCCACCGGTTCGACCCCGAAGGGGGTGAGCCGCGAGTAAGGTTTCCCGGGCACAAAGCAGGAACGAAAGGTGTCCGCGGTGCAACCGATGGGCGGCGGGGCATCGAGAATTTCCGAGGCGCGTTGTTGGTTCTCGAACTCGGCGGAAGGATCGCCGCGCAGACGTCCGGGAAAATACGTTTTG
>Ga0247835_1005424_pt1 | contig 10341 bp, 10 predicted proteins | sample LaCtaG_3_FD_189912 | JGI IMG/M metagenome (GOLD analysis project Ga0247835, IMG submission 189912) | Freshwater microbial communities from meromictic Lake La Cruz, Castile-La Mancha, Spain - LaCruzMarch2015_13.5m | ecosystem: Environmental > Aquatic > Freshwater > Lake | place: Spain: Castile-La... | reverse complement strand
GCATGCATCCTCGCCAACCCCTCCGAATCGGAAAGAGATCAGCCTAACCAGTGGCCGGGTTTTACTCCGCCACGCGACAGCACTACGCCGCCGCTCCACTGGCCTTGTTTTGCACCGGCGCGCACACTCGATCCTGATCACAGTCCTGGTGTTCAAATATTTCGGGCTGTCGATCAACACGATGACGCTCGGCGGGCTTGCCATCGCGATAGGCGAGTTGGTTGATGATGCCGTCGTCGATGTCGAGAACATTCTCCGCAGACTCAAGGAAAACCGGGAGATGCCGAACCCGAAACCTGCGCTTGAGGTCATCTCGGCGGCGAGCCAGGAAGTCCGCTCCGGCATCGTCTATGCGACCGCGATCATTATCCTCGTCTTCATCCCGCTGTTTGCACTCTCGGGCATCGAGGGCCGGCTGTTTGCACCCCTTGGCATCGCCTACATCGTCTCGATCTTGGCCTCGCTGCTGACATCGATCACGGTCACGCCCGTGCTCGCCTACTACTTCCTCCGCAACCAGAAGCTTCACGACAAAAAAGACAGCTTTATCGTCCGCAGGCTCAAATTGGGCTATGAGTGGCTGCTGAATTGGGCTTTCCACCGTGCAACTACAATTTTTTCGACCGTGGCAATTGGTGTAGTGCTCGCAGTCATCGGCGCCATTAATCTGCCGCGCGCATTTCTGCCGCCTTTCAATGAGGGAACGATCCTCATTAACGTCCAGTACAATCCCGGCATATCGCTCGCCGAATCGAGCCGCTTGGGGCGCATCGCGGAAAACCTTGTGCTGCAGGTGCCCGAAGCGCGCAGCGTCGGCCGGCGTACGGGCCGCGCCGAACTCGACGAGCACGCCGAGGGTGTCCACAACTCGGAGATCGACGTCGGTCTCAAACGCTCCGAACGGTCACGCGAAGAGGTCTTTGCCGACATCCGCAATCGCTTGGCCGTACTGCCGGCATCGGTCGCCATCGGCCAGCCAATCGCACACCGCCTCGACCATATGCTCTCGGGCGTCAGGGCACAGATTGCTCTCAAGATCTTCGGCGAGGACGTTGACACGCTGCGGACACTCGCCAGCCTGATGCAGACCCGCCTGCAATCGGTCCCTGGGCTCGTCGACTTGCAAATCGAAAAGCAGGTGCTCATTCCGCAACTGCGCATCACGCCCGACTACGAACGGGCCGCGCTTTACGGGATCACGCCGGCTGCCCTGACCGAGGCGCTTGAGGGCCTGTCGAATGGCCGAGTCGTGTCGCAGATTGTCGACGGCAGCCGGCGTTTTGACGTTGTGATGCGACTATCGGACAATGATCGCTCGACGACCGGGTTCGACGCTCTGTTGGTTTCAACTCCCCAGGGTTTCGTGCCGTTGCGTCTACTGGCCAAAGTCGAAGAGGCGGACGGTCCAAACCAGATCCAGCGCGAAAATGGGCAGCGACGGATCGTGGTTTCGGCCAATGGCGATGGAAAGCGCGACATGGCGGCCATCATCGCCGATATCCGCCGCGTCGTTTCGCAAACGAACCTCCCGCGTGGCTACATCGTTCAACTTGAAGGGACGTTCAAAGCTCAAGAAGACGCCACATTGGTGATTGGCTTGTTATCGCTGGTCTCGCTCGCCCTGATCTTCCTAGTGCTCTATCAGCGCTACCAATCTGCGGTATTGGCCGGGATCATCCTTGCCAACATTCCACTGGCCTTGATCGGCAGCGTTTTGGCGTTGTGGCTGGCGGGCCAACAGTTCTCGGTCGCCTCGATGATCGGGTTCATAACGCTCGCCGGGATTACGGCGCGCAACGGCATCCTGAAGGTCAGCCACTACATCAATTTGGTTCTGTTCGAGGGCGAGAAATTCGGCCGCGATCTCGTCGTACGAGGTAGTCTCGAACGGTTGGCGCCAGTGCTCATGACCGCGCTGGCCGCCGGACTTGCATTGATACCGCTGTTGTTCGGTGCGGGAGAGCCGGGCCGGGAGATCCTGCACCCGGTGGCCGTCACCATCTTCGGCGGCCTGATCAGCGCAACCCTGATCGATGCCTTCGTCACACCTTTGATGTTCCTCCGTTTTGGCCAAAAGCCGCTGCAGAGGATCGTCGAAGCCCGCCGCGCGGCCCAGATTGTGCGCGGCCCCAGCAATGCCCCGACCGGGATGGCCGAGGCGTTCTAAGCACTATCTCGAACCAGAGGATACGTCGCATGATAACAAAACTTGTCGCACTTGTGGTGTCACTTGGGCTGCTGCTCGCAGGCCCGGCATCGGCTCAGCAAAAGGCCGGGCCAAACGGCGGCTTGGTCGCTGGTAAAGACGGGCATGAAACCGAGCTTATCGTTAGCCCTGCTGAGTTGACGGTCTACATTCTTGACGACGGTAAGGTCCATTCCACCAAGGGCACGAAAGTTAAAGCCGTCGTCCAGCAAGATGGAAAGGTGACGCCCGTCGAGTTGAAGGATGCCGATGGCAAGAAGCTCGTCGGCAAGCTTGTAGCACCCCTGGCCAAGGGCGCCATCGTCGTGCTGACCGGTAAGGACGATCACGGCCACTCGATCTCGTCCCGCTACGTCATCAACTGAGGCTGCGCGCAACTTGGCGATGCGATTGCCAGCACCGCGTCGCCATTCTGGGACCTACCACGGACGCACTGATCGTTTGTTGACTGCGGCGAGGCCAAAGACATTGGAGTCAACTGGCTTCTCGCGCTACGAGCGGCAACATATTGGCCCTAACCACTTTTGCTCTTGTCGGCTGCTGCTGAAGGCACGACGGACCTAGCCGACAGACCTCAGACGGACCGCATGCGACGGATCAGAAGACGATCGACTGAGCCATGCGCCGACTCAGCGTTGGCGATAGAGTGGAAGTGGACGTTCTGGTCCGGCCAACCGTTTGCGACCGTCAGCCACGCCTTCCTCCCTATGCGGTCGTGTAATCCGCTCAAAGCACTGACGGCGGAATAGGCAAGGACGTATGTTGGTTTGGCAGCATGACGACCATTGTGGGCAGCCTCGCCGACGCTCCATCATCAATCGCGCTCTGTTCTGTTCAATGGTGCACTTTCCCCTCACGGCCCACCTGGGATTTCAACTCGAGCTTGCCTGCAACACTGATCACCATAGTTGAGTGAGGCGAGCGCAAGTGAACCGCGCCAGAATCGTCGTCTTTGGCACGCGGTAAGCACATGCCGTCAGATGATCCGTGGCTTGGTTCGTCAGAAAGCGACGGATCGGGGGCAGGTATCATTGTTGCCCGAAAGCCTCGATGACTGGGTCGATAAGAGCAATCCTGTTCGCGTGATCGATGTGTTCGTGGAGGCGCTTGATCTGGAAGGGCTCGGCTTCGGACAGGTCGAGCCGGCGGGATCGGTCGGGGTACGAACCGGCCTGATGGCTGACAGTTTAGACCCGGCTGATACCTGCCAAGTTTAAGGCGCATCTGAAAGACAAGTTCGAGCAGCGGGATTGTCGCGCTTAGGTTGCGCGACGGGCGTGTCGCGTCTGACGCAACACTCGTTTAGAAGCGCTTGCGAGTCATGCGCCAGATTTCTCAAACCGCCCCAATTCTTATCGAAGGCTCCACCGTTATTTCTTATCGAAGTCTCGGTCGTTATTCCGATACCTGCAAACGATATACTAGCTAAATCATTCTCAAAGCGGGCCGAGCTGCTACTGCGCTGCGTGCGACATGCGGAGCCTACAATGCAGCGAGTAGCAACGCCTCAAGCCGACGATGATGACGAGCTTCGTCTTAAGCTTATTGTGTCTCTGGCCCACGGTGGCACGTTCGAGACACACGCGGCCGCCGGCTTCCGGTTGATGGAAATCATCCGTGCATCTGGCCTCCCAATTAAAGCGGAGTGTGGCGGCGCTGGCGTTTGCTCGACGTGCCATGTGCGCGTCCAGCAGCGGTGGCGCGACCTTCTTCTACCGCCAAGCGAGGAAGAACTGGCAAGGCTCGACGAAATACCGACCGCCGACGATTCGTCGCGCCTAGCCTGCCAGCTCATGATGACAAACGAGCTCGACGGCATCGAAGTCGAGCTTCAGCCCGACAGCCTCGTTCTGCGAGCAAATCAGGTGGCGGTGTGACCCCATAGCTGGCTTCATGGCTGGCTTTCTAATTAGCGGTTGGACGTGTTCCGACAGAAAAAATCAGTCCGGTCGATGCCGGGCGTGTCTCAGCAAGGACCCGAGGAGAGAACCTTTATTCATGACGAGTGTCGTCACCGCCAACGACCTGCGCTCGGGCGCAGCCGTTTACCTATCGCAAGGCGGCGTCTGGGTTGCCGATCTCGATCGCGCATCCGTTGCCACCTCGGCTGCCGATCGCCAGCAACTCGAAGCACTGGCACTTGCCGCTGTCGAGCGTAACGAAGTGACAGCCGTTTACGCCTTCGACGTTGCGATCGTCGACGGCAAGCCAACCCCGACATCTGTGCGCGAGCGCATCCGCTCTGCACATGCGCCGACCTTTTGAGGCACCTGATGTATCGTTACGATGAATTTGATCATGGCTTCGTTGCCGAACGCAGCCGCCAGTTTCGCGATCAGGTCGAGCGCCGCTTGGCTGGCGCCCTGACGGAAGAGCAGTTCAAACCGCTGCGCCTCCAAAACGGCCTATATCTGCAGCTTCACGCCTACATGCTCCGGGTAGCAATCCCCTACGGTGTTCTATCGGCGCGGCAGCTTCGTAAGCTCGCCTTTATCGCGCGCAAATGGGATCGCAATTTCGGGCACTTCACGACGCGACAGAACATCCAGTTCAACTGGATAAAGCTAGAGGATGCTCCAGACATCCTCAATGCGCTCGCCGAGGTCGAGATGCATGCGATCCAGACCAGCGGAAATTGCATCCGCAATGTCACTGCTGACCCCTACGCCGGCGTTGCAATAGACGAAATCGAAGACCCGCGCATCTGGGCCGAAGTCCTGCGCCAGTGGTCGACGATCCATCCCGAGTTCACGTTCTTGCCTCGGAAATTCAAGTTTGCAGTCACCGGCGCAGCCGAGGACCGGGCAGCAATTTTGTTTCATGACGTTGGCCTCAAGATTGTGAAGGGCGTCAACGGAGCGACGGGTTTCCGCGTTTACGCCGGAGGTGGCCAAGGTCGTACGCCATACGTGGCTCAGGAACTCGCTCCATTTGTTCCGACAGCGCGAATCTTATCGTATCTCGAAGCGCTGATGCGGGTGTACAACTTGCACGGGCGTCGCGATAACATTTATAAAGCGCGCATCAAGATACTTGTGAATGCGCTCGGCATCGACGAGTTCCGCACACAAGTCGAGGCCGAATGGGAGCGCCTGGACAAAAGCGCAATTGACCTACCGGCCGCAGAATTCGAGCGGATCGCTGCTTACTTTCAGCCAAAGCATCTGCCGCCGCATCCCCACAAAGACCCGCACATCGAGCAGCGGCGCTCGATTGATCTGTCTTTCGCACGCTGGCTTCGGACAAACGTGCTGCCGCATCGCGCGCCGGGCTATGCAATCGTCAACATCTCGTTCAAGGAGCCGGGTAAAGTACCCGGTGACGCAACGGCCGAGCAAATGGAGCAGGTTGCAACGCTCGCTGAACGATATGGCCACGACGAGATCCGCGTCACCTACCAGCAAAACCTAGTGCTGCCGACGATCGCCATCGCCGATCTTAGTCGAGTTTATGATGGGCTCGTTCAAGCAGGCTTGCACACCGCGAACACCGAGCTGATCACCGATATCATTGCGTGCCCTGGCCTTGATTACTGCAATCTGGCCAACGCCCGCTCGATCGGCATTGCACAAGAGATCGCCAAGCGGTTCGCTGAGCCGGAGGCGGCAGAGGCGATCGGGCCGCTCCGGCTGAACATCTCCGGCTGCATCAACGCCTGCGGGCATCATCATGCCGGAAATATCGGGATCCTTGGCGTCGATAAGAAAGGCACCGAGCACTACCAGATTACACTTGGAGGGAGCCCGAAGGACGACGCCGCGATCGGCGACATCGTCGGCCCGAGCTTCCCGGCGCAAGACGTTCCCGGGGCGGTCGAGGTGATCATCGCAACCTACCTCAAGCTCAGGCGCGACCCGTCGGAGACATTCGTGGCCCTGTACCGGCGCCTTGGAAAAACGCCTTTCCGCGAGGCCCTCTATGGCTTGGATCGGGCGACGGCTGCGGACCTTTCGGAGGACGCAAATGTCTGAGCCGAAGCCGCTTTTGAAGGCTGTGAAGCCGCTGCAAGTCCCAACGCGTCTCTGGCGTGGTTACGCCTTCGCGACCGATCTGTGGCGGCCGACTGCAAATGAAGAAGCTATCCCCAGCGCGGGATATGCTCTGATTTCGCTTGCACGGTGGCGCATTGAGCAGGCCGATGTGTTGGCGCTCGGCACACCGATCGGCATTTTTGTTGGCAGCGGCGAAACCATCGAACCCGTGACCGACCAGATTGAACAGCTTTCCGTCATCGCATTGGAGTTTGCAAAGTTCTCGGACGGGCGTGCGTATTCCGTGGCTCGCCGGCTTAGAGAGGCGGGTTACACGGGTGAAATCCGGGCAACTGGCGACGTTTTGATCGACCAGATTCCCCTTATGCTTCGCTCTGGATTCGATGCATTCGAGGTTGCTCATGCCGCAACCGTGAACGCCCTGGAGCAGGGGCGAATCCCAGCTGTTTCGCGTGTCTACCAGACGGGGGCAGACACTGGCCCCGCCGGCGATGGCTTCAGACACCGGCGGGGCACCCGCTCGACGTCGGCGGCGGGGAAGACCGAGCCATGAGCGCGTCATCGCCGTTCTCTGACGCATCGGCAATTGGCGGTCTGGATAGCCGCTTAGCAATACTGCCTGGGCCGGTTGAAAGGTTGACTGAGCTTGCCGCGTCGGTCACGGGCCGTAAAGCGTTTTCGACCAGCCTCGGAATTGAAGACCAAGTGCTGCTCGATGCTGTTGTTCAGGCAGGCGTGGAAGTCGATATCTTCATGCTCGATACCGGGCGCCATTTTCCAGAAACATTGGACGTGCTCGAAGCGAGCGAGCGCCACTATGGGGTTCGTATCCATATCGTCGTTCCCGACGCCGCCGATACAGAAGCTCTGGTGCGGCGTGACGGCATCAGCGGCTTTCGCAGCTCGATCGATGCCCGAAAGGCGTGCTGTGCTGTCCGTAAGGTGGAGCCGTTAAGACGGGCACTGAGCGGTGCCAACCTCTGGTTGACCGGTCTTCGACGCGGGCAGTCGGCGGGTCGTGATCTGACCCCATTCGCCGCGTTCGACAGCGATGTTGGCGTCTTGAAATGCAACCCGTTGGCCGACTGGTCGCTCGATCAGGTGGAGGCCTACATCCGCAAGAATGGCGTGCCTGTGAACGCTCTGCATGCACAAGGCTTTCCATCGGTAGGTTGCCAGCCGTGCACGCGTGCGGTCCGATCTGGAGAGCATATTCGCGCAGGCCGGTGGTGGTGGGAGCATGAGGACGGTAAGGAGTGCGGCTTGCACAACCGCCCCGATACAACGGCGGTTCAAGCATGACCCTATCGAACGATAACCTCGATATGCTCGAGTCCGAGAGCATACATATCTTTCGCGAGGCGGCCTCACAGATCCGTCGACCGGTGCTGATGTACTCGATTGGCAAAGATTCGACGGTTCTTTTGCATTTGGCGCGTAAGGCATTCCATCCAGCGCGGCTCCCATTTCCATTACTGCATATCGACACCGGTTGGAAGTTCCGGGAGATGATCGACTTCCGAGATGCCGTGGTGAAGCAACATGCGCTCGATCTTATTGTGCATTCAAATACGGAGGGGGCGGCGGCCGGCATATCGCCCGCAACTCACGCGCCGTCGCTGTATACCGATGTCATGAAGACGCAGGCATTGAAGCAGGCGCTCGACCGCCACGGCTTCGATGCAGCATTCGGCGGCGCGCGCCGGGACGAAGAAGCGAGCCGCGCAAAAGAACGCGTGTTCTCGGTGCGGTCGGCCGGTCATCGCTGGGACCCGCGCCGTCAACGATCAGAGATGTTCGGATTGCTCAACGGCCGGCTCGGCACAGGCGAGACAATGCGTGTATTTCCGTTGTCGAATTGGACCGAAGCGGACGTCTGGCGTTACATCGTACGCGAGAGGCTAGACGTCGTCCCGCTCTATCTGGCCGCCAAGCGGCTGACGATCGAGCGAGACGGACAGATCCTCGTACTCGACGACGATCGCCTGCCGCTGCGGCCGGGCGAGAAACCTCAATTGAGATCTGTTCGCTTTCGGACCTTGGGTTGCTGGCCATTGACAGCGGCAGTTGCCTCTCAAGCAACAACACTTGAGCAGGCTGTCGCTGAAACGTTGAGCGCACGCAGTTCGGAACGCCAGGGGCGGTTGATCGACAAAGATCAATCAAGTGCGATGGAACGAAAAAAACAAGAAGGCTATTTTTAACAATGCTGAAGAATGCGGCAAACGTTTCGGACGTGCGCTCACATGTTGTGGCAAAAGCTGCGCGACCGGCCGCCATTGATTGCGCTGGCATGCTGCGGGTTCTAACGTGTGGCTCAGTGGATGATGGCAAGTCGACACTGATCGGCCGCCTTCTTTGGGATGCTGGCGACCTGCCGGAGGACACACGAGAGACAATCAATCGATCTGTCGATGCCGACGGCATTCCAGATGTCAGCCTGCTTCTCGATGGCCTCGAGGCTGAGCGATCGCAAGGCATCACGATCGACATCGCTTGGCGCTACGTTTATCTGGATGCGCGCCGATTCGTCTTTATCGATTGCCCGGGACACGAACAGTACACGCGAAACATGGCGACGGGAGCGTCACAAGCCGACGTCGCGATCATGCTCGTGGACGCCCGTCAGGGCATCAAGCCTCAGACCAAGCGCCATGCTGCCATCCTGCAACTGGTCGGCATTCGAAACGTTATTCTGGTCGTCAATAAAATGGACCTTGTCGGATGGTCTGAGGCGGTGTTCGGCAGTATAGCAGCCCAATTCGACGTGCTTGCGGTGAACAATGGATTTAACCATGCGGTCGCGATCCCGATTGCTGCCCGTCATGGTGACAACGTCGCGCGCCTATCTGAGCAAATGCCCTGGTTCTCTGGCCCCACTTTGCTGACGGCGTTGAAAGAGCCGAGAGCCGCTGTTGGAGCTAGCGAGGCACCGTTTCGCTTTCCGGTGCAAACCGTTCTTCGTGATGGCAAAGATTTCCGAGGACTTGCGGGGACCGTTGCCTCCGGCGAGATTAAGCTCGGTGACGAAATCATCGAGGCGCTGAGCGGCAGGCGGGCGATCGTCAAACGAATTTCTACGTTCGATGGTGATCGTCTCAAAGCAAACGCAGGTGCTGCGGTCGCGATCGAACTGACGACGGATCTCGATATCGCACGCGGCGGTATGCTGTCCTCGGTCCAGCGACCGGCCACCGTCGGTCGTGATATCGAAGCCCGAGTTGTGTGGCTGGCCGATGATGCTCCCGGCAAAATCGGCCTCCTGCTGCGGACCGGCACCGATCTGGTTCCGGTCGCGAGTTTGGCGGTCACGTCGATACTCGACCTCACGACCAAGCAGCCCCTCAAGGCGCATACCTGCGGTCCCAACGATATTGCCAATACGCGTATCGAACTCGGACGTGGCGTTGCGCTTGACCGGTTCGAGGAGAACAAAGAGACCGGTCATCTTATACTCGTTGACGCCCTAAGTGGTGCAACGGTTGCCGGCGGCGTCGTAACGTCGATCAATAACTCTTCGCAGGCCAACACGTCGTCGCGTTTTCGGCTATCCCGTGCATTGCTCGCCGCCACTGTTTGCGCCGATCTGCCCCGCAGCCCACGGCCAGATGCGGAATTCAAGCGACGCGCAGCTGAAGTCGCTTTTCTGCTGAGTGCGGCGGGAGTGAAAGTCGATCTCGAATCGTTCGACGACGACAACTATCAGAGTGAAGGTTCGGGTATTTGAGGACGAAGCTATTCGGTCCGTTAGGATAACCGAAACTTTCGATGGCTGCGTCAACATTCGACTGAATATCGATATTACTAAGAAATAGTGTGCAGCCCCAATTCTTTGTATAAGTTGGTCATGCTGGCGCGGTGGATGCTTCCACGTGCAGCCAGCCGCGGTGATTTTAGCGCCACTTGCGCCGCGCAACAAACGCTAAGTCTTGCAGCCAGTGAGCTGCAGTCCTGAACCGATGGAGACGCGTCATGCAGGTATCGACGGGCACCGTGCTATTTTATTGGCCAAAGCCGAATGGGTGTGAGTTTACGCTCGATCCGGGCATGTATTGCTGCTGTTGACCACGCCCTGACGGGCCATTCGCACCCCGACATCAGCATACAATCCAGAAGAAGGCGCGCGACAGCAATGTCGGCGAA
>Ga0247835_1005419_pt1 | contig 10356 bp, 4 predicted proteins | sample LaCtaG_3_FD_189912 | JGI IMG/M metagenome (GOLD analysis project Ga0247835, IMG submission 189912) | Freshwater microbial communities from meromictic Lake La Cruz, Castile-La Mancha, Spain - LaCruzMarch2015_13.5m | ecosystem: Environmental > Aquatic > Freshwater > Lake | place: Spain: Castile-La... | reverse complement strand
TCCTCCGCGAGCCGTGGCAGTCTGTCGTCGGAGTCGTCGGCGGCCGTACTCGCAGACATGCGCATCACGCAGCAAGCCCAACAGCAGCTGGCCGCGCAGATGTCGGAGCGCTTGGTGGAGCAAATGGCAGCTCAAGCAGCGGCCCAACGCGAGCAGTACGCGATGACGCTCTCGTCGATGCAGCAGTTGGAGGCGAAGCTGAGCGCTCTATCCGTTCGCCCTGCCACGCACGTCGAGCCGCCTGAGGTCACCAGCCCCCTCGTGGTCAGCCCCGCCCCGCCCGCTGCCGTCACCGCGCCCTCCGAGCTCGCCTCCCCGCCCCACGACACCGGCGACCACCCCACGCACAGTGGTGCACGCGCGACGCGTCCGGCGGCAGTGGTGGCGCTGGAGGCGGCGGCGCTAGTGATCTTGGAGCAGCTCGCCGCGAACACTACTAGCAATGGCCGGGCCCGCGCCTTCCGACACGCAGTCGCCGACGCCGGCGAGGTCCAGACGCTGACCAAGCTGAGCGCCGCCGTCGTCGCGATGGCGTCGCACAGGGTGTCCAGCGCGTCCACGCACGTCATGGCCGGTGTGGCACCGGCTCGACTCACGCAGCTGTACATCACCACCGGGTTGGAGTCCGTGCTCGCCGCCATCAGCACCGCTATCCAACAGCTCATGGGCGCGATGCAGCTTCCGTCCCTTACGTCCGCTAGCGGCCGCGAGTACCTGCATCCCACGCCCACGAGCACGGTGTTGGCGTCCGTCCTGCCGTGGCTGGCCCAACAGTTCAAGGACCAGTGGCCCATGATGGTCAGCGACTACGTGCAGCCGCCCTTGGAGGCCGCAAAAGTCGCTCGGACGCTGTTACGCGCGGACCCGGCGACGCTTTACCCCTCGCTCGAGGCCTTCGAGGGTCTGCTCAGCCAGACCGTTGGCGCGGCGATCATAGTGGCGTCCCAGAAGAGCCTGGCCACGCCGCGCGCGGACGGTGAGACGATCAGTGCGTTTGTTACTCGCACCCGGAAGGATATGGGGAACATCGCAGCGGCCAGGAACCTGCCCGCAGAGACGGGCGCGCAGTGTGCGACCATGTTCCTGGTCCGCTTGCGTGATGAGCCCCTCCGGACGACTATCCTCGCCGATATTCGCAGGATGGTGCGCGAGGGGAACGAGGCCCTGATCACGCACGCCCTCATCGAGTCGATGGTACTCACGGCCTACGAGGATCGCATATCGGCCGCCGGTGCGGTGGCGAACGTCAATGCGGTGAGCGGGGCGGCGGCGCACGTTAACGCTGTGGGCTCGGGTACGACGGCCGGCACCACGCACGTCGGCCACGGCCCGCACGGCGCATACGATGATGAGGACTCGCAGGCTGAGGGGGCCCGGGACGCGGTCGGTGAAGTCCTCTCGCGACTGCCTCACGCCGTCCTGGCGGCGGTACAGCTCGGCCTTTGCCACCTCGCTGACGTCGACCTCACCCCTGGCGCCCGCGAGGCGTTGGCGGCGTGCTTCGCCGCCGCTACGGTTGCTGCGATGAGGCACACCGCGACCGCCACCGTCGGCGCCATCAACGGCCCCGGCGTCGCGCGCGGTCCTGGTGACAAACTCTGCTTCAACTGCTACACCTTCGGCCACGTCGGCAACGAGTGCCCAAGCCCGTGCAAGTACTGTGTCCCCAAGGGCACCAGCGCCGCGGCGACCCACGTGCGCAGCCTGTGTCCCAAGGCAAAGCTCAAGACCGGCAAGGGCAGTGCGGGCGCCAACGCGTTCGTCGTGGCGATCCAACGGGCCGATGCCGAGCTCAACTGACAGGACTGGCCCGCCACCACGCACCATCTGGTGGCGGGCGGGTCTGACGCGGTGCTCGACGGGGCGAGCGGCGGGGCGGGGGCGGACGATGCGCTGGAGGGTACGGGTGACGGTCCGGTCCTGGGGCGGCGGCGGCGGCGGGTGCGGCGTGCGGCGGCGGGCATGGCAGGCGCAGCGGCGATGCCGGACCCTGCCTGGGACGGCACCCACAACGGCCTCTGCATCATGTGTCGTCTGCCGGACTGCTCCTCCCTCCACTGCAAACGCACCATACGGCCTGGGGGTGGTAAAATGGACAGTGGGGCTGTGGCCGACGGTCAACGCGCGCTCGGTCTACCTTACGATCCATGGTGGGCGGGCGCTTACGTGGCTGTGGTCGCAGGCGTGGCGGACGGCAGGACGGACGCGGACGCGGTGGCACCAGCAGCGTCGCCGTGGACGACGGCCCTGCTGCGATCGGCGACTGCAGGCGCGCCCGGCCCCCGCGACCAGTTCATCGCCGCCCACGAGGTGCTGCTTGCCAGCAAGGTGGCTTCGGTGGACGCCACCTTTTCGGCGGCGCTGGCTGCACTCGTCGCTCTCGGCCAGTCCATCTGGGTGTCAGATAACGAGCGTATGCTGGACGACGCGTGGTTGGCCGCAGGTGGGCCGTGCTGCGCGCCCCCGGCGGCACCCGACCCCTCTGACGAGCGGATGTTGGACGAGGCCTGGAAGCACGCGACCGGGCCTCCGGCGTCGGATGAGGCGTGGGTGGCGTGGGTCGCGACGAAACTGAAGATGCGTAGACATGAATCTGCAAGAGGCCGGGTGCTCGGGTCGGCCGCGGCGCGTACGACTCCAGGCATTGCCCGTGTACGTCGCGCACGGGCGGGGGAGCGTGAGGACGTCGACTCCACTCGTCTCGCGATCGCGTTGTCTATCCTGCTCCCACTCATGGCCGCCTTCCCCGCGATGGAGCCGGACGTGCCGGCGGCGACGCCTGTGAGCCGTGTCGTAGCCCCCATGCACAAGGCTAACGCTCTGGCTCAACCCATGGTGGCGGACGCGACCGTTGCCGTCATCGCGCTGATGTCCAGTGGTGCTGGCGATTCGATCATGGGAGCGGGGCCTCCGTCGCAGCAGTCTGGCGAGTCCGTGATCCGGGCGAAGATAGTCTCCGGTACTCGGGCGGGTGGACGTGCGGTGGTGCTGGCGCACCTCGACTGCCTGGTCGACTCCGGTGCGGAGGTGTGCGCCGGGAACTTCGACTTGCTGCCGCCGGGGGTGCGCAAGACGCTCACCTTCCGGCCAGCAGACCGCATTCTCGTGGCCGCGAACAACACCCGCCTCTCCGGCGACACGCCCCTCATGTGCGACATGCCCTTGGAGTTCACGTCGACTCGGGGTGCTGAGGTCGCCCGCACTGTCCGGGTGTACGACGCGCCGTCCTGCATCTACTCCCTCATACTGGGCCGCACCTTCACCCACGCTGAGGGGTCGCGCCTAAACTGGGACGAGGATACCGACCCGGCTGGTCCGTACGTGCGCCTGACCTGTGCCGGGAGCTGCGACTTCATCCCGCTGTACACCGGCGCGGCGGCTACGCGGCAGGGCGTCATCTCGGCGGCCACGTCGTTACGCACGCGTGAGATCCCAGCACGCAGCTGTGTGTTGCTCGAAGTACTCACGGCCCACCTCCCGACCATCGATGGCCGGGTGCAGCTCGGTACGACCATCAGTCCGTCGCAGGGCTCGCTCGACTGGGGCGTGCCGACGTACTTGGACGGACCGTTCGCCAGCACGGCTGGTGATCTTCGTGTGCCGCAGCGTAACCGATTGCCCATGGATGGTAAGCCCCACTTTGCGATGGTCTTCAACGTGAGCGCGGAGCCGCTCGTGGTCCCAGCCGGCACGCGTGTCGCTTTCGTCGAGGTCGAGGACCCGTCCGCACCCGCGGCGGTGTCTCGGCGCACCCCTGTGGTCTCGGGTCCGGCGGACGTCGACGACGAGATGGTGGCGGACGAGGAGGAGCTGCGCAAGTACTTGATCGATTCATACGTGTTGTTTGCGTCCTGCATGGAGATCGGCGATGCACCGGCTGCGGGGGATGCATGTGTAGGGGCGACAGTGGCAGTGGCGGCCGTGGAGCACGCGCCGCCGCAGCGCCTGTGCGCTGACCGGGACAGCGACAGCGAGCCGGAGGCGGAGGACCGGCAGCAGGCTGACGGCATGGCGCGCATCGGCCTGCCGCCTGAAGGTCCAGCGCGATCTACGCCGGCCGTGCCGATTCCTGGCGCCGACGCGATCGTGTTTGAAGTGGGCGATGCGGTGGTGGAGAAAGATTTGACAGCCAACTGGGGGCCGACGGAGTTTGCGGTGTGGGTGGCATGGTCGCGCGTCTTGCTGGCCAAGAGGGCGAAGGTGTTTGACGACCGCCCCTCGCGTATCACGGGCCTTCCGGACGAGTTGTTGCTCCGCCTCAAGCTTCGCCCTGATGCCAACCGGCGGTCGCTGATGCAGCCGCTTCGCAGGGTCAGCGTTCAGGAGCGTGACGTCATATCCGAGTTCGTGCGGGAGCTTCTGGCCGGCGGCGTGGTGGAGCACTCTCAATCGCCGTTCGGTGCGGCCGTGGTGCTGACCCGTAAGAAGACTGGTTCTGGCCTCAAGGGCTGGAGGTTCTGCATTGATTTCCGTGCATTAAACCGGGCGCTCGTGCACTCGGAGGAGGCGTGGCCTATGCGCAGGGCGGACGACTGCCTGGCTCGGCTCAGCGGCTGCAAGTACTTCACCTCGGTGGACCTGCGTGCGGGCTTCTGGCAGATGGACATCCACCCGGATGACCGTCCGCTGCTGGCCTTCAGGAGTCACAGCGCGCATCTGCAGTTCACGTGCCTGCCAATGGGTCTCTCGGCCTCGAGTGGGGCTTTCCAGCGTATGAGTGAGTTTTTGTGCCAGGGGCTTGTCGACCATGCGGATGGCGAGTCGCACGACTCCAGCGGTCCCGTCCTTAACGGCGGGGGTGCCGAGCAGTTCGTCATGCCATACGTCGATGACTTTCTTGTGTATTCACAGGGCGACCACTACGACCACATGCGCAAGGTGGATCGTATGTTGGAGGTGATGGAGAAGCACAACGTGACGCTCAAGTACGACAAGTGTTCCTTCGCCAGGAGCAGCGTCGATTTCCTGGGTTTCCACGTGGGCCGTGGTGGCATGCAGCCTCAGGGCCGTCTGGTTTCCAAGCTTCGGGACATGGCCCCGCCGACGTGTACGGCGGACCTGCGTAGCCTCGAGGGCCTCTTCAGCTACTACCGTGTCTTCCTGCAAGGCTACAGCGCGGAGACCCAGTGCTTCCGTGACGCGGCGCTGGCTACGGCCCACAACCGCAGCCCTTTCCTCTGGTCTACGGAGTGCGAAGAGACTCGGCAACGGCTGATCCGGCGCCTGACTACGTACGAGCAAGACGGCGCCTTGGCGTTTCCGGACTTCGCACCGGGCGCCGGCGCGTACCTGATCTGCACGGATGCGGCGACGAGTGGCGGCCTTGGTGCGACGCTCTCTCAGGTGGGCCGCGACGGCGTGGAACGAGTGATCGCGTTCGCGTCCCGTCGGCTCACGCGGGCTGAGTCGCGCTACGGTGTGACGCAGCTGGAGTGCCTGGCGGTTGTCTTTGCGGTGCGCAAGTTTCGGTGGGCCATTCATGGTCGACCGTTCTCCATCGTGACCGACCACCGGGCGCTGACTTGGCTGGATTCCGTTACTCGGACTGATAACCCTGGCACGCGCATGCTGCAGGGCTGGGCGCTTGAGCTTAGCGAACATCGCTACACGCTTCGCTACCGACCAGGCCCGGAGAACGGAGCGGCCGACGCGATGTCTCGATTGGTGCACCTCATGGCCGCCATTGCTGCACTTCCCTTTGCTGATGCGCAGCGGCTGGACCCGAACCCGCTACCACCGCGGGGCCTGGACGTCCTGTCTTCGCTCGCGGGGCTTATGGCGCCGGACCTCTCGCCCGCCACGTTGTCGCCTCTCATGGCTGAGCGGTACACCACGGAGCGTGCCCCCATAACGGGCACAGCCGCGTTTCCGGTGTTGCCGTCGGACGTGCAGATGGCGGCGGCCCAGCGAGCTTGTCCCTTCCTTGGGCCGGTCATGGCCTATCTGGACCTGCCGGCGGCGGCCCGTGATCCGGGCTCCCGTTTGGTTCACTTAGCTCAGGGTGCCGAGCGGGCGCGGTCGTGGAGTCTGGCGGAGATGGCCGAGTCACACTGGTTATCGGCATCGGGCGTGCTCCTTCGGGCTCCGGCTAGGGAGTTTCGCGTCCGTGGTGCCGAGGAGGGCGGCGTCGTGTGCGTGCCTGAGTCTTTGCGACGAGCAATCATGGCCCTCTTCCACGATGATATGGCGCATGTTGGCACCGGGCGGCTGGTGGCTGCTCTGCAGCGCAGCTTCTCGTGGCCGGGCATGGCGTCCAGCGTGGCGGAGTGGGTTTCGCAATGCGCGTCGTGCAGTGCTACGAAGTCTGCCTCGACGTCACAGCGGCGAGTGAGTGGCGCCATCCCGCTCCCGCTGGAGTCGTGGGATACTGTCTTTGTGGATATTATCGGGCCTTTGACTGAGTCGCCTCGTGGCAACCGCTACGCGCTGGTCGCCGTGTGTGCGGCCACGCGGTGGGTGGAAGTGATTCCGATGGCGTCTGTCGATTCCAAGTCGGTGTTGTCGGCCCTGGAGTCTCTGATCTGGGACCACGGCGCGCCGCACACCATCTGGTCGGACCGCGGCTCGCAACTGCTGAGCAAGGAGGCCACTGAGGTGTACGACATGCTGGGCGTCAACAAGATCAGCACGTCCGCATACCGGCAAGCGGCTAACGGCTGCTGTGAACGGACGATCAAGACGCTAAAGTCCCTGCTAGCGGCGACTTTAGCTTCCCAGGCGTCGCACGAGTCGTGGGAGGAGCGGCTTCCTCGGGTCCTGTTCGCCATGCGCACGGCCGTGTCTGAGGGCCTCGGGTTTAGCCCTTTCTCGCTCATGTACGGGCGCGAGGCAACATCTCCTGTGGCTCGCGCTCTGGCGGAGGCGCCCCGTACTCGGGTGGGGTATGCCCCTGAGCTGGCCGAGCGGTTGGCGCATCTGCGTAAGCTGTCTCAGCTGATATGGGAGGAGTCACGGGAGCGGTCACGGGCCGGTTCAGCTCGGGCACCTCATGAGCGTCGGTTGCTGCCCGTGTATGTGCGCGGTGACTACGTTCGCGTCGTGGTGGAGCGGCAGGCGTCCGGGGACGATGTGGCGGCAACGTTCCTGCCAACCTTTACGGGTCCGTATTTTGTGCAGGGGCCCGCTCCGGGGAGTGCGCAGACGTACATCGTGTCCCGTACCTCCACCAGCGTTCCGTTCCTCGTCGATGCTGCACGGCTGAAGCGCGTCCCACTCGAGCAGCGCGGTGAGCTTCCCGCGTTGGCCGAGGCTGCGGATGGCGTGGGCGCCGGTCGGGGTGTACACATCGCTCCTGCGCTGCCTCCTTTGGACGTTGAGGCCATCGTGGATTCGGCGGACAACGTGATGCCGGGTTTGCCTGGTCGCAGCTACCTCGTGCGCTTTCGGGCCGAGGGCATGACCGGCGACCGCTGGATGTCCAGGGATACGCTTGCTCTGCACAACCTCGGCCCGCTTCTGCAGGAGTTTGACGCCGTGGGCTCGCGTGATCACCCGTGTGCCGTGCCAGACGCTACGGGTGTGTCCATCCCGGCGCCCGTGGTTGCCGAGTCTGAGTCTGCGCGCACGCATGACCGACTTTCACGACGACTAAGGCGCGGTCCTCCCAGCGATTGGAGCAGCATCTGCGACATGTGCCACGCGGTGAAGGCCGGCGATACGCGGCTGCTGATGTGCGATTATTGCGTGCGGTCATACCACCGGTCCTGTGTGGGCCGGCGTGCCCATACTGGCGGTTATTGGCGATGCCCGGTGTGCGTGACGCAGGACGCCCGCGAGCTGGTGGCGGCTCCGGCGGCAGCGGCAGCGGACGCGGATGCGGTTCCGGCGGCCCCCGTAGCAGTCAAGGTGCTGTCTAAGGCGGCGATCCGGGCGGCGGCTAAGGCGGCGGACAAGGAAGCAGCAGCGGCGGCTTCGGCGTCGCTCGCGTTGGCGCAGGCGGAGGCTAAGACTGCGCGCAGCGCCCGTGTGCAGGCGCGCGGTGGCGCGGTCGGCCCGGACGGCCTTGAGGACGTGGACGAGCCGCTTCCGCTCACGGTGCCGATGATGGCGATTCGTAGTTTTTGGGCTGGGTGGAGCGCATAGCCCGGAGCCTGTGCTTGGATGAAGGGTGGAAGAGAGTTGCGACAGTTTTCGCTCACGTCGGGCGGATCTCGGGTGCATCTCTGACGAATTTGGTGGGCATTATGGACCACGTGCGCATTCCTAACTATCGGGGGAGTCGGTGCGCGCGTAGGAGACACGGGTGGCGCGGATTTAATATTACCACGTTTGGGACATCCGTGGTCTCCAAGGACCATTTAACCTGCGTGTATTGTAATGACATTCTATGGTAGACCAACGTTTGATGGATCGTGGACGGTCCGGTTCTCCCACTGACGACTGGCAGTCGCGGATTGAATACAGTAGCGGCCGTCAAGTGAGGGGTGGAGCGTATTCAGGAATGATCTTTGTCTTGCTCCCACGTTGCACCCGATCGGTTGGCGCGGATGTAGCGCGACCGTTCGGGGGATGCGTGGGTGACGGCAGCAAGGTGACTTGAGTGCGTGAGAGCATGATTGTTTTTGTAGTTATTCGGGCCTCCTTGTAGGGGGGGCTGGTCGGAGTTGTCTGAAGTGAAATTAGAATGCCCAGTGACTAGATGATCTGGGCCGGGAACGGTCTGGGGTTCGGCTGGACTCCACGGACACCGGAATTGAGGACGAGGGATTTTACGATGCAGATGTTTGGTCAGAGAGACCGTGTACGAGTTCGATGTGAGCACGGAATAGGATTGTCTATGTTTCGAGCTGGACGGCCGTGCGTCCGGCGACGAGTTCTCTTGCGGCGTCTACGGGGGTACCTGTGTTCGCTGTGCGGAAATCCGTCCAAGGCAGTTCAGGCTGCGGCTGCGGGTGGTGCTCGGGGACACTTGAGTGCTGCGCGTGGCGCGCGAGCAAGTTACGAACGAAGATTGTGGGAGCAGCTGGCTCTCAGAAGGAGGACGGGCGAGTCTGTGTGTTTTTGGTGAAGCGTTTCCGTTTTGAGGGGTATATTGTTACAACTGGCGCGTTGTTCTGGAACTACGCCGAAGCTTGCTCTCGTTTTGAGGGGTATATTGTTACAACTGGCGAGTTGTTCTGAAGTCGGCAGTACTGGCGAGTTGTTTGGACTTGTATCATGCAGCGGCGCGCGAGTGTGAATTCAGTGAAAATGAACCGACTGGCCGTTCTAGTGACCGACGGGCTGGTGCAGGCGTCCGTTACCTAAATTATACACAATTCTGACGGGCCTTTCTGAACAAGGGGAGTTTTGGGTGTGTCTCCTCCTGTCTCTGTATAGCGCCCCAAACATGTAAGCTCTGGCGAGTGTCTCCTTCACCAGCCGCAGCCTTCGGGCTGTGGCTGAGTGTCAAGGAGACGGGGTGGTGCGCGGATGCGCACGGGAGGAGAGGAGTGGATGTATGAGTGAGAGAGAGAGGGAGGTTGTGTGAGATGCCCTAGCCCGCCTGTTGTTAGTCTCCACATGGTAGCAACCTGATTAATCGTCCTCGGTTGCCTGCTCGTTTGCGCAGATTCGGTTTATCTCCTGCGAAAATGAGCATCCACCGATCGGGACAGGCGATTTCAACAGACGGCATGGGGCGATTTTCAGCGACTGGCGTAAGGGTGGACGAGATCACCCACGCGACGCAAGCGACGCGTCTCGGGCCGCATGCACAGCGACCCTCGCCGTTCTCCCGTGATTCTCATTTCCTCGAACGGCCCACCCCAACAAATCGCCGTAGTTTGTCTGGGGCGGGCCGACTTGTCCAGCCGCAAGTACGAGTTGAAGGAGACCACGAGGATGCGGCGAGCCTGCGGCAGCTGCGAGCGACGGTGCAACGGCAAGACCTGGCGCGTCTCATGCAGGAATCCAGGGCGTCCAAGGCCGACCCGCGCGACTTCAGCACATTCGTCGACCTGGAGTCGGCACGGGTTCGCCGCGGACCGGGCGAGCACGAGACCGCACACCATGAACGCGATGGTGGAGCGGAGGCACGCTCTGCACATGTGCTGTTTGCCAATGAGGCCTGGCCCAGCCGCGACCACGGGGCGTCGGCGCACGATGACGGGCGCGGGCGGCTGATCCAGGAGCAGCTGCACGGACGGGAGCTCGGACGGGCGCCACGCCAGGATGACGAGGCGTCCTCCATCTCTTCTGTCCGCTCGCGCACCACGCACCGCTCGCATCGCTCCTCCGCGAGCCGTGGCAGTCTGTCGTCGGAGTCGTCGGCGGCCGTACTCGCAGACATGCGCATCACGCAGCAAGCCCAACAGCAGCTGGCCGCGCAGATGTCGGAGCGCTTGGTGGAGCAAATGATGGCAGCTCAAGCAGCGG
>Ga0247835_1005414_pt1 | contig 10365 bp, 8 predicted proteins | sample LaCtaG_3_FD_189912 | JGI IMG/M metagenome (GOLD analysis project Ga0247835, IMG submission 189912) | Freshwater microbial communities from meromictic Lake La Cruz, Castile-La Mancha, Spain - LaCruzMarch2015_13.5m | ecosystem: Environmental > Aquatic > Freshwater > Lake | place: Spain: Castile-La... | reverse complement strand
TTACCCTCGTTTATGGCGGACGGACGCTGACGGATGAGGACAAGGCGCAGTTGAAAAAGCGAGCGGCGGAATTCGGGTTGGGAGATGTAGTCCTGAATTATCAGCAGGGACTTAACTTCAGCGAGATATCCACTCAGCTCAGCGAAACTGAACGGCTGAAATCTGAAGTCAACCGTCTCTCCCTTTTACTCCAGCAAAGCGCCCAGCAGCAGGATAGCGTTCAACAGCGCGGTTATACAGGAAAGGTTCTGCTGAAGGAGCTCAGGACACTTTATCCAATGCTCTCAGCATGCCTTTTCACAGAAACCTACCGGTTCAATGCCGATCCAGCATCGAAGGCAACAAAGGTGGCTTATGTTGTTCTGTCCGCATCAACTCCTCTGGGAGAGAGTGAAAAAAAGAAAATTTTTGACTGGCTCAAGGTGAGGCTTCAGAACGATAGCTTGAGAACCGTCTTCGATTAATGAGCGTCATTGCCACCCGCCCCCAAGGGCTTTGTAGAGGTTGATCAGGTTGGCAAGAGTCTGTTGATGAATCAGAATTTCGTTCTGCTGAGCCTCGAAGAGGGAGCGTTGGGCGTCAAGCAGGGCGAAAGAGCTGTCGATGCCATGGTCGTAACGCGCTTTCGTGATGATCCAGGCTTGATCGCTCTCTTTGACCAGAGCTTGCTGGGCCTGCAATTGTTCGGTGTAGGTAGCTCGGGCGACCAGCGCATCGGCGACCTCCCGGAAGGCGCTCTGGATAGCTTTTTCATATCGGGTGACGGCAATATCCCTGTTTGTTTCAGCCAGTTTGAGGTTGGAGCGCAACCGGCCTCCCTGGAAGATCGGGAGCGTTACCTGTGGGGCGAAGCTCCAGACACCGCTCGACCCGGCTTCGAAGAGATCCGACAAGCTGGCGCTGGCGAACCCGGCGGAACCGGTAAGGCTTATGCTGGGGAAGAATGAGGCCCGTGCTGCTCCGATGTTGGCATTTTCTGCCTTCAGTGCGTATTCCGCCTGCCGTACGTCCGGTCGATCGAGCAGGACGACGGAGGGAATGCCGACGGGGAGCCTCTCCATTACCTCAACATTGGCCAGGGACTGGGGTTCGAGGAGCATCGGATCGATCTCCTTTCCGACCAGCAGGGTCAGGGCGTTCTTGTCCTGCTCCACATGACGTTGATATTGCGCACGGCTGGCCCGCGCCGATTCGACCAGTGTTGCGGACTGTGCAACATCAAGTCGTGACTTTGCCCCGAGATCGAAGCTGCGTTTGATGAGATCGCAGGCATCCTGCCTTGTTTTGAGCGTGCTTTCAGTCAGTCGCAGCAGTTCAACATCGGCAAGATAGGTGAGATAGGCGTTGGCAACTTCAGCGACCAGGCTTGTCTGGGCGGCTTTGCGCCCCTCTTCGGTAGCGAGATACTGGTTGATGGCGCGATTACTGAGGCTGCGTACACGACCGAAAAGATCCAGTTCATAAGCCGTCGTGCCGATGCCAGCGCTATATGTTGATGTGATTTCCGTTTTTCCGGTGCCGCTCATGCTTGTTGACAACTGCTGTCGGGTGAAGTTTCCCGAGGAATTCATCGATGGCAGGAGATCCGAACGCTGGATGCGCCAGGTATGGCGGGCCACCTCAATGTTGAGTGTAGCTATTCTCAGGTCGCGGTTGTTGGCAAGGGATGCTTCGATAAGGCTTTGCAGTTTTGGCGACCTGAACATGTTCCGCCATCCGATATCGGCGGTATGCGACTCTTCCCCGGATTGCGGTGCAGTGGAAGCAACCGGCCACGCCTTGGTGACGGGTGCCGTCGGGCGTACATAAGTTGGCGCAAGCGAACAGGCCGTCAGGGAGGTTACTGCCAGGCATACAGGAATCAGCAGTTTAGTGTTCATGGTTCGATCCCTTGTTTGTTTTGGGTTACGGTGGTGTCGGTTACCCTCTTTCGGGTAAACCGGGATTGCACGAGGATGAAGAAGAGCGGCACAAAGAAGATCGTCAGCACCGTACCGGACAACATGCCTCCGATCACGCCGATGCCGATGGCGTGCTGGCTTGCCGATCCTGCTCCAGAGGAGAAGGCGAGCGGCGTGACACCAAGGATGAATGCCATGGAGGTCATGATGATCGGTCGCAGTCGCTGACTTGCCGCCGAGAGGACAGCCTCCTGCAGGCTCATTCCGCTTTCGTAGAGCGTTTTGGCGAACTCCACGATGAGGATGGCGTTTTTCGCCGTCAGGCCAACAGTCGTCAACAGGCCGACTTTGAAGTAGACGTCGTTTGAAAGGCCTGAGAGAAATGTTGCCAGAACGGTGCCGAGGACACCGAGCGGGACAACCAGCATGACGGCAATCGGCACGCTCCAGCTTTCGTAAAGGGCTGCCAGACAAAGAAAGACGAAAAGCAGGGAGAGCGTGTAGAGCAGCAGCGTTTGCTGGCCTGCAGCACGCTCTTCGTAGGAGAGGCCGGTCCATTCGACACCAAAACCTTCAGGGAGTTTCTCCGCCAGGTTCGCCATGATGGCCATGGCATCGCCCGAGCTTACGCCTGGCGCCGGGGCTCCCTGAATATTGACCGACGAGATGCCGTTAAACCGTTCGAGTTTGGGTGAACCGAAGCTCCATCGCCCCGAGGAAAACGATGAGAAGGGAACCATGTCGCCACTGGAGTTCCGGACGTGCCAGATGTCGACGTCCGCCGGGTTCATGCGGTACGGCGCGTCACCCTGCATGAACACCTTCTTGATGCGCCCCTCATGCACGAAATCGTTCACATAAGATGAACCCCAGGCGGTCTGCAGCGTCGAGTTGATGTCGGCGATCGATACCCCGAAGGCGCTTGCCTGTTCGTGGTCGATATCGATCTTGAATTGTGGCACATCTTCAAGGCCGTTGGGACGTACGCCGCTCAGTGAGGGATTTCCGGCAGCCATTCCCAGCAACTGGTTCCGGGCGGCCATGAGAGCCTCATGACCCTTGCCGGTCCGGTCTAAAAGCTGAAGGTCGAAACCGGAGGCGTTGCCGAGCTCCATGACGGCTGGCGGGTAAAAAGCAAAGATCATGGCGTCCTTTACGCTCGACAGGGCGCCCATGGTTCTTCCGGCGATCGAGGCAACATCCTGACCCTTGTTCTTGCGTTTCGACCACTCCCTGAGCTGGACGAAACCCATGGCCGAGTTCTGGCCCTGGCCCGCGAAACTGAAACCGGTGACGCTGAAGATGCTTTCGATGCTCTCTTTTTCCTGATTGAGGAGGTAGCGTTCCATCCTCTTCACGCTTTCGAGTGTCCGCTCCTTGGTCGCTCCGGATGGGGTGGAAAGCTGGACGAAGAGGAAGCCTTGATCTTCGTCCGGCAGGAACGAGGTCGGGATGCGCGTCAAAACGATCCCAAGCAGCACCACGATCAGCATAAAAGCGAGCAGCGAGCGCTTGACCCGTTCCGTCATAACACGGGCGCCGTTGACATAGCGTTCCCGGTTATGGTTGAACATGCCGTTGAACCAGGCGAAAAAGCGCCCGAGAGGGCCAGCGCCGTAGAGATGGCCATCCGCTCTGACCGGCTTGAGGAGGCTGGCGCAGAGAGCCGGTGTCAGAATCAGCGCAACCAGCACCGAGAGCAGCATCGCCGAGACGATGGTGATTGAGAACTGACGGTAGATTGTCCCCGTGGAGCCTTTGAAGAAGGCCATCGGCACGAAGACGGCCGAGAGCACAAGGGCGATACCGATCAGCGCACTCGAGATTTGCTTCATCGATTTCCTGGTCGCCTCCAGCGGGGAGAGTCGCTCCTCTTCCATGATGCGTTCAACATTCTCAACCACGACAATGGCGTCATCGACAAGCAAACCGATGGCGAGGACCATGGCGAACATGCTGAGGGTGTTGATGGAGAAGCCGAACATCGACATCACCCCGAAGGTACCGAGCAGTACAACCGGAACCGCGATGGTGGGTACCAGCGTGGCCCGGAAGTTCTGGAGAAACAGGAACATGACCAGGAAGACGAGGATGACTGCCACAATCAGGGTATGAACAACCCCTTCGATCGATGTCTTGACGAATGGTGTCGTGTCGAATGGATAGACGATCTGCACACCCGGCGGGAGCAGCGGCTTCAGGGCGCTCATTTTCGCTTTGACCAGAGTGGCAGTGTTCAGGGCGTTTGCCCCGGTCGCCAGGGTGATGGCCATGCCAGCAGCCGGTTTGCCGTTGAAGCGCGTGGTCATGTCGTAGTTCTGCACGCCGAGTTCGACGCGGGCCACATCCCTGAGTCGGATCTGCGAGCCGTCGCTATTGACCTTCAGCATGATCTTTTCGAAATCCCCGACGCTCTTCAGGCGTGACTGCGCTGTAATGGTGGCATTCAGTTGCTGGCCCGGAACCGAGGGCGTTCCTCCCAACTGCCCGGCAGAGACATCGGCATTCTGTGCCGTGATAGCTGCCTGTACCTCGGTGGTGGTGAGGTTGAAGCTCGCCATGCGATGGGGATCAAGCCAGATCCGCATCGAGTAGGGTTGCCCGAACACCTGGATGTTCCCGACGCCGGGTACGCGACTCAGCGGATCGAGGAGCTTCGAGTTGATGAAATCGTTCATCGCATATTCATCGATCCGGGGATCGTCCGAATAGACGCCCACGACCATCAGAAAGCCGGTATCTCCCTTTGTCACCTTGATGCCCTGCTGCTGTACCTGTTGGGGCAGGTTCGACATGATCGACTGCAACTTGTTCTGTACCTGCACCTGGGCAATATCGGGGTTGGCTTCGGGCTCGAAGGTCACCGTGATGGTGACGTTGCCGTTCGAATCGCTCCCGGCGCTGAAGTAGCGGAGATGGTCGATACCGGTGAGAGCCTGTTCAATAACCTGCGTCACGCTGTTTTCAACCGCTTCGGCAGATGCGCCGGGATAGGTGGCGCTGACGTTGATGGTCGGCGCTGCGATGCGCGGATATTGCTCAACCGGCAGGGTGTTGATGGCGATGATTCCACCGAGCATAATGCAGATGGAGATCACCCAGGCAAAGACGGGTCGCTCTATAAAAAATCCGGACATGGTATTGGTGCGTTGAAATATAATGAATTATCTTGCCGGTACGGGTGGCAGTGCAGCCTCGACGGTTTTGACCGCCATGCCGGGCTGGATTTTCATGATGCCTTCGTACACGACCTTTTCGCCTGCTTTGAGTCCGCTGCTCACAAGCCACCTCTCTCCGACAACCTCCGTAACGATGATCGGGCGCGGGTTTGCCTTGCCGTCCGCTCCGACAACCCAGACCGAAACCGACCCGTCCGCACTCCTGCTGACCGATTTTTGTGGCACGAGGATGGCATTCTCCTCTCTCCACTGTTCAAGACGTGCATGGACGAACATGCCGGGGAGGATTTCATTGCCGGGGTTGGCGAACAATATGCGCAGCAGCACCGTACCGGTGCTCGGGTTGACCGTTACATCCGAAAACTTCAGCGTGCCGGGTTCTCCTTTGGGTTTTCCATCAACCAGAAGCTCGACAGGAGCGCTCCCGGCGCCGGAATCGCCCGCCTGGCCCTGGTGGCGCTGTCGCAGTTGTATCAGCTCCCCGCTCGACTGGGAAACGTCCACATAGATCTGGTCGAGCTGTTGCACAACAGCAAGGGGGTCGGCCTGATTGGCATTGACCAGAGCCCCCTCAGTCACCTTCGATTGGCCGATGCGCCCGGAAATCGGAGACATTACTCTGGTGTAGTCGAGATTGATAGCCGCCGCAGCAACTTCGGATCTGGCCATGGCAACATCTGCCCTCGCCTGGGCAAGGCTCGCTTTCGCATCGTCATACTCCTGCTGGCTGACGCCACCGATTTTGACCAGCTCTTCGTAGCGTCCTGCTTTGGCCTGGAGCGATATCACGTTGGCCTCGGCTTTGCTGAGGCTCGCTTTTGCACTGTTACAGGATGCCTTGTAGGTCGCGGGGTCGATCTGGTAGAGTTGCTGACCCTGTTGAACAAGGCTTCCTTCCACGAAGAAGCGCTTCGTAACAATGCCACTCACCTGCGGCCGAATCTCGGCCATACGTACAGCCGAAGTCCGCCCCGGCAGCTCTTTTGTCAAGACGAGGAGCTCGGGTTTCATGGTCACGACACTGACCTCCGGTTTCATGCCGGAATCCTGACGCTGCTCTGACGCTCCCTTCGGCCACAGGTACCAGCCGGCAATCAGGGTGACAAGCAAACCGGCGATGATATACGACCTTTTCATCATTGATAACATATCCTTTTATGGGTTTGGTGTGGTTGTCGGATGGCTTTCAGGATAACCGACATACATCTTCCGGATCTGTTCCAGGAAGGGCAGACGCTCCTCGTCGCTTCTGTCGACGAGGCCGAACCATTCGTGGCAACTGAATCCGATAAAGGCAAAATAGGCCATGCGGGCCGCTTCAGGCTTCGCTCCGCTGTCCATGGCATTCAGGTCCCGCTCTATCCACTTCAGCATCCGCTGCCGAAGCGACTCTTCGCTCGACATGGAGGATGTGATAGCCATGGAGACAGCGCGTTCCGTATCATCCAGGGCACGCTCGGCAATTTTGAGACGTGCGAAAAGTTCGGGGTGAGGGGTGTCGGCGCACTCGATGAGCAGCGACTGGATGCGTGCCGTATCGCGCTCAAACTGCCGGTCGATCAAAGCTTCGAGCAGGGCGGTCTTGGATTTGTAGTCGTAAACCACCCTCGATTTGCTGATCCCTGCCTCCTGAGCCACAGCATCGATGGAGAGGCGGGATGCACCATGCTTGACAACAACCCGCTCGATTGCATCGAGGATTTCAGAGTCGGTGACTTTTTTCGGTCTTGACATAATGTATTCTCTTTGATCGAATTTAAGTACGATCGTTCTTTTATGCAAATGGTTTCTGCGATTTTTTTTCCTGCCCATTTCGAACGACTACTGTGCCGAAGTTGCCACCATCATGCCACGCATGCTTGCGCCGGAACCGGGCATGGAGATCTACGATCCCTGCACCGGTTCCGGCGGCCTTCTTGTGAAATGCGAGATCGCCGAAGAGTTGGACGCCATCGAGCTGGAGGCCAAAGAGACTGACGAAGCCCTGCGGAATATCCTCAGGTAACAGGGAGTCGGCGTATGAAGAAGAAATCCACCGACGCCTCCAGACCACCCTGATGATCTCATTCGCAACAGGCTATGAAATCGGAATACTTAATGTCGTTATTCATTAATAAAAGTGAAGCCGTTGTAGCTATCGCGACATGAATTGCGGCACCGTGTCGTGATGCGTGCAGTTCGCCGTATCAGCTTATGGTTCAGGGCATCGAAAACAACTTCGATCTTGTTGAGGAAGAGTGGGATTCCGGATCGCGTCTGTTTACGGTATATTGGAGGACTGGCTCTATGGGTTTATTACTCGAATAATTCAATGAAGTGAAGTGCAATGAACAATCATTTTGATCTGCCGACAGTCATCGTCATCGTTATTACCTTTGTGTTGTTCACCATTGCGCTCTTTGTGAAAGGACTGACGCATGACATACTCATGGAGGCAGGTGTGTTCCTGGTTTCCGTGAAACTCATTCTGATGAGTTACAAAAGCAGCGTGACAAGCCGGAAGGTGATGGAAGAACTGCAGGAGATTAAAAGCATGTTGCATGCCAGGAAAGAGTAAGGTGCTATCTCAGTTCGTACCAGACGCCACGCCCACTGCCGTGCCGGATAAGGTGACCGCGTTCGACCAGGGTTCGGAAGTGTCCCTTCAAGGTGTTTCGGCTTCCGCCAGTCAACTTGACAGCTTCTCCTATTGTTATGCGTCCATGTTCACGGGCAAATTCGACGATATGCATGGAGATCTCCGGCAAGGAGACGAAACGATACCGAGCTCTTTGCCATTTTCATCAAAAGGCAGCGACGCTGTTCGAGCTTGTTTCGTGCAAAAGTCTTTTTTAAAATCGGGGGCGAAAACCTTTACTTATTGGCCCCATAACGTCGATAATGGAACCGCCCACAGGCCATCACCCAGTGGCATGGTTTCTGTCCCATCATAAAGCAAAACCCCCATTTTGAACAGGTTGCCAGCAACGCTTGCCAGCTTTTTCAGACCGCGCAAATCACCAGCATTGACGGTGGCAGAGGCTTTTACCTCAACGCCAATCAGTTGGCCGGAAGCGTTTTCGAGCACCACATCCACTTCAAACATGTCAAGGTCACGGTAGTAGAGCAGTTTATAATCGCCTTCCGCCGTAGAGCTGTGCTTGAGCAGTTCACTATAGACGAAGGTTTCCAGAATTTTGCCAAACCGGCTGCGATCTTGCTGCACTTCGATAGCACCAAGATCAAGCAATGTGGCCAGCAAACCGGCATCAATAAATTGCAACTTGGGGGTTTTGACAACACGCTTGAGTCGATTCCTGGCCCAGACCTCAATGCGCTTAAGCAAATACATCTGTTCCAGCACTCCTGTATAGCGTGAAGCCGTCTTGCTGTCCAAACCGACCTGACCACCCAGTTTGGTGTAATTACACATCTGACCTGATATTTCAGCCAGGATGCGCAAAAACCTGGGCAATTGATCGAGCTTGTCGATGCTGGCCACATCGCGGACATCGCGTTGAATGATGGCATTAAGGTACTGGCGCGCCCACACCGTACGCCTGCGTGCATCGGTGCGGGAAATCGCTTCAGGATAGCCGCCCCGCAAAACAACCTCGCACAATTCATCACCTGTCACCGGCATGGTGACCTTGAGCAGTCTGCCTGCAAAAGCCGCATCGATCCAATTCGCCGTACTCCCATGCAACTCGCTTTGCGACAGCGGCAGCAAGGTGAGCGTCTCCATGCGGCCAGCCAGAGAATCCGCTACCGCAGGCAGTACCATCAAGTTCGCTGATCCGGTAAGCAAGAACCGCCCGGGGCGCCGATCCTCATCAACACTCTTTTTGATAGCAAGCAGCAGTTGAGGCGCACGCTGGATTTCATCAATGACAGCACAATCAAGGCTGCGAATCATCCCGACCGGATCATTTCTGGCAGACAACAACGTCAACTCGTCATCAAGTGTGAGATAGCGCATCCCTTCGATTGCCATTTGTCGCACCAGGGTTGTTTTGCCTGCCTGACGCGGCCCTGCAACCAAAACCACGGGAGTGTCGGCCAACGCTTCAGCAATGCGCATTTCAATCAGGCGAGAGTAGTAAGAAGCTTTATTCATTGGCATTCGGGGTCGTAAAATATGGAATCAATAACCGTAAAATATGGAATCGATGGACATAAATTACGGAATATAAACCAGAGTATTCTGGAAAAGAGCAAACTGTAGCTGAAATCAGGCTTGACCACAGACACGGCCAGAGTCGATGGAAATTCGAGTGCTTCGGTAACTTGTTTTCCAGAAAATGGGTAAAGCCCATCGAGTCATCAAATGACGATGAATGGCAAGCCGAGTGGATTTAGTCTGGAGGATTTCAAAGCTTATGCAAAGAGCGCATCCATGAAGCGCGGGCGTGCGGAAACGATTATTGATGAAGTGAGAAACGTTGTGGCGCAATGGCAGTATTATGCCAGCGAGTCGCGCGTCAATCCAGAGCAACGGGATAAAATAGAGTCAGCCCTGAGACTGGAGCACCTGCGCCATCCCGCAGGTGCTCGACTTCCTGAAGGAGCACATCCTCTTTGCCGAGAAGGACGAGGAGCTGAACAAATATATCCTGCGTCAGCACCAGACCGGCGCGCTGGAGCAGGTGGTCAGGCGTGCCCTCGATCCTGAGCTCTGGGACTATGTCATCGTCCACGAACTGCTCCATTTCTCCTGAACAGCCGCTCAACGTCACCGGTGATATTGACAAAATCCATTCTTGCAGGTATCTGGAGCCAGAGTTCCTTGTGGTAGGATTTCATTATTCAGAAGGTTAACGTTCAGAGTGTTGGCGATATCAGCTCCATGTTCCAGCGCATGAGTTGCCGCTTTTGACCGCAACGAGTGTACACAGAGCCCGTTCATGCTGGCAATGATGTTGGTTTCTTTTCCGTATTTCCGGATAATACAGGTATAGACTGCCTGAGAAGCAACCCCTAACAATATTGAACACGGTTACTCCTCGCCGGGCACAATACTTCGTGAACTTACTTTGCAACTCAGGCCAGAGAGAGTAAAGTTAAAATGAAAGCCTCATAAATCAAGACGGGTGAGCCGAAACAACCGCGATTTTCACGCCAAGGGCACGAAGGACGGCATTGATCGTTTCAAAGCGAGGATGAGCGCCCTGACGTAACGCCTTGTAGAGGCTTTCTCTGCCGAGACCCGCATCTTTGGCAATTTGCGCCATGCCACGAGCCTTTGCTACGTCACCAAGCGCAGCGATGAAGACGTCAGGGTTTGTGTCTTCAGCGGCTACAGAAAG
>Ga0247835_1005403_pt1 | contig 10373 bp, 8 predicted proteins | sample LaCtaG_3_FD_189912 | JGI IMG/M metagenome (GOLD analysis project Ga0247835, IMG submission 189912) | Freshwater microbial communities from meromictic Lake La Cruz, Castile-La Mancha, Spain - LaCruzMarch2015_13.5m | ecosystem: Environmental > Aquatic > Freshwater > Lake | place: Spain: Castile-La... | reverse complement strand
GGAGACGGATGGACGCGTAATCCACCCGCAGACGGGATCGCCGCAAGGCGGAATCGTTTCACCGATGTTGGCGAACATCTATCTTCACTATGCATTGGATGTGTGGTTTGAGGAAACCGCCGGAGCTACAATTGGAAGGGCTTCGCCAAGCTGATCAAGGTCTTCAAGCTCCAACGTCCACGCATCTGCCACAGCTTCTGAGTATCAGCCTATGTCGCCATGTGCGAAGCGAGTAACTTCGAAAGAAAGGCATAACCTTAGTCAGTGATCTAAATGAACGCAGCAATCACTGATCTGTTGGAATTTCAGCGAGATGGAGTCAAAATAGCGCATTCTTGAGACTCACTCCGCAGGTGACATGGTGCGACGGCTGATCATTGCGAAATCGGGGGCTGATTTTACTTCTCACGCGGGATTGGGACTCATCGGGATGGCGATTACGCAGCACACCGACCTGGCGAAAGATGCGACGGCAGCGGCGCCGGCCCGGAGCGATGCCATACCGCATGTCAAAATCCTGACTAGCTATATCGGGCTGCTGTGTTTGGGCAAGAGTGACTTTGAAGCGATCGAGGCGTTCCGGCAGGACCCGTATTTCGCTGCGGCTTTGGATGTCGACCAAGTTCCCTCGGCCGTCACGTTGCGCCAGCGGTTTGATGCCCACGCGGCGGCGTTTATTGAGCCGATCATTGAGGCATCCATCGCGTTTCTGCAGCGCATGGCGGCACCGATTACGCCCCTGGCCAATGGGCTGGTCGCGCTGGATGCGGATGTCACCCCGTTGAACAACGCCAAGACCAAGAAAGAGGGTGTATCGCGCACCTACAAGGGTGACGACGGGCTCGCCCCGATGGCCGCCTATCTGGGCCAAGAGGGGTATTGCTTGGAGTGGGAGTTGCGGGCGGGTAGCCAGCACTGCCAGAAGGGCACCCCCGTGTTCCTGCAGCGGGTGCTGGCGCGAGCCCGCCGACTGACCGCCCTGCCGTTGCTGCTGCGCCTGGACAGCGGTAATGACGCGCTATGCGCGTCATCGAGCGCACCATCCCCCGCTCGGGCTCGACCCTGCTCGGGGCCTTGCTGCGCCAGAATCCCCGCTTTCACGCCAGCATGTCGAGCGCCGTCGGGGCCTTGGTGGTGGCCAACCTGCAGATCATGAGCGCCGGCACCGAGGTCTCGCTGCTGATGGAGGATGCGCAGAAGCCGCGCGTCCTGCGTGGGCTGTTCGATGCCTTCTACGGCGACATGGACGACAAACCGGTGATCTTCGACACCAATCGCCATTGGTGTGCCCGCCTGCCGCTGCTGATGGACCTGTTTCCCGGCGCCCGGGTGATCGCCTGTGTACGCGACGTGCCCTGGATCATGGACAGCCTGGAGCGCCTGATCCGCCAAAACCCCTACGAGAACACCAAGCTGTTCTCCAATGACGCCGAGCGCGGTACCGTGTTCAGCCGCATGGAGGCCCTGGCGCGACCCGACCGGATGATCGGCTTTGCCTGGAGCGCGTTGAAGGAGGCCTACTACAGCGAGCACGCCGGCAGCCTGTTGGTGGTCGAGTACGAGCTGCTGACCAAGGCCCCGGACAAGGTTCTGGCGCTGATCTATCAGTTCGTCGACGAGCCCTGGTACAACGGCCACGACTTTGAGCATGTGGACTACGCGGCAGAGCACTTCGATGCGGCCCTCGGCTTGGCCGGGCTGCATCGGGTCCGGCCGAAGGTGGCGTTCCAACCGCGCAAGACCATCCTGCCCCCCGATCTGTTCGCCCGCTACCAGGGCATGGATTTCTGGCATGAGCTGGCGGGCAGCGGTGCACACGTCATCACGCTGAGGCAACCGATGGCCGCCGATGGGCCATCGCAAACCGATCCGGCAGGCTAGCATCACCCCGTTCAACGCCGTTTGGAGCACCATCATGTCGCGCACAACGCCCAACCGTTCCGTTCAGCGCCGGTTCCTCCGTCGCCCGCTGGTGGCCGCCGTGCGGGGTGTACTCGGGCTCGGCGCCCTGGCCCCCCTGGTCCCGCTGGCCCTGGTCGTCGGCAGTCATGCCAGTGCCGGCCTGCCGATGCGGGCGGCGGAGCCGCTGCCCCGGCCGCCGAGCGCGCTGGTCTTCATCGACCCGCGCGTACCGGACTACGCCCGGCTCCTCGCTGGGCTGCGCAGCGATGCCCGTGCGCTGGTGCTCGATCCGGAACGCGACGGTCTGGCGCAGATCGCCGAGGCGGTGTCGGACCTGCGGGGGCTGGAGGCGATCTACCTGATCAGCCACGGCGCCCCGGGCCGGCTGCAACTGGGCACAACCGAGCTGACCGAGGCCAAGCTGCCCGACCGCCCGGGGGAGCTCGCGATCATCCGCCGCGCGCTTGCCGAAGATGGCGACCTGCTGCTCTATGGTTGCGAGGTCGGCCGCGGCGAGGTCGGCGAGCGTTTCATCGGGGCCTTGGCCCTGGCCACCGGGGCCGATCTGGGCGCCTCGGATGATCGCACCGGGCATGCGGCGCTGGGCGGGGATTGGGCGCTGGAGGTGCGCACCGGCGACGTCGCTGCCGAGGTGCCGATCGACTCCGCAGCGCGGCAGCAGTGGCGGGGGTTGCTGCCGTTCAGCGGCTACATCAATTTCTCGAACGTCAACAGTGCCGGTAGCTACATGGGGCCGGCGTCGGTCAACGCGTCCTTGTACGGTCGGCGCCTACATCCTGGTGGCGGACGGCCAGTCTTTCGGCACCGGCGCCGCCAGCTTTGGCGGAGACGGCTATGTCGCGACCTCCTATCACTCGAATTGCCCCCTCCCGGGTGGTTCCCCGCCCCTCGGTCCGGAGACCAAGCTGACGCTGTTGTTTCAGAACAACGAGACCTTCGACGCCAGCAGTATCCAGATCTATCACCTCGACTGTCCCGGCACGGCCGCGCAGACCTTTACCATCACCTCCGACAAGGGCGGCTCGGTCACATCGCCGTCGCTGGTCAATCGAAACGGCTTGGGGCCCACCACCGTCAACCTCGGCCCCACCGGCTTCACCGGCGTCACCCGGCTCTACATCACGCCGAGCAGCGGCACGATGGGCCTTCAGGTGTCCGGCTTGACGGTCGCCAATGTCGCACCCGGCGACAGCACGGCGCCCACCGTCGGCATCACCCGCGACAACGCCAGCCCGACCAACGCGGCATCGGTCGCCTTCAGCGTCGACTTCAGTGAGGCGGTCACCAACGTCGATGGCGCCGACTTCGTCATTTCAACCAGCGGCAGTGCCAGCGGCAGCGTGCAGTCGGTGACCGGCAGCAGCCCCAACTTCACCGTCACCGTCGGCAACGTCAGCGGTGACGGCACCCTGGGTCTCGACATCGCGAGCGGCACCAACATCCAGGACACCGCCGGTAATCCGCTGAATCAGACGCCGACCACGGACCAGGTCTATACCATCGACAATACCGGCCCGAGCATCTCCGATAGCAACCCCGCCGCAAACGCCGTCAATGAGGGTGCTGCAAACGGCGCCGCGGTGGGTCTGACCATCAGCACCAGCGAGGGCACGCCGAGCCTCACCAACAACGCCGGCGGTCGCTTCGCGCTCAGCGGCAACAACGTCGTGGTGGCCAACGGCGCGGCGCTCGATGCCGAAACCAGCACCAGCCACCAGGTCACGGTCGCGGCCGCCGACAGCCTCGGCAACCCCACGAACCAGAATTTCACCATCAACGTCAACGACCTCGCGCCGACCTTCTCCATCGCCGCCGCCAGCGCCAGCAAGGCCGAGGGCAACAGCGGCACGACCGCCTTCACCTTCACCGTCACCCGCGGCACCGACACCACCGGCACCGGCAGCGTCGCCTACGCCGTCAGCGGCAGCGGCGCCGCTGCGGCCAATGGCGCCGACTTCGGCGGCAGCCTGCCGAGCGGCACCCAGGGCTTCGCCAACGGCGCGACCAGCGAGACCCTGACCATCCAGGTCACCGGCGACACCGGCTTCGAGCCCGACGAGGGCTTCACCGTCACCCTGTCGAATCCCAGCGACGGCGGCAGCCTGGGCACCAGCAGCGCCAACGGCACGATCCTGAACGACGATGCAGCCAGCGTCGACATCGCCGTCACCAAGACCGACGGACAGACCGCCGCCATCGCAGGCCTACCGCTGACCTACACCATCGTCGTCAGCAATCAGGGGCCGCAGACCGACCCGGCGGTGACGCTGACCGACAGCTTCCCGGCGGGACTGACCAACGTCACCTTCACCAGCGTCGCCGTCGGCGGGGCAACCGGCAACAGCAGCGCTGGCGCCGGCAACCTGAACGAGACCTTGAGCATGCCCGCCGGCAGCGCCGTGACCTACAGCGTGACCGCCACCGTCGCCCCCAGCTTCACCGGCACCCTGGTCAATACCGCCAGCGCCTCCGCCTCCGTCAACGACCCGACCCCCGGCAACAACAGCGCCACCGACAACGACACCGTCGTCACCGCGCCGAGCCTGACGCTGGTCATCGCCGACGCCAGCATCGGCGAGAGCGGCAGCACCACGGCCACGGTCAGCCGCAACGGTGCCACGACCTCGCCGCTCGCCGTGGTGCTGAGCAGCAGCGACACCTCCGAGGCCGTGGTGCCGAGCCAAGTCACCATCCCGACCGGCCAGCCCTCGCTGCCATTCACCATCACCGGCGTCGACGACTCCCTGGTCGACGGCACGCAAGGCGTTACCATAACCGCCACCGCCACCAACTACATCGACGGCACCGACAGCCTGGACGTCACCGACGAGAACGCGAGCCTGAGCATCGCCGCCACCGCCGCGACCAAGGACGAGGGCAACAGCGGCACCACCAGCTTCCGCTTCACCGTCACCCGCGCGGGCCACACCGATGCCGGCAGCTCCGCGACCTACAGCATCACCGGCCCCAGCGCTGACGCCGACGACTTCGGCGGCAGCCTGCCCAGCGGCAACGTCAGCTTCAGCGCCAGCGAGATCAGCCAGGTCGTCGACATCGCGGTGTCCGGCGACACCGACGCGGAGCCCGATGAGACCTTCACCGTCAGCCTGAGCGCCCCGGTGGGTGCGATCCTCGGCACCAGCAGCGCCCAGGGCACCATCCTCAACGACGACCAGCTCGCCATCTCCATCGCCGACGACACCGACGAGGAGGGCCAGACCCTGGGGTTCATCGTCTCCATCGATGGCGGCGGCAGCGCGGATGCGCCCATCAGCTTCAGCTACAGCACTACCACCGGCACCGCCGGCGCCGACGACTTCACCGAGGTGACCGACGGCGCCGGCCAGATCGATACGGGCCAGTCCAGCACCCTGATCCAGATCGCCACCACCGAGGACGACGTCTACGAGTCGGACGAGACCTTCAGTGTCAGCCTCGCCGACATCGCAGGCGCCGCCGGCGGCGATACCGACGCCATCGGCACCATCACCGACAACGACCTGCTGCCGATGGAGGTCGGCCACGGGCTGTTCGACAGCGCCTGCGCCAACGTCGACCTCAACGCCAGCTACACCACCCCGGTCGTGATCCTCGGCCCCCCCAGCGATTTCGACCTGGCCCCGGTCATCGCCCGCGTCTGCAACGCCGGCGTCACCGGCTTCGACGCGAGGCTCCAGGAATGGCCGAGCGAGGATGGCCTGCATGGCGTCGAGCAGCTCGCCTTCCTGGTCGGCGAGGCCGGCCGTTACGTGCTCGGCGACGGCTCCACCTGGGAACTGGGGACCTTCAATCTCGGTGGCGATACCCCGGCCTCGGTGGCCTTCAGCAGCGCCTTCCCCGGCACGCCGACCCTGTTCCTCGGCCTGCAGACCCAAGCCGACACCACCCCCGCCGTCGTTCGGGCGAGCGTCCTCGGCAACAGCGGCTTCACCGCGACCCTGCAGGAGGAGGAGGCCAGCGTCGCGGTCCATGGGCAGGAGCAGGTCGGCTACCTGGCCGTGTATCCGGCCGACGCCGCCGGCACCCTGCCCATCGGCGCCGGCCTGCCCTACGCGCTGGTCTCCCCACCGCTGTCGCTGGACGAGCAGCCTGTTGTCATCGGCAAGACCGACCTGCGCGTCCAGGAGGAGACCTCCAAGGATGCCGAGACCGATCATGCCCCCGAAACCGTCAACGTGCTCCGACTTGGCGCCGATGGCGAGGACCTGCTCGCCCAGGACGTGAGCCTCAACGACGCCGACACCGCGGCGCTGCGCCAGCTCGGCTGGGACCAGGACCAGGACGGCCTGGCCGATGCCTACGAGTCGCAGGTGCTCGGCACCGACCCCGCCACCCCGACCGGCCTGGTGACCGGCGACGATGGCAACAACGTCGTCACCGGTACGGCCGGCGCCGATGTGCTCATCCCCGGCCGCGGACAGGACCGCATCACCACCGGCGCCGGCGCCGACCGCATCGTCTACACCAGCCGCGAGGATGCCGGCGACCAGATCCTGGACTTCACCCCCGGCCAGGACCTGCTGGTGCTCGGCCAACTGCTCGACGCCGCCGGCTACAGCGGCGGGGACCCGATCGGCGACGGCTATGTGCAGATCATCGGCAGCGCATCCGTCTCGGTGGTGCGCTTCGATGTGGACGGCAGCGGCCCGACGCCGCCCTTCGTCGTCGCCATCCTGCCGGGGGTGCCGGTGGCCACGATGAGAAACCCCGGCAACTTCGCGTTCTGATCCCGACCACGGATTGATGCCAACCACGACGCGGCCGAGTGATCGGCCGCCATTGATCACCTTTCACGAGACACCCCCATGAAGATCAAACCGTCCTCCATCGCCATGGCCGTGCTCGGCCTGTCCGTCGCGCTGCCGGCCTCGGCCGCTCTGGTGACGACCACCAGCAAGTCCGTTTTCGACACGCAGATCGGGTCGCTCGGCTACACGGCGCAGGTGACGGGCTTCGACGCGGCAACGCCCCCGTTCGCCATCGCCAATGGCGGGAGCTATGACGGAATCCAGTTCAACGTCAACACGTCGCACGCGTTGGATACCCTGACCGGCTTTCAGATCAGAGACGGCAGCACGACCACGTCCGCCGGCAACCACCTCGGCGGTGTCTATGATACGTTCCAAACAGCCGGCTCCTTTTACTCCGGCGACGTCGTCGATCTGGTCTTCGGCCAGGTCTCGGCTCTCGGGCTCTACATCATCTCCTCGGGCACTCCCCAGGATGGGCAAGTGTCGCTCTCCATCGCCGGTAGCACGGCCAGTCTGAGCAACGCCGACCGCGAAACCCTCGTCTCCCCCGCGTACGCCTTCTTCATGGGCATCTACGACAACGCTGGCGCCACCTTTACCTCCGCCCGGCTCGCATCGACCGATGCCTCCGGCAACATCGGCGCGTTCAGCTTCTACGTCGACGACATCGTCCGTGCTACGGGCGAAGCCCCGGTCCCCGGCACGCTGCTGCTGATGCTGAGCGCGGTGCTCGGCTTGGCGGTCGTGCGCCGGCCCAGCGTCCGCTAGCGTCGGGACAGCAGGCCGGCGCCTGGCGTCGGGCAAGGATGCCCGCCGCCAGCGCCAGTCAATACCGTGAGTCAGCGCGTCATCCGCCCACGGCGGTAAAGTTAATGTTCGCACAAGGAGGTAAACACCGCGGCGCGTCTCTGGCAGGATTAAGAGCCTGTCTGGAAACTAAGATATCGATTTTAAATCGGAAAAATCGTAAAATTACAGAATTATATACGAAAGCGCAATCTTATTCGCCGATTCCATTATGACAGAAGAATACGTTGAACCGCCAGCGAGGTACCCGAGCGACCTCTCCAATGAAGAGCGGGAAATGGGAGGATGGGGTCAGGTCTTGACTTATGCCTCGCCGTGACGGCGGTGCAGAAACGGCAGGGTCAGGTTTTGACTTGTGCCACAGGGAGAACTCAAGACCTGACCCTATCCGTTCACTCCTCAGAAAGGCATAAGTCAAGACCTGACCCCATCCTCGAAGTCAACACCTGACCCCATCTTCTTCTCACCTGACCCCATCTTCTTCTGACCCCATCTTCTTCAACCAGCCTCGCTTGCATCCGCACCAAGGACCCGGCCCACCTCTTTTTGCACTTCTGGACTCATGTTGATCGGTGTGATGGCGACCTCCGGATGGTTTCGTGTGAATACGCGGAATATCTCATCCACAAACGAGCGTCCTACCGTATCGACGCCCTCGAAATTCAGCACGACGTTGCGAAATCGCTCGACGCGGTTCATGATGCGCTTCGCCTGGGAGCGGGAGACGAGTTGGACTCCCTCGTAGAGCGCCAAACGGACGGGCACGATGGTCTTTGAGAAGTCGAGCGTTTCCGCGTCCGTGTACTCGTTGAATACCGAGGCGAGGGTTCTTTCAGACGTTGGCGACAGACGCATTAATACCGAGGTTCCGCCGAAGTCACGCTTCGCGTGAAACATCGCGTCATCCGGTTCTTCACGGGTATGCTGGAATATCAGGTCGCCGGAAAGGATAGCAAAAAGGTCGAAGACCCGCGAAGTGAAGAAGATCCCCTCACCAGTATGGTTGTCGGGATCGGTAGTCAGCTTGCCCTTGCTAAGCTCCAGGATCGCCTCCCGCGGATCGCCCAGATTCATCAAGCGCGCGATACGAACAAAGATACCCACGCCGTCATCGCGAAGCCCCAGTATCAGGCGAACCGCGGTGCGCTCCGCCCGGATCTCGACCTCACTGCCACCCGAGTGGTCAATGGCGTTATTGAGCATCTCGGTGAACCCGTAATGCCAGATGTCCTGAACATTCTTCCGCAGTCCATCGACGATGTAGGCAAAGTCGCTGGCGTAGACGCGATCCTCAGCGATGGCCCCAAGAACGTAGGTTCCGGTCTGTTGGCGGTTTGGGCCGAGTCGATATGTGCGCCCGCGGGTCGTTCCGGTCGCCTCCAGAAAACGCTCCCGAACCAGGTGGGCCAGGTGTCGGTGAACCGCCTGGCGGCTGATGCCGAAACGCTCGCCGGCATCGGCGACGAGGTCCGCGCGCCCGGACCGGACGACGTCGATCAGGTGGCGGCGAATGGCTTGGGATTCTCTGGTCTTGCCGAGTTCCACCGGATGCCCCTTAAGTCACTTGAAAGGGGTCGATTGTAAACTAAGGATGCCCGATTTGTAACGATCGGTCGGTAGGATTCTAGCGCCGGGGCGCGGCGGCGCAGTAGTCGCGTACCGCGGCGACGATCGCGTCGGCGATCCGGCGTTGGTAGGCGTCCTGGGTGAGCAGCGACTCCTCGTCGCGGTGCAGGATCACCCCGGCCTCCAACAGCACCGCGGGCATCGCGGCCCCCTTGAGCACCACCAGGTCGTCGAAGCGATAGAGACCGAGCGCGGCATCGAGGAGCGGCCGGTGCTCGCCCGGGATCGGTTCGGCGTGATGCAGGGTCGGGGTGAGCCCGCGCGCCACGAGGGCGCGCCCGATCAGTTCGGCGAAGTGCCGGCTGGGCCCGAAGCGGGCGTTCTTGGCCGACACGAAGAGCGAAAAGCCGCGAAACCGGTCGCTGTAGGCGCGGGCGACCCCATCCGGCGTCCAGGTCGACAGATAGCGCGGCTGCACCGAGTCGTGATGGATCGAGAGAAAGAGCCCGGCCCGGCCCCGTGCGGCCGCCCTGGTGCGTTCCGGCAGGGAGCGGATATCGCCCGCGGCGTTGATCAGCAGGGGTCGCTGGAAGCCGGCGTCCGCGAGCGCCGCGCTCACCACCGCCGCCAGGTCGCGATTGAACCGGAACTCCGGCACCCCGCGCGCGCTGACCGCACCGGGCCGGGCGGGCGAGTGCCCGATATCGATGGCGACGACGAACTCGGCCGGGGAACAGGCCAGGACCGGCCCGGTGGGCTGGACCAGGGCCGCCATCAAGAGCAGGCCGAGCAGGGGGTAAGTTGTCGACATCCTGCCTCCGGTTGAAAAAGGGTCTGTCCCCTCAGGTAAGGGCGGGAACCTGGGCCGCGGTGAGGGCGCGCGGCCCTGTCGCCCCGTGACGAGCCCATTTGCCCTAGAAAGCGCAGTCAGCTGTCAGCGATCAGCCGTCAGCCATAAGTGTATCAGCATCTTACGAGCCGTCTTGGAACCGCAGGCGCCCACCCGACAGGTGATGCGCCGGGTGGTCAGAAACTTCCGAAACGCAAAACTATAATGCTGAAGGCTGATCGCTGACTGCTCTTTAGTAGGTTTGCGCATGTCCGGGACCATTCCTCGACCGTACGGCGGTCCCGTCGATGCTATACTGTGCAAGCCCCGCAGTCTCAACCGCGGGAACCGGCTCTACCGGGGGCTCTACCGGGCGTTGCGTGAGTTCGGCCTGGTGTGGCGCACCCATCTTTTCCTCCCGGCCCGTCTGGAGTGGGTCTAGACTGAGTAGAAATACTGTGCACCCCGCCCCACCCCCCCCCGGACCCGCCATGCCC
>Ga0247835_1005398_pt1 | contig 10383 bp, 4 predicted proteins | sample LaCtaG_3_FD_189912 | JGI IMG/M metagenome (GOLD analysis project Ga0247835, IMG submission 189912) | Freshwater microbial communities from meromictic Lake La Cruz, Castile-La Mancha, Spain - LaCruzMarch2015_13.5m | ecosystem: Environmental > Aquatic > Freshwater > Lake | place: Spain: Castile-La... | reverse complement strand
TTCAATGACAGTAAAGGAAAGAAACCCGAGGTCTTCGACGGAGAGGTTTCTCTTGTGGGCGATCGAGCCCTGCAGGGTGTGGCTCACACCACCTCTTGGAGTGAGCACCGGACTTGGTTCTATATTGAATTCAACAAGCCGTTTACCTTTGAGAAATTGGACAGCAAGGGCGGGATCGTTCAGTTTGCCAAGGATGATGGCTCCCCGGTGCTCGTGAAGGTGGGCATTTCTTACGTGAGTGAACAGAACGCCCGTGAAAATCTCCAAGCAGAGATTCCTGGTTGGGATTTTGACGCCGTTCGAGCTGATTCCCGCAAGGATTGGAATGACCGACTCTCAAAGCTCATGGTCGAGGGTGGTACGAAGGACCAGCGGGTGATATTCCACACCGCGCATTACCACGCGCTCTTTCATCCCCAGCTTGCGAGCGATGTCAACGGGGAATACCGCGGTCTTGACGGGAATGTCCACAAGACCGACGGTCACCAACACTACTCCGTGCTTTCAACATGGGACACCTTCCGTGCAGCGCATCCGCTCTACACGATCGTTGAGCCAGAACTGCAGCTTGATGTCATCAAGACGATGATTGACGATTACAAGGACTCCGGCTGGGGACCTCGCTGGAAACTGGCCTACAAGGAAGTCTTCTGCATGCCCGGCACGTGGTGCGATGTGATCATCCCCGATGCCTACATCAAGGGCATCCGCGGGTTCGACACCGAGGCCGCATGGGCACTGATGGAGAAGAACGCGACAGTCGATGGACGGCGCGCCAATGTGGAGGAGTACATCAAGTTTGGCTATGTGCCGTCGCCCAGTCACTGGGGAGTCACGCACACGCTTGAGAGCGCGTACTTAGACTTTTCGATGGCGCGTTTTGCCGAGGCCGTAGGCAAGAAGGAAAAGGCAGCGGAGTATGACCGTCGCGCTCTTGGTTACCGCAATCTTTGGGAACCAAAGTCTCAGTTCCTGCGTGGGAAGGACAAGGATGGAAATTGGTCGAAGGTGGACACTTTCAGCCCATTCACTTGGGACGGGAAGGGCAACGACGACTATTGCGAGGGCAACGCCTGGCAGTGGCTCTGGCATGTCATGCAAGACACCCAAGGATTGATTGACTTGTTCGGTGGTGATGCGAACACAGCCAAGCGACTTGATGAGTTTTTCACGGTGCATGGCGGCAACGCGACCGGTTGGCAGGAGGGCGCCAAGAACTTCGGCCAGTATTGGCACGGTAACGAACCAAACAACCACGCGATCTACTGCTACAACTTTGTCGGCCAACCGTACAAGGCAGCGGAGTTGATACGTCGGGTCTTGGAACTGGAATACACCAACGACACCCAAGGGATCAGTGGCAACGAGGACGCTGGGCAGATGTCGGCGTGGTATGTCTTTAGTGCGCTCGGTTTCTATCCATACACCCACGCGGTTCCCCAATATGCAATCGGAACCCCGCTGTTTGACAAGGCGACTCTGAATCTTCCGGGTGGCAAGGTGTTCATGACCGCCAAGAACAATTCAGCGGAAAACAAGTACATCCAGTCGGTGACCATCAACGGCAAGCCATGGGACAAGAGCTGGCTTTCCCATGCAGTCCTGCAGTCGGGCGGCACCATTGAGTTTGTCATGGGTCCAAAGCCATCGGCATGGGGCACGGCTCCAGATTCGCGTCCATTTTCCATGACACCTGCCGCTAAAAAGTAGCGTGGCTACATCACGCGCTCCACGGCATTCGGTGTGATGGCAACGCCTGCGCTCACCCACGGCGCGATTTTCTAGTAGAAATATGGTTCGAAGCCTGTGACCCATGTGACACTCGCCACGAGGCACATGAATTCCGCGTTTTTAAAGCAATAGACACACATTCATGAAGCAGTTACTACTGGTCGCATTATCGCTTCTGCCCCTCACACACCAATCCTTCTGCCAGCAAGTCTCGCCGGTCGATCAGGTCAACACCCTGATGGGGTCTGACTCGGAGTTCAAGCTTTCAAGTGGGAACACCTATCCAGCGATTGCGTTGCCATGGGGAATGAACTTTTGGACCCCGCAAACCGGAAAGATCGGCGACGGTTGGGTCTACTCCTATGACGCTTACAAAATTCAAGGGTTCAAGCAAACGCATCAGCCCAGCCCGTGGATCAATGATTACGGTCAATTTTCGATCTTCCCCCTCACCGGCGAACTGAAGATTGCCGGCGAAGAGCGTGCGAGTTGGTTCTCGCACAAAGCGGAAACCGCTCGCCCTCACTATTACAGTGTCTACCTGGCCGATTACGACGTCACAGCCGAAGTGACGCCCACTGAGCGTGCGGCCATCTTCCGATTCACATTCCCGGAAAACGAAAAGTCATGGGTCATCATTGACGCCTTTGATAATGGCTCGTATGTCAAAGTGATTCCCTCCGAATATAAGGTGATCGGTTACACCACGCGCAACAGTGGCGGTGTTCCGGCGAATTTCAAGAACTACTTTGTCGTTCAGTTTGATAAGCCATTCGCCGAGAGTCCCGTGTGGAGCAATCACAAGATTGTCTTAGGGCAATCGGAATTGACCGACAACCACGTGGGCGCAGCCGTCAGGTTTGCCACAAAAAAAGGTGAACGGGTTCATGCACGAGTCGCCTCGTCATTCATTAGTTTCGATCAAGCCGAGTTGAATCTCAAGGAGTTGCGGCAAGACAATTTCGATCAGGTTTGCCAGGCTGGTAAAGACATCTGGAACAAGGAACTGTCGCGCATTGCAGTGGAAGGCGGAACCTCCGATCAGGTGAAGACTTTCTATTCGTGCTTCTACCGAACCCTGTTGTTTCCCCGCAAGTTCTATGAGTTCAACAAGGACGGCGCCATGGTGCATTACAGCCCGTACAACGGACAGGTATTGCCCGGCCCCATGTTCACGGACAATGGCTTCTGGGACACCTTTCGTGCCGTCTTCCCGTTCTTCAACCTGATGTACCCAAACCTGAATGCGCAAATCCAAGAGGGGTTGGTGAACGCCTACAAGGAAAGCGGATTCCTTCCGGAGTGGGCAAGCCCCGGCCATCGTGATTGCATGATTGGCTCAAACTCCGCCACGTTGATTGCCGATGCGTACTTGAAAGGTGCCCGCGGATACGACATCAATACGCTGTACGAAGCCGTTGTCAAGAACAGCACCACCGAAGGTCCACTCAGTTCCGTTGGCCGCAAGGGTGCTGACTACTACAACCGGCTCGGCTACGTTCCGTACGACGTCAAGATCAACGAGAACACCGCTCGTACGCTTGAATATGCGTTTGCCGATTGGACGATTTACAAACTGGCGAAAGAACTCAAGCGACCGCAGGCGGAAATCGATTTGTTCTTGAAGCGGAGTGGCAATTACCGCAATGTGTTTGACCCGGAAACCAAGTTGATGCGCGGGAAGAACCAGGACGGGACTTTCCAAACCCCATTCAATCCCTTCAAGTGGGGCGATGCGTTCACGGAGGGAAACAGCTGGCACTACACCTGGTCTGTGCTGCACGACATTCAGGGGTTAGTGGATCTGATGGACGGCAAGGAAGAGTTTGCGCGCATGCTTGACACGGTCTTTGTGGTTCCACCCATCTTTGATGATTCGTATTACGGTCAAGTGATTCACGAAATCCGCGAAATGCAGATCATGAACATGGGCAATTACGCGCATGGAAATCAGCCCATTCAGCACATGATTTACCTTTACAACTACGCCGGGCAGCCATGGAAGGCGCAGAAGTGGGTGCGCGAAGTGATGAACCGGTTGTATGCCCCAACGCCGGACGGCTATTGCGGCGACGAAGACAATGGACAGACCTCGGCCTGGTATGTCTTCTCTGCCATGGGCTTCTATCCGGTGACTCCTGGGGCCGATCAGTATGTCCTCGGTGCGCCGCTCTTCAAGAAAGTGACCGTGAAGCTCCAAAGTGGCAAGCAAGTGACTTTGAACGCTCCTGACAACAGTGCCGACAACAAGTACATTCAGTCGATGACTGTGAACGGAGCCGAATACAGCAAGAACTGGCTGAGCTTTTCTGACTTGATGAAGGGCGCCACCATCGACTTCAAGATGGGCGATCAGCCAAACATGAAACGCGGAATTGACGACGAGGACGTTCCTTATTCGTTGACCAATGAGGTCACGAAATAGGGACCCAATCTCACTTGGAAATTGCGCTCGAATTTTCTTATAGACAGGAATTACCGTAATGATGAATGCCCCCGCCCGCAGCGACAATCGTTTCGCCTTCATGACCGTCACTGCGCTGTTCTTCATGTGGGGATTCATTTCCTGCATGAACGATCTGCTGATCCCGAAGTTCAAGGCAGACTTCAACCTCACGCAGTTTCAGGCGAACCTGGTTCAGTTTGCATTCTTCGGCGCCTACTTCCTGGTGTCCCTTGCCTACTTCCTGATCTCTGCAGCCAAGGGTGATCCCATCAACAAGATCGGTTACAAGAACGGTCTTGTACTTGGACTCATCATCGCTGGAATCGGCTGCCTGCTCTTCTATCCAGCGGCGGAGACCAAGCAGTATGTGTTGTTCCTTGGAGCACTCATCGTTCTCGGCTCTGGAATCACCATCATTCAGATCGCGGCGAATCCCTACGTCACCATTCTCGGCCCGGAGGCAACCGCTCCATCGCGGCTCAATCTCTCGCAAGGCCTGAACTCGCTTGGCTACGTAATTACGCCGCTCGTCGGCGGCGTCCTTCTCTTTGGATCGAAGGAGCTTTACACGAGCGCTGGCGGCGTCGATGCGGTCAAGGTCCCCTATGTTGGTCTGGGCATCGCCTTCATCCTGCTTGCGGTGGTGTTCAAACTGATCTCGCTGCCTAACTTCCGCCAAGAAGGCAAGGTTGAGGCAGGCGTGAAAGTGTTCCGTCACAAGCACTTTGTTTGGGGATGGCTCGCCATCTTCTTCTACGTTGGCAGCGAAGTAACCGTTGGCAGCATCCTGATCAACTACCTGAACGACCCGAGCGTGATGGGCATGCCAGAGGAGACTTCGGCGAAGTACCTCTCGTTCTATTGGGGCGGCACGATGATCGGTCGCCTCATGGGTGCCATCTCGCTGAGCGGCATCCAACAGTCCCGCAAGTATGTGTTCATGGTGCTCGCAGCAGTCGGCGCGACTGCCGTGATCTTTGCCAACGCAACCTTCAAGGAAAGCCTGACCCATGGTCATTACATTGATCCGGCAACGATCCTTCCCTACGTCGGCATGGTTGCTCTCAGCTTCGCATTCTTCGTTCTTGGCAAATCCAACCCAGGAAAGATGGTGGGACTGTTCGCCTTGGTTGCGATGGGTCTGACGGCACTCTCCATGGGCGCGAAGGGTGAATTTGCCCTCTGGTCGATCATCGGCATCGGCTTGTTCAATTCGATCATGTGGTCGAACATCTTCAGTCTCTCGATCCGTGGTCTTGGTAAAGACACCAGCCAGGGCAGTTCACTGTTGGTCATGATGATCGTTGGCGGTGCAATTATGCCACTCATCCAAGGCGCCTTGATGGATGCCTTTGGTGTGCGAACTTCACTTGCAATCGTGTTGGTGGGCTATGCCTACCTCGTGTTCTTCGGCTTCTATGGAGCCCGAGCTGACGAGCCAACTGGCGATGCGGCAAAGTCGTTGAGCGCAGGCACCTGATGATCCGTACTTGAACACCGTCTCACCACTGTAAAAGTTCCATGGACCTCGCTTCGGATTCCAGAATCGTCATGACGCTCGATGCGGGCGGCACGAACCTGCGCTTTTCTGCGCTGCGCGGTGGCAAGCCCGTTTCGGAGACGGTATCGCTGCCATCGAATGGTGATGATTTAGAGCGATGCCTCGCCAACATTGTGGATGGCTTCAACCGAGTGAAGGCACTTTGTCCGCAGCCACCGTCTGCGATCAGTTTCGCCTTCCCCGGACCGGCTGACTATCCGAACGGCATCATTGGCGATCTTGGCAACCTCCCCGGATTCCGGGGCGGGGTGGCGCTCGGACCGATGCTTGAGGAGAAGTTCGGCATCCCGGTGTTCATGAATAACGATGGCGACCTCTTTGTCTACGGCGAGGCGATCGGTGGTTTGCTTCCTCATGTCAACGGATTGCTTGAGAAAGCCGGCAGTCCCAAGCGTTACAAAAATCTCTTTGGAGTGACCCTCGGCACTGGCTTCGGCGGCGGCATCATTCGTAACGGTGAAATCTTGCTTGGAGACAACTCGGCTTCGGGCGAAGTGTGGCTACTGCGCAACAAGCTCCATCCGACCATGAATGCGGAAGAGGGCGCCTGCATCCGCGCCGTGCGCCGCGTCTATTCGGAGCTCACCGGCACTGCCTTCGATCAAGTTCCTGAGCCGAAAGACCTCTTCGAAATCGCCAACGGCAATCTGGTTGGCAACCAAGCGGCGGCCCGCGAAGCATTCCGACGCCTTGGCGAATCCGTGGGCGATGCAGTCGGCAGCGCGCTCACGCTGATTGATGGTCTCGCCGTGATCGGTGGTGGTGTTTCCGGTGCGTGGCCGCTGTTCCTACCAGCACTCGTCGAAGAACTCAATAGCACCTACACAAGCCCCGCCGGAAACACGTTCCGTCGCCTGATTCCCGCCGCCTTCAATCTTGAAGACCCGGTTCAGTTGGAAACATTTCTCAAGGGTGAAACCCGCACCATCAAGGTGCCCGGTAGCGGCCGAAGCATCGCGTACGACCCGCTCTTGCGCGTCGGCGTCGGCATGTCACGCCTTGGAACGAGTCAGGCTGTCGCCATCGGCGCCTACGCCTTTGCCTTGCAGAAGCTTGGACCCGCTTAGCGCCACGGCCAATCGACATCTCAGTGCGTGGGGCGATCGCTTTCGTCGGCGCTACTCATTCACTTAATCACCCCGTTCTGAAGCCCGTTTATCAAAACCACATCCTTGACCCCGCGCGCTCATTGGTCATAATGACGCCCATGCGTACAGCGAGTTCTTTTGGGCAGTCTCATTCGATTTCTCACTTCGTTTCCGGGGTAGCCGCGCTGCTGTTCGCGCTGCAAGTCACGGCCGGTACCGGGGTCTCCTCTGCCGTTCGTCCAACGCCGTCAGCGCAGGCAACGCCATCCGTCAAGCCCACGCAACCCGCCCAGCCCGACCTCGGCGCCCCTGCGATCGCGGGGCAGGCCATCGACGAAGCAACTGGCTTGCCGTCGTACCTGGTGCAACTCCGCGCTCGCGCGCGCAACACCACTCCCGCCGCCGCAGCTGAACTCATCGACCGCGTGCTGGCCGACACCATCGGTGCCGCCCGCGCGCGCTTCCGTTACGAACACGCCGTCATCGGCTTCGCAGCATCCATGAACCCGGCCGACGCAGCCGCGGTGCGCGCGCACCCGCTGGTGGCACGCGTGGAGCCAGACATGATGGGCGCCGTCGTCAGCATGCCGGAAGGCGCGCCCGCGGATCCCAACACTCCCAATCCGTGGGGACTGCGCCGCATCTCCCAAGCAAACGGTCTTGCACCTGCCTTCACCCCGTGCGGTGCCGACGGCACGGGCGTCACCATGGTGATCATCGATAGCGGCATCAACCCGGATCACACGGAGTTTGCGGGACGCGTTCAGCAGGTCAAGAATTTCTATCCAGGTGCTGGTTCGAACGGCGGACGTGACATTCGTGGCCACGGCACGCACGTCGCCGGTTGCGCGGCGGGCACAACCACTGGTCCGGCCCCGGGCGCGGGCATCATTTCGCTGGCAGTCACTGATGCGAACGGCAGGTTTCAATTCTCCACCGCAGTGGCAGCACTCAACTGGGTTGTCATCCCCGGCAATGTGCAACTACCGGCAGTGGTCAACATGTCACTGAGCGGCGAACACCGCGGCGCAGCGGCAGCAGTATTTGAAGAGGCAATCTCCAGCGTCATGTTGCAGGGCATCCCCGTGGTGGTGGCGGCGGGCAATGAGTCATGGCCAGCTTCGTGGATGTACCCGGCCGCATCGGCGTTTGCACTGACGGTTGGTGCTGCGGACGCGGACGATCATCCCGCGGTCTTCTCAAACTATGGTCCGGACGTGAGCATCTGGGCTCCGGGTACCGGCATCTTGGCTGCCGATTGGATGCGCCCAACGTCCGGACTCAAATTGGATCGCGGCACTTCCATGGCGTCGCCGATGGTTGCCGGCGTGGCCGCGCTCTATCTGCAGCGCCACCCGCCCACCACTGAGGAACGCAGTGCGCCATTGACGATCGCGTCGCGCACCTACCTCGCCCTCATGTCTGCTGCGGCGCGCGGCAAACTCACGGACCTCACCGACCCCGCACGCGTAGCGCCCGGTGGCAATGCCACACTCGCCGGTTCCGCCAATCGCTTGCTGCAAGCATGTGACCGCGTAGCGCCGATCGCGTGCGCCGACGACGAACAATGGATCGGTGAATCAAAGTCGATCATCCTGGGCGACGGCATCACGCCGATCGACGCATCATTTCAGTGCATACGCAACGTGCGTCATCCGTCTGGTCCGGTGTCCATCACAGTGAACGCTGCCAGTATCGGGATCGCATTCCAGAACGGCTCGCCGGTTGGCGCCAAGGCGCGCCTCGGCATCATCGATGCAGCCACCGGTGCGGTACTTTGGAACAGCGACGTTGTGTTGATGCAAGACGCCATCGATGTGATGGCAGCACGCACGGTCCGCTCAAGCAGCGTGGCGGGCGTGTACGTGGCATGGCAACCAGTGGCAACATCGGGCACCGTTGGATTCGGTTACGCCATGACGGCCACCGTAGGCGGCGGCGGAAGTTGCATTGGTGATCTGGATGGCAATGGATCTGTGGATGGAGCCGACCTCGCCAAGTTGCTGGTTGGTTGGGGCGCGTGCCCAACCGCGCCTCCAGCATGCATTGCGGACCTCAACGGTGATGCTTCGGTGGACGGTCACGACATGGGCATGTTGCTCGCTCAGTGGGGTTCATGCGTGGCCAGCAGCGCGCCCGGGTACGTGGCTGATTGCAACGGTAATCCAGTTCTGCGCAGTTACTACGGCGACCTGTTCCGCGACGGCCCGGGCACGAATGTGCGTCCGATGCGGCCAGATCCGATCAACTCTCCGTACCTTGTCTATCCAGTCACGCTTGATTGCGCAGCGCTCGGTTGGGATTCGGATGCCGGCAACCAAAACGTGGTGTCCTTTGACGATCCGCGCGCCGGTGCGGGCACGCTGAGCAGTGGCCAGTGCGGGCAGGCAACCTACGCACAGTGCTATGAGGCGGGCGCGTTCTTCTGGGGTCGCGGTCTGAATTGCCAGGATGTGCCAGGCCTTGCATCGCTCGCAACCCTTGCCGGATGCGGTGAGGGTGACGTGACTTGCGGTCTGCCGATTGGATCCGATCAACCGAGTGCTGCGGATCCAACAGTGTCCGTTGTGCGGCAGACGTTACCGGTTGGTATCAACTCGATCAGCAGTATTCGTTTCATCGGCAGTCCGGGGAACATCGCGGGCTCATCGTCAGTGAAAGTCACTGGCTACCAGTTGGTGCCAAGTATTCGGCGCTACATGCCAACCACGGACTTTGCGGTGCGCGTCACTGTTCGGTTCCGCGACGGCGGCGCGCCGCTGGTGGTTGATCGTCCAGCGATCATGCAGCCGTACGGACCTGCCGGTGAGCAGGTGGGTGTTCCATCAGCAACGCGTTTGATCACCGTGAATGGAATTCTGCCGCCTTCTGGGCGCGAAGTACTTTCGGTATCTGTGCAAGCGATGCCGGAGGGAATCGACAGCCTCTCATCGATACGCGCCATGACATGGGCGGGACGCCCGATGGCTGCTGATGAACCCGGCGCTGGCGCGGAATATTCGCCCGACGCTAGTGCCACATGGTTGCCACTCCTAACACCAGAGGGCGTGCGATTCCAAGCGGCGATGTGTGTCGTTCGGTGAGTGATTCGGTGCTCTGAGATTTATCAATCAACTGAAGGCCACCCAGCACCTGCACCGCAAAGGGCGGTGCTAGGGCGTTGTTACGCTCATTCCACGCACGGGCGCTCCGGCTTCCTCTACTGTTATGTTGGTCATACGATGTGTGACTCCGGACCATCCTTCGCGACGAACGAGTTCGGCGCAGTAAACACCACATCTCTGGCTGCCCAATCCTCGCACCATGTCAATCGATTCCAAGCCACTCAACGTTCTGTTTCTTTGCACGCACAACTCAGCGCGCAGCATCTTGGCGGAGGCGTTGCTCAATGCTCTTGGTAACGGCCGCTTCCGAGCCTACTCAGCAGGCAGCAGCCCGCGGGAACATCAAAGGCCCAACCCCTTGGGCCTTCAAGTACTCCAAGCGGCAGGAATTCCGATCGAAGGATTACATAGTAAAAGCTGGGATGTGTTTGCAGCGCGTGATGCACCCGTCAT
>Ga0247835_1005397_pt1 | contig 10383 bp, 13 predicted proteins | sample LaCtaG_3_FD_189912 | JGI IMG/M metagenome (GOLD analysis project Ga0247835, IMG submission 189912) | Freshwater microbial communities from meromictic Lake La Cruz, Castile-La Mancha, Spain - LaCruzMarch2015_13.5m | ecosystem: Environmental > Aquatic > Freshwater > Lake | place: Spain: Castile-La... | reverse complement strand
TTTAAAGCCCACAAATCAAAGCAATCATGGCCTCCAAGTTTGATACCTCCATCGCCAAGATGAAGACGTCTTTTGATGCGATCGCTGCCGCCAAGACACACACGGTGGTTCTTGACTTTGTGCCAAACAAGAAGACCACTGGCAAAGCCGGAGCTACCATAAAGACGGTGACCACTAAAGTCGTGAAGCCGGCTGTAGTTGCCGAGAAGCCGGTGGTTCTTGCGGAATACGCCAAGAAGCCGGAGGGCATCGCGGGAGTGGTCCCAGAGGAGGTTACCCAGAAGACAGCCAAGAAAACGGTGGCCAAGAAGAGCAAGCTGAACAAACTCGTGCGGGGCAGGACCGTGTATGATTTTTCATGAACATATTGACAATACAAAAAATTTAATAAAAAACAATATGTAAAAACAAGAATATGCCACATAAATGCTTGTGTGCATCTTGTTACGGCGGAGCTGCTCCAAAAGTATCCGGACTATAACATCATAGGAATGTTCGTATTGTCAAGATGTCGTCAGACATCCAACAGTTCCCGACTTCAACGTAAAATAATCACTCGGATAACCCATTAACCATGCACACCACAAACCATGTAAATAATAGCCATCGATCCCATATTTAGAGAATCTCACCTGATTAGCTAAGTGATGAACGCCGCGTTTTGTGAGAACACGACATGCTTTAGAAGTTCTGCAATAACTATACAACGGCGTTCCCCAGAACTTTTTTATTACTGGATGTGTAATCAAGTTAGTAGATTTTGATGTATATTCCGGAACATCTACAGGAGTCGCAATGATATTAAGTGGCTCGGCTGGTGTTGCATCGTATTCTGTGCCTATCAAAGTACAGAACGCATATCTTACTTGATCCGGTACCACAGCGTTGCCGGCTGCACCTATTATAAATTTATTCGTACGAGAATTAATTTCTATTTGTTTTTCAGGTTCTTCCGATGACCAGTTGAACTTTTCGACATACGGAACATGTATATCTGTAGAAACTCCTCGCTTGGTAACAAGACAGAACCATCGGTGTCGTTGATGAGGTGCACCCACAATGGTAGAACGACATGTAATATATTTGCAGTCGTATCCTAGAGTATCAAACGCATTCACAATCACGGTAACATTTTCGACTTTATTCAAAACATGTGAGTTTTCAAGAAACAAATAATCGGGTTCACATTCTTGGACAATCCTTATAATTTCCGTAAATAACCCAGACGCATGATGTGCGAATCCGGTATTCTTTCCTGCAGTGGAAAATCCAGTACATGGCCAACCAGCTGTGATCATGTCTATCTTATCTTTAAACTCGATAGCATCAAATGTACATACGTCCTCAAATACCGGGATGGTTGGGTTTTTTCTTTTTAAAAATTCTCGTGCTTCTTTATTTTTTTCTACATATACGACTGGTGTCACAATCTCGCGCAGACCATAAGTGATGCCTCCGATACCGGAAAACAGATCTAGAGCGCGTAATGACATTTACTTGTTTATACGTGATGATATTTTAAATTGATATTATTTACATTTCGACGAATCCGTTACATCAAAGCTGTTGATCATCATCCGGAACATTAGGTATTCTCCTGCCCTGGAAATGACAAGTTTGAAGATGGTGATGCGGGCCATTTCCAAGGCTTGCAGCGGCTATCGTGGATGTTTATGATGATGCAGTGGTTCTTGATGGCGAGACTGAGAAGCAGCACATGGATCGGATTTACATCGAGCTCACCGCCATGGAAGACGCCAAGGAATATTTCGAGAAGATGGCAAACTTTTAAAAAATCAAAAAAACATAAAAAATCAAAAAAATCAAAAACTTTAAAAAATCATAAAAAATTTTTAAAAACGCCAAAAAATGATTGTCATTTGATCCCGGACGAGCCGCGGCGAGTCATCCCGGTGAAAGAAAGTAATTGTCATTTGGAAAAACACCATAAATACCTGTATGGTTCGAACGGGAATTTTGCGAGCTTTGACGTTTCGTAGTATTCGACGGCCAAGGTATCGGTCATTGTCTGTAATACGTGGCATCATTTTCTTTAAGTTATTATATACATATCGTCGAAATAGTGATAAAAACATTTATATGTTTATACTCAGCAATGTCTACAAACTCGTCTATCACTCAACATATCCGTTTACGTGGCAGTAAGAAAATGGGATTTGGAATAAGTATCATTTACAGTTTGTCGATACGAACAATCATATCGACAAAACATTTAATAAAAAGCACTCAAGCGAAGATCATAGAATATCATGACTGACTTTACGAGTGACGATTTGGTGAAGGCAGCAAGCGAGGGTCATGATGCGTGCGTCCGGGAATTCCTTGCAGCAGGGGCGGATCCGAATGTCGTCACAAATTACGGAAACACACCGTTGCACTTGGCAGCCAGAGATGGTTACGAGGCGTGTGTTATGACCCTCATTGCCGCGGGTGCAAATCCGAATGTCGCGGACAATCATGGAAACACGCCATTGCACCGAGCAGCATATAACGGTCACGAAGCGTGCGTTCGGGTTCTCATTGCAGCAGGGGTGGATCCGAATGTTGTCAACGATTACGGATACACGCCGTTGCTCGAGGCAACATGGAACGGTCACGAGGCGTGTGTTCGGGTTCTCGTTGCAGCAGTGGCGGATCCGAATGTCGTCAACGATTACGGAAACACGCCATTGTACCAAGCAGCCTGGGACGGTCACGAGGCGTGCGTTCGGGTTCTCATTGCCGCAGGGGCGGATCCGAATGCAGTTAATGTCGACGGAAACACGCCATTGCACCGGGCATCATGGAACGGTCACGAGGCGTGCGTTCGGGTTCTCATTGCCGCAGGGGCGGATCCGAATGCAGTTAACGTCGGTGGAAACATGCCATTGCACCGGGCAGCCTTGAGCGGTCACGAGGCGTGCGTTCGGGTTCTCATTGCCGCAGGGGCGGATCCGAACGTCGTTAACGTCGGCGGAAACACGCCATTGCAAATTGCAGTTGAAAAAGGTCACAGAGAATGTGCAAAGATACTAGCAGTGCGCGTACTCGCCGACCGGGATCTGACGGACGATGAATGGGACCTCATCCCAGTGGACAGCGATCTCGGACACTTGCTTCCCGTCGTGATGGCTCGCGATGGAAGGGATGTGGCGGCGAAGCTGGTGGCTCGGTTGCCCGAAGAGAAACAAAAGGTCCTCGAGACGGCGGCAATGTGTCTTAGTCGCGTCGTTTTGCGTGACGTGGCAGAACAAATAATGGTGAAAAGCGTTTGATGCAGATGTATTAACGGGGTGTATTTGCTGATGGGCTTCGGATCATCCATTCCAGAGCACTCCAAATGTCGTTAACGTCGGCGATTACGGATGTACGCCGTTGTACTGGGCATCATTAGTATGGATGAAGCGAAAGATCCTTGATATTCACATCCGCCACGCCTGCCTAGCCGCTTCGCGAACAGCTATTTCGAAAGCCGAGATATCATCACGAGCATTCTTAGGCAATTTTTCCAATTTATATATATGCATTGACTTTCCATGATAGACCACGTCTCTGAGTCCATTTTGAAACCCGGCGCCTAATTCAGTATCGAACAGTAGTTTAAGGTTGTCTGGACATTCTACGGTCACCCAATACCTAAGAAAGATCCCTGTCTTTTTAGGCTTTTCCGGTTTTGATACCGAAATGGTGTAAGGACCCACGGTAAGTTTCTGTTCACTCTTATTGGTCATTGCTAGTTCCACAGCTTCTAGAATTCCACGTGCGGCTGCTTCTCTCTTCTCTACATTTTCTTTGTGCTTGGAAGAGGCCACTTGTGCTGCGTTTTTCGTAGCTTTTCCTGAGACAGAAAGGCGAGCCAGATTATTCGCCTGCATTTTACCCATGATAAGTTTCTGTATATCCCTTGGCAATGCCGGGAAGTTAATTTTACCAGCCGCCTTTTTGCCATCAGCTGCCTTTTTGGCACCACCTCCTCCCGCGGGTGGAAGTTTCTTCCCTTCGGCGCCACGCACGAATTCTCCCCCGCGAGGGCCTTTGTAGATAATCCGCCCTTTAGAGTCCTTCTTCCCAGTATTAGTGTTAGTGTTCGGAGCCATATCGCATATACCAGGTATATATTATTTTAAAAATAACTAAAAGTGTGATACATATTGACACTCAAGGTCATTTAATACCTTACGAAAACATCACATGTAAAAAATGGAAATACATTCGTGCACCGATTTATTGGAGGCAGCTCGCGAGGGTCATGATGAGTGCGTTGAGAGACTTATTGTCGCGGGAACGGATCTGAATGTCGTTAATGCCTATGGCCAGACACCATTGCATATAGCAGCCGGCATGGGGCAGGACACGTTGTGTAAGACGCTCATCGAGGCTGGAGCGGATGCGATTGTCGTTAATGTCGACGGAAACACGCCATTGCATCAAGCAGTCTACATGGGGCAAAACCCGGTGTGTAAGACGCTCGTCGCCGCCGGGGGAGATCCGAATATTGCAAACAATCATGGATGGACACCGCTCCATTCAGCAGCAATCTTGAATTGTAGCAATGCAACCATCAGGGCATTGATCGCCGCCGGGGGAGATCCGGATATTGCAGACAATCGTGGTCGGACGCCGTTGCAACTAGCAGTCGAAAAAAGTAATAAAGAATGCGTGAAAGTGATGATCGAATGTATACTCACCAAACGGGCTCTCGAAGATGACGAGTGGGGGCTCGTCCCTACGGACTTCGACATCGGACACTTGTTGCCGGCGGTGATGACTCGCGATGGGAGGGATGCGGCGGCGAAGCTGGTGTCTCGGTTGCCCGAAGAGAAACGAAAGGTCCTCAAAACTGCAACGATGTGTCTGAGTCGCTTGGTATCTCGTGACGTGGCAGAACAGATACTTGTGCGATGCGTGTAATACATATTGACACGTTACAAACTTAAGAAAAATGTAATACACAAATAATAATAGAAAATGACTGAATATAAGCTATCGTTGCTCGCCACAAAACATCTGGAAAGGAATAAGGCTGTCATCGCCGGGTTCAACTTGAAATACGGTCAGGGTCGAACAGAGCCCATTAAATGGCTTCCTCCAGAAAACGGGGCGTTGTGGACGTTGCTGCGCGACCCTCGAGCCATGGATGATGATGTAAAGAGTCTGGTAACAGCATTCCCGGACGCGAGAGCACGCGCATGCGATGTAGAATACATTGTCAATCGTCCCGAACTGATCTACCTCATACCCATGGATGAATTTGCACAGAGAGCCGTCGGAGTTCTGCGCTTGAATGAGGAAATCAAGGAAGCTGGCGAAAGAAATCTTTCTTAAAAAGTAAATCTTTCTTAAAATTTTTAAAAACTCCCAGGGCATGTGTCATTTGATCCTGGTGCTGAAAAGTACGTGAAAGTGTATAAATACGTGCTTTTCAACGGTAATATTATCAAAAATAAAATGACGATTGCGACCATCATCAGCGACATCGAGCACTTTGCGCGCGCGAGCGACTTTGTTGTCGCGTTTGAAGATGACAACGTGAGTGTTGACATGTGCGACGCATCTCAGTCTCACATCGCGTGTTATCTCTTGATGCTTCAAGTTCAAAAGACTCACGACTTCGACATCGTGCTTCGCATGAACGACGACGACAAGAAGATCATTCACGACGTGAACGACGAGTTCTTCAAGATGTTCGACTACAGCGTCGACTTCGAGAAGCACGACGACCGCGACACGTTGTACTTCACAGTCGAAAATGACAGATTTGTGTGCGCTGGTGTAGCAGACGATGATGACTTTTAAAAAAAATCTTACAAAAATCAAAAAATTCAAAAAAATCAAAATCATTTTTAAAAACTTCAAAAACATATTGTCATTTGACCCCGGTGCGAGAAATGTTACAAATACATGAATTTCATTTTGCCATCAAAAACAACAAAATGTCCTTCATCACCTGGATGCCCGCGCCGCCGAAGAAATACATGCAGAGCTTTCTCGAAGACATGCGCAAGGACTCCGCCAAGAAGGCCGCGAAGAAGGCTGACAAGACCGAGAAGAAGAGATTTTGGCCCGAGTTTTTGAACTTTTGGAGAGTCAACCATCGGATTCGCGTCAATCATCAGATCGGCATCAACAGGTCTCTGGAAAATATTAAAAAATCTTAAAAAATCATAAAAATTTTAAAAAATCTTAAAAAATCATTTTTTAAAAACGCCAAAAAATGATTGTCATTTGATCCCGGTGAAAGAAAGTAATTGTCATTTGGAAAACACCATAAATACCTGTAATTTCATGGAATACTCACCAAATAATTTATAATGAACGCCAACATCTGGATCGCCCCCGCCAATCCCAAGAACCTGAACGCCAGCATCATCAATAAAATCACCACGCCCACCGGCCTCCAGCATGCTTGGGCAATGAACCAAAAGCACATTCATAAGTTTGCCAATCTGAAGGTCGGCGATATAGTGCTCTTTGGCAATGCAACGCTCGGATATAAGTGGGTCGCAACGGTGACGGAGAAACCCGCAGATATCACCGGCATCGAATGGCCATACCCATCTCCCTCAGGAGCGCCATGGACCAATGTCTTCTATGTGGACGAACCGGAAGAGATTAAGATTGCTTTGAAACCCGACAATCTCCGCGACATTCTTAATGTTGGCGCGACGCAAATGTCGCAATATAAACTGGAGCCATCAGCAGCAGCAAAGGTGCTGGAGCATATCCATGATAATATCTAAATGCTTTGAATGAAATGAAATCACCATATCGGTCTCATCAGGTCTCTGGAAAATCAAAAAAAAAATCCAAAAAATCAAAAAAAAATCAAAAAAATCAAAAACTTTAAAAAATCATTTTTTAAAAACGCCAAAAAATGATTGTCATTTGATCCCGGTGAAAGAAAGTAATTGTCATTTGGAAAACACCATAAATACCTGTAATTTCATGGAATACTCACCAAATAATTTATAATGAACGCCAACATCTGGATCGCCCCCGCCAATCCCAAGAACCTGAACGCCAGCATCATCAATAAAATCACCACGCCCACCGGCCTCCAGCATGCTTGGGCAATGAACCAAAAGCACATTCATAAGTTTGCCAATCTGAAGGTCGGCGATATAGTGCTCTTTGGCAATGCAACGCTCGGATATAAGTGGGTCGCAACGGTGACGGAGAAACCCGCAGATATCACCGGCATCGAATGGCCATACCCATCTCCCTCAGGAGCGCCATGGACCAATGTCTTCTATGTGGACGAACCGGAAGAGATTAAGATTGCTTTGAAACCCGACAATCTCCGCGACATTCTTAATGTTGGCGCGACGCAAATGTCGCAATATAAACTGGAGCCATCAGCAGCAGCAAAGGTGCTGGAGCATATCCATGATAATATCTAAATGCTTTGAATGAAATGCCATGTAATATTTTTTTAAAAACTTCAAAAACATATTGTCATTCGTTGAGAAGAAGATTGCATTTGTGAAAATGACAAAAAATGCAGAACTGTGGCACAGGGGACCTCGTATCAAACCTGTCAGATTTGTGCATCTGGAAAGGATCAGAAACTCTTAAAAAAAGCTTTCTTAAAAATTCAAAAAAATTTTTAAAAAACGCCCCAGGACCTTTGTCATTTGACCACGGGCGACCCGGGTGGTGAAAACACCATAAATACCCATAATTTCCAGAAAATAATCACCAAAAAACAAGCAAACGACTCCCAAGCTAAGAATGTCTTCCCGCATGCCTTTGCCCGCCGCGAAGACCTGGAACCCCAAGAACCAGGCCTGCAATGCGGTGTATGCCATTTGCATGGCCGAGGCCAAGAAGGGCACCAAGGCCACCGCCGAGAGCATCATTTCCAAGATCAGGGAGTCCCCGGCCCTGGAAATGACAACTCTGAAGCTGATTATGAGGGCGATCTCGAAGGCGATCATGGACATTTATGACGAGGCACTGGTTCTTGAGGATGAGAGCGAGCAGCAGCACATGGATCGGATTTACATCGAGCTCACCGCGATGGAAGACGCCAAGGAGTACTTTGAGAAGATGGCAAAGTTCTGAAAAATCAAAAAAGGATTCTTTCTTTTTTAAAAACTCCCAAGGGCAATTGTCATTTGACCCGGGTGGTGAAAACACCATAAATACCCATAATTTCCAGAAAATAATCACCAAAAAACAAGCAAACGACTCCCAAGCTAAGAATGTCTTCCCGCATGCCTTTGCCCGCCGCGAAGACCTGGAACCCCAAGAACCAGGCCTGCAATGCGGTGTATGCCATTTGCATGGCCGAGGCCAAGAAGGGCACCAAGGCCACCGCCGAGAGCATCATTTCCAAGATCAGGGAGTCCCCGGCCCTGGAAATGACAACTCTGAAGCTGATTATGAGGGCGATCTCGAAGGCGATCATGGACATTTATGACGAGGCACTGGTTCTTGAGGATGAGAGCGAGCAGCAGCACATGGATCGGATTTACATCGAGCTCACCGCGATGGAGGAGGCCAAGGAGTACTTTGAGAAGATGGCAAAGTTCTGAAAAATCAAAAAAGGATTCTTTCTTTTTTAAAAACTCCCAAATGTGATTGTCGTTTGATCCTGGTATGGCAATGTATCATAAATATGTGGTCTTCGGTATCAAAAAATAAAAATAAAATAAAAATGTCTTCCGCTAACACCTTCAAGGGCTTCTGGATGACCCACCACAACCTGCGTCGCCACCCCTTCGCCGCTCCCGGCACACCGGCCAAGCCCGCGGGGAATGCCTGGACTTCTCTCAAGGAGTTCTTCCAGATGCGCCAGAAGTTCGGCCGTCATCCTTTCGCCACATCATAAATAAATAAAAAAATCAGGATAATTCAAAAAAATCCAAAAAATCAAAAAAAACTTTTAAAAAACGCCAAAAAATGATTGTCGTTTGACCACGGACGAAATGCGAGTCACCCCGGTGAATCAAGTATTTTTTTAAAAACTTCAAAAACTGATTGTCGTTTGATCCCAGTTTAAGAAAGGAATTGTCGTTTGATCCGGATGTGGAAAGTACATAAATACGTGAATTTCATAAGCATAGTCACCAAATAAAACATCTCAAGTATCATTGCGCACAAATACACAACAACGAACCATGATTACCAACATCATATTGGATGATTGGAAAAATTTTAATTGGGGTGGAAGCACATTTCTGTCTTCGATGGCAAAGGAGGCATATCTGGCGGAACGAGAGAAACATCCCGAATCGAAATGGTATGCGGAGAGAGCGGCGGTGGCTGCAGAAGATGAGTATATTATTTCTTTGGCGGATAAAGTGCGTGCCGGAGAAGCACTACCAGATGTGTGTAGATGTCAACAAGAATGTTACTCGGAACAAGCGATTTTGCGCCGCGAGAAGATGGTGTTGAAGAGACTCGAGAAGAACGAAAAAAATAGGATGACAACGGCACTTCGCAAAATTAAAATCGAAGAAGGTAAGATTGCGATGCTCAAGTGCAAAGAACAATATGAATCGGCGTGGACTCAAGCCGAAAAAGCACGAACGATGATGTATGAAGATATCCAGTTGGTGACACGACGCAACGAGCAAGCACTTCATCGTGACACTGATCAAGCATATCAAGACGAAATCGTAAAATCATTGGCGGGACTTCCTATGGATATCGCAAACATCATCTTCGAGAAACACGCGGTTCTTCATGATCGGCATTGCGAAGAACTTGTGGAGACATGGATAAATGCTATGACGAAATATATGATCAATGGACGCCAAGAAGATAAAGATAAGGCGGACGACATTCAACATCAACTGAGAAATACTAAAAGTGCGATTGTGTTCAATTACGATACACACACAACCTTATCTGTTGCTGCCCACATAAAAGATTATACAGGTTCGTTGGGCATACGCAAGACTCTTATGTATACTATTGGAGTGAAGAAGATTACACAAAATGTTTATCGAACAAAGCACGAGATGAAACTCCCATCGTTGACTCAACTTGGGGATCCGAAAAATAAAAATATGCGTTTGGAGGTGGATATTTCATGTTATGGAACCAACACAACCACATCAAAAGCAAAAATGATCAAGACCGCCGAAGAGGTTTTTGATCTTATGGAACATCAAAAACCACTGGTGGCTTATTCATATTATGCAGATATTGGAAATCCCGCAAAAAATGTCAAACTTTCTTTGATGGATGATTAGTCGTTTATTTCATAATCTTAAAAAATCAAAAAAACATAAAAAATCAAAAAAATCAAAAACTTTAAAAAATCATAAAAAATTTTTAAAAACGCCAAAAAATGATTGTCATTTGATCCCGGTGAAAGAAAGTAATTGTCATTTGGAAAACACCATAAATACCTGTAATTTCATGGAATACTCA
>Ga0247835_1005390_pt1 | contig 10398 bp, 8 predicted proteins | sample LaCtaG_3_FD_189912 | JGI IMG/M metagenome (GOLD analysis project Ga0247835, IMG submission 189912) | Freshwater microbial communities from meromictic Lake La Cruz, Castile-La Mancha, Spain - LaCruzMarch2015_13.5m | ecosystem: Environmental > Aquatic > Freshwater > Lake | place: Spain: Castile-La... | reverse complement strand
GTCGTCGCCGTGGTGGCACCTCCGTCTCGCTGTTCGCGGGCCGCTGGTCGGTGTGGGGCTCGCCGGTGGCTGGGGTCCGGGCACCAGTCCGTCGGCTCGTCGCTGGCGGGTGCGGGCGCGCCCGGCGCGGGCCGGTCCCCGTCGTAGCTGACGTTACGCCTTGCCCCATCGGCACGACGTCAGCCAACCCATCATGAACCCTGCCCCACGGCCACGTCGTCGTCGTGCTGAGCACGTCGTCCTCGTGAGCACGTCTTCGTCCTCTTCGTGAGCACGTCTTCGTGAACACGTCTTCGTGCGCACGTCTTCGTGAGCACGTCTCGTGAACACGTCTTCGTGAGCACGTCGTCGTCGGCCGTCGGGTTCCCCTTGCCAGCCACCTCCATCGCAGCGCGTTCATCACGCGCGTCGGGTTCCCATGTCATCGATGTTTGATCGTCTTCGTCGCCCCTCGGGGCATCCCTCCCTCCTTCGTCGCCTGATCATCACGGCCCTGGTCGTCGTCGCCGCTGTCTGGGCCCTGGTTCCCTCGGTGGTGTTCTTCTCGTTGCCGGCGGACCAGCAGGCGGTGGTGAAGAACGATCCCAAAGCCTTTGCCGCCCTGCTTCCCAAGGGGGCGCCCACGTCCCACATCGTCCCCGGCCTCGACCTGCAGGGGGGCGTGCAGCTGGTGCTCCACGTCGACGTCGACCAGGCCATTGCCGATCGACAGGCGCGCCCGGATCCAGACGGTGTCGACCGGGACCAGGGGTGGCAGAGCCGGCTGCGGGCGGCGGCGGTGACCCAGGCCGTGCGCACCATCGGCGACCGCATCGATGGCCTGCACGTGGCCGAGCCCTCCATCAGTCGTCGAGGTCCCGAGCACATCCAGGTGCAGCTGCCCGGCTACACCGACCCGGCGTCCGCCAAGAAGCTGCTCGGTCGTACGGCTCGCCTCTCCCTCCAGCGCGTCGCCGACGAGACGGAGTTCCTGCGCGAGGTGGGGCCGCTGCCGGCGGGCGTGGAGTTCGTCGAGGTGCCCCAGCAGGGGCCTGCGGGGGCCGTCGTCGTCGATCGCTTCTTGATGCTGCCCGCCGACCAGGCGGCCGCGGTGCTGCAACTGGTGGCGCCCAAGCTGCCGGCGGATCTCGAGGTCAAGCTTGGCGACCTCGACCGGGTCCCCCGCGGTGACGTCGTCGACGCCGCAAATCCCACCGCGCCGCTGCGCACCTGGATCCTGGACCGTCAGGCCAGCGTCACCGGCGAAGACCTCGACGATGCGTCGGTGGGCATGGGGTCTGCCGAGCAGCCCGGCCCGGTGGTGTCTTTGACCTTCTCGGCCCAGGGGGCGCGAAACTTTGCGACCTTGACGACGGAGAACGTCGGTCGCCGCATGGCCATCGTCCTCGAGGACCGGGTCAACAGCGCGCCCATCATCAACGAGCCCATCACGGGGGGCCGGGCCCAGATCAGCATGGGTGGTTCCGGGGCCCTCAATGAGCAACTGCAGAGCGCCAACGACCTCGTGCTGGTGTTGAAGTCCGGTTCCCTGATGGCGCCGATGACGGTCGTCGAGGAGCGCTCCGTCGGACCGGGCCTTGGGGCCGATGCCCTCCACGGTGCCGGTGTCGCCGCCAGCGTCGGGGCCTTGTTGGTGGCCCTGTTCATGATTGGCGTCTACCGCCTGGGTGGCGCCCTCGCGATGGTGGGGGCCGCCCTCAACGTCACCCTGGTGTTGGCGGCGTTGTCCCTCATGGGGGCCTCGTTGACGCTGCCCGGCATCGCGGGCCTGGTGCTGACCGTGGGCATGGCCGTCGACGCCAACATCATCATCAACGAACGCATCGCCGAAGAAGCCAAACGAACGGGCAGTCGCCGGGCCGCCATCGCCGTCGGCTACAGCCGGGCCTGGTCCGCCATCATCGACAGCAACGTGTCGTCGTTCCTGGCGGGCATCGTCTGCCTGGAACTCGGCAGTGGCCCCGTGCAGAGCTTCGCCGTCACCCTGTTGTTGGGCATCGCGTCGACGTTGTTCACCGCGGTGTTTGTGACCCGCCTGCTCCACGACCTCGTGCAGCGCCTGTGGCCGTCCCTCGACGGGCGCCCCATTCGCCAGGCCCGCCTCTTCGCTGAAAACCCCGCCCGGGACCTCATCAAGCACGGCCGCGCTTTCGTGCTCGGCGGCGCCGGCGTTGTCTCCCTCATCGTGGCTGTCGCCGTCATCGTCGGCCTGCCCTGGGGCATCGACTTCGCCGGCGGCCTGGAGGCCCGGGTCCACCTCGACACCCCCACCACCACCGTCGACGTGCGCGATGCCCTCACCGCGGGCGGTCTGGAGCGCACCCACGTGCAGCAGGTGGGCGACGACGGCCACGAATGGCTGGTGCGGGTGGAGCGCGGCGACACCGACGCCCGCGTCGACGCCGTCAAACAGGCGTTGTCCACGCGCTACGACACCGTCGACGTGCTGCAGGCCGACACAGTCGACGGCACCGTCGCCGACGACCTGAAGACCAGCGGCGTGCTGGCGCTGGTTGCGACCCTGGCCGCCATCCTCGTTTACGTGGCCATCCGCTTCGACAGTTGGTTTGCCCCCGGCGCGGTGATTGCCCTGCTGCACGATCCCCTTGGGGCCCTGGCGGTGTTCGCCTTCGGCCGCCTCGAGGTGGACCTGCCCACCATCGCGGCGTTGTTGACGACGGTGGGCTATTCGATCTCCCACACCATCGTCATCTACGACCGGGTCCGGGAGACCATGCCCCCCGAACCTCCCGGGGGCTTGCCCATCGCCGAGGTACGCGACGTGGTGCGCCGGGCCGTCAACGACACCCTGCACCGCACGGTGTTCACGACGTTGACGGTGCTGTTCACCACCATCGCCATCTGGATCTTCGGCGGTGAGTCCCTCCATTCCTTCGCCGCCTGCCTCACCGTCGGCTGCGTCGTCGGCGCCTGGTCGTCGATCTTCATGGCCCCGAGCATCTACCTGTGGCTGCGGGAGCGCTTCCCCCGTCGGGCAGAAGCGCCCTCGACGGGACCCAGTCGCCAGGACACGGAGCAGGGCGTCGTGTGATGCTCCCGTCGCCGAGGTCGGCGGGAGCGTGGGCGTGACGGTGGATGATGCGGTGGGAGACGGTGTGTGGGTGGCCCACGTCGACGGCACCGCGGTGCCAAACCCCGGCGTCATCGCCGTCGGCGTCGTCCTCACAGCCCCCGACGGCAGCCGCCACACGGTGTCCAAACGGTTGGGGCTGCAGGGATGCAACCACCAGGCGGAGGCCCACGCCCTCGCCACCGCCTTGACCCTGGCCCTGTCCCTCGGGGCCACGCGGGTGCGGGCCCTCACCGACAGCGCCGTCGTCGTCGAACAGACCGCGGGAGGCCGGCGCACGACGGTGCCGCGGCTCATGCCCGTCTTCGCCGACGTGCGCGCCCTGCTGGAGCGCTTCGAGAGCGCCACCGTCGAGGGCATCCCCCGCCACCACAACAGCGAGGCCGATGCCCTGGCCCGCGCTGCCAGCGGCGTCGCCCCCCACATCCGGCGGGTCTCAGCCCATCGTCGTCGTCAGCAGCGCCGCTGAGGCAGCCCAGCGATGGCCTCAGGCCACTGTGCCGAAGAGGGCGCCGACGCCTGCGGTGAGGGCCATGGCCAGGGCGCCCCAGAAGGTCACGCGCCAGGTGGCGCGGAGGATGGGGGCGCCGCCGGTTTTGGCCGAGAGGGCGCCGAGGCCTGCCAGGAACACCAATGATGTGCCGGCGACGGCGGGGATGAGGGCGCCTTCGGGGACGAAGAAGGCGATGACCAGGGGCAGGGCGGCGCCGACGGCGAAGGTGGCGGCGGAGGCGAGGGCTGCCTGCACCGGGCGGGCGGTGGTGATTTCCGAGATGCCGAGTTCGTCTCTGGCGTGGGCGCCGAGGGCGTCTTTGGCCATGAGCTGGATGGCGACTTGTTTGGCCAACGCCGGGTCGAGACCGCGGGCGACGTAGATGCCGGCGAGCTCCTCGTGCTCGTGGACGGAGTCGGCCGCGAGCTCCTGGCGTTCCCGGCCAAGGTCGGCCTTCTCGGTATCGGCCTGGGAGCTCACCGACACGTACTCGCCCGCCGCCATCGACATGGCCCCCGCCACGAGCCCGGCGACCCCGGCGGTGAGCAGGTCGCCGCGGGCGGCGTGGGCGGCGGCGACGCCGACGACGAGGCTGGCGGTGGAGACGATGCCGTCGTTGGCGCCCAGGACGGCGGCGCGCAGCCACCCGATGTGCTGGGTGCGGTGTCGTTCAAGGTGGCGCATGGAGTCTCCCGGGATCAATGGTGGGCTGCCTGGCGGAAAGGCCGCCAGGCACGCCCATCATCAGAACTTCTACTGCCATGTGCCGTCATCCGGACGCATTCATGGCCATCGACGATCAGGGGGTGATGGCCCAATCGAGGGTGTAGGGACCGGCGTCGAGGAAGGCGTCGACGACGATGAACAGGGTGGTGTCCACCGCAGGCGTGAACGACGTCGCGTTGGCGCCTGGATTGACGTCGCTGCCGGCGAGGCACTGGTCGATGGCGGTGAAGGGACAGGTGTCCGTCAGATACACGGCCAGGTCCGCCGTCGCGGCGCTGACGCTGACAGCAAGCTCGCTGCCGCCGGGCACCAAGACGGCGTAGACGACGTCGCGGCCGTTGGTGATGTGCCCGGTGCAGGCATCCTGGAAGGAACCGAAGGCGTAGTCGTTGAAGAAGCTGGTGGAGTCGCCATCTTCGGCGCCCGCTGTGCCCACGAGGTCGATGGGGAGGTCGCAGAGCTCGCCGGGGATCTCTTCGCAGATGCCCGCGACGCAGCCCAGGGGTCGGGCGCAGTTGTCGATGGCGCTGCCGACGACGCAGCTCTGGTTGAGGCCGGCGTTGACGGCCGTGCCACAGACGGGCTCGACGCCGTTGCTGAGGCAGTCGAGGTCTCCGGTGCAGACCGCCGACTCCGAGCCCGGCACGCAGCCAACGCCGGCGGCGATGACGCTTGGGACCACACAGGTGCGCACGCCGTCGCCAAGGACGCTGAAGCAGCGCAGACCATCGTCGATGGCGCACAGGGAATCATCGTCGCCACGAACGCAGGGTTGGCCCGCCGCGATGGGGGTGCCGGTGAACGGGACCGACGTTCCCGTGACCACCACACCGTTGATGGCGAGATCGAGACCGACCTCCACCGTGCACACCAGGTAGGTGCCGGGCTCGAGGACGGCCACCGCTTCGGAGCAGAGGGTTTGGCCGCTGGCGTCGTCGTTTTGGACGTAGCGCTCACCGCGGCTGTCAAAGACGATGAGCTCGGTGTCCTGGCGGGCGACGCCGCTGGCGGGGCAGCCGTCGGGGGTCTGGGTGCGGATGGTGATGACTTCCCCGCCGAAGCTCGTGAATTCAAAGCAGCTCGGCCCACCGACAGCGAGGTCGATGGTGTTGGTGAAGCGAACTTCGCCTTCTCCTTCGCCTTCGCCTTCGCCTTCGCCCTCGCCCTCGCCTTCTCCTTCTCCTTCGCCTTCGCCCTCGCCTTCGCCTTCGCCCTCGCCTTCGCCTTCGCCCTCGCCTTCGCCTTCTCCTTCGCCCTCGCCTTCGCCTTCGCCTTCGCCTTCGCCTTCGCCCTCTCCTTCTCCTTCTCCTTCGCCCTCGCCCTCGCCCTCGCCTTCTCCTTCGCCTTCTCCTTCGCCTTCTCCTTCGCCTTCGCCTTCTCCTTCGCCTTCGCCTTCGCCTTCGCCTTCGCCTTCGCCTTCGCCTTCGCCCTCGCCTTCACCCTCGCCTTCACCCTCGCCTGCACAGGCCGACAGGGAGGTCAGGGGCAGCACGGCGCCAAGGACCATCAGGAAAAGCGACATTGTGAACGGCTTGAACATGCTGGGCCCCGGGGAATGGTTGAGCGGGGCCGAATCTTCTGGCGGAGCCAGCCGCTGGGCAACGGGCGATTTCGACCGCAACCCCCAGAAGAACCAGCTGATTTTGACACAGTGGGCATCTACACCCACAGCCACCTACAGGCCGCCGATGGCCCGGATCCGCGAGGTTTCGCGATCGAAAACCACGATATCCCCACTCGGCAGCGAGAAAGCCTCGCGGGGGATGCGAACCCGGGCATCGGCGAGGGGTCCGTCCACCTCGTCGAAGCCCGCCATGATGGTCTCAAGGATGCCCGTCTGGGGATTCCAGGTGCACAGGCGCGACGAGAAGGCGTCGGTCATCAACAGCCGACCGTCGGCGAGTCGGTCGATGGAGAAGGCCTGGTCCACCTTGGCTGTCGACGACGGACCGTCGGCGTTGCCGCAGCGTCCGGGCCCGCCAATGGCCGTGGCCACCACACCTTCGGTGTCGATGGAGCGCAAGGCGCAGTGGCTTGGGTCCACCACCCAGACGGTGCCGTCGTCGTCAACGACGAGGTCCTTGACTTGGCCAAACAGGGCGTCTGGGCCGGGGCCGTCCTCGTGGCCGAAGCCGCCCCCGGCGAGGGTGTCGACGACGCCGCTGACGGGGTCGAAGGTGCGGATGGAGGCGCTGCCCTCGTCGGCGATGAGGATGACGTCGCGAAACGGGTCCCAGGTCATGCCGGCGGGGCTTGCGAAGCCTGCTGCCACACCGATGCCGTTGGCGGCGCCAAAGCGTTGGGGACTGCCCGCCACCGTGACCACTGCACCCGATTCCGGCGTGACCCGCGCGATGCTGAAGGCCCCCTGCAGGGCCACAAAGACGTCGTCGGGGAACGAGGGATGACGCACGAGGCCCGTGGGCCGGTTGAGTTGGCCGTTTTGAATGCCACAGCGACCGGTGCCGCCCACGGCGTCGATGAGGAGCCCACCGGCCGCTGGTGACGGCCTGGCCTGCAGCAGGCGGCAGGCCCGGGTGTCGGTGAAGAAGAAGCCACCGTCGCCGTCGGGGGCCCCCATGCCGAGGGCCACAAAGGTCGACTCGGCGCCGAGGCCGACGCCGACGCCGATGACGCCGGTGCCGGCGGCCACGGTGGTTGGGCCCGTGGCCGGGATGCGCAGCACCCGCCCGCCGAAGCTCTCGGCGACAAAGACGTCGCTGCCGACCACCGCGAGGCCGATGGGTTGGTCGGGGATGATGGTGGTGGCCAGGGTGGTCACCGTCGACGTCGACAGGGGCAGAGTCGAGGTGGTGCGGGGATTGGTGATGATGCGCACCAGCCGGTTGAAGCGGTCGGCCACCACGATGCTGCCATCGGCGCGCACGGCCACCTCCGACGGACCGTTGAACAAGGCCACGTCGGCGTTGCCATTGTTGGCGCCAGCGACCCCGGGGACCCCCGCGATGAGGAAGACCTCGCCGGTCCCCGTGTCGACGCCGCGCACGACGTTGTTGCCGGTGTCGGCGATGACGAGCAGGTCGGCGCCGTTGGTGCCGGCGGCGGGCAAGATGTCGAGGCCAGCGGGATTGCTGAAGCGGGCGGCGGCGCCGATGCCGTCGGCGTAGCCGGCCTCAAAGGCGGCGCCGGCGAAGGTCTGCACGACGTTGGTGATGATCCGCAGGGTTTGTCCGTCGACGTCGAGGACCCAGAAGGCACCGAAGCCCGACATCGCGATGTCACCCGGGCTGGCGAACTGCGCAAGGTCGGCGGGCCCGTCGATCTCACCAAATTGGCCGCTGCCAGCAAACACCTCCACCTGGGTGCCATCGGTGGCCACGACCTGCTGGCGGGCGTTGTCGCTGAACAGGACGAAGCCCTTGACGACGACCAGGCCATCCGGTGTGGCCATCGGGGCCGGGGCCACGTCACCGACGGGGCCACCAAAGAGCCCGGTACCGTCGAGGGTGCTCAGGGTGCCGCTGGCGATGTCGAGTCGGCGGATCCGTCGCGAACCGGGGTCGCTGATGAACAGGGATTCGCCAAGGGGCACCAAGCGATGGGGGCCCCCCAGGGTGCCGATGCCGGGGCCGCCGTCGACGATGCGGGCCCGCTCGCTGGTTCCGCCCAGGTGCTGACGCAGCCGGGCAGATCATCGATGCGCCCATCGGCGTCGTCGTCGACGCCGTTGCACAGCAGTTCGGGCGTTTCGCCCTCGCCCTCTCCTTCGCCTTCGCCTTCGCCCTCGCCCTCGCCTTCGCCCTCGCCTTCGCCTTCGCCCTCGCCCTCGCCCTCGCCTTCGCCTTCGCCTTCTCCTTCTCCTTCGCCTTCGCCTTCTCCTTCTCCTTCGCCTTCTCCTTCGCCTTCGCCCTCGCCCTCGCCCTCGCCTTCGCCCTCGCCTTCACCCACCAACGACACGCAGACGCCGTTCAAGCAGGTGAGTTCGAAGGGACAGGCGGCGTCCGACGCGCAGGCCACGGGTGAGCCCAGCAGGGAGCCCAGGGAGCAGCCACTGGTGAACAGCAGCACGATGACGAGGAGGATGGGCACCGCCCGACGCTAGCAGGGTTGTCACGACCGGGACCGTGGGGGCCTCCGGGCGTCTCGCCGTGGCGGCGACCGCGGCAGACGGGGACCCTGCCGCGGTGCTCGGGTGCTCAGTGCTTCTTCACCGTCGCGCCATCGAGGGACAGGCGGACGACATGGCGGCGGCTGCCGGCCCGGCCGATCTCGACGAAGCCACGGTCGGCAAAGGCGTCGACGAAGCCCCCGAAGCGGTAGCTCGGCGAGTCCGGGTCGACGGGATAGGCCTCGACAACGGTGGCGCCACAGCGGCGGGCATGCTCGCTGGCGGCGTCGAGCAACGCCTGCATGGTGCCCTGCTTGCGCGCGGTGCGCACGACGAAGAAGCAGACCACCGACCAGACGACCTCGCCGTCGTCGCCCGGCTGCGAATCGGCCATCTGGCGGCGGTAGGTGGCGCGGGGGGCCACCGAGCACCAGCCCACGGGCGTGCCGTCCTTGTAGGCGAGGATGCCGATGGGGACGCCGCTGTCGACCCGCCCCTTGATCATGGCCTTGCGGCTGTCGTTGTCGCTCTGCTTCGCTTCGACGCTGGTGGCGCGCCAGGCCATGCACCAACAGTACTTGGGGCCTCCGCGGGCCTCGAACAGCGCCTCGAAGTCCGACCAGGTCTCACCAGTGACGTCGCGAAAGCTGAGATCGCCCATGTCCGGTTCTACGACGAGTGGGGGCCCAACGCATCGCGGACGGCGCGGGCGACGGCGGTGGCGTCGGGGCCGTCGCCGTGGATGCAGACGGTGTCGATGTCGCTGCGGGCAGCCAGGGTACGGGCGACGGCGGCGGCGGCGTCGACGCCAAGGACGGCCCCCGGCAGGCCCCGGGGCAGCAGCCAGCCATCGTCGTCGGTGCCGCGGTCGGCGAAGGCCTCGCGCATCAGCACCAGTCCCCGGGCCTGCAGGCGCCCCCGGTTCCTGGCCTGCCAGAACAGCACCAGGGGCAGTCGCCGGCCGATGACGGCCGCCACGTCGTCCACGACGTTGGCCATCACGGTGGCCATCAGGTCGGCGCTGTCGTCGTCGTCGCCGATGGCATGGTAGAGGGCGCCGTGGGGCTTGATGAACGCCACGGGCACGTCGACACTGGCGGCGTGGCGACACAGGCGCAGGACCTGCTCGCTCAGGGAGGCCCGCAGCAGCGCGGGCTCCATCAGCAGGCGGGTGCGGCCGAAGCCAGCGACGTCTGGGTAGCTTGGATGGGCGCCGACCCGGACCCCGTGCTGCCGACAGCGCTCCAGGGTGAGGACCATGGTGTCGTCGTCGCCGGCGTGGCCGCCACAGGCGATGTTGGCGTCGTCGAGCAGGGCGATGAGCGTGTCTTCATCCCCCGAAAGGACCCGCTCGCGCAGTTCGCCGACGTCGGCGTTGAGGGTCATCGTCGTCGTCTTCGTCGAGGCAACCATGGGGATGGTCGTAGCAGAGCTACCAGGTCCAGGAGAGCCCCGCTGACACCGCGCGGCCCCGGCTGACGCTGTCGACGGTGCGGCCCCCAAGGGTGCGGGTGGCGGGCAGGTCCAGCAGGTTTGAACCCTTCAGGGACAACGACAGGCCCCAGGGCAGGCGCTGGCGCAGCACCACGTCGAGCTGGTGGAAGGGCTCCTCGACGGCGTCGGGCAGCCCCAGGGCGCCGACCTCGACGATGCGGGGACCAAAGACGTTGTACAGCGCGGTGACCGAGAAGCCGTTGACGTCGTCGTCGCTGCCCAGCTGCAGGTTGGCCACCCAGGGGGATTGGCCCTCCAGGGGCCGCTCCGTCGACGTCAAGGTTCCCTGCTGCTCGGCGCCGATGACCACCCGGGAGGCAATCAAGGCACCGTTGCCGCCCACCCACAGCCCCGACAGCACCGGGATGCTCGAGGTCTGGGGCAGCAGCTGGGCCAGCGACACCCGCCCCTCCAGCTCCACGCCAAGGTTGAACGCCGCGTCGACGTTGTCGGCGGTGATGGCCTGATCGGCGCCGGCGGTGACCACCGACTCGATGGGCTGGTCGAAGTGTTTGCCAAAGAGGG
>Ga0247835_1005388_pt1 | contig 10401 bp, 9 predicted proteins | sample LaCtaG_3_FD_189912 | JGI IMG/M metagenome (GOLD analysis project Ga0247835, IMG submission 189912) | Freshwater microbial communities from meromictic Lake La Cruz, Castile-La Mancha, Spain - LaCruzMarch2015_13.5m | ecosystem: Environmental > Aquatic > Freshwater > Lake | place: Spain: Castile-La... | reverse complement strand
TGCGAGCGTCCGGAGATTCTCATCACCGAGACCATCGCTTGGCACGACCGTTGCACCGATGACACCGCTAGCGATTCCACTGGACATGCTGTCATAGACAAAGACCCGACAGTAGCGGACAACGACTTTGATCAGAGACGGCGGCCAAAGGGTGCCTTTTTCATTGAGCTCTACAGCCCGTGGGGGTCGCAGGCCAAACATTATGTAAGCGGCACCACGCCCGCTGACGTGTATCGATCCGGCACCGATTCACAAAAGCTTCGTGGCGAACCGCTACCGCTCGAACTGACCGGGTCATCGACGGACCGCTTTAGTAGAAATGCGGCTATTACGCTGCAACTGAGGCATGATCGGAGTATTAGTAACCAGGATTCTGTAACGGAATCGCCCATCTGGCGATTGGTTTCAGTTCGCGGCGACGTCAAGACATCTGGGACCACTTTTGGGTCGGACGGCTTCGGCGTTGATCCCGTCCGACCGGCCGTCAGCGGCACGACGACTGGAACGCTTTCAATTCTTGATCCGAGCCGCCCCAAAGGTGCGACTACAGTTGCGATCAGCGGCACCGCCGTAATCGACCGCATTTTCTACTTTACACCGCCGCCGGCTGCCCAGCGGGCCGAGGCGAACGGGCATGGCCAGACTGGCTGCATTTTCTGGGAAAGCGGCACATCTGCCTTAAACCCATCCCAACAAAATTACGTCGTGTTTGGCACTGACCAGCTCTCACCAACAGACATGACAGCGACGGGCAACTCTCCCTCCGTCGATCGAGTCTTCAACCGCCCCCTGAAGCGGCCCGCGACGCTTTCAGAGCCGATCGCCACAGGAACCGCCACAACTGTCACCGGCACGGCCGTCCCGAACGATGCCTATCAACTTCTTACTAGCAGCGGGACGTTCCAACCAGGTACAAATATTTATGACGCCTCTTACGCGCTGAATGCCACCCTGGATCAGCCACTGGACGCCGCTACGGCGCATCCCGCCACCGTCACAGCGCCGTTCCTCGACCAAGCCGGCAACTCTTTGCTCATGCAGAATGGTCGCCATGCAAACTTCGCCATCGTTCACTTGCAACGACTCGCGAACCCGAGCCGCGCATGGCAATCAGACGATTCACTGCCCAACTACAACCCTTATTTAACTGTTGATTCTATGCCTGTCGATCTTGTAGTCGTGAACAATGGCACATCGGGTGTTACGACGGGAAATCTGGATGAGCCTGGCGAAACCCCTTTCGACCCTGGCACCGGAAATACGCTCGACGGGGCCCTAACGTGGCTCCAAACCAAAAAAGAGTACGATCAAGCGTCTGTTGAACGCGGTGGCAAGACTACCGACCGGCCGGCAGCGGAGAAAGATATTTGGAATCGGAAGATCAACGTATCGGGCACGGAGTCGCTTTCGGTCCTAGGTGATTCCCTGTTTCGGAGCGGAACAGCTGCAAGCGACACCACTACGAGGTACACACCGCCGCCGTTCCCCAATCCAACGGAAGAAGTCGGGGAAATAGCCGCACGAACCGCCGGCGTTAAAACGACTACGCTTCAATCGCTACCAGACCGCTTTGAGACTGATCGTCAGCCATGGCTGCATTGGCCCAATCGCCCATTCGTGTCGCCTGCCGAACTCGCATGCGTACCTACGACAAGTGGTTTTCATCTTCTCAAACTGCACACAACGGGAACTGCTTCCTCCACGGCCAAGCCGGCTTTTGCCCACCTGCCCGGTATGCTTGAGTCGGGGACGGCTGACGTGCCATGGCGTTATCTTTATACGCCCGTAGCCTCAGGTTCGTCGCAGCCTACCGTCTTTGATTTCGTGCATGTTCCAACCCGTTTTACGGGGAGTTACGTCACGCTTCCTGTCACCACCTCAAATACAGCCGCGTTGGCAACGCACGGCCTCGCTGGTCAACCCTATAACCACTTGTCGCTGTTTCGTGAGCCGGGGCGCATTAACATCAATACAGCTCCTAGCAACGACATAAAAAACGCCCTCTTGGGCAAGCAGGACTTTGACGGAGCGCCACCGACGTGGACGACCGGAACTGCATGGAACTGGATACAAGCCGCTGCGCAGGCGAATACGACCTACACGGACCCGCCGCGGGCCAATCGCGACACAGACTTGGATAGTTACTTTAGGTTCCAAACCGCGGGCAGGCTATCCAACACAGTAACCCCGCGCTCAAACGTTTTTGCAATATGGATTACAGTCGGATATTTCCCCGTCGGACAAACCGGGGAGGCCGAACCACTCAAACGGCATCGCGGTTTTTACATCTATGACCGATCTATTCCGGTCGGCTATGAGCCAGGCAAGAACAATAATGTTCGCGATGGGATCCTCTTAAGGAGGATTATCCAATGAGGACCGTGAAGATCACTGAATCCGCTCTGATGCCTCGCGCCTGTAAGGGCGGCATGACACTTGTCGAAATGCTCGTGGCAATGGCGGCCTCACTATTGATCATGAGTGCGGTCGCCCAAGTATTCGGAGTGTTGGGCCGCACCGTTTCCTCAAGCGCAAACATTCAAGAAATGAACGGAGATTTGCGCACCGTGGCTCTACTCATTCGACAAGATCTTGCAGGAATCACTGTCGATCCGCTGCCCCCCATTTCTGCGGCCAAAGACGCTGGGTATCTTGAAATCGTTGAGGGCCCGGCTCGGGATGGGACCGGCGTTACCAGCGACTACGACGACGTCTTGATGTTTACTTCGACAAATTTGGTAGAACCTTTTCGCGGGATTGTAAGTGGCACGCCCTTTGAATCCCAGTCTGCGGAAATCGCATGGTTCTGCAAAGAATCTGCGGACCAGCCGCTCAGTGGGATGAACATTACTTTGTACACGCTCTATCGCCGTCAGTTACTCGTGGCCGGTTATGTGGGCCAAGCTCCGTTCGAGACTGAAAACAGAGCTGACTTTAGTACCTTTTCCTCATCCTGGAAAACCTACTTCTCAACCAACGACATCTCGGTCCGCAACGAGGGCGGTTTTCTTTATCCCAACTCTCTCGGCGATCTCGTGAAACCGAGGTGCCGTTTTCTGCACACGGGCGCCTACCCGGGCTATGCCTTTGCCGGCGCGACCGCCAATGGGGCTGTCCTCACGAAACTTAGTGACCAAGATCGTGGACGGGAAGGCGCTGATGTCGTGCTGTCGAATGTAATCGGGTTTGATATTCGCGTGTATGACCCTCTTGCCCCCGTTAAAATGTATAACGGGATTCCGGTATCGCCGGGCGATCCAGGGTTTTCCACGAATGGCAGCGGCGTCGCCAACGGCGCATACGTCGACTTAGCATGGGATTCGCAATCGGTTCCCAACCCGACACTCGTTACCGCTTCTTATCCCCCCGCTGGTCAAAGTTATTTTCAGGGAGTAGGCGTTTCGCTTGTAAATACTGGAACAAATACTGGAACCGTCAAAACCTACGCTCTCCCCACCTACAACACGTGGAGCACCCATTACGAAACCAATGGGCAGAATGATGACGACGATCCCACCATTGATCAAGGACGGGACGGTTTGGACAATAACGGCAATGGCTTGGTCGACGAAGACTTGGAGAGGGAAACGTCGGCTCCGTATCCGGTTCGTTTGAAAGCAATCGAGATCCGTATCCGCTGCTGCAACCCACGCAGCAGGCAGATACGCCAAACCACGATCCGGCATGCGTTTGTTCCGCATTGATTCAAGAAGGGTTGAGGCCGGTTACCGCGACGCGGGCGTAAACCCGAAAAGCGGTTTCCGGCTAGAATCCGACGGTTTCACTAACCCGTCTAGAAATCCGAGTTCCGACACCCGCTCTTCTCTGGACATAAGAAAGCGGGACGGCGAGAATAGAATTGTTAGGGGCAGGCAACGTTTCCACCACCGTTCCTTTTCCGTTTCACACGCCACCCAACCAACCATCACCCGTTCGCCGATCACTCGCCCTCAAGGACACGCCCATGGCTCGCTACGTTCCCCTCGCCCGTCGCGGCTTTACGCTCGTTGAACTCTTGGTCGTGATCGCGATCATCAGCACGCTTATGGGGTTGCTGCTGCCTGCGGTTCAAAGCGCGCGAGAGGCGGCACGGCGAAATACGTGCTCGAATAACATTAGCCAACTCGCGAAGGCATTGATTGCCTTTGACGGTAAGCATCAATTTGTTCCCGGTTGGAGCAATAAAGCGATAACATCGACTAGCGGAACGACCTATCCGCCTTGGTCGGTTATGATCTTGCCCGGAATAGAGCGTCGCGATATCTACAACCTGATGGATAGCGGCACGGTACCGCCGGTCTCTCAGCTTGAAATATTCAATTGCCCATCATCGCCCCCGCCGGATCCCGGACTTAATCCGATTGCGTATGCGGGTAACTGCGGACTTCCAACCAACGGCACGCCGAAACGCGGAGATGGGGTGATGTTTAACACATCGATTCTTAAAATCGGCATGGATTATGTTGGCGGAGGCGATGGATGTTCTAATACGCTTGCCTTAAGTGAGAAATGCGGCGCCAATGTCACAGTGTTTCCTCGTTGGAATGGAAACGACGTCGCTGTTTGGACTTCCGGAACATGGGTTACGTCGGGAACGAGTGGAATTAGTTACAGTACAAGTGTTTACCCTCTAGGATTTGTTCTTTCAGGCACACTACCCGGCAGGTTCTTGAATAGTCGGGAAACATATGGAAGCTCGTCGTTTCCCAGCTCGAATCACCCCGGAGGCGTTGTTGCGGCGTTTTGCGATGGACACATGAGGTTTTTGGCCGACACGATCGCTGGCCCCGTGTTGTCGCAATTAATGACATCGAAAACTCTTGATGCTACGGCGGGCTACAGTGCGCTACCGCCGCTCAGCGATGCCGATTATTAGTTGACTTTCGTTCTGCCGACTCGGGGAAGGCATCACGCTGTCAGCAGTGGATTTATTTAAGCAGACTGGTCAACGTTTACTCGTCGATATGCTGCATTAGCCAAGACTATTCGAGCAGGGGATTAACGCGTTGTTAAAGCGATTCAATGCAGTGGTCCATCGCGCCTTCACCCTCGTTGAACTCCTGGTGGTGATCGCGATCATCGGAACGCTCGCCGGCCTGCTGCTCCCCGCGGTGCAGTCGGCTCGCGAGTCGTCGCGTATGACGGCCTGCCGCAATCATGTCGGCCAACTCGCCAAGGCCATGCTGCACCACGAATCGTCGCAGGGCTTTTTTCCCTCCGGTGGCTGGGGCCCGAACTGGCTCGGTGTCGCCAGCCGTACAAGCGACTCAACCCAGCCCGGGGGCTGGATCTACAGCATCCTGCCCTACATCGAAGAGAAAAATGTTCGCGATATCGTTGACCAACGGGCTACGGACCGAAACGCGGCCTACGGGCGGCTCGCAACCGCTCCCCTGCCCGGGCTGGCCTGCCCGTCCCGCAGAACCGCCCGCCCTGTGCCAGTCACCAGCGGCGTAGCCTATCGCGGCGAGGGCGTTACCAGCCTGACTTTTCCCCTGGCTAGTCGATCCGACTACGCCGCCAATAGCGGGTCGGTCGGATTCTGCCTGCAGGCAGACGCATACAAAGGCATCGCCGATTCGACTACTGGCGGGAAGAAGAAGGTAGACTTCTGCCACCATCCGGGTGGAAAGCTCGATAAGGCAAAGACATTAAATATCGCCATCTCTGCAGCGATAAACCGGGCCGACAAGTCAGACCTTGATTACATCGGCGCCTGTGGCTCGTGCACAGGCTCAAGCGGCACCCCTGTCGACACCCGCATTGCTAATCCCGCCGACCTTGCTGAGGGGGATGTCTGGCGAAAACAATCAGCTGCCGAGAAAGTGCTCCGCAGCGACAACGGCATCCCCGACCTGCAAGACGGCATGGCTTATCGGATGAGCCGGCTCCAGGCCGCAAGCGTGTTTGACGGGCTCTCGAATGTCTACCTTATCGGCGAGAAATATGTTTCGTCTGACGCTTACGAGAGCGGCAGTGATCCCGGCGACAATGGGCCGATGCTCACCGGCTACTCGGCGGGGAATGTCCGCTGGGGCTACGAACGGCCCGTTGCTGATCGGGAGCGTGGCCTTCACCCAACGGCGTTTGGCTCGGCCCACCCGGGCGGTTGGAATGCGGCCTTCGGCGACGGCAGCGTGAAGACGATCAACTACGATATCGACGCGGAGCTTCATAAGAAGCTGAGCTCACGCGACGATATCAAGCGGGGCGGCTTGGCGGGGGCACCTCCTTAGGCCCTCGGGGGGAAGGGGAAGGGCGGGACACCGACAAGTTGAAAACTTGCGGCCACGATTAGGAGGGGAAGGGGGAGACACCGACAAGTTACAAACTTGCGGCCACGAGAGGCAGTGCACGAGTCGGGCTGTGATAGGCAGGCGGGGCAGATTCCCTTGCTCGCGCTGCGGGCTTGGATGGAATGGGGGCAGATCCCGTCGCTTACGCTCAGGGCTTTTATCGAACGGGCACTGGACGGGTTATGCGACGAGCGTCACTTAAAACTGGAGCCGAATGTGATCCCGCCAGGCGGTCTTGAGGCGGCTGGCATCGTCCTCGGACACCGCGCCTAGCCTCGCAATCAAGAGCGACTGCTCAAGGCAATCCAACCGCGACAATCTCACTACGGAAGGCTTCCGCAAGCCGGCAGCCGACCACGCATGAATCATCACGTCGGTTACCGACCGCGGTGCCGCCGTGGTCACCGAGGCGACGACGGCGTCTTCACCCTCGAGCCACAGCACAAATACCGGCCGCCTCTTGGACAGCATCCCATTCGTAAATGGGATGTCCGCTACGTAGAAATCACCCGGCCTTACAGTCGTCATACAGCGACTCATCCTCGTCGGCATAAGACTTGAGAAAAGCCCCGTGATCGCGGACGACGGCCTTGACGCCCGATTCCGCCGAACGCGCCAGACTTTCAGACCGCTGAATGGAAACCAACCAGCGGCCAGCTCCCAATTCCTGCACCGCTTCCTCTGGAAGCGCGAGCCGCTGCCCCGGCTCGACGGTCACCTCAAAAGTCAGAACCTCCAACGGGGGATTCATGGATGCCTCAACGGGCGTGGGCAAATTTTTGTTCACGACGTGGACCTCCCATAAAATACAGACGTCCGCACTCGTATGCAATTCCTTTCCGCTGCGGCTTGGAGGGGGAGAGGGCTTGAATGGGAGGGGGGCAGATCCCGTCGCTCGCGCTCAGGGCTTTTATGGGACGGAGACCACGGACAAGTTGAAAACTTGCCGCCACGGGTAGGAGGGGAAGGGGAAGGGGAGACACCGACAAGTTACAAACTTGCGGCCACGGGAAGGATACCCGGCGAGGGCCGGGATTTCCCGCGAGCCATCACTGCGGCGGCATGCCCTTGCCATCATTGCGGCCCGAGAGCTGCATGTGGAGCGTGGCGTCGATGTCGAAGCTCACCGTCCGCACCATGCCGTCGGCATAGGCCACATTCCAGCCGCCCTGATGGCCGCTGCCAAAGGCCCGCGGATTCGATCCCTTCGCATCCCGAGCCGGCGGCACAATCCCCCAGCGGGACGTGTTGCTCGAATACCCGGCCAGCATCGGGGCATCGTCGCCCTGGTCAGTGCCGGAAAAATAACTGTCCGTCGCCACATACTTCTCCCCAACGAGATACGTGTTTGACAGGCCGTCATACACGCTCGCCGCCTGCAGCCGCGTCATCCGGCCGGCCATGCCGTCTTGGATCACGTCCGGGATGCCCATGTCTGAAAGAGTGCCGAGCTTGTCGGCCAACGGCATTTTCCGCCAGAGATCTCCCTCAGGGAGCGATCCGGGGCTCGAAAGAATCGCATCGACAGGCTTGTCGCAGGTCTCGCAGGCTCCCAGCCGATCGCCGTCGTGGTTTGCATGGCCGTTCAAGCCCGAGATCGCGATATTCAGCGAATTGCCCTTCGTCGGATTACCCGGAGGTGCATGGCAGATGTCAACCTTTTTCGACTTCAGCGACGACGACTTGCCCGCCGTCGCGATCGCCGAGGCATAGGCCGATAGCCTCGGGCAGAGCCCCTTGAACCCCGCGGCCTCTGAGCCGCCCGAGCCGCTGTTCACCGCGAAATCGCTGCGGGTGGCCTTCGTGAGCGTTACCGCTCCGCCCTGGAATGACGTTGTCGTGAGCGGCAGCGACCGCGATCCCCGCCGCGACGGGCAGGAAAACATCGGCAGCGTCGCCGTCGCCAGCCTGCCATAGGCGGCATTTTCGCCGCCAGCCGGCACGTTCGACACGATGTTGCGGGTGTTCAGCTCATCGATATAGGGCAACACCCCAAACGCCCAGCCCCCCGGCTGCGACGAATCCCCCGACCGCTCCGACACCCCGAGCCACTGCGGGCTCCAGCCACCCGACGGAAAGTAGCCGAAAAACACTTCGTGCTGAATCATCCCCTTCGAGACCTGGGAGATATTGTTGCGACACCCCGTCAGCCGCGAAGACTCCCGCGCCGACTGGATCGCCGGCATCCCGATCACCGCCATCGTGGAAATGATCGCCAGACCAACCAACAGCTCCAACAACGAAAAACCTGACCGACGCTGAATAACCATGGCCTTACCCTGCCTTTCCTGATGCAGACGGGCTTGATGGATTAGGCAGCCGCCGCGGGCCGCCGAAGAAGAGAGGGGCCGCCCAAGAAAGGCACCCCGGATCTGGCATTGAGAAGAGCCGGCATTGAGAGCTGGTCGGCCTGCCGGCATCGAGAAGACGAGGGGCTGGAAGCTGCCGCTCGAAGAGCGGAGGGCGCTCTTAAGGCCTGCCTCCGGAGTGCGGCGTCGGCGAGGTTCCTTGCGACGCATGTCGCCTCCTCATCCTCGGCCGGGCCCAGGTTGTCACCGGGCTCCGGTCAATGGGCCATCATACGGGGCTTACTACGCAGCCCGGACAAAAAAGTTCACGGCCGGCGGCGGGCGCGGAAAAATCGGCGATTTTCCGAGAGGAGACAGTTGGTAGCGGGCTGGGAATCCGCCGCGGTTTGGGAGCGTGCGTTGGGTCTCGGCGGAGGCGGAGATAGGGAGCGGGGCAGAGGGGAACCGCAAGTTGAAAACTCGCGGCCACGGGGGAGGGAGGGGAGGACACCGACGAGTTAAAAACTTGCGGCCACGGGGGGAGGGGGAGGGGGCTTGGATGGGAGGGGGCACATCCCGTCGCTTACGCTCAGGGCTTTTATGGGTCTGGCGAGACGGCGGCCGCTAGACAGCGTGACCAAGTGCGTGCTACCATGACCTAGACGGAAGTACATGTCTGCGTTCCCCGGAGGTCCTTCCATGATCAGAAAGCTTTCCCTACACGAACTGGCTGAAGCCATCGAAAGCCTGCCCTTAAACGTCCAAGCGGATTTAGCGGCCACAATCCAACAGCGGCTAACCATACAAGACCACGATCAAGGCAACACTCCCGACGAAGGCGACCAGCAGCCATCGCTGAGCCATGAACTGACCCAAGGCCAGCAGGAGACGTTCAAGTCATTTTTGGCAAGCATGCCGAATGTTGGCGAAGACCATGAATTCGTCGTTGCCCGAGACCTGCCAAGGATCACTGCTTTGTGAGTTGGCTCATCGACACCAACGTTCTGTCCGAACTGCGAAGAGGTTCGAGAGCAGACAACCGAGTCTGAGCATGGTTTGACGCCGCCGCCGACTTCAATCTGTTCGAAGACGGTTAATCCGCGGTGCGTTTCCCTTGCCTGCGCTGCGGGCTTGGATGGGGACGGGATTCTTTTTCTTCCGATCCCCCGGCTTACGCCGGGGGCTTTTATGGGGACGGGGAGATGGGTCGCGTTGCCGCCGGGCTTCATACAAGCCCTGAGCGTGAGCGACGGGATTCTTTTTCTTCCGATCCCCCGGCTTACGCCGGGGGCTTTTATGGGGACGGGGAGGAGGGAATCGCAAGTTGAAAACTCGCGGCCACGGGGGAAGGGGGAGGCAGGAATGCCGCTTGACGCCAACATACACAGGCGTACACTTATCCTTAGGAGGCTCCTCGAATGCTCACCGAATCCATTCGCGATGAACTGGTGAAGGTTTTCACCGTTCCGCAGGCCGAAGTGCTGGCCCAGTGCGTCGTGAAGGCTCACGACACGCTTGCCACGCGGTCCGACATGCACGAGCTTCGCACGGCCCTCACTGACCTGGCGACGCAGCAGAAGCTGACGAGCGCGGAAGTTCGCGAGCTGGCCGAACAGCAGAAGCTGACGAGCGCGGAAGTTCGGGATCTTGCCGAACAGCAGAAGCTGACCAGCGCGGAAGTCCGGGAGTTGGCCGAGCAGCAGAAGCTGACGAGCGCGGAGGTCCGGGAGCTGGCCGAACAGCAGAAGCTGACGAGCGCGGAAGTTCGGGATCTTGCCGAACAGCAGAAGCTGACCAGCGCGGAGCTTCAAAAGCTC
>Ga0247835_1005366_pt1 | contig 10449 bp, 3 predicted proteins | sample LaCtaG_3_FD_189912 | JGI IMG/M metagenome (GOLD analysis project Ga0247835, IMG submission 189912) | Freshwater microbial communities from meromictic Lake La Cruz, Castile-La Mancha, Spain - LaCruzMarch2015_13.5m | ecosystem: Environmental > Aquatic > Freshwater > Lake | place: Spain: Castile-La... | reverse complement strand
GCCTCAGCCGCAACGCCTAACGCCGATATGTACACCGTGGCCGCCGAAACGCCCGCAGCACCCGCCAGTAACGCCGATATGTACACCGTGGCCGCCGAAACGCCCGCAGCACCCGCCAGTACAGCCGATATGTATGCAGTGGCCACCGATTCGCGCTCCTTAGCCGCCGCGAGCGAAGCGCCTGCATACCATTACGTGTTGGTGACCGATGCCAACATGAAACCCCTGGAGGATGTAGCAGTCGACATGCGCGATTGCAACAGCGAAACAGGGGTAACTGACGCCGAGGGAAAATTCTACTTCCCCGCCTCCATCACGCCCAAAGATTGTGGTGTTTTTCTGCGCAAAACCGGCTATCAGGATCAACTGCTGAACCTGAAAACGTTCGGGCAAGCGCATATTACAGCCTCCATGCTGCTGGATCAACGCAAAGATTACAGAGGACTGGTGCTGGATGAAAAAACCAAAAAACCTGTAGCCGACGCCTATCTTTCCATGAGCATACCTGAAACCGGCGTTGAAGTGCAAGCGCAAACCAATACCAAGGGGGAGTATGTGCTTTTCATCCATCCGGATCAAACGTATACCCTCGACTTGTCTAAAACCGGCTATCAACCCATCGTCACGACCATTCAGGTAGATGCCACAGACAAACTCAAGCCTATCTACATGAAAAAAGGCAACGCGGTAACCGCCTCTAATACAGGTTCTGCGGCTGTTGCCAAAAGCGTCACGGCTTCCGCATACAATGCCCCCGTACTGGCTGGCGGATACGCCATTCAGGTAGGAGCATTGCCCAACAAGCCCACCGCATCACAACAAAAAGAATTTGAACCCCTCACCAAATACGGCCATGTATACAATGTGCAAGATGGCAGCAAGTACAAAATCCGCCTGGGTGTATATTCTTCCAAAAACAAAGCCAGCACTATATTGAAAGAAGTGAAGGCAATGCCCAAATTCAAAGACGCATTCATCGTTGAAGAAAAAAACGCCAACAATGACCTCCTCATTGACGAAGTGAACAAGCCACTCCCCGGCACCGGTAGCGGAACCGGCACCGCGCCAAAAGGCAGCCTGTATACCGTGGAAATTGCGAACCAGGAAATGTCGAAGCCCGTACTGCTGGAACGATACGCCAACTTGAGCAATCTGGGTAACCTGTACACCAAATCAGAAAACAACCGGATGAGCATCCGGTTGGGTGTGTGGGCCGTGCAAAGCGAAGCTGAACTCGTGCAGGCCCAAGTGATCAAGCGGGGCTACCCCAACGCCCTCGTCATGCCCGAAACCGGCGTTGATCCAAGCTATCAGGCCATGCAATTGTCTACTGCTTCCAAAACACTGTCGCCAGAAGCCATTGCTGCCATCAAAGCAGACCCTAAAGCACAATCCATCGCCAAAGGCGTAAAGGATTCCAAAACATCGGGCTACTATGTGCGTCTGGCGGCCTTGTCGCAGCCGGACAAATTTAACCCTGATATGCTCAACGGCGTGGGCGGTCAGCTCCAAAAACAAACCTTGACCAACGGCATGACCTTGTTTTACCTCAGCGGTTTTAGCTCAAAATCAGACGCGCAGCAAGCCTCAGACAAGGCCCGGGCCAATGGCATAAAAGAGGCTTCCGTTGTGGAGTTGCGCAACGGTCAACTGGTAAAACCAGCGAATTAAACATGTCCCAAAATTAATTAAACCTGCTGGCAGCGAAGCCCGGCCGTTTTTCGTTCCATAGGAAAGTTGGTCGACCAGACATACGCGCAATGCGGTTCGGGTCGAATTGTGAAAAGTAGGTTTTTAGTTGGTTTTGTTGTGGTACACACGCGTGTATCGAAAGCAAGGGGCGGGCTAATGAGCCTGCCCTTTGAGTTTGCAGTTTTGAGTTTTGAGTTTTGAGTGGTATGTTGGGGGTTTTGATATGTTTGGGAATAGATAAGTACTTGTTTAAGGAATAGATGAATACTTTTGCATTTTGTTGTCAGAGTGCATCCACAAAACGCATCACTCAAAACTCACCACTCAAAACTCAAAACTCAAAACTCAAAACTCAAAACTCAAAACTCAAAACTCAAAACTCACCACTCACCACTCACCACTCCCCATGCAAGAAGATCTTTTTAAACGTTTGGTTACCCATTGTAAAGAATATGGTTTTATTTATATGTCGTCGGATATTTACGACGGTTTGGGCGGGGTATATGATTATGGGCCGATGGGCGTGGAGTTAAAAAACAACATCAAAACATTTTGGTGGAAAGCCATGGTGCAGATGCACGAAAACATCGTAGGCATCGACACGGCCATATTCATGCACCCCAAAATATGGAAAGCTTCCGGCCATGTGGACGCGTTCAACGATCCAATGGTAGACAATAAGGTGTCCAAAAAACGCTATCGGGCCGATCAGTTGATTGAGGCTGAAGCAGAAAAACTCACGATCAAGGCCGACAAGGAGGTAGAAAAAGCCCGCAAACGCTTCGGCGAGTCTTTTGAGGAAGCGTTGTTTCGCGAGACCAATCCTCGGGTGAAGGAGTACATGGAAAAAGCGCGCGCCATCGAGGAGATGATGGCAGAATGCCTGAGCAACAACGACATGGGCGGCCTGAAGGCGCTCATTGACAAATTAGAAATTGTAGATCCTGAAAGCGGATCGCGCGACTGGACCGATGTGCGCCAGTTTAACCTCATGTTCAGCACCCAAATGTCGAACATAGCCGGTGGCGACGACGACGGCAAGCTGTACTTGCGCCCGGAAACCGCTCAGGGTATTTTTGTCAACTTCCTGAACGTACAAAAAACAACCCGCCAGAAAGTACCCTTTGGCATTGCACAGATAGGCAAAGCCTTTCGAAACGAAATTGTGGCGCGGCAATTCATTTTCCGAATGCGCGAGTTTGAACAGATGGAAATGCAGTTTTTCGTGCGGCCCGGCACAGAGATGGAATTTTACGAATACTGGAAAGCCAAACGCATGGCGTGGCACACCGCCGTCAATCCGGCATCCAAACTCAAGTTCAAAGACCACGACAATTTGGCCCACTATGCCAATGCCGCAGTAGACATCCAGTTCGAGTTCCCGTTTGGTTTCCGCGAATTAGAAGGCATTCACTCCCGCACCGACTTTGATTTGGGGGCGCACCAAACCCTTTCCGGTAAAAAATTGCAGTTCTTTGACCCTGAACTCAACGAAAACTACGTACCCTATGTAGTGGAAACCTCCGTAGGATGCGACCGCATGTTCCTGTCTATATTGACAACAGCCCTTCAGGAAGAACAGGTGCCTGATGCATCTGGAGAAGACAGCACCCGCACAGTGCTCCGCATTGCCCCAGCCCTGGCACCCGTAAAATGCGCTGTGTTGCCCCTGCTCAAGAACAAAGAAGAGTTGGTGGCCAAAGCCCGCGAGGTGTTTGATGCACTGAAATTCCAATTCCAGTGCCAATACGATGAAAAAGACGCCATTGGCCGGCGTTACCGCCGACAGGACGCTATCGGGACGCCGTTTTGCATTACCATTGACTTTGAGACCCTGGAACACAACACCGTTACCCTGAGAGAGCGGGACGGCATGACGCAAGAACGCATTCCGTTGGATGAAGTGGCAAACAGGGTGCGGGTGAGCACCGATATGTACACCCTTCTACAGTCTTTGGGTTAGCATCTACCCCAAAAATGGCTAATTTCATCAAAAAGTAACAACCGCCATACATTTTCATATCTATAAAACAACAAATCGGCATATCTTTGCCCCGGTTTCACCTACTCAGGAAAGTCTATTACCGCCTCCCTTCGCGGCTTTTCATCCCCTTCGACTCTATTTATGTTGTGCCTCACAGGTGGTCCGTTGTACACGGGCTGTTCGGATGATTTGTCATTGGTATGTTTTTTGCAGCAATACATTTTTTAATCCATTTTAATCTAATCGTTAAGCGCATCGCTTAAATCCAAGTACTTTAATCTCTTGATTTGTTTGGATTTTTTTCTCGTCTTACTCCAATACTTGTGCTTGTGAGCAAAATACTACAATTTACTCGTCTCTTTTTGATGGGTGTCCTGATCGGCTTTTTTTTGCAGGCCAATGCACAGGATATCCACTTTTCACAAATCGGCAACTCCCCAATGAACCTGAACCCCGGTTTGGCGGGTGTGTTCGGTGGAGACATGCGGTTTGTGTTCAACTACCGCAATCAGTGGCAGTCGGTGCCGGTGTCGTACTCGACGTTTTCCGCCTCGCTTGAGCATAAGTTTTATTTCCAAAAGGACAAAAAGGATCCTTTACATACCAAGACCCTGTACAACCGTTACATCACTGGCGGCATTTTGTTCAACCACGACAAACAGGGTAGTCTCGACTTAACCTCCCTACAAATTGGGTTACCCGTCGCCCTCACCTTGCCTGTTGGCAAGCGCATTTACATGACGGGCGGTATTTTGCCCAAGTATGCGCAGCGTCATTTTGGGACGGATGGCATTACGGTGAGCAATCAATGGAACGGCGTCGAATTTGATCCCGGCGCACCCCTCGGCGAACCGCAGTTGGTACAGAACACCATGATCCAGTATTTCGACTTCAGCGCCGGGTACAACTTCCGCTTGCAGTCGTTGCAAAAGCGATCTTACTTTGACTACGGTGTTGGCGGGTACCACCTGAACCGCCCTAATCACGAGTTTTGGACCGATCAGCAAAATATTCGCCTGCACCAGCGTTACAACACATATTTCAAAGGCATGCTGCAACTCTCAAAGTCGATGGATTTGTACGGTCAGGCCATATACCAACGGCAGGGAGGCAACCAGGAGGTCATCTATGGCTTTGCTGGCCGACTGCATTTGAACCCCAAGCGTTACAACGAATTAGCCGTGTTGGTGGGCGTTAATTTCCGACAGTTGGACGACGACGCCATTGCCCCTTATTTTGAGGTTTACTATCGAACCTGGCTTTTGGGCTTTTCCTATGACATGAACAGTTCTGAATTTAATGTGGCCACCGATCGAAAAGGAGGACCAGAGGTATCACTCATTTATCGCCTGTATCGGATCAAAGACCTCAAGTACCAGTCTTGCTCCATGCTTTAAAGTTTCTCCATTGACAACCTTTATGAAACACATCATACACATTGCTCTTCTCATCACTTTCATGTACAGCGCTGCTCATGGGCAACGGAGAGATACGACTGTGAGGACGCCTGGCATCACAGATAAGATCAACGTTGACAACGACCGCGGCCCCTCGGTGAGTGCCTTGGAGAAAGAGGCCAACAAAATGTACAAAGAGGGCGATTATTTCTCCGCGATGCAGTTATATGGAAGGGCGCTGATAGCAGATACCTTAAACGTGCGCGCTCTGGAAGGCTTTGCAAACGCTGCGTACGATTTTCATGCGTTAAAATATGCAGATTGGGCCTATACCACCATGTTGGACCATAACCTCGGAAAACCCGACAAATCTACCCTGTTGCGCCTCGCCGATGTCAAATACCGGCAGGGTAAATATGCAGAAGCCAAAGAGTTATACCATCAGTACTTATTCAAAACACCCCCTGCAGAACCCCTTGCAACGGATATGGATTTTGCTCAAGAGCGCCTCGAACGCTGCGATTGGGCCATCGCCCTGTTGAAAGAAGCAGATATGCAGGTGGTTACGGCACCTCTGGATACCCTCATCAACACTCCCTACGCCGAATATGCACCACGCTGGTTTGAAGACAAGTTGTACTTTTCCTCTTACCGCTTCTTGTTCGAAAAAGACAAGGAGCGACCCAAGAGACAACTGATTCAAATGATGAATGCAGATAACCTTGGCGTTGACTCGGCACCGCAAGTCAATAGATTAGATTTCAATAACCCGGATAAACACAGTGCTTATGCTGCGTTTTCTGCCGACGGGCAACGCATGTACCATTGCGAATGCGAGTATACGGCTGCGGCATTCTATCGGTGTGACTTGTACCGCCGCAACCGAAACGGACAAGATTGGGGGCCTGCCGAAAAGTTGCCGGAAGGCGTCAACAACCCGGCTTTTACCTCCACTGAGCCTGCTGTAGGCAAGTTGTCCGACGGGCGGGAGGTGCTGTTTTTTGTCAGTGATCGGCCCGGAAAAGGCGGGCGCGACATCTGGTACAGTGTCATATCCGGAAACGATTTTTCCGCACCGATAAACGCGTCCGTCATCAATACAGATAAGGATGACGTCACCCCGTTTTTTCATGATCCCACCCAAACGCTGTATTTCAGTACCATGGGCCTTATCACCCTTGGCGGGTTTGATATTTACAAAAGCGAGTATAAAAACAATACGTGGTTGGCGCCCAAACACACCGGTGCCGAGTTGAACTCCGCGGCAAACGATGTGTACTTCTCCCTCAAACCCAGCGGTCGAACCGGGTTTGTATGCTCCAATCGAAATGGTGCCATCAATTATTCAGAGGAAGCCTGCTGTTATGATATTTTCAAGGTGGATATTTCCAAACCTGAAATGATTGCAGTCAACTTTAATAAGCTCAGCGGTGATTCGCTTCCGGAAACCACCATGCGGCTGTTGACCATGGAAAACGGGCGGCCTGTGGAGGAGGTCAAACTGAAAGTAAGCGAACCCTCACAGGCGTTCAAGCTCGCTCCTGGCAAAAACTATAAGCTCATTACAGACAAAGCACGGTATATTTCTGACACCATAGTGTTCAGCACGCCCAAAACCATCTGGGAAGAAAGATTGGTGAAAAAACTTTATCTGGAACCCAATGGCGTACAGTTGATTGTTACGGTTTTTGATAAGGAAACACAAGTGCCGTTGATGGGAACAACAGGTCGTTTAGATCAGCTCTCTGTAACCTTGGCCAACGGGTTGCAGAAAACCGGAACCGATTCCGCGCCTTTGCTCACCGAACAAATGACAAAAGCGACCACCAACCGGTATGAATACATCCTGGATTTGGAGAGTAAATACAACATAACCGGCACCAAACCGGGATACACCACTGGTACAGACAAAGTGAGCACGGTAGGCCTTACCAAATCAACTGTCATAGAAAGAAAACTGTACCTCACTCGTGGTGTGGATTTTGAAGCCCTGGCCTTTGACGAGCTTTTGAATGAACCATTGAACGGAGTCACTTTTCGGTTGGTGAACGTAGACGACAAAAAGTCGACCGTAAAAACAAACCTGGACGCGAACAACTTTACCAGCATACTGGATTTTGATTATCGGTATAAAATTGTGGCTTCTAAAGAAGATTATTACCCGGATTCACTCGAGTTCAACACCCTTGACCTGCTGGATGAACCATTCCATAAGATCGTTCGGGAACTTCGTTTAGCACCACGTGACTACTTGCGGTTTTTGCCCACTGTACTGTACTTTGACAACGCCATACCCGGGCCTGCCTCCCCGAATCAAAAGGAAATTACCAACGAGCGTTACGCCGATTTATACACCGGCTACTACCAAAAAAGAAACATTTACATCAACGGGTATACCAATAATATGAAAAGCCCAACCGCTAAGGGTGATTCCATGGTTATTGCTTCGTTTTTCGACGACAGCCTTAAACGAGACGGATGGGAACGGTTGTTGATTTTGACCGAGCAGATGAATGACGCCCTGGACAGGGGTATTTCGGTTCAAATAACCTTGAAGGGATTTGCTTCTCCATTGGGTAATGCCGAATACAACCGACTGCTCACCAACAGACGGGTGGTGAGTGTAAAGAACCACTTCAGGCGCTATGGTTTGGGGAAATACATGGACAACGGGCTTTTGGAAATCATTTTGGAACCGAATGGAAGCAGTAAGGCCCCTAAGACGGTTAGTGGAAAACCTGAAGACAGAAAAAATTCAGTGTATGCTGTTCCGGCTTCACGCGAACGTCGTGTTGAAATCATCGGAATAAACATAAAAGAAAAGACTACTTCTAACCAATAATCGCCCAACCATGAACATCAGTGATACTCCAACACCAAAGCACTTTTTGCTGCTTTTACTGACTTGCTGCTTTCTGGCGGTCAGTGAAAGCAGCGCACAAATATCCCAGCCTCAACCCTGCCCGGGTATCATGACCATTTCTTTCGGTGTGATACCACCTACTTGCAACAACAACAAAGGCACCGCCACCGCAATTCCCAATTGCGGCTATCCGCCCTTCTCCTATGCCTGGAGTAATGGCAACCTTTGGAACACCATTGTAAATGTACCTCCGGGAAATTACACCGTGACGGTGACCGACTCGGAGGGCCAGCAAGGGGTAGCCACGGTTAATATTCCTGCCGCCCCTTCGCCCGTTGTAGGCAAAATAACCGCCAACCCATCTGTATGCACCTTGCCGACAAACCTCACCGGCAGTGCCACAGGTGGTACCGGCAGCTACAAATTCAAGTGGAATACCGGGGCCACCACGGCGTCCATTTCCGTTAATACATCAGGCATCTACACCGTCACCATCACCGACGCCGTGGATGCTACGTGTAAAGACACCGTCAGCATCAATGTGGGTGCCGACGTGCTCAACATCACCGTAACCACTACCCCTGTGTTGTGTAATGGCGGTTCTACCGGCTCGGCTACAACAAGTGTAACAGGCGGAAGCACACCCTACTCGTACCTGTGGAGCAACAACGCCATTACCCCCACCATCAGCAATGTACCCGCACGGGCCTATAGTGTCACCGTCACCGACGCCAACGGATGCTCCAGTGTAGCCATCACCATCATTACCGCACCGCCAGCTTTGCTCGCCAATCTGATGGCCATCGATAAAAACTGCGACACCCTTTTAGATACCCTGCGCGCTACTGCTTCAGGCGGTGTTTCGCCCTATACATATTCATGGAACAACAACCTGCCTCCCGGTACAATCCAGACCAACCTGCCCGCCGGAACCTATGTGGTTACCGCAACCGATCAAAATGGATGTACCGCTAATGATACACTAATCTTTACCCCTCCAACCGGCATAACGAGTGTAACGGTGACCACCACACCCACCGGCATACCCGAAAACTTCACCGGCACAGCCACCGCCAATGTGACGGGTGGCACACCGCCGTATACCTACTTGTGGAACAACAACGAAACGACGCAGACGATCGACAGCCTGCCGGCAGGCCAGTATTGCGTGACGGTAACGGATGTAAACGGCTGTACAGAAACGAATTGTGGAACGGTGGCGCAGGACACAATGGGCATTCCGCCGCTGGTGGTGGAGATCGTACCGGTGCCCGGCCCCGGCTGTCCGGACTCCTTGGTGAAACTCATGGCCAATGTGAGCGGCGGCGTGGCCCCCTACACCTATCTGTGGAGCACCGGGGAAACCACGGTGATGATCTTTGCGGTCTCCGGCGACACGGTGTGGGTAAAAGTAACAGACGCCAACAACACGATGGCTACCGATACCTTTGTGGTGCCGGTATATCCGACACTGGTGGTGGACAGCTTCAGTGTGACCAATAACGTGTGCTTCGGCGATTCGTTGGGGAGCGCCACGGTGTACGCTTCCGGAGGTACGCCTCCGTATACGTACGAGTGGAGCAACAGCGACACCACCCAAACGGTGATGAACCTCGGCAATGGCACGTATGTGGTGACGGTGACCGATATTTTTGGTTGCACGGTGGTAGACACGGTGGAGATCACTTCACCTCCACAAATAGAAACAGAAGTGTTGATAACAAACCAGGTTTGTTCGGGCGATTCCACCAGCTCGGCTACCGTGGTGGTGAGTGGCGGGGTAGCGCCGTACACATACTTATGGTGCAATAATGACACTACAGCGAGCGCGACCAACCTGCCGTTTGGCACTTGCGTGGTGACAGTCACCGATGCCAATGGTTGTGTGGTTACGGATACGGCGATTATTGATTCGTCTATCATATTGAACGTAGTGTTGGTGGTGCGCGACAGCGGTTGCGATGCCATATTGGACAGCCTGATAGCCACCGTGACAGGCGGCACCGCACCATATACATACACCTGGGACAACAACCTGCCCGCCGTTTCGGTGCAAACCAACCTGTCTCCGGGCACGTATTCGGTAACGGTAACAGACATCAACGGTTGCACCGATACGGCGAGCTACCAGTTTGTGACGCCAATTGGCATAACCAGCGTAACGGTGACCACCACACCCACCGGCATACCGGAAAACTTTACCGGCACAGCCACCGCCAATGTGACGGGTGGCACAGCGCCGTATACCTACCTGTGGAACAACAACGAAACGACGCAGACGATCGACAGCCTGCCGGCAGGCCAGTACTGCGTGACGGTAACGGATGTAAACGGTTGTACAGAAACAAATTGTGGCGATGTAATGCCCGATACGATCGGCATTCCTCCGCTGGTGGTGGAGATTGATCCGGTACCCGGCTCGGGTTGTCCGCAGGATTCGGTCAAGCTCATGGCCAACGGCAGCGGCGGCATTCCGCCTTACACCTATCTGTGGGACAATGGGGCCACCACTG
>Ga0247835_1005339_pt1 | contig 10488 bp, 9 predicted proteins | sample LaCtaG_3_FD_189912 | JGI IMG/M metagenome (GOLD analysis project Ga0247835, IMG submission 189912) | Freshwater microbial communities from meromictic Lake La Cruz, Castile-La Mancha, Spain - LaCruzMarch2015_13.5m | ecosystem: Environmental > Aquatic > Freshwater > Lake | place: Spain: Castile-La... | reverse complement strand
ATGATTGCGCAATATACCGCAGCGGCCATCGTCAACCAAAACAAAACCCTATGTACGCCCGCCTCCGTGGATAGTATTGTGAGCTGCAATGGCCAGGAAGACCATGTTAGTATGGCCGCCAATGCAGCGACTAAATTGCGCCGGGTGGTGCTGAATCTCGAACGCCTGCTGGCCATCGAGTGGATGGTTGCGGCACAGGCGCTCGAGTTTCGGCGACCGTTGCGTACTTCGGGGCAATTGGAGGAACTACATGCTGCGTATCGTTTGGTAGTGGGTAAATTGGAGAGTGATCGTATGTTGCAGCCGGATATGGAGGCTACGGTTGCGTTTTTGAGGACGGTTTAATGGAATATTTGGGGTTTTGGCTGGAAGGAACAATTGCTTTTCCAGTTTAGATTTGTATTTTTGCAAGATATGATAGACCATCTCACTATTCGGAATTTCAGAATCTTCAAATCGCTTGATATAAATGGGCTAAAGCAGGTCAATTTATGCGCGGGTAGAAATAATACCGGTAAAACTATTTTGCTGGAAGCTTTGCGTATTTGGGCGGGCAAAGGAGATTATACGGTTGTAAATCACATACTTACACAACGCGGAGAATTTACAAAAGGGTGGAATGATTCTTATGACGCATTGTTTAACAGGACTGCAACTTCCGAAGTAAGTGTACTGAAAAATATTGAATTACACATAAATGAGTTATCTATTGAACGTAATCAAAAAATACCTAATCAAATAGAATATCTTGTAAATTGGAATGAAAAACCCGTAGTGCATCTTTCAAAACTAGATGCAAGCCTTTCTTTTGATACACCGAAAGATCAGTCGGTTTTTATCCCATTCGGTAAAGATGCCGGTTTCCCACTTTCGGCATTTTGGGATAAAATTGTACTTACTCCACTTGAAGATGATGTAATGCATATTGTACGGGAAACGGTTCTTCCCGGTTTAATTCGTTTGGATGTAAACAAAGAACGAACACTCGTTCGCATAGCAGGTGAAGATAAACCCATGCCCCTTAAAACATTTGGAGAGGGGGTAGAGCGCATGTTAATGTTGGCGGCAGGCTTGGTAAATGCTAAAAACGGCTTGTTGTTGATTGATGAAATTGAGGCAGGGTTACACCATTCCGTGATGGAGATTTTCTGGGATAAAATCTTTTTTTACGCCCAGAAATGGAACATCCAGGTATTTGCAACTACACATAGCCAGGATACGGTGAAAACGTTTACCTATGCACTAGAAAAACCGGAAAATTTCCAAAAAGGTGCTTATTTCCGTTTACAAAAAGCCCGTAAATCAGATGATATTGAGGTAATATATTATGACCAGGAACAATTGGAATTTTCTTTGGAGAAAAACCTTGAAACGCGTTAGGATTATGGCACAACGGCTGATTGTTGAAGGCGATAATGATATGCATGCCTGGCTTGCCTGGCAAGAAGAACCAGGCAAGCCATTCGGTATTGCTTTAAAGGCTGGATATTTCGATCATCAGTCTCCTGCAGCGGATCATTTTGTCGATTGGTTTACGCAAACATTCCAATTTACCACTTAATTCCTGTTCATTTCTCACCTTCCACCACCACCGGTGCAATATCCACCACCTCCCGCGCTGTAAAAATGCCAAAATGCCGTAAATCCGGTAAATGCTGGTTCAGGTCGCGTGCGCATGCGTGACAATCCTCCTTATCTTCAAAATGAATGTAAGCCAAAAACGTGCTGTCTGGTCGTAAGGCAATGCCGATTGGGCGCATCTGAAAAGCATCGCGCAGGCGTTCTGCGGCTTCTAAGGTGCGGTAGGCTTTCAAGTAAACCACCCAATAGGGGGCGGTTTGTACGTTTTCCTCCGTGTTGTATTGCACCGGTTGCGGATCCATTTCCATACTTTGAAACCGCACGGGTTTGGGAAAAACCAATGGATTTTCGATCGGTAATTGCACGGTTTTTGCAGTGGGCGTATCTATGGCGAACGGAATAACCGGTGCGCCATTGCCATAATGTTGCATAAAAGTCCCGTTTTCCTTGATTTGCGCTACATAAGCCAGGGCCAACAGGACGGCGATACTGGCCATCAAGACAAAACGAAAATTAGCATCATTGCGGGTTGGCGGTGGTGTTTGTGGTGGCGTCGTATATACAAAAAAGGGCTGCTGAAAGTGGGGCGTCTCTTCATTTCCGTAGGGAGGGTAGTTCTGCTGCTGATACGACTGGTAGGGATGCTGCGGGGACTGCGGTGGTTGGCGACTACTCCAAAAAACGGAATGTACCAACACGGTGAACACAATGACAAGGGCAATCGCAAGGAATGGGTCCATAACACGCGCTTTTTTATTGTGAACTGATTTGAATTGCTACACAATGCCAATAGACGAATCGCGTGGATTATTGGTTTTTCAGGTAAAAAAGGTGCGGGAAACACAAATTGGTTGCATGACCAAAAGCGTAGATTCGTTGTTGTACTATTAGAATCGTTGCTTAACACAAAAAAGTTTCCGGGTGGGGGATTATTTTTAAGGAATTCCACGGAGGAGCGCAGAGGGACGGAGTTGCGCGGAGATTTTCAGGCGTGGTAGAGATGATTTTAGTTATATTCTAAGACTTTTTACACAGGTATGTGGTTTTCCCAATATTCCTTCGGACGTACAATTTTCGTCTGCTTGTATGCTGGAAATGTAAAATCATTTGTGTTGCCTGTTATTATAAAATCGGCTAAACACGATTCTGCGAGTTCCAGAATCATATTGTCGTCCTTGTCTGAAATCAAATCAATTTTTATATTTGGTGTAAATCTTTTGGCTTTCGTTTCTATATCGGCAAGCAAACTTTTGGCGTTGTTAAAAAAGTCAGGGAATCGAGCAAATTTTGGTCTCGATAAAACTTCGTAGTATTCAGCCATTACTTCTTCGGACACACAAAGTAAAAACTTATCATCTACAAATAGTTCGTAAATGATTTTGTAAGGATAACTTCGTTGGATAAGCGAAGAAACAATAATATTGGTATCAACGACGATTTTTTGCATTTCGCACGGCCTTTACCTCGTCATTTATCTCGTCCATTGTCATAGAAGACAGCCCGTACTGTTCCGCTAACGCTACGCACTTGTCTAAGTTCTGTCGTATGAGTTCTTTGCTAATAAGATCTACAAATTCGGTGAAAGTTAGGCTATCTTTCCGAATACCAAACTTATTGAATTCTACATCGGAGATTGAAATATTCAATGTTCGCATATTGTCACTTTTTTTCCAAAATTACAATAAGATTTTGAGGTTGGCAGGTTTTCGTGCGCTTGCATCGGCCAGGTAAACCTGCACCGCACTTCTACGCTGCAAAGATAAACCCTAAGCATATACCCTCCAAACATTTGCCATTTCTAGGTATATCTACCAATCAAGCCACCTTTTGCGCATACAAATACCGCTGAAAATCAACAAACAAGTCCCGAATGTTTGCCACATCACCTAAAACTGCCTTCGCATCTTCTAAGGATTGATACTTGTTGGTGAGCAAAATAGGCAGTTTGTCTTGATCCAGTTCTTCCACGCCTGTTTCAATGTATTTGCTCAGGACAAAATCAATGAATTCCCTTTGTTTGTCGTCGAGTAAAGCAAAAATGGTTGCCTGGGCTGCCGCAACCCGCGCCTCCCGTGTGATGGGCTTGATGTCACTATTGAACACATATTCCAACACATCAAACAGGTCGCTTTTTTCAGCATCTATCAGCTTTTGCAACATCGTAAGGTCGTCCTTACCAAAACCCGCATCTGCCAGTTTTTCCAGCAAGGTTCGGCGGGTCATGGGATTGCTCCAAAGTGTGCGCAATTCTTCTTCACTTTTGAAAAGGTTAGGAAGTTCTCCAAAAAGGTTGTTCAAAAACTCCTCTGACGATATAGGCTTGCCATCCGCACTCCAAAACGAGGTGGACATCATGTGCTGGATTTCACGCGCTTTGCCGTCTCGCAACTTTATTTTGATGCGTTTCCGTTTTTCACTGCCATCCTGGTCCCGCTCCTTTGGCGCTATGGGCGTATAAGCAACGGGCGGATCATCGTTTACAACCTGTATTTCGGGCTCCAAGGGTTCTCCGTCCCATTCCGGATCCGCAAAATGATGGAATGCATCTACAAAATCATAGATGGTGAAGAATTCCTTGCCATCGAACAAGCGCGTACCACGACCCACAATTTGCTTGAATTCAATCATGGAATTTACCGGACGCATCAAAACAATATTGCGAATGTTCCGGGCATCCACGCCCGTTGAAAGTTTCTGCGAAGTGGTCAGGATGGTCGGAATCGTTTTTTCATTGTCCTGGAATTCGCGTAAAAACTGCTCTCCAATTTCCCCATCATGCGCCGTGACCCGAACACAATAGAAAGGGTTTGGGCTTTTTTTGTCCTGATTCACCAAATCCCGAACGGCTGCGGCGTGATCCTGGGTGGCACAAAAGATGATTGCTTTTTCGTTCTGGTTCGCTTCCTCCATAAATACCTTGACGCGTTTTGCCTCCCGCTCCTTGATTTCTATGATTCGGTTGAAATCTGATTCCTTGTAAAGTTTGCCCGATTCAATTTCTCCCTCAACTACCTGATCGTCAGCGGTATAAATATAATCGTCCAGGGTGGTCTTAATGCGTTTTACTTTGAAAGGGGTAAGGAAACCATCGTTAATGCCTTCTTTGAGGGAGTAGATATAAACAGGTTCCCCAAAATATTTATAGGTGTCTACGTTGTCTTTGCGTTTTGGGGTAGCTGTCAAGCCCAATTGAACGGCAGGTGAAAAGTATTCCAAAATCCCACGCCAGTTCCCTTCATCATTGGCGCCTCCTCGGTGGCATTCGTCAATGATGATAAAGTCAAAATAATCAGGCGGATATGCACCAAAATACGGGGCTGGTTTACCCGCTGCATCCGTGCCGGACATGAAGGTTTGGAAAATGGTAAAAAAGATACTGCCGTTGGTGGGCACTGCGCCCTTTTTGGTGATTTCCTTTGGACTGATGCGTACCAAAGCATCTTCAGGAAAGGCTGAAAATGAATTATACGCTTGATCTGCCAGGATGTTACGATCGGCCAAAAACAAAATTCTCGGTCTGCGGCTGCCGTCCCGTTTCAAATTCCATCGGGTTTGAAACAGTTTCCAGGCAATTTGGAAAGAAATGGCCGTTTTGCCCGTACCCGTTGCCAAGGTTAGCAAGATTCGATCTTTGCCATTGGCTACGGCCTCTAAAGTGTTTTTGACCGCAATTTCCTGATAATACCGCAGTTGCCAAGTGCCACTTTTGTCTTCAAAAGGGATGGACGCAAACAACTCCCGCCAATCGTTTTGAATGGCAAAGGTTTTGTTCCAAAGCGCTACTGGGCTGAGGTAATCTTCCACCAAACCTTCCGCACCTGTTTTCATACAAATGCTGTAAATCTCCTTGCCGTTGGTGGAGTAGGTGGTTTCGAGGGCCAGTTTTGCAGCGTATTGTTTGGCTTGTGCCACGCCTTCTCCCACGCCCTGCCCAATACTTTTGGCCTCAATAACGGCCAATTTGATGCCCTTGTACACCAATACATAATCCGCAGTGAGTTTTTTGGCCCTTCCGCCACCGGATTGGATTCTTCCAGCAGTGATGTTGTATTCCCGAAGGACTTTGGATTCCTCCACAATGCCCCAGCCACAAGATTTCAGCTTGGGGTCAATAAGTTCTGCACGGGTTTCTGCTTCGTTCATAGTTTGAATATTGGCATTTTAGGATAATAATGATTTTTGCGTGTAGCGTATAGTCTTTAAAGTGTTTTGTGTGATGGTAGTATTTATATAAAATACTGATTTGTAGGCACTTATAGAGGTTTCTATAAATTTCTTATAAAGCAAATATACGTTTTATTGCATCTTTTGTGCTATAGAATATTTCGCCCAGCGATTAACTCCTTCAATTACTAACGTGCCTTCATCAACCATCGTCTTAAGCATCCGCTTAATTTTGAATTCGTTTATTTCCGCTCCAATCCGTTTGTGAATCTCCCCAAAACCGCTTCGAGGGTAGGCTATGACATCTTTGTAAATTAATTCTTTAAGACGGTGATCCTCGATATTTTTTAGAGTCGTTATTCCTTTAATATTTAGTTTTCGAATAAACTCAGGATTGATAGCATATTGAGTACCCTTTTTCGTGCCAGTTTTGAGAATAAGACCTAATTCAATCAGTCGGCCCAACCAATTTCTTAAACCTTGCTCCTCATTTTGGTTCAGGATTCCTGACATTTCGGATGCGCTGAGTGATTGATGCTGTGCCAATAAACCCAAAGAAATGATCTCCTTTTGTTTTAAAGAAAACTCTGAACTTGCCTTGTCCATAACCCTGATCACTTCCTTACTAACAAATTGCTTTTTGACAGTAACGGTTACCCTTTCATCGCTATCTTTTACGATTGGTAAAGGCTTCCCAGCTCCTAATAATTTAGCATAAACCATGTCATAACCACTTCCTTCCTTTTCCATGAGCTCTAAATCGTAAAAGACTTTGGAAAGATGTTCGTTTCGCCGTATAGACTGGCTTAAGATATTCTTGGGGGTTACACCAAATGGCAATCCTCCAGGACTGTGTATCTCCAGCCTGTCGGGAAATATGTTGATGAAAATATCGCCTCGTGTAGTGTAAGTACGATGCACCAACGCATTAGCCACCAGTTCCCGAACCACTTCAATAGGGAAATATGGAATGGTTTTTCTAAATATGCCTTCAGATACTTCCATACTCTCCTGCCAGTCAGGCACATCGATTACAACCTTTGCCAGAAGTTCTTTGGGATTCATGTAATAATCGTCCAACAACAACTTCCATACTTTTTCATCTTGCTCATTGTACCTTATTACCTGAATAGCCGGTGGGTAGAGCAAGGTGGCCCTGTCGTTCCTTTGTCCGATCCAGAGTATCCCCAAGTTGGTTAGGTAATTGTCTTTCATTAAAAAGTAGTATTCCAGAATTTCTTCATCGTGCATCTCTTTGATAAAATGACTAACACGCTGTGATTTTCGGATGTCATTCAAAAAATATAACTTCTTTTGACTGTCAACGCGGTCTTTTGGTACCCTTTTGGTCGTTTGAAGTTCCCAAACAAAAGCGTTTTTATCGGCTGCAAGTCTGGACATTTCGTCTGGCGGTACAGGATGGCATTCATCACCCACCCTGACATAATACCTGCCGTCGGTTGTTGAGGCTAAGGTCTGAACATTTCTTTGAACCTGAATGCTAATATATTCAGCATCGTTGGAGGCCGTATTAATGGTGACCTGTACACCAACATTGATGGTTCTAAGCGCAATGTTTTTATGAATTTCTTCGATGATGTTGTTATCTGAAATGCTTTGGCCGACGGGTGGAAAAGCGGCATTGTCTTCTATCCCGATGTAAATAAAGCCACCCTGTGCATTGGCGAAACACACACAATCTTTAGCCAACTCGCTCCAGTCGGTATTTTTACCTTTTAAAAAGCGCAAAGACTTTTTGTCAACTTTCTTTCCTTCCTCCATGCTTCAAAAATACATTCATTTGGTCAATTCACCACTAAAAGCTTTCTGAAGAATAGATTTCTTCATTTCCTCCAAGTCATTGATTTTCTGCTGGTAGATGGCTTCTAATTTCTTGGTTTCCTCTGATAGGGCATCGAGTTTTTGGAGAATGGCTTGTTGTTCAATTAATGATTTAGGTATTGGGATCAATATAGACGAAAGCGAACCTTGATTCAAACTTTTGATACCTACACCGTTGCCACTATCAACAAGTTCTTTTCTTGCTTTTTGAGTTTTTAAATAACTACATAGGAAGATTGGTAAAATATCTTTATTATTTAATCGAATCCTAATTGTAAAACCCGAATGAGAAACTTTTCCTTCCACCCTTCCTGCCAATAGCGTTCTTCCTATCAATTCAGGATTGCCGTTTGAGCGGACAGATAAAATATCACCTTCTTTCAAAAAATCAATGTCGTTCAACTTTCCATCAATAATTACAAACTCTAAATCTTTGAAAGGAACCCAAAAGTTTTTCTGAAAATCCTTTACACCAACTATTTGAATCTTTTCGCCTTTACTTCCTTTCGTGAAATTCATTCCATTCCTAAAAGTTGCTAATTCGCCCATTGGTTTCTCTTCCCAACCCTCCCCCTTCACCTCAAAAACCTCCTGCAAATAACGCTCAAACAACTCCTTAGCATTCCTCAAATTCCGCTCAGCATTTTCTTTCGCCTTGGCTATGGCAGCAAAGGCTTCGTCTAAGATGGCGACGATGCGTTGTTGTTCGGGGAGTGGGGGGAATGGGATTGGGATTTCATTGATTTGCCTTATTGTAAATTGTTGTAATGCGGCTCCATTTTTTTCAACTAAATAATGGTTTTGCATTGAAGGTGATAATAAAAAATAGTATAAAAATTTATTATTCAGACATTCAAGGCATCTAAACCATGCAATTTGAGAATTTAAATTTGCATTTTCAAAATCAGAATCGACAATAGCAATTTTTCCAATTTCCCCCCTATTTGTAAATAAAATATCTCCTTCTTTCAAATGTCCCTTTTTGAGAATTGCATGTTTTTCAGGTGTGATAAACTTTAAATCAACCCAAGAAACTTTTCCGTTTACCATGTTATTAGCACGAATAAATGGAATACCTTCGCTAACCATTTCATTGCTCTTTGGATAGTTTGCTGAATGATTGCCGTCACCAATCTTACATACTTTTACTAGCGGACTTATTTCCCACCCATTTATCATATCAATTCTAATATTAGGTTTAAAATTTCCGCACTTTCTTCATCCAAAGCCTTCATTTCTTCCAAAATGGCTTGGGGGGAACGCAGGGCAGTTTCTTCCTTCTTGTTGGGGTTTTTCGCACTTAGGTCAAACCCATTCGCTGCGCTCAGGGTGACAGCGTCAACCGTCCAGGAGTTTTCACTGTCTGCTTTGGTCTTTTGCAGTTCTACAAACTCCGCCAAGTCCTTCTCATTCAAGGCATTGGTCTTACCTAAGTTCCGGTCTAAATTCAGTTGGTAAAACCACACTTTCTGGGTGGGAGCGCCTTTTTCAAAAAACAACACCACGGTTTTCACGCCCGCGCCCGTGAAGGTGCCGCCGGGCAAGTCTAACACGGTGTGCAGGTTACAAGACTCCAACAGCAATTTCCGCAAACTCACCGAGGCATTGTCGGTGTTGCTCAGGAAGGTGTTTTTGATGACCACTCCTGCACGGCCACCCGCTTTCAGGATTTTAATGAAATGTTGTAAAAAGAGGGAAGCGGTTTCACCGGTTTTGATGGGGAAGTTTTGCTGCACTTCGGCGCGTTCCTTGCCACCAAAAGGCGGATTGGCTAACACCACATCGTAACGGTCTTTTTCCTGAATATCGGCCAGGTTTTCGGCTAAGGTGTTGGTATGGATGATGTTCGGGGCCTCCACACCATGCAAAATCATATTCATGATGCCGATGATGTAGGCCAGCGACTTCTTTTCCTTGCCATAAAAGGTCTTTTTCTGCAAGGTTTCAATATCGCTTGTAGACAGTTTCCGACTGTTCTTTAAATATTCAAAGGCTTCCACCAAGAAACCAGCACTGCCTACTGCACCGTCATAAACCTTGTCGCCAATTTCGGGCGCCACCACTTTTACGATGGTTTTAATCAAAGGGCGCGGGGTGTAGTATTCACCACCATTTCGGCCGGCATTGCCCATGTTTTTGATTTTATCCTCGTACAAATGGCTCATTTCGTGCTTTTCCGCATGGGTACGGAAGCGCAATTCGTCAATGCGGTTGATGACCTCCCGGAGGTTGTAGCCACTTTGAATCCTGTTTTTTAGTTCGCTGAAAATCTCCCCGATCTTGTATTCAATGGTGTCGGCACTTGCGGCAGAGGTCTTGAACTTTTTGAGGTAAGGAAAAAGTTCTACGTTCACAAAGTCTGCAAGGTCGTCGCCGGTCAAGGCTTTGTGGTGATCCAATTTTCCGTCTTCCCCCTTTGGAGTAGCCCACACATTCCATTGATATTCAGGGGCAATGATAGGGGTGTAAGCCTTTCCGGTAAGTTCAGCGGCGGTGGCTTTGTCCTTTTCTAAGTCATCCAGGTATTTCAGGAAAAGCACCCAGGAGGTCTGCTCTACATAATCTAACTCGCTTCCACAACCGGCGTCTTTGTGCAGGATGTCATCTATGTTTTTAAAGGTTTGCTCGAACATATCAATTTTTAGTAGATGATAGTGCTATAATTGGTGCAAAGTAAATAAATGAATTGGACGTTTGCTCAGTAGGTTGGCAATTATCCAATTAAGGATACCTTTGCCCCCCACATGCTCACGTCCCTCAAGCTCACCCATTTCAAAAACTACGAAAGCCAAACGCTGGTATTTTCGGAGCGGCTCAATTGCCTCACCGGCCTGAACGGCATGGGCAAAACCAACGTGCTCGATGCCATTCATTACCTCTGTCTCTGCAAAAGCAACGCCG
>Ga0247835_1005333_pt1 | contig 10504 bp, 15 predicted proteins | sample LaCtaG_3_FD_189912 | JGI IMG/M metagenome (GOLD analysis project Ga0247835, IMG submission 189912) | Freshwater microbial communities from meromictic Lake La Cruz, Castile-La Mancha, Spain - LaCruzMarch2015_13.5m | ecosystem: Environmental > Aquatic > Freshwater > Lake | place: Spain: Castile-La... | reverse complement strand
GGTCAGGGGTTGGTCTCAGCAACCAAACCTTCCCATCAGAAGACCATCCCAGCCATACGCACACGCCAGTCCCGCGTCAGCGGGTTCGTTCAATCCCCAGAGTCAGTATCAGAGTGAAACGGTCTAGGAGCGATAGCGACGTAGCAGAGCTAGGAGGGGGGTATGACCGAGGGTGATTTGATCCACTACCTCGGTCATACCCCCTCCCTACCTCTCGCTAAGGCGCTTCGCGCCTAAGCTTCGGTACCCTCCCCGCAAGGGGGAGGGTGGCCAGTGGCCTGAAGAGAATGATTTGCGATAGCCCTCGCCTTACCGCGCCAGCATGTCCTTAACCAGCACCTCGGCCAGCAACCGGCCATCAGCCGCCTCTTCTTCCGGCAACTCGATCGGAATGCCCTTCGGCCCATAGACGCCCGAGAGGCCCGGCAGCCCGTGCTGGGCGCCCTCGCGCGGGTGAAAGCCGTGTGCCGACAGCGCGGCGATCAGCACCCGGGCGATGGAGGGATCCTCGACGGTGGCGACGGTTTCGAACACGGCTATGCCAGCTCCCGCGTCACCATCATCTTCTTGATCTCGGCGATCGCCTTGGCCGGGTTCAGCCCCTTCGGGCACACCTTGGTGCAGTTCATGATGGTGTGGCAGCGGTAGAGCTTGAACGGATCCTCAAGGTTGTCGAGCCGCTCGCTCGTCGCTTCGTCGCGGCTGTCGATCAGCCAGCGATAGGCCTGCAGCAGCACGGCGGGGCCGAGATACTTCTCACCATTCCACCAGTAGGACGGGCACGAGGTGGAGCAGCAGGCGCAGAGGATGCACTCGTAGAGCCCGTCGAGCTTCTCGCGCTCCGGTTTGCTCTGCAGCCACTCCTTCTGCGGCGTCGGCGTGGTGGTCTTGAGCCACGGCTCGATCGAGCGGTGCTGCTCGTAGAAGGTCGAGAGGTCGGGGACGAGGTCCTTGATCACCGGCATGTGCGGCAGCGGATAGACCGAAACGTGGCCGTCGATCTCGTCCATGCCCTTGGTGCAGGCCAGCGTGTTGGCGCCCGCAATGTTCATCGAGCACGAGCCGCAGATGCCCTCGCGGCAGGAGCGGCGCAGCGTCAGGGTGGGGTCGATCTTGTTCTTGATCCACAGCAGCCCGTCGAGCACCATCGGGCCGCAATCGTCGCGATCGATGAAATAGGTGTCGAGGCGCGGATTCTCGCCGCTGTCCGGGTCGTAGCGGTAGACGCGGTATTCCTTGAGCCGGGTGGCTCCGGCCGGCTTCGGCCAGGTCTTGCCCGGCATGATCTTCGAGTTCTTGGGAAGCGTCAGCTCGGCCATGGCTCTATCCTGTAATCTTGCACGTCTTGAGGGCAGCGCCCATCGCGCCGGTCACTGCCATCACGTCATTGGCTGAAAGGTTGCCGATGATCGCCGGGTCGAGCAGCTTGCCCGGATTGGTCTGCGCCGCGGCGGCTGCCGTCATCTGCTGGGCATTCAGCTTGCCCTGCAGTTCTTTCGCGTAGCAGTCGCATGCCGAAACGCTGGTCCCCGGCACCCTGGCGCAGGCATCGGCCACCGCCTTGGCTTCGCCCCCGAGCCCGCCGAGCGAGCAGCCGGAGACGAACAGCGTGGCGGCAATGGAAGTCAATGTGAGCGCGGGCTTCAGCATGATCGGCCTCAGTAGTTCGGCTTGCAGACCTGGTTGGAGCGGGCAACGTACTCGTTATACGCCTTGTAGCTGTCGGCCGGGGGCGACTTGCCCTTCATCGAGGCGATGACCATGCCCATGAAATCTTCGTCGATCAGCTCCATCGCCGCGTCGGCCTTGCAGGTGCAGAGCGGCTCGTCCTGCGAGATGCCGTAGCAGGTCTTGTAGAACTCGGCCTTCTGCTCCGCCGTCGGCTTCGCGCCGCCGGCTGCCATCGCCGAACCGCCCAGCAGCACCAGCGCCAGAACCGCCACCAAACCCGTCTTCATTGCACAAACCCCTGCCGCCGCTTGGCGGACCATCAATACACTCGAGCCTTCGGTGCGATCTTCTTAAGCGAAATGCCGCCTTCGCTTTCCGGCGTCAGCGGGTCGACATGCACTGGCCGGTAGCCCAGCGACACGGCACCCGTATCGGTATCGATCCAGCTCAGCGTGTGCTTGCGCCACTCGACGTCGTCGCGGTTGGGGAAGTCCTCGTGGGCGTGGGCGCCGCGGCTTTCGTGGCGGGCTTCAGCGGAGACCACTGTGGTGGAGGCGCAGGCCATCAGGTTCTCGAGTTCCAGCGTCTCGACCAGGTCGGAGTTCCAGATCATCGAGCGGTCGGTGACCTTGATGTCGCCGAGTTCGCCCCACAACGCACCCATGCGCTCGACGCCGGATTTCAGCGTCTCGGAGGTTCGGAACACCGCCGCGTCTTCCTGCATGATGCGCTGCATCTTCTCGCGCACCACGGCGGTGGGCGAGCCGCCATTGGCGTGGCGCAGGCGATCGAAGCGGCCGAGGATGCGCTCGTCTTCCGACGCCACGATGCCCGGCACCTTCGAGCCCTTGTCGACCACCTTGGCGGCACGGAGCGCGGCGGCGCGGCCGAACACCACGAGGTCGGTGAGCGAGTTGGAGCCGAGCCGGTTGGCGCCGTGCACGGAGGCGCAGGCCGCCTCCCCCGCGGCCATCAGGCCGGGCACGATGCGATCGGGGTTGTCGGCGGTCGGGTTGAGCACCTCGCCGTGATAGTTCGCGGGGATGCCGCCCATGTTGTAGTGCACGGTCGGCAGCACCGGGATCGGCTCGCGGGTGAGATCGACGCCCGCGAAGATCTTGGCCGATTCCGAGATCCCCGGCAGGCGCTCGTGCAGCACCTTGGGGTCGAGGTGATCGAGATGCAGGAAGATATGGTCCTTGTTCTTGCCGACGCCACGGCCTTCGCGAATTTCGATGGTCATGCAGCGCGAAACCACGTCGCGGCTGGCGAGGTCCTTGGCGTTGGGGGCGTAGCGCTCCATGAAGCGCTCGCCCTCGGAATTGACCAGATAGCCGCCCTCACCCCGCGCGCCCTCGGTGATGAGGCAGCCGGCACCATAGATGCCGGTGGGGTGGAACTGCACGAACTCCATGTCCTGCAGCGGCAGCCCGGCCCGCGCCACCATGCCATTGCCGTCGCCGGTGCAGGTGTGGGCGGAGGTGGCCGAGAAATAGGCGCGGCCATAGCCGCCCGTCGCCAGCACCACCAGCTTGGCGCGAAACCGATGCAGCGTGCCGTCGTCGAGCTTCCACGCCATCACGCCCTGGCAGGAGCCGTCGGCGCCCATGATCAGGTCGAGCGCAAAATACTCGATGAAGAACTGCGCGTTGTTCCGAACCGACTGGCCGTAGAGCGTGTGGAGGATGGCGTGGCCGGTGCGGTCGGCGGCGGCGCAGGTGCGCTGCACCGGCGGGCCGTCGCCATACTCGGTCATGTGGCCGCCGAACGGGCGCTGGTAGATGCGGCCATCCTCGGTGCGCGAGAACGGCACACCGTAGTGCTCGAGCTCGTAGATCGCCGCCGGTGCCTCGCGGGCCAGATATTCCATGGCGTCGTTGTCGCCCAGCCAGTCCGACCCCTTGACGGTGTCGTACATGTGCCACTGCCAGCTGTCGGGACCCATGTTGGACAGCGAGGCGGCGATGCCGCCCTGCGCTGCCACCGTGTGCGAGCGGGTGGGAAACACCTTGGTGATACAGGCCGTGTTCAGCCCCTGCTCGGCCATGCCGAGGGTGGCGCGGAGGCCTGCGCCACCAGCGCCGACGATCACCACGTCGAATTCGTGGTCGATGATCTCATAAGCGGCCATGCGGGCTATCCCCAGAAGACGAGTTTGACGATCGCAAGGATCGACACCACCGCGACCAGCACGGCGAAGATGACATTGGCGTTGTTGGCGAGCGCGTTGCGCGGCCCCTTGCTGACGTAATCCTCGATCACGTCATGCATGCCGATCCGCATGTGCAGCGACGCCGAGACGATCAGCAGGATCAGCCCGATGGCCACCAGCGGGTTGCGCACCAGCGCGATGCGCTCGGCAGCATCGGCAGCACCGGAGAGGCTGACCACGAACCAGACGAGAAACAGCGTCGCGAGGATGTTGAAGGCGCCGGTGGCGCGCTGCGTGATGAAGCCCTTGGTGGCCTTCTTGCCGCTGCCGTAATGCGTCTTCGGGTTGGAAATCGCCGAGCGTTCGATCATTTGAACCACACGAAAACGGCCCACACGAGCAGCGTGAGGGCGATGGAGCAGCCGAGGGCCACGCGCACGATGGTTTCACGTCCGGCGGCGTCGAGGCCCAAGGCCCGGTCCCAGATGAAATGGCGGATGCCACCGATCATGTGGTGGAAGAGCACGAAGGTGAAGCCGAACAGCACCAGCTGCCCGAACCACGAACCGAACAGCCAGTTCACACCGTCGAAGAAGCCGCCGCCGATCGCTGCGGCAACGAGCCACAGCAGCAGCACCAGCATGCCACCCATCAGGGCAATGCCGGTCGCGCGGTGCACGATCGACATCGTCATGGAGAGGGTGAACCGGTAGATCGACAGATGCGGTGAAAGGGGCCTTGAAGAAGGAGCCATAAGTCGTCCCGCGCCTTGGCCTGCGCGGGATAGCGCCAGCCACTTTGGAATGGTTCGAGACTTCTAGCGACGCTTTGCCCGCAGGTCAAAGGCTGCGCTTATGCGGGGGATAAGTCATTCGGTGCACGCATGGCTTGGCGGTTCACCGCTTGACCAGCACCTCCGGCGCGGCCCGCAGCGCTTCGAGTGCGATCAGCAGGCTGAGCACGCGTTCGCTGCGGTGGCCGGACGCCGCCGTGATGGTTGTCGAAAGCGCGGGAACCCCGCCTGCGGCCCTGGACAGGTCTTCTGCCAGCACCTGCCGGATCATTCCACCGTTCATGACAAGTGCGGCAATCGCGATCATCACGCCGACGGCAATCCGGCTCATCTCTTTCGACCCTTCTGCGGGCGACCCCGTCCTGGGGTTTCCGCTGCTTGACCGGACATCTACACCGGCCCGGATGGCCGCGCGCTGAAGCCCACGTTCATATTCGATTCAGCAACGCATGTTTTTTGTGGCGAGTTCCAAGCGGAGGTGCGGCAATGCGCGAAAAAGTCCGGATGATCTCGAGTGAACTGGTCGCCAGAAACTGGGGCGAGGTGAAAAGACACACCTTCGACCTGCAGCGCCGCGACGGCAGTTGGCAGCGCCAGGTGCGCGAAACCTACGATCGCGGCCACGGCGCCGCGGTGCTGCTCTACAGTCTCGACAAGCGCAGCGTCATCCTCACCCGGCAGTTCCGCTTCCCCGCCTGGTTCAACGGCGACAAGAACCCCTGGCTCGTCGAGGCGCCGGCCGGCAAGCTCGATGGCGACGACCCACTGACCTGCGCGAAAAAAGAGGCCGAGGAGGAGACCGGCTATCGCGTGCACGACCTGACCCTGGTCGCCGCTCCCTACATGAGCCCGGGCTCGGTGACGGAACGGCTGTGGCTCTATGTCGGCCAGTACGACGCGAGCGCGCGTATCTCCGAAGGCGGCGGCCTCGAAGCCGAGGGCGAGGACATCGAAACGCTGGAACTGCCCTTTTCCGAGGCCATGGCGATGCTGGACCGCGGCGAGATCGCCGACGGCAAGACCATCATCCTGCTCCAGCACCTGGCGCTGCGGGGCGTGCTTTAGGCGGCGTCAGCGGGGAGCGATGCTCTCCGCAGAGGCCATGCCGGGGTGCAGCCGAGCGCCTCGGCTGCCGCTGTCAAACGTAGTCGACCAGCTTCCTGTCAGGATCGTAGGGCTGGTCGGCGACGGTCTTAGTCACCGCCTGCCCGCACTTCATCCGCTTGCTCACTGCGTCATAGGCATAGCTGCTGCCCCCGTGCAGCACCCAGCCCTCGCTCAAGGCCTTGGTAACCTTGTGACAGAAGCTGGAATCGTCCTCGCCTGTCAGGAACCGGTAGATAAGCATGCAAAAACTCCCTAGCCGCCACGCGCCCCGTGACGATTGTAATTTGGTCGGCAAGCCTCTAATCGCTGCGGCATGAGCGAGTTTCCAGCATTTTTGCTCGACGGCTACAAGTCGTTCATGGCCCACCGCTACGCACCGGAACAGGCGCGTTACAAGGTATTGGCCGACAAGGGCCAGACCCCGACCACCATGATGATCGCCTGCTGCGACAGCCGCTCGGCGCCCGAGACGATCTTCGACGCGGGTCCGGGCGAGATGTTCGTGCTGCGCAACGTGGCCAACCTCGTGCCGCCCTTTCAGCCCGATGGCGGCCAGCACGGCACCTCGGCGGCGATCGAGTTCGCGGTCAACGCGCTGAATATCAGCAACATAGTCATCATGGGCCACGGCCGCTGCGGCGGCATCAAGGCAGCCCTCGCGCCCGATACCGGGCCGCTGGCGCAGGGCGACTTCATCGGCAAGTGGCTGAGCATGCTGGCGCCGGTTTCCGAGCAGGTGTCGAAATACTCGCTGCTCACCAATACCGAGCGGCAGACGATGCTGGAGCGCTTCTCGATCCGCAACTCGATCGCCAACCTGCGGACCTTTCCCTACGTGCGGACGCTCGAGGCCGAGGGCAAGCTGGCCGTGCATGGCGCCTGGTTCGACATCTCGACCGGCGAACTCTGGGTGATGGACGCCGACGGCGACTTCTACCGCCCCGAATAGGCGTAGGCGATCTCCTATAGGTGATTGACACGTGCCGATTTCGGCGTAGAACGCTGCTCGCCGTAGCCAGGGGAAGCGTTGCGATGCGCAACAGCCTTTTCGTTTCGATGACCACAGCGGATGCATGCAGCACCGCGGGCATCGCCTTGGCGACCATGCTGGCGACCAAAACCACCAAAACCCCCTGAGCCGATCCCCGGGCCTCTCCCGCCGGGGAGCGGCCGGAGCTACCAAGCCGCCGGGCCAGAGCGCCGGCGCGGGGGACTTGAGGCAAAGAGGACTTTTTAAAATGGGTTATCGCGTCGCCGTCGTCGGGGCCACCGGCAATGTTGGCCGGGAAATGCTCAACATCCTCGCAGAGCGGAAGTTTCCTGCCTCCGAGGTCATCGCGCTCGCGTCCGCCCGGTCGCAGGGCCAGGAAATCAGCTTCGGCGACAAGCGCCTGAAGGTACAGAACCTCGAGAACTTCGACTTCACCGGCGTCGATTTCGCCCTGATGTCGGCCGGCTCGACCATCGCCAAGGAATGGGGCGAGCGCATCGGCCGCACGGGCTGCATCGTCGTCGATAACTCGAGCTTCTGGCGCTACCACGGCGACGTGCCGCTGATTGTTCCCGAAGTGAACGCCGCGGTGCTCGACGCCTACATGGCGCGCAACGACCGCAAGAACATCATCGCCAACCCCAACTGCTCCACCGCCCAACTCGTCGTGGCGCTGAAGCCGCTGCATGATTTCGCCAGGATCAAGCGCGTCGTCGTTGCCACCTACCAGTCGGTCTCGGGCGCCGGCAAAGAGGGCGTCGACGAGCTCTGGACCCAGACCAAGGGCATCTTCGTCAACGACAGCGCCACCCCGCGCAAGTTCACCAAGCAGATCGCCTTCAACGTCATCCCGCACATCGATGTGTTCATGGAGGATGGCTACACGAAGGAAGAGTGGAAGATGGTCGCCGAAACCAAGAAGATCCTCGATCCCAAGATCAAGTTGACCGCCACTTGCGTGCGCGTACCGGTGTTCGTCGGCCACTCCGAGGCCGTGAACCTCGAGTTCGAAAATCCGATCTCCGCCGACGAGGCGCGTGACATCCTGCGCGAAGCGCCGGGCATCTCGGTGATCGACAAGCGCGAAGCCGGCGGCTACGCCACTCCGGTGGAAGCGGCGGGCGAATACGACACCTACGTGTCGCGCATCCGCGAGGACGTCACCATCGAGAACGGCCTCAGCCTGTGGGTGGTCTCCGACAACCTGCGCAAGGGCGCCGCGCTCAACACGGTGCAGATTCTCGAGACGCTGATCGAGCGCAACCTGGTGACCCAGAAGGCCGCCTGAGGCCTTTGCCCGAGGGGAGGCAAGCCTCCCCTCGCCCTCCCCTTGGTCGCCGAAAAAACCACTAGCCCAACGCCGCGATCTTGGCTAAGAACGCCCCCACAAAGCGGGGCTGTAGCTCAGTTGGGAGAGCGCATCGTTCGCAATGATGAGGCCAGCGGTTCGATTCCGCTCAGCTCCACCATCGCTTTGATCTGGAAGCACTTAGCAGCTGTTTTTCGTCAGTGGGACACCACGGTGCGACATTCAGATGCGAAATCCAGCCTACCTGTGCCAGTCCCGGCACGGTATTTTCTACTTCCGCTTTCCGCTCGCACCCCGCTTTAAAGCGTCGGTACGGCTGTCCTTATCGACGCGAGACCCAAGGCTTGCGCTGGCCATCTCGCGCGAACTGGTGCTTGTGGCCAGTAGCACGGTCGCCAAAATACAGGGTTTGGATGTGACGCTAGAAGAGCTTCGCGCTCTCCTTCTTGGGACCTTTGCCAGCTACAGAGCCAAGCATCGTGAGGCTGTAGCGGCCAACGGTCCAATGCGAGAAGAAGAGCTTGAGACCCATGAGCACTACGTCGCCTTGTTTGATCAAGGCAAGGTCGCGAATGTCGTGATCGAACGAGCCTTTGACGGCTTCCTACAGGACAAGGGCCTGTCTCTGCCGAAGAGCGAGCCACACTACGCTCAAGCCGTATCTGAGCATGCATCGGCTGCCAGAGACTACCGGCAGTTCACCATCGACCATAGTCGCTCATTGAAGGAAGGCGGACCTACGCCCGAAGTGGCGATACTGAAGCCGGTCGTGGCATCGGCCGCCAAGCTAACGTTGCGCAGCGTTCTCGACACCTACGAAGCCGAAATGGAACGAGAGAAGCGTGGCACCGACAAGACCCGCAAACGGCGCTCTAGGCACATGGCCTTGCTATGCGAGATACTTGGTGGGGAGACAGACCTATCGAAGCTGAGCTGGCCGGACAGCCGCCGCGTTAAGTCTACGCTGGCTGCACTTCCCATTCATCGAACGAAGAAGGCCCAAACACGCAACAAGACGCTTAGCGAGCTGCTTGAGGCACCCGCAGAAGCTGGACTGCACGTCCGGACCATTAACTCGCATCTCAGCAGCTACAGCGGGTTCTTCCATTGGGCCAAACAGAATGGCTTCGTCACAGAGAACCTGTTTACGGGCCTCGCTTACAACACACAGAATGCGAACGAAGAGGACCCGCGACTACCCTTTTCGATGGACCAGCTAGCACGCATCAGAGACGCGGTGCTCGAACCTGCCAGACAGGTGGAGACGCATCACAAGTGGGGTACGTTGGTCGCCATGTACCTCGGCGCTAGGCTCAACGAAGTGGCTCAGCTTCACTTGTCCGACATCGTAAAGCGTGAAGGTGTTTGGTGTTTTGACATCAACACCAACGACAAGGCTGTGACTAGGAAGAGGCTCAAGAACAGGCAATCCGCCCGGATCGTGCCAGTCCACCCTTATCTAGTTTCGATTGGCTTTCTTGAGTACGTCGAGCTGTTGCGATCAAGGGGCGAGACGCGGTTGTTCCCCGAGTTTCCCTACACCGCGTCGGACGGCTACGGCCGCAACCTGGGCCGGTGGGTGAACAACAGCTTGCTGCCGGACCTGAAGCTGAAAAGTGAGCAACACACATTTCACAGCCTACGCCATTCTATGGTGGAACGACTGGTGGCGCTGAACGTGTCTCAGGCGCACGTTATGGCGATTGTCGGGCACGAGCCCGGCACGACCACATTGAAGGTCTACAATCGCAATGGCTTCCCGCCGCAACAGCTTCTCGATGCAATCTCCGGGGTCGTGATCGCACGTGCTCCCAAAAACGCAGATACAGATGCTGCCAGCTAGTCGGGCGCAGTTTCCTTAAGCCGCTTGACCAGCGCCGTAATGTCCAGATCGAGCAGTGCGGCTATATCCAGCAGCTCGACCAGATCGACGCGGCGCTGGTTCATCTCGATTGTTGCTATGAAGGGTTGGTGCCGATTGAGGGCCTTGGCAAGCTGTGCTTGGCTCATGCCTTTCGCCAGTCGGTGCTCTTTTAGCACGGCCGATATGACCTTGTGGCGAGGTGAGTGGAGCGAACTGGGCACCACTGCGACGTAATAAGAAAATCGGATTATCTAAAAACCAGATACTCGTGCTAGCTTTGTTCTCGAAAGGGTCGCCCCGGCTGAGGCGACTGGTGGGCTGGTGAGCATCGAAGCCGTGCTGGGCATCGCAGTTGTCGTGGCGCTGCCGTTTGCGCTTATCTGGGCAATCGGCGCGGCCACGCGCCACCTGAAGGCGAGACGCCTTGGACCCGCGCCCTATGGCTGGCAGTCGAGAGGGCGAGTAGGGACAGAGACACCGGGCTCAGCCAAAGTAGGGGGCGCTTGGATGCACTTCTGGGCTGACCTCAAGTCCACTGCAACAAAGCCCTATAGCGAGAAAACGACGCTCGAAAAGGCTTACGGCGCATGCGTTCTGCTATTCACAGCAGCGATCTT
>Ga0247835_1005325_pt1 | contig 10525 bp, 7 predicted proteins | sample LaCtaG_3_FD_189912 | JGI IMG/M metagenome (GOLD analysis project Ga0247835, IMG submission 189912) | Freshwater microbial communities from meromictic Lake La Cruz, Castile-La Mancha, Spain - LaCruzMarch2015_13.5m | ecosystem: Environmental > Aquatic > Freshwater > Lake | place: Spain: Castile-La... | reverse complement strand
TCTTTCATCGCGTACTCGTTGTGTTGATTGTTGTCCTGGTTGGCACTTTCGTCATCATGAAATGGCGCGTATCGCGCAAGGAGGCAGCGTCATGATTGCTGCAACGATTCTCATTTCTCTCGCACTTATGGCGCCCGATGCTGGGGCGGCAACTTCGGCAGCGGTGGCGTCGCAAACGGGCGGCGCCACTCCGTCGGTAGCCCCGGTTGTACCTGCGGTCGATTCCAAGCCGGCCACGACTGCGCAACCCGCTATCCCCGCGGACCCAGCCGCACCAGCGACGGGATTGGTGCCGAAGGCGCTTCTCAGCGGAGGCGACGCATTGGCCAAGTCGCTTCAGGAGTTGGCGGAGCTGGGCGACGTCTATTCAGAAGAATTTTCCGCCATGGTGGAGCAGTTCCCGTCCTATGCACCGCGACCGGTTCCAATGACTGGCGCGATGCGGATTGTTGGTTCAGACACCATGGGACCGTTGCTTGCCAACATCTCCATTTCGTATCAAGTGGTGTATCCCGACGTCAAAATCAACGTTGATCAGGGCGGATCGCTCAAGGGGATTGTGGCGCTGAAGGGTGGACTCTGTGACATGGCCTCGGTCGCGCGCAATCTCACAGAGCAAGAAGTGGCGGACATCAGTAAAGCCACCGGCAAGCAGGTCTTTGTGGTTCCTGTCGCACGCGGCGCAGCGTGTGTTTATGTGAACGCAGACAATCCGATTGCTGGGCTGACGAAGGAACAATGCAATGGTCTGTTCTCAATCACCCACACGATGACCAAAGCACCAATCATGCGTTGGAATGAACTGGATCCAACCTCGCCACTCGGTAATACTTTCCCGCCGCTTTACATTCCGCGATCGACTTCTGGAACGCTGCAATTGTTCATTGAGTGGTGCATGCCCGGCGAGCAAATCACCACTATTGGTCGGTATACCGAGCCTGGGCCATCGTCGGTGGTGAATGCTTGCTGCGCGTACCCCACAGCGGTTGGTATTTCTGGTTATGCAAATCGCCAGGCGCGCGCCCGGGCTGTGCCTTTGTCAATCGGTGAGGGGCAGCCCTTTATTGCGCCAACGGTCGCAGCGATTTGTGATGGCACCTATCCACTTGCTCGCCCACTCAATCTGGTCTTTGTTGCCACGGATGCGCAACACATCCCGGACGGGATCCGTGAGTTTCTGCGATTCGCGCTCGCAGAGGATGGGCAAGACATGGCCGCTATGTCAGGGAACATCCCGATGGATGCCAGTGGTATTCCGGAGTTCCTGGGAACGCCTGTGAACGGCGTGTGGCAGTAGTCGTCACTTGGCGGTGAAGGAATGCACCATGGTGTGTTGGTAGACCTGACCAGGGCGCAGCACCACATCTGGCCAACCTTGCTTGCCTTGCTTGTTGATGCTGTCTGGGAAGGCTTGGGTTTCCAAGCACAGCGCATCATTCTTGCCGTACGTCGTCCCGTCCTTGCCGGGAATGCCGTCCAGAAAGTTGCCAGAATAGAACTGAATTCCTGGCTGATCGCTGGCCACCGTCATGGTGATTCCGGTCTTGGGGCTGTGTAACACCGCGCAGGTGCGGAGTGTTCCCGCTGCGCCGTTGACGACGAAGTTGTGGTCGTAGCCACCAGGATCATCCTTGGTTGCAGGGAGCTCGGCAAAGTCTTTGCGGACGGTCTTCGCGGTACGGAAATCAAGCGGCGTTCCAGCGACGGGTTTGATATCGCCAGTAGTGATGAGTGTTGCGTCCACCGGGGTGTAGCGGTCAGCGTTGATCATGAGTTCATGGTCAAGCACCGAGCCGGATCCCTGGCCATTCAGGTTCCAGTACGTGTGATGCGCGAGATTGACGACGGTGGGCTTGTCCGTCGTTGCAGACATGCGCACTCGCAATTCATTGGCGTTGGTCAGCGTGTAGATGACCGTTGCATCCACATTGCCTGGGTATCCCTCTTCGCCGTCCGCGCTGCGGTACGTGAAGGTGATCGACGGCCCATCGGGCGTCATGGCGGGACTTCCGGACCACACTACCTTGTCGAACCCTTTCGTTCCGCCATGCAGGTGATTGACACCGTTGTTGGTGGCCAACACATAGGGGTTTCCATCAATACTGAATTTGCCAGCAGCAATGCGATTTGCACAGCGACCGGCGGTGCATCCAAAGTACTGGGTACGCGCCACGTAGTCAGCGGCACTGGGGCGACCAAGTACTACATCAATGAATTTGCCCTGGCGGTCCGGCACCTTGAGGGCAACCACGATGGTGCCATAGTCCGTGACGTCCGCCACCATTCCAGTGGCGTTTTTTAGCGTCCATAAGTGGACTGGCTTGCCATCAACAGTTCCCCAGTCCTGGCTAGTGATGGAGCCCGGGGCGGGGCCGCCCGTACATCCCGGCACTGCGAATGCAAACATGCAGGCTGCCAGCGTGAGCGAGGCGGCCATTGGCGCGATTGGTGCAAAGGTGGTGAGTGGGTGGTTCATGGTGTTGGTCACGCAATCTTTCGTTCAGAACGGCGAACCGAGTATCGCCTTATGAGTTCGTCAGTAGTCACGCCAATCAGGAGTACTGCACCGATCACAGCAAATTCAAGCTGGGAACTTAAGCCGAGCAAGATGATGGCCGTGCGCAACACTTGGAGTGTTGCTGCTCCAACAACAATGCCAACCACACTTGCCTCGCCGCCACGCAAACTGCATCCGCCCAGAACAGCGGCGGCAATCGCATAGAGCTCATAGAAGTTTCCAAAGTCCGAAGGCTGCGCACTTCCGATGTCAAAGATAAACAACATGCCGCCCACGCCAGCCAGCAAGCTGCATGCCACATAAGCCATGGTGATGAGCCACGCGGTGGGAACGCCTGAATAACGCGCGGCACTTTCGTTGCGACCAGTAGCCAGTAGCCAACGCCCCCACACAGTGCGGTGAAGAAATACCGCGATAGCCAGGCTGAGAACAATGAGCGGTATCACTGTGGCGGGCAGTTGGTAGGTGTCCAATCCCGGGATGGGAAACTTGGCAAGTGCAATCGATCGAACGCCTGAAAATTCGCCCTGAAATCCTTGGGATTGGTCGCTGGTCATCCACCGCGCCACGCCGCGGTAGAGGAGCAAACCACACAGTGTGACCAGGAAGGGCTGCAGGCGTAGGCGTGTGATCAGTACGCCGTGAAAGAGACCAATCAAGGCGCTTCCAATCAGTACGACGGGAATCACTGCCCACGGCGACCATCCGTGCTCTACCAACAGCCACGGCGTCGTGATTCCAGCAAGACACACGACCGATCCAATGGAGAGATCGATTCCGCCGGTGATGATCACCAGCCCAGCACCCAGTGAGATGATCGCAAACAACGAAGTGCGCTGCGTGAGATTCATCAGGTTGTAGCCAGTCAGAAAGTTCTGACCGAACACCGATGCCACTATGCAGACTGCTAAGAAGATTCCAAGGATTCCAAGACTCTTCTTCATGATGATGTTCTGTGCTCGGTTCCGTGTTCGTGCGCCGTGCTCTGCGCAGCTGCTGGCTTGCCGCCGGTGGCGAGGTGCATGATGGCAACTTCAGTGGCTTCGTGCGCGGTCAATTCTCCAGCAATGCCACCATCGTGCATGACGATGACTCGGTCGGCAAGCATCAGCACTTCTTCCAACTCGCTGGAAGCAAACAGTACCGAACTTCCAGAGTCGGCCAAACGACGAATTTCTGCGTGAATTTCTGCGCGGGCCGAAACATCGACGCCGCGGGTTGGCTCGTCGAGAAGTAGAAGCGCGGGACCAATGGCCATCCATCGACCGATCACCGATTTTTGCTGGTTTCCGCCAGAAAGTGTGTGCACAAGGCGGCCTGGCTCCGCAGGTCGCAATTGCATGCGATCCATCATCTGTGACACTATCCCGCGTTCGGCGGCAGTATTCACCGTGCGCGCGCGACTGTTTCGATCGATCCACGCCAATGACACGTTCATAGAAACGTGACTGGCAGCAAAGATGCCGTTGCGGGCGCGGTCTTCCGGCACAATGGCCACGCCCTGGCGCACTCGTGCCGCGGTGTTCCCAGAAAGCGGGGCGCCATCAAGTTCCACATGACCACGATGTGGGGTGATCGCTGCAATCGCTTCAAGCACCTCGGTGCGTCCGGCACCGACCAGCCCGGCCAGTCCGACAATTTCTCCCGCACGCACGGCAAACGATATGGGTTGCTTGCGGTGATGGGCACCAACTAATTCCGTCACACGAAGTCGCACTGCGGCGTCCTGGCGTACCGGGCGTGGCTGATTCGTTTCGATACTGCGTCCCACCATGAGTCGTTCGATGGAATCGCGGTCGTATGTTCCACGTTCCAGGATGCCTGTGCATCGACCATCACGCAGAACCATCACGCGGTCTGCGATGCGAAGTACTTCATCAAGGTGATGTGAAACAAAGATCACTGCTTTACCCTGAGTGCGCAAATCACCCATGATTTCAAGCAATCGGTCCGCTTCCCGGGCGCTCAGACTTGAAGTTGGTTCGTCCAAGATGAGAATGCGTGCCTCACACGAAAGCGCCTTGGCAACCTCCACCAACTGCCGCTGCGCGATCGCAAGTGTGCCGCATGGCGTTGTTGGATCGAGGTTCAGTCCGACACGGGCGAGCCACTTACTTGCGTTGGTGCGCATGGCGTGGAGATCAAGAAATCCAAAGCGAGCCGGCTCGCGCCCGAGGAAGATCGATCCCGCAATGTCCAGATTCTCCGCAAGGTTCAACTCCTGGTGCACCAGTGCTATGCCCTCACGGGTTGCGTCGCGCACCGAGTGCAAATGCACCGTGCGCAATGCCCCTTCGGCGTCAGCGATAGCAATGCTTCCCTCGCTTGGGGGAATCACACCAGAGAGAATCTTGAGAAGTGTGCTCTTGCCGGCGCCGTTCTCACCAACAATGGCTAGCACTTCACCAGCGCGAACAGTGAGCTCAATACCCGCCAGCGCCCGTACGCCCGCATAGCGTCGTCCAAGGTTTCGGCAGCGCAGAAGTTCCTGGTGTGGGTGCGTCATCCTGGTGCAAGAGCGCCTTACGGCTTTGCGGTGCCTTCTTTGCCAGCCTTGATTTTTGCCTTCAGGTCCTTCCAGAAGGCCTCCGCGTTGTCCTTGCGAATCACTTTGGCAGAAATGCTGATGATGCCGTTCGCTGGAATCATGGACATATCGCCCTGATTGAGCGCGTGCAGGAGCTTGATGCTCTCAAATCCGTAGCCGTACGGATCTTGCACGACGGTGCCAAGGACACTTCCATCCTTGATGGCGGTGATCACCTCCGCGCCTTCGTCAAACGCCGCCAACTTGACGGATCCAAGCTTGCCGGTCTGCTTCAACACCTCTACGGCCAGCGTGGAGTTGTATTCAAAGAGACCAGTCATGAGCGCAAGCTTTGGGTGCTTGATCATCACATCCTCAATGTTTGCCTTCGCCTTGGCGCGGTCAAACGAATCCGTCCACGTGCCAACGATGGTGTAGCCCGCCTCAGAAATCACTTTGCCTGGTTCGTCATAACGGGTGGCGTCTGCGGTGCGTCCAAGGAGGCCGTCAATGAAACCCTGCCGGCGACGCTTGGCATTGTCTTGCTCAAGCCGACCGATGAAAATCGCTACCTCACCACCTGCGCATCCTTCGCGTGCCAGCTTGCCGCACATCACACCGGCGTCGTAATTGTCCATGCCGATGTAGCAGAGGCGCGGCGCCTTGGGCGCGTCTGAATCATTGGTGATTAATAGGGATTTCTCAGCGATAAGCGTCAGAATTTCCGCTTGGTTGGTTGGGTCAATCGGGCTGACGGAAACACCATCAATACCACGCGTCACCAGATCTTCAAGCATTCGCTTCTGATCACCAAGGCCACCACCCGGGAACTCAACGGTGACTTGGCAGCCAAGGTCCTTGCCAGCGGCCATAGCTCCAGCTTTAGCAATGGTCCAAAAGTCCGCCACGCCATTGGAAACGAATGCCAGATGCGGTTTGGCCTTCGGTGCTTTTTTGAATTCAGCAATGCGCGCCTTCTGCGCCGCAATCAAATCAGCCTGCGGAGCCGCCGCAGTCAAAGCCAGACCAAGTGCTGCCAGGGTGACGATAGAAATCAACTTTCGATTCATGTGTTTCTCTCTAATGAGTTGTACTTGTGATCATCACCAAACGGTCACGCCGCCATTGACTGGAATCTCAACTCCAGTAATGAACGATGCAGCCTCTGAAGCAAGGAACGTCACCGCACCACCGATATCTGAGGGCACCCCGAAGTGACCCATGGGTATTCCCTTGCGGTAACCCTCTTTCATTTCCGCTGAATCGTGTGCATGTCGTTCGACCGGAATCCAGCCCGGGGCCACCATGTTGACGGTGATTTGCCACGGCGCCAACTCACGCGCCATGGATCGACTCCAGCCGATCTGCGCGCCCTTTGCCGCAACGTATGCACTGAATGGACAGACGCCTTGACGGAACACTTCGCTGGTGATGTTGATGATGCGCCCGTGGTGAGCATGCTTCATGTGTGGAAGCACGCGACGAGTGATCAGGTATGGGCTCTTTACAAAGAAGTCCAACATCTGTTGATAGAACGCCCAGTCATACTGTTCGATCGGTTTGAGCGGCTGATCGGGTGTTGCGTTGATCACCACAATGTCCACGTTGCCAAGTGTCGCCTCGACTTGGGTGATCATGCCATCGACTTCTGCTTCATCAATCACATTGGCACGGACCAGCATTCCCTTGTAGCCAGCCGCGCAGTATTCGTCGAAGGTTCGCTCGGCCGTTTCTTGCGAACGGGCGTAGTTGATGGCGACCTTTGCGCCCGCGGCTCCCATGGCAAAGGCCATTGCCTTGCCAAGACCGCGGGATGCGCCGGTGATAACCGCTACCCGTCCATCAAGTCTGAAATCGGGGGTCTTCATGAAGCGTTCACGCTATCACGCCGCGAATCGGCTCGGCGCCCTCGACCCCCACCAGTTTCTGGTCGAGCCCTGCGTAGAAGTACGTCAGAGAATTCGGATCGAGCCCCATCAGGCTCAGGATGGTGGCGTGCAGGTTCTTGACGTGGAACCGCTCGCCCACGCCTATTGATCCCAGTTCGTCTGTCTCGCCAATACTGACACCACCCTTGATTCCACCCCCGGCCATCCACATGGTGAAACCGTATGAATTGTGGTCGCGTCCGGTGCCCTCCGCGTACTCCGCGGTCGGCTGGCGGCCAAATTCACCACCCCAAACGACCAGGGTTTCATCAAGAAGCCCGCGCTGCTTGAGATCCTTGAGGAGCCCCGCAATGGGCTTATCAGTGCGACCGGCGTGATAGTCATGGTTCTTCTTGAGGTCACCATGCGCATCCCAGTTGGCATCGTTGTGCGAGCCTCCGGAATACACCTGCACGAAACGAACGCCGCGTTCAACAAGCCGCCGCGCGAGTAGGCACTTGCTTCCAAATTCATTCGTGCGCGATTCGTCAATACCGTAGAGCTCCTTCGTAGCAGCACTTTCGTTGGCTAGTTCCACCGACTCGGGGGCGGTGGATTGCATGCGATATGCCAACTCGTAACTTTGAATCCGGCTCTCAAGATCAGGATTTCCTGGTCGAGCAAGTTCATGGCGCGTGTTCCACATCTTGAGCCGGTCGAGCATGCGCCGTTGCAGGTCATCGCTGCGCGCTGGCGGATTGGCGAGGTCCAAAATTGGCGGACCATCACCACGCAGTACGGTGCCCTGGAAACTGGCAGGCATGTAGCCAGAACTCCAATTCTTGGCACCACTGATTGGGCCGCCGGTGGAGTCCAACATGACCACAAATCCAGGCAAATTCTGGTTAACGGTGCCCAATCCGTAGTTCACCCAACTGCCGAGCGCGGGCGCGCCGCCGAGCAACTTGCCGCTGTTCATCATCAACATGGCGCTGCCATGGATGGGGCTGTCTGCGTACATGCTCTTCACAAACGCAATGTCATCAACACAGCTGGCAAGATGTGGAAACAGACTGCTGACCCACGCACCACACTGGCCACGCTGTTTGAATTTCCACTTGGGGCCAACGACGCGGCCTTCACTCTTGTCTCCACCACGACCTTTGGTCTTTACCGCAATTGTCTGCCCGTCATACTTGAAGAGATCTGGCTTGTAGTCAAAGGTGTCAACGTGGCTTGGCCCGCCGTACATAAACAAGAAGATTACACTCTTTGCAGTCCCTGGCAACTTTGGCGCCTTCGGGGTGAGCGGATTCGGCGCTGGGATAGGAGTGTGCCCATCAAACGCGAGCGCCTGTCGTGCCAAGAATCCATCTTGCGCCAGCATGCTTGCCAGTGCAACACTGGTGAACGCTCCGCCCGCCTCCCAGAAAAACTCTCGCCGAGTGTTTCCGCAGAACGTGTTGCGTGGTGTTTCTGGTACTTCAGACATCACTCATTCCTTTCATCAGTCGACGGTCAGGAAGTCGTTCAGGTTGTAGAGGACCAGGCAATAGGCCTGCATGGCTTGCTCGATGGTGAGGCCGTCCCGTTCACGGAGTTCGGCGATGAATGCCTCCGACTCGTCCAGATCCTGCACGGATGGCATACGACCGGCGGTGAGTTCGCGCGCCCAAGACAGCTGCAAACGCAGTGATTCTGGGCGTTCTCGCAAGACGCGGAGCGCAAGATCCATTGCCAATGAATTGGTCAAAGCCCCGTTGAACATACTGAGCGCTTGGGTTGGTTGCACGGTGTTGAACCGCACCGGACACGCGCCATCAACATCGGCTTGATCAAACACGGCAAGCAGTGGGTGTTGCAACGAGCGCTTCAATTCAATGTAGAGCGTGCGCCGCGTCCATGTGCTTTCGTCTGTTACTGGCCACACTTCATCGGGACGACTACTGGTAGCCAGCACCTCTGGCGGCATCGGCGGGCGAACACCTGCACCACCGTGTTCCGCACTGATAGTTCCATTACAAGCGAGCATGGCATCACGCACTTCTTCCGCGCTCAGTCTGCGCATTCGAAAGCGCGAAAGCAGATCGTTCGGCGCGTCGTTCGCCAGCGCGTCAGCAGTGGCAATGCTTGACATCCGGTAGGCAGCACTGTTCATCAGAATGCGGTGCATCTGCTTCAGACTTCCGTCGTTGGCGGGCACTTGTGCTGCCAGCCAATCAAGGAGCGCCGGATCGGTGACTGACTCGCCAAACTTTCCAAGGTCGTTTGATGTCGGACACAGGCCAACGCCAAAGTGGTGCTGCCAAAGTCGATTGGCAATCGTTCGCAATGCCAAGGCATTTCGATCGTCGGCGATCCATGTTGCAAGTGCCAGCCGGCGCCCGCTGGATTCGCCAAAAGGGCGCGCCGTGGGCGCAATTGGCTCAAAACGGGCAGCAATCAGCGGTACCCCGGGCTCCACCAAGGCCGCCGGTGCATGTGGGTTGCCGCGGGTCATCACATGAACTTCATGCGGCATTGGATCCTCGCGCACGGTGAGCACCGTCTCGCCCTCCCACGGCGGCGGGCGCAGGGTGGTGAGTTGGCCGCGCATTTCATGCCACCGGATTAACTCGTCGGCAGGGCGCCCGGCGAGTGTGCGCGCGGCGTCTGCCTCTTGCGCAAGGCCCGTTGCGATCGCTCTGATCTCTTCTTCACTCAGGACGCGATCATAAAAGCGCACCTCATCGATAGTTCCAGCGAACGGATGTGCGTGTTCCGGGTGCAGTGAACCAATGGCGATGGTCTTTGGTGAGTCAAGCCGCGCGGTGCTGCCGACCGCGTCACTTTCCATCACGCCATCAACCCACAGTGCGATGCGTCCAGTGGTGCGATCGCGCGTGAAGGCAACATGGTGCCACTGCCCGTCATTGTGTCCTGGGCCGCTCGAAACAAATGTCTCCGGGTCGCCAGTACCGGCACTGACAAACCCGTGACCAACCAAGCTGATTCCCCAGTCGTGCACGATGCCCGGAATTTCACCATCGACAAGTCCCTTGCCAAGGAACCAGCGTCGGTCATTTTCATTTCCACCGCCAATATCAGTGGTTTTGAACCAGAAACTGGTGGTAAAGCTGTCTTGGACCGGTCGATCAATATCCACGCGGTCATCACCGGCATCGAACGAGAACGCCTTGCCAATTCGACCAGCGGCACCAAATCCAGCGTCGCGAACCTGTGCGGCAGCAATGGTTGAACCAGGTACAGAGTTTGTGGCGGTGCGCGACTTGTCATCCTCAAATGCCAAGTGCGCTACTAACCCATCAGTTGGCGCGCGATCAACAAATGCACTACCCGCAGCATCAGCTCCCACTTCTGCTCCGCGTTCAATGGCGGTGATTTCATGCAACAATGAGGCACGCTTGGCAACGTACGCCGCGCGCTCGACTTCTGGATCAACATGACCAAAGTCAGTGCGCACCCGACGAAGCACGCTTTCCGCATCAATGCTGTTAAACGGACTGGACTTGTACGGCTTGACTCCAGCAAAAAACGCCGCAAAGCGGTAGTAATCGGCCTGCGGAATTGGATCACCCTTGTGGTCGTGGCAACGTGCGCAACCAAGCCCAA
>Ga0247835_1005318_pt1 | contig 10538 bp, 8 predicted proteins | sample LaCtaG_3_FD_189912 | JGI IMG/M metagenome (GOLD analysis project Ga0247835, IMG submission 189912) | Freshwater microbial communities from meromictic Lake La Cruz, Castile-La Mancha, Spain - LaCruzMarch2015_13.5m | ecosystem: Environmental > Aquatic > Freshwater > Lake | place: Spain: Castile-La... | reverse complement strand
CGACGCAGCGCCCCTGGCCACCGTCGTCGTCGAGGGGGACCGCCATCTGGGTGACCTGTGGGCCAGGCTCGCCGAGAAGCGCGGCGCCGTGGTCCATCGGGTCCGCCCCGAGGACTGGCGCCAGGCCCTGCTGCTGCCCCGGGAACAGCGCCACGGCGAAGACGCCAAGGCCGCCGCCTTTGGTGTGGCCAACGACGTCATCGCCTCCAGCGGGGCCCCCAGGCCCAAGACGCCCCTGTCCGACGACACCGCCGAAGCCATCTGCATCGGCCTGTACGGCCTGACCCTCCGGCCGCGCTGAGTCCGCACGCAAACCGGCAGCCCGGCAAACCGTGCCACCTGGCGCGATTTGTCCTGCACGCTGAAACACAAAAAGGCCCACCAGGCGGGGCCTTTGCTGCGCGCCGAAACGCTGCTTCAGCCGCAGCCGGGGTTGTCCGACGGCGCCGGCGGATTGGCGCAGGTGAAGTGGGGGTCGAGGGGGGAGCTGCCGCAGGCCACTTCTTCGCCGTCGTCGTCGCCGTCAGCGTCGGTGTCGGCCACGGCGGGATCCGTGCCGCGACCCGCTTCGTAGTCGTCGGTGAGGCCGTCGCTGTCGCCATCGGGCGGCGCCTCGGGGCAGACCAGGTGGCTGTCGAGGGGGGAGCTGTTGCAGGCCACCTCGTCGCCGTCGTTGGTGCCGTCGCCGTCGGTGTCGGGGTTTTCGGGGTCGGTGCCGCGGCCGGCCTCGAACTCGTCGGACAGGCCGTCGCCGTCGCTGTCGGTGGGGGTGGGTTCGCCTTCGCCTTCGCCCTCGCCTTCACCACCTTCTCCCTCGCCTTCGCCGACTTCTCCCTCCCCTTCGCCTTCGCAAGGGATCTCCTCGTCGCACAGGCCGTCGTCGCAGCCGGGGCCCGCGCCGTCGTAGTAGCGGCAGGCGCTGCCGGTGCCGCCGAGGACGACGACGAGGGCGGAGAGGGCGACAATGGGGGACAAGATGGTTCTGCGCATGTGGGAGCCTCCGAAGGACGGTCGGGGTGACCGCTGCAGGGGGTTGGCGCGAACCGTTCAGATCTGTGGCGAGCTCCGCCTGCCGAGCCCCCCGGCCGTGTCATCCGTCACGGAGCGCCGTCGCTGGGCCGTCTGTGCTCAGGGAAGCTGGCGGGCGATGGCATCCAGGAAGAGGCTGGCGGGCCACCGCTGGCGAAAGCGCGCCGCCGCCGCCCGGGCCGGGCCGTCTTGCCCGGCGCTGTGCAGGGCCATCACGGTGAGCGCCTCGCGCTCCTCCACCAGCAGGCCCGTGGGCCAGGCGCTGCGGTGGCTCTCGAGGATGATCAGGGCCCGGTCGCCGTCGCCGCGCACCAGGGCCGCCCGGGCCTCGGCGATGATGGCCCGTTCCACCCCGAGGGCCTGCTGGTCGGCCTCTGCTGCCGTCGTCGGTGGTGTCGTCGTCGTCGTCGTCGTCGGGGCCGTCTTTGGTGTCGGACCGGGCCGGGGGCGCTGGGGCGTCGTCGTCGGCGTGGGCTTGGTCGTGGTGTCCGCCGGAGCCGGCTCCACGACCAGACCCGCTGGTGGCGCGGGCCGAGCGCCATCGACGTCGTCGACCACGATGGCGTGGTCGCTGGTCGAGGGGGCGGGCGCCACCTCGTAGGTGGCCACGAAGATCGAGCCGCCGGCGGTCGCTGCCAACGCGGCGACGACGACGGCCCCGGACTTGGCGGCGCCAGAAAGGCCCGCGAGGACGCCCGTCGACGTCACGCTGCTGGAGGCGCCGAGGGTCGATGCGGCGGTGGTCGACGACGCCAGGCCCGACGACACGGTGGTCGATGCGGTGGTCGATGCGGTGGTCGATGCAGCCAGGGTTGCCCCCGAGCCGGCGGCGACGGCAGCTGCGGTGGTGACGAGGACGGCGGCCCGCACCCGATCGGCGGTGCCTGCCGGGGGACCGGGGCGGCGGCGCTCGGCGCCGATGAGGGACGCGAGGTCGTCGTCGAGGGGAGGCAGGGCGGTGGGATCGATTTCGCTCACCGGGACGCTCCGTCGTCACTTCCGCTGGCCAACAGGACGGCGGTCTTCAGCTCAATCCGCGCCTGGCGCAGGCGAGCATAGAGGGTGTTGATGTTCACCTCGAGGGCGGCGGCTATTTCGGGCATGCCGTGGCCTTCAATGTCGTGCAGCACCAGCACCGTGCGGCGATCGACGTCGAGGGTGTCGAGGGCGCGATGCAGCAGGGCTCGCCGCTCTTTGTCGTCGAGGGCGCGGTCGGCGCGCACCCCGTGGGCCGGGGTGCCCTGGGGGAGACGGTCTTTCTCGGCGTCGGTGTCTTCGGAAACCACCTCGTGGCGGTGCTGGGAACGTCGGCGGAATTCGCTGGCGACCCGGGCGGCGATCCCGAGCAACCACGGGCGCACCGGACGGCTGCGGTCGAAGTCGACCAGGCGACGGTGGACGACGATGAAGACGTCGTGGGCGGCGTCGTCGAGATCCCGTTCCCAGACCCCCAGGCGTCGCAGGGCCAGCCACACCGCCTTGAAGTGCCCATCGTAGACCTCGTCGAAGGTCGGCCCGGGCCCCGCCGGCAACGGCAAAGACCCTGTCTGGGAAGACAGGGCTCCGTCGGCCGCCGCCGCAGTCGAGCCATCCATGACCGGGGATTGGCCATGGCGCGCGTGATCTGTGTGATCCCGGCCTGGTGGGCGTTCGGTGCTCATGAATCCCGCCCGGATGCGGGTTCAGTCGAAGGCGAAGTAGTCGCGCTCGTCGACCTCGTACATGTAGACGGCCTCCGCCGCCGCCAGATAGGCGTCCGACAAAGGGTCGGTGAGCTCGGAGATGGCCTTGCCGGCGCCCCCGGCCTTCAACGACTCATATTTGCCCCGCGCACCTTTCCCCACAAAGCGCTGGGCCGCCTGGTTGAGGTCGGCGGGGGCGTCTCCCGTGGGGGTGCGGATGAAGGCGGCCGTGATCTTCATGTCCTTGTCGAGGGCGAACGCGATCTCGTGCTGGCCGCCGCGAAAGCCCGGCAACGGCAGAAAGACCGCGTAGCCCGTCTTCTTGTCGCGCTTGAGGACGTCGCGCTTCTTGTTGTCCTTGCTGGTGACGTAGGCGAAGTCGCCGGCGCCGACGCCCTTGCCGCCGCTGTCGAGGTCGAAGAAGGCAAAGACCCGACGCTGGTCGGTGATGCGACCGGGGGCGAGCTTGCCCTGATCCTTCAGGCGGGCCTTGGCGTTGTCGTCGAGGGTGGTCTCAGCGAGGTAGACGTGGGACGCCGTGGGGGCGAGGTCCCGCAGGTCGGTGTTTTTGGCCCGCAGGGCCGCCAGCACGTCCCAGGCGTCGAGGACGTTTTCACTGTCGATCTCGGGCATGCCGCCCTTGCCCTGCTCGATGAGCTTCACGAGGGCGGGATCGGGCAGGCGGTTCAGCCAGGCGCCGTCGACCTTGGCGGTGGCCGACGCCGCCTTCAGCAGGCGTTCGCCGTTGTCGACGTCGCCAATCAGGGGACGTTCGGCGGCGAGGGCGGCGGGGGCAACACTCAGGCTCAGCGCAAGCAGGGCGAGCAGGGAGGGGAGGCGTGTCATGGGAGGTCCCGGGTGAGGTCGAAGGACTGACAGTGGGGCAGCGAGGTGACGGGGCTCATTGGCCAGCGAACAGCTTCTTGTCTTCCTCGTCGAAGTCCGGCGGCGGCCACACGCCCACGTGAAGGGGAACGGCCATGTTGATGGTCCGCTCAGAGACCTCGCCGGTCAGCAGCACCTGGATCACGCCGTCATGGGTGGGCGTGAAGTGGAAGCCGTAGCGGCCGGGGGCGCCCAGGGAGTGGACGGCGTAGCTGGTGCGGGCGTCCTTCTTGCCGGTCTGCTCGACGACGACGGCCACCAGGCGCAGGTCCCGGAAGGGTTCGCGGTTGCCGAACTTGGGGTCGGCCACGTCGAGGCGCTTGAAGACATCGAGGCGAAGCTCGACCAGGCCATTTTTCTGGACGGCGCCGGGGGTGAGCTCGGCGAGCACGGTGACGTCGCCTTCGACGCGGCGGTAGGTGCGCTCACGCTTGGCCGAGGCCAGGCGCTGGACCTTGGTGTCCTCGCGTCGCTTCTCTTCATTGAGGCGCTTTTCTTCGGCGAGCTTGGCCTTGTCTTCGGCCTTCTTCTTGTCGGCGACGCTGGCGGACTCTTCGGCCTTCTTGCGGGCGTCGTCTTCGGCCTTGCGCTTCTTCTTGTCGTCGTCGGTGTCGGCCAGGACGTCGACAGGCCCCTTCTTGGCATCGACGGCCTTCTTGTCGTCGGCCTTCTTGTCGTCGGCCTTTTTGTCGTCGGCCTTCTTGTCGTCGGCCTTCTTGTCGTCGGCCTTCTTGTCGTCGGCCTTCTTGTCGTCGGCCTTCTTGTCGTCGGCCTTCTTGTCGTCGGCCTTCTTGTCGTCGGCCTTCTTTTCTTCAGCCGTCTTCTTCTTCTTTGGATCCTCGGCCTTCTTGTCGTCGGCGGGAGGCGCTTCGGTCTTGCGGGGCGGCGCGTCGCCGTCCTCGTCGTCTTCGCCGCCGACGATCTCCCGTTGGGCGAAGGCTGGCAGGGCAACCGTGGCGAGGGCTGCGGCAAGAAGCAGGGTGCGGGGGCGCAACATCACATCACCTCGAGCAGGGGCTCGTTTCGGACAGGAAACCGACACATCAGGTGCACACAGCAGGCGCACGAATCAGTTGCACGAAGACGACGCCCGGGCAGCGTCCATTCTCAGCCGCAGCTCAAAGCCGTCGACGGAGCGGTGCAGGAAATAGGGGCGCCCGTCGACGAAGAACGCCGGGGTGGCATCGATGCCAAAGCTCACCCCCTCGGTCCGGGACTCTTCGACCCGCTTGGCGAGGGCGGGGTCGGCCAGGTCTTTGCTGAAGCGGGCGACGTCGAGGCCGAGGGCCTTGGCGTGACCGATGATGAGATCATCCGACAGGATGTCCTGGGTCGCGAACAGGGCGTCGTGCATGGGCCAGAATTTGCCCTGGCGGCCGGCGGCTTCGGCGGCGACGGCCGCCTTCTTGGCCATGGCGTGAAACGTCAGGGGGAAGTGCTTGAAGACCACCTGGACGTCGGAGCGCTTCTTGACGAGCTGCTCCAGCACCGATGACGCGGCGCGGCAGTGGCCGCACTCGAAGTCGGCGTACTCGACGATGACGTGCTTGGGCTTCTGGGCGCCCTTGGACGAAAAGCCAGCCACGACGGGGGCCTTTTTGGGGGCGGTGAAGCCGCTCGTGATCTCCTTGGCCAGGGACTCGGCGATCGCATCCTCGGGGACGCCCTGCTCGAAGGAGGCGATGGCCCACTCGGCCAACAGCACGGCGGGGGTGCATTTCGTGCCCTCTTGCAGGCACTGCCCGAGGCTCTTGGGGCAGTCACAGGGACACACCTCCTCGGCGAGGAGCTTGTCGAAGGCCGCCTTCTGGGCGGGCTCCAGGTGGCTGGCGTCAACGGCGAGTTTCTGGGCAGAGACACTGCCGGCCAGGGACAGCGCGGCGGTCACGGCGACGATGAAGGGGCGCATGCAGGGGGCATAGCGGCATCTGGCAGCGGCGTCGAGGTGGGCCGGGCGGCAACCGCCAGGCACGGGCCAGGCGGGCCGATCGCCGCACCAGGCCGGGTGCCTCCCGCCGAAACAGGTGGAGGCGCGGCTTGCGCCCCTGCGCCACTTGCTCCTACTGTCGGCTCACGAGGTCACTCGCGCCCATGGCAAAGAGCGAATTTGGCGATGATGTAGAGAAGACGACGGTCCTTGGCCTCAAGGACCTGGAACTCTTGTCCCCCGACAAGAATGCCCGCACGGCCTATTTCATCTGCATCAACGGTCGCGCCGTCGGCAAGATGTTCAAGCTGTCGACCAACTCGACCAACAAGATGATCGTGGGTCGCTCACCGACCAACGACATCCTTGTGGACGATGAAGGGATTTCGCGACAGCACGCCTTCGTCGAGCGCAACGCGCTGGGCCTCGTGCTCGTCGACAACGAGTCCACCAACGGCGTCTTCGTCAACGGCCAGCGCATCCAGCGCCATCTGCTGCAAGACGGCGACAAGGTGCAGCTTGGCTCCTCCGCCATCTTGAAGTTCTCGTTTCAGGACGAGGTCGAAGAGCGGGCCCAAAAGCAGCTGTACGAGAGCGCCACCCGGGACGGCCTGACCAACTGCTACAACAAGAAGTACTTCGCCGATCAGCTCAAGACGGAGTTCGCCTACTTCTTCCGGCACAACGAGCCCATGAGCCTGTGCCTGTTCGACATCGACTTCTTCAAGAAGCTCAACGACGGCTTTGGCCATCAGGCCGGTGATCACGTCTTGAAGACCCTCGCCGTGGTGGTCCAAAAGGCCCTGCGCACGGAGGACATCTTTGCCCGCTACGGCGGCGAAGAGTTTGGCGTCATCTTCAAGAACACCGACGGCGAAAAAGCCTTCCTGGTGTTGGAGAGGGTCCGGCGCAACGTCGAGAAGTACGAGTTCATGGACAACGATCGGCGCATGCCCGTCACGATTTCCATCGGCATCGCCACCCTTGAGGGCCAGAACTACCCGACCCCCAAGGCATTGGTGAAGGCCGCCGACGACTACCTCTACCAGGCCAAGGGCAAGGGCCGAAACCGCACCGAGTCCGCCATCGTCGGCTGACCGGCAGGACTTCCCGCCAGAAACCGCGCCAGATGGCGCGGTTTTCGTTCGTGCGCACGTTCAGGGCTGCAGGCGGGCTCGCAGCAGGCTGATGGTCTCCTGGACGGCGACGGAGGCGGCGCGGATGACGCCGCTGGTGTTGAAGAAGCCGTGAAACAGCGACGGGTACTCGCGATGGTCCACGGCGACACCGGCCTGGGCCAGGCGGGTGGCGAAGGCGTTGCCCTCGTCGCGCAGGGGGTCGAAGCCGGCGGTGACGACGACGGCGGGGGGCAGGCCGGCGAGGTCGGCCGCGAACCACGGTGAGGCCCGGGGATGCTTCGGGTCGACGTCGCCGAGGTAGTTGGCGCAGAACCAGGCGACGGTGTCGCGCTCCAGGTAGAAGCCGTGGCCCAGGGACTCGATGGAGGGAAACGACATCGTCATGTCGACGACGGGGTAGATGAGCAGTTGGGCCCGGGGACGGACGACGTCGTGGCGGGTGTCGAGGCAGACCACGGCGGCCAGGTTGCCGCCGGCACTGTCCCCACCGACAGCCACCCGCGCGGGATCAATGCCAAGGGCCGCGGCGTCGGCGACTGTGGCCCGAAAGGCCGCGCTGCAGTCGTCGATGGCAGCGGGGAATCGGTGCTCCGGAGCGAGCCGGTAGTCGACGGCGACGACGACGGCCCCAAGCCCCGCACACAGCACCTGACAGACCCCGGCATGGCTGTTGAGGGAGCCCACGGTGTGGCCGCCGCCGTGGAAGTACAGCAGCGCCGGCAAGGCCTGCGTCCCTGGCCCGCCCAGGGGGCGATAGATGCGGGCGGGGACGCCGGCGACGCTGGTATCGACGACGCTGGCGATGGCGGGCAACGGATCGGGGGCGAAGAGATTGCCGTTTTTCTCCATGTCCCGGCGGGCGGCGTCGTGCCCCAGCACGTGGGCAGGCTTGAGGCCCGCGGCCTTCTGGGAGACGAGGCCCAGTTGGACCTGGGCGTCGAGGGTCCGGCCGTCGCGGCTGATGGGGGTCCCCGCGAGCCGGGCCACCACCCCGTCGGGGAGGCCGACCACGAATCGGCCGACGGCACGTTCGAGTGCACTCTTGAGGCCGGCCATCACCAACTCCCGACGGCGCGGACGAAGAAGCCGGAGCGGTCGACGCTGCCGCCTTCGAGGCCCGTGCGTTCGGTCTCGTTGTCGCTGAAGCTGGTGAAGTTGTAGCCAAGGCCCAGGCGCAGCTGCTCGATGGGGGCCACCTGCAGCTCGACGAGGGCGCCATGCTCGAGGCCCGCGTAGCTGATGCCGGTCAGCACCCGGTACTCGACGCCGAGGTCGAGCTCGCCCGGCAGCAGGGGATCGACCCCGAGGCGCCGCAGCATCGTCAGCGTCCGCAGGTTCACGCGGTTGATCCACAGGGCGGTGACGGCGTCGGCCTTGGCCACGTCGTCGAGGGCGACGCTCATATGCTTCAGGGCCACCTTCTCGACGAGCTGCACACCCCAGGGCAGCTCGACGATGGGTTCGACGGCGAAGGCGTGGATGGCGGTGTCGTCGACGGAGCCGCCGTCGAGACCAATGGGACGGATGTCGACCCGGCGGGAGAGCTTGGTCAGCACGCTGAGCCAGTCGTGGGTGATGGGACGGAAGGCGGCACCGACGCTGCCCTCCTCGAGGTAGGCGGCTCGCTGGGAGAGGGCGAGGTCCTGGGCGAGGGCCAGGTTGTAGCGTGACAGCAGCGACAGCTCGGGAGACAGCTTCAGGGCCATCGCGGTCATCGACAGGACCCAGGCTGTGTCGTTGCCGCCGCGGCCTTCGGCGAAGTTGTCGTAGCGCAGCTCAAGGCGTTGGGAGATGGCGAACAGGTCGTCACGTCGCCACTCGATGCCCCCCGACGCCGCGTCGCGGGAGCCCTCGCCGTAGATGAACGAGCCGCCGCCGTTTTGGCCCGGGGCTGCGTAGAAGGTGGCGTCGGTGAAGGCCGCCGGGGCCACGGTGCCGCTCTGGGTGGTGGGCACGGTCGCTCCCCCGAGGGTGGTGATGCGCTCGTAGTTCAACGACAACGTCAGGCCGAAGGGCAGGGCCCACTGGTTCTTCAAGCCGACGACGCCGCGGGTCTGGTCTGACGAGAACGCCGACTGCAGCTGGTACTCGGCGTAGGCGCTGCTGCCTTTGGCGAGTTCGGTCTCGCCACCGACGACGGTGGTGTTGGAGAAGCCCATGGTGCCAGACCCCGGCGCCGGCAGCATGCCCACGCGCTCGGAGACATAGACCCTGGACGTTTCGTTCAAGCGATAGCCGACGCCGGCGTGGACCTGGTTCTCGCCCGACCAGCGGACGCTGACGCCGCCGTCGACGGAGAGGTCTTGCGTGAGGGCGTAGCGGGCCACGCCGTGGGTGATGAAGTGATCGTTCCAGGCCTTGAGCTGGTTCGGGTCTCCCATGACGAGGACCTCCTGCTTGAGGCTCAGGGTCAGGGCATCGGTGACGCCCCAATCCACGCCGGCGGCGGTGACCACCGTGTGGAAGTCCGTGGCCCGGCCCGGGTCGCCGTCGTCGACAGGGGCGCCGAAGCTGCCGCTGTCGGCGGTGTAGCCGTAGCCAACCTCGCCAGCGACGCTCAAGCCCGGGATGAGCTTGCGCGCGTAGCGACCGGTGGTGAGCTGGCGGTTCAAGGTGCGGGGTGCGGCGACGGGCTCGAAGGGGTTGATGTCGGCGATGACGCCGTCGTAGCGCAGGCGGACCTCGTCGTTGTCGGTGGGCTTGTAGGCGGCTTCAGCCCCCCACTTGGTTTGACCCTGCTCAAGGATGGCGCCGCCACCGCCGAAGAAGCCCGCCTGCAGGGCCTGGTAGTAGGCCTTGACGACGCCCTGGTCTTTGTTGCGGCCCACGACGTCGCCAAACTGCCATTGGCCGTCGAGCTTGAAGCCGGCGCCGCTGCGTTCAGCCGGGAAGATGCTGCCGCCGACGCGGGTGGCCTTCTGGTCGAGGCTTTGGCCCATGCCGTTGTAGGTGAGGCCGCCGTCGAAGCTCACGAAGTTGCCGGCGTCGACGCTCTGGCTCATGAGCAGCTCGGCCTTCAAGAAGGTGCCCTCGTCGACGAAGGCCTTGGCCCGCATGCCGCCCACCTGGTAGGCGAGCTCGCCGCCCTCGCGACCCTCGACGACGTAGCTGCCACCGAGGTCGAGGAAGCCAAACATGCGCTGGCTGACGTCGCCGCCGCCGGCGATGCCTTGCAGGCGCTGGTCGTCGCGATGCTCGTATTCCACCTCGACGAAGACGCGGTTGCCCGATGCCACCTGGCCGAGGTTGTGGTTGGTGATGAAGGCGCCGTCGGCGAAGGCCTGCACGGGCTCCTTCATCAGGATGCGGCCCTCGTCGTAGCGAATGGTGTAGTCGACGTTGCGCTGCTTGGAGATGCGGGCGATTTCCGTCCCGGTGACGCCGTCACGCACGATGATGGCAATGCGCTCGCTGCCCTCGACCAGGCGTTCGTGGCGCAAGAAGTACACGCTGCCGCCGGTGCCCATGAGCTCCACGCGGGCGTGACGCTCGCCGCCGCCGCCGGCGACAAACGCCGTGGCCTGGGTACGCCAGGGATCCGTGGCCGGAGTGACCGGCTTGTCCGTCGCCCGCTTCTCGACGTTGATGGGGTCGAGCCAGCCGCGGTCGAACTGCAGTTGGGCACCGGTACGGGCGCGCTGGTAGCGCAGCAGGTCGCCGCCGACGAGCTCGGTGCGGATGCTGCCGATGGACAGTCTCGAGGTGTCGGCGGCGAGCTCGACGTAGATGGGAATGCCGCTCCGGGCGTCTTGGACCTCGAAGGCGCTGTCGCCCCAGGCGGGCATGAAGCGATCGGGGTCAAGGACGTCCCGGAAGAACACGTCGTCGTCAAAGCGACGGGTGTCGAGGTGCAGGGTCAGGTCATAGTCCTTGAAG
>Ga0247835_1005288_pt1 | contig 10588 bp, 10 predicted proteins | sample LaCtaG_3_FD_189912 | JGI IMG/M metagenome (GOLD analysis project Ga0247835, IMG submission 189912) | Freshwater microbial communities from meromictic Lake La Cruz, Castile-La Mancha, Spain - LaCruzMarch2015_13.5m | ecosystem: Environmental > Aquatic > Freshwater > Lake | place: Spain: Castile-La... | reverse complement strand
GTTCGAAGGCGTGGCCCTGGAGTTTGAGCCCAAGGCGCTGACCGCCATCGCCCGTAAGGCGATCGCGCGCGGGACCGGGGCACGCGGCCTGCGCAGCGTGTTGGAAGGGCTGTTACAGCGGCCCATGTTTGAGTTGCCGTCCATGAACGGCGTCACCGGCTGTCTGGTCGATGAGGCCGCTGTCAGCGGCGCGGGTGCCATCCGCTGGCAAGGGACGCAGGATGCGGACCAGACGGACCCGGACGACAGCCTTCCGCTGGCGGATGTCGGGTGAGGCCGCGGGGACGCGGTCAGCGATCACGCTCCGGCGACAGGTCGCCATCGACATAGTACCAACGTCCTTGATGGCGCGCGAAGCGGCTGCGCTCATGCAGCCGGTGCGCCCGCCCGCCCAGCTTGTAGCGGGCAACGAACTCCACCAGACCGCGAACGTCCTCCGGCCCGCCGTCCTGCGTCGCGATGATCTTGAGTCCGAGCCACTGCACCTTGGGGTCGGCTTGCAGGTCCGGGGGTTGGGTGCTCGGGTGCCAGGTCGCGCGCACATAGTCCTCTTCACATAAAGTGTACGCGCTGTAACGGGAGCGCATGAGCTGCTCTGCCGTGTCGGGCAGCGCGGCCCCGGCGATGAATCGGCCGCAGCAGTCTAGGTAAGCGGCCCCGGATCCGCAGGGACAAGCGGCAGGTGCGGCAGGCGTTTGCGTTTTCATTCTCTTTGACGATTCCCTCATTCCCCGCGGTCTACTGGACCGCGTTGGCGTAAGGCGGCTATTCTCCCAGGATCACCGGCCCGCGGGGTGCTTTCATGCGCTGGCTTGTCATCCATCTCCCCGATCTGCCCCTGGAGGTCTTTGCGCGGGCGCGCACCGCCGAGGCCCCGCTCGCGGTCTGCGTCCACCGCCGGGGCGAGCGCATCCTGCGCTGCAACAGCGCCGCGATGCTTGCGGGTATTCGTCCAGGCCAAGGGGTTGGTGCGGCCCGTGCGCTGTGTGCGGAACTGAGCGTCATGCCCCGGCGGCCGGCCGCGGAACAGGAAGCCTTGGAGCACCTGGCCGCCTGGTCGATCCGCTTTACGCCCCAGGTCAGTCTGGCGCCGCCCCGCGCGCTGCTGCTCGACGTGGCGGCCAGCCTGCGCCTGTTCGGCGGGGCCGACGCCTTGCTGGCGCAGGTGAGCCGGGGGATCAGCGCACGCGGCTATCAGGGGCGGCTCGCCTTGGCGCCGACGCCATTGGGCGCCCTGGTCTGGGCACGGCAGCTTGGGGCCTCGGCCGGGGCCGCGGGCTGGCCCGTGATCCCCGATCTGGCCGCACTGCACGCCGCACTCGACGGTTTGCCCCTGGCCGCGTTGGGCCTCAGCGCGCGCGAGTGTGAAGACCTGATCGCGTTGGGACTGCGCCGCGTCGCCGATGTGTTGCGCCTGCCCCGTCCGGGGCTGCGCGAACGGCTGGGCCCCAAGCGGGTGGACTGGCTGGAGCGTCTGCTCGGCGAGACCCCGGACCCGCGCCCCATGTTCGTGCCGCCGCCCCGCTTCAGTGCGCGGATCGAACTGCCCGCGGAGGTCGACCTGGCCGAGTCGTTGGTCTTTCCCTGTCGGCGGCTGCTCGCCGAACTCGCCGGGTTCCTGGGCGGGCGTCAGGCCGGGGTGCCGCGGCTCGACTGGCGTCTTGGCCACGCCGGCCGGGCTGCTACCTGCTTCAGCCTGGGCGCGGCCCAGCCATTGGCCGACCCGGAGCGCTGGCTGGAACTGCTGCGCGGCCAGTTGGAGCGGATGGAACTCCCGGCACCGGTGCGCGAGATCGCACTGGCCGCGACGGCTGTCCTGCCCTTGAGTCCGCGCAGCGGCGAATTGTTTCCGGAGTTGGCGCGGCCCGGCTGTCGCCCGGATCCCGCGCTGCTCGACCGCTTACGGGCCCGTCTGGGTCGGGACGCGGTGCGCGGACTCGCACTGGCGGCCGATCACCGTCCGGAGCGTGCCTGGCGCTGGAGCGAACCGGGCGAGACCGGCGGCGGTAGCGCGCGTCCGGACCGACCGCTCTGGTTGTTGCCCCAGCCTGTGCCGTTGGAGGAGCGTGACGGCAAGCCCTGGCTGGACGGCGCGCTCGACCTGGGTGCCGAGCGGGAACGGATCGATACCGGTTGGTGGGACGACAGCGCCGTGGCGCGCGATTATTTCATCGCCACCAGTGCGCGCGGCGAGCGTCTGTGGGTCTATCGGGAACTCAGGGGGTGTCGTGGCTGGTATCTGCATGGGCGCTTCGATTAAACCGCGCCAAGCGCGGTATGCGATGTTCTTGGATTGGCTCGGCCCCGGCAGATTCGACGATTGATGGAGTAGGCGCGGTTTAAAGTTTTGAAGAGCATCAATTTTAAACCGCGTCTCCACCGAGGTTGGTTAAATCCCAAAGGCCGAACACACAATGAAAATTACGCATTTCGCGCTGGACGCGGTTTAGTCCGCTATTTCCGATGGAAGGCGCCCCGGGAGATCGGGTTTCACCTCCAGGCCGAGTGCCGCCCCGCGCGGCTCCGGGGTCGGCTGGCGGAGCAGGTACGCACCTCCCATCCCACCCCCAGACCGCCCAGCTCAGCCAACAACCGCTTGCCCGGTGTCCTGAGCGCGGCTAAGATCAGGGTCATAGCGGGTGTCGGTTGGTTGAATTTCCTGTCCGTCCCGACCTTCGCGGACCCCACAGATTAGCCATGATGATGATCGCGCACCGAGTCGAGATCGACCTCCCCGAGGAGCCCCTGTTCAGCCTCAAGGAGACGCCCGAGCACTTCGCAAAGGAGATGAAGATGCTCGCGGCGGTGAAGCTTTTCGAACTCGGTCGCCTGTCTTCGGGGCGGGCCGCACAGCTTGCGGGTATTCCCCGCGTCGCCTTCCTGATGCGGCTTGCGGACTACCGCGTCGCCCCGTTCGATCTGACCCGCGAAGCGCTCGCCGAGGACGCCGAGGACGCCTGAATGCTGGTGATCAGCAATACATCGCCGCTTCTCTACCTGCACCGGACCGGTAACCTCGATCTGCTGCGTCGGCTCTATGGCCGCGTTCACCTCCCGCCCGCCGTTCGGTCCGAGCTCGCAGCGGGTGCCGCATCGCCACGACTGTCGCCGATCTGCGTGCTGCGGGACTGTGGATCGGCGAAGAGTTGGCCGCCAACGTCATTGCGGAGGCGGGAGAAGGGCCGGTGCCTTGATTGCGTCAGGGCGCGAGCCACGGCGGGATGACGGAAGACTAGCGCGAAGCACCGGGCATCGGCGGCTCGGCGGTACGCCCGATTGTCACGACCCGATGGCGGGCGTGGTTCTCCGCGGTACGTGGGAATCGGCGATGAAGGGAGCGCGTCGCTTTCACGTGCCACCCCGCCGCCGGTCGCGACCAGGCCCGTGTTTCGCCGGATGGGTCGGTGGGGGCATCAAGAGTCCTGGGAAGCAGAGCTTCCAAGGCCGGAGTCACGACGCTGGAGTTTCGTGACTAGATCAACCAGGCCCCAAAACCCGCGAGCAGGATCGCTGCACGGGCGATCTGGTTGGCGAAGGGGATCCGAATTGAGGAAACTGTCCCCGGTAATAAGTCAGTGCCGCCGACTGCTCTGCCGGCGCCAGTTCCTTATAAAGAGAAAGATTCTCGAAAAAAGCATTATCCCCCGCCGCCGAACGAGCAGTTTCAGCCGCGGCCGCGAGGGGAAAGCCGCTCAGCACCAGCGATGTCGCCAGCAGGATGGCCCCCGTCAATTTGCGATGAGTCTGCATCATTGAATTGTTTCTCGTGATCGTTGAGTGGTACGGCCTGACCAGTATATGCCACCGGGCAGATGGCGTGCCTCAAGGACAGTCGCCGACAAGGTGAGTCGGCGCGGCCCGTCCGATCACGGCTGGTCGTGCTGCCATGGCCGTTAGCAGGTCGTGCGCCCGCACCGGCTGAAGCCTCGACCTCCGGTGGTGGTTTGCCCCTCGTTCCCAAGCGGTTAGACTGTGCCGCAATGCGCGGCCGACCCGCGACCCGCAGTCCAAGGCGTGAGCCTTGGAGTGGAAGCGCCAACACTGAAGCCTTGGACTCCAGCACAAGTGACTGACCGTCGAGAGGCCACCTTATGACCGACAAAGTCGACAATCCGGTTTGGGGAGTGATCGCATGAATTCGCGCGTGCAAGACTTGGTGACCCAGGCCAGCCGGTTGCCGCCCGACGATCAGGCGGCCCTGCTCGCGGCCTTGTATGATCTGATCGTCATACCCGACCCCGGTTGGGAGACCGCCTGGATGGGCGAGTGCCTGGACCGTCTGGATGCGCATCGCCGCGGGGACTTGGAGTCGGTCGAATCAGATGAGGCCATGGCCGCTTTGCGCAAGAAGCATGACTTGCCGTGAAGGTTCGGGAATTGACCGCGGCGATCACCGAGTTGGATGAGGCACTGACCTACTACGGCGCCATCCAACCCCGGTTGGCCGCGGCGCTGCTCAGGGACGTGCATGCGGCCAAGCGGTCGATCGTGCGTTTTCCGCTTGCCTGGAAGCCCCTGATCGGCGACATGCGCAGCCTCGCCCTGCGTCGTTTCCCTTATGCGGTGATCTACCAGACTGGTCTGGACGAAATTCTTATCGTTGCCTACGCACACCTGCGGCGGCGCCCTGGATACTGGCGCGACCGTTGCTCGGGCAGGCATTAGACGATGGGCTGCCGCGAAGCCTGAACCCGCCGCCATGAAACCCTGGTTGCTCGGATTTTCGCTGGCGGTGAGCCTCGGGTGGCTGTTGTACCCGGGCCTGGCCGATGCCTGGACCGAGGCCGATATGCAGGGCGCCAGAGCGCTGCTCCAGGGAAAGTTGGAGCAGCGGCGGGCGGCGGAGGCCAAGGCTGCGTCCGAGGCCAAAGCGAAGGCGGAAGCGGAAGCAAGAGCCAGGGCCGAGGCCAAAGCGACGGCGGAAGCGGAAGCGAAAGCGAGGGCCGAGTCGCAGGCGGAGTTCGAGCGGCTGCGGACCATCTCCAGCATCTGGAGCGGGCTCGAGAGCGGGATGGTCGAGATCCCAGGCGGTTCCTTCCAGATGGGTTGCAGCCACGGGGACAGCCGGTGCTATCCTCACGAGCGAGACCCGCACAAGGTTACGGTCGAGCCCTTCCGGATGGGCCGCTACGAGGTCACCCAGGCGCAGTGGCAGGCGGTCATGGACGAGAACCCTTCCAACTTCAAGGGCGATGAGCGGCGGCCGGTGGAGCAGGTCTCCTGGAACGACGTTCAGACCTTCCTCGGGCGCCTGAACGCGAACTTCATCCTCATCAAGCCCTACCGCCTGCCGAGCGAGGCCGAATGGGAATACGCCGCCCGCGCCGGCACCCCGACGCCCTACTGGTGGGGCAAGAACCTGGGCAAGGGCAATGCCAACTGTTACGACTGCGGCGGCCGACAGGACAACCAAGAGACCGCCCCGGTCGGGTCATTCAAGCCCAATGCCTTCGGGCTCTACGACACCGTGGGCAACGTCTGGGAGTGGGTGCAGGACTGCTGGCACGACAGCTACGCCGACGCACCGTCCGACGGCTCGGCGTGGCAGGATGATTCGTGTACCGCTGGGCGGGTGTTGCGCGGCGGTTCCTGGGACGACGGCGCGAGGGCCGTCCGCGTCTCCGCCCGCGACTGGCACGCTCCCGACAACCGCGGCGAAAGGCTGGGTCTGCGGTTGGCCCAGGATACAGTTTTTTTGCATCTTGACATTCCCCCGCCCATGCGATTCGATTGAAGTAAAGATTCGTCCGAAGATGCGGGCCCAGTTCCCGCTGGCCCGGAATGGGAAGACCGCTGGGACGCCATCGCCAGAGGAAGGGTGGGTGGTTGGGGTGCGGTCGGTGACATGCGCAGCAAAAGGAGCGCCGAGCAGGCCGCGTTGAAACAATGCGAGACCACTGCCGGTACAAGCCGTGCCGCATGCAAGGTGTCGATCACCTATTACAACCAATGTGCGGTTTACGTCTGGGGATCGAGTGGCGGCGTATCGTCGTCGGCTGTCGATATCACGACTGCCAGCCAGCAAGCGCTCAAACTTTGCAACAAGACTTCGAGCGACTGTGAAATCCTCTACAGCAATTGCAGCTATCCGAAGCAATTGAACTGAACGGATCGCCCCGGCCCGCGGTCCGCCCGCCTGGGATGATATGCGGAACTGAGTGGATGGTCCCCGTCGCGCTGCTACACTTGCGCCCATGGACACCCTCACCCCCTGGCACCGACTCTTCGGCATCGCCCTGACCGACCTCTTCACCGGCCGTCCCTGGCGGGTGGATGTCGAGAAGGAGTTGGCGCTCAAGAGTCAGCGGCTCGACATCCTGATTATCGAACGTCGGCCGGGTGCGGTGGCGGATGCCGGTCCCGCGGCGCTCGCCGGTCTGCCCGATGGGCTGGAGCGGCTCGCGGCTCACAATGTCCTGACCTACAAGTCGCAGCACCAGGCACTCGACGCCTGGGCGCTGGATGAATTGATCGGACACTTCGTGACCTACCGCAAGCTGGTCTCCATCGAGCGGACGCACACCCCGAACGCGCCCGCGCCGGGGACCGAGCCGGCGCCCGAGGTTGTCGAACCGCCCGCGGAGACCTATCGTTTGCTCCCGGAGGACGACTTCGGCCTCTACGCGGTGGCCACGCGCACGCCGGAGCGACTGTTGGCCCAACTGCCCACTGGCACCCTGACCGCCACCCCCTGGCCGGGCGTGTTCGATCTGCGCTGGGGCGGGCGTACCATTCGGTTGATCCTGCTCGGAGAGATCGCCGCGCATCCACGCAACGCCCCCTGGGAGGTCTTCAGCGCCCGGCTGGAGCGGGTGCGGCACGGGTTGCGCAACTACCACCCGCGTAATCCGCGCAGCCGCGGTCTGCTGGGGCAACTGTATTTCCATTACCGTATCGAGGTACCCGACATGGCCTACACGATGGAGGAGTTCGAGCACGACACCCGCCGCCTGTTCATTGAGCACCTGCATGAATTTGATCCGGACGAGATCCGGGCCATCGTGGAGCAGCTCCCGCTGGACGCGCGTCTGCGTGGGCTGGACCCCGAGGAACGGCTGCGCGGTCTGAACCCGGAAGAACGCCTGCGCGGCCTGGCCGCGGAGGAGCGGTTGCGCGGCCTGGATGCAGAGGAACGACTCCGCGGCCTCGACCCTGCGGTCGTCGAGGCCTGGCTCAAGCGCCCCCGGCACTGATACCCGCGGCGCAAGCTTCACCGCGCACCCGCTGACCGCCCTGGACCGGCCACTTCGTCGCGGTACTCCAACTGGAAGCGCATCCGCCCCTGGTCGCCAAGCTCCAGTTTCGCGACCACAGCCCGTGAAGCCCAGCTTCACGAGGCGCGCGGGGCATGGGCAGGCCCCGGCGTGAGGAGCACCATCGCCGAGCGCGACTAGGCCCGTGTTTCGCCGGATGGGGTCGGCGGGGGCATCAAGAGTCCCGGGAAGCAGAGCTTCCAAGGCCGGAGTCACGAGGCTGACGTTTCGTGACCAGATCAACTAGGCCCCAAGACCCGCGAGCAGGATCGCTGCACGGGCGATCTGGTCGGCGAAGGGGACCCGAATTGAGTAAACTGTCCCCCGAATTCGTGCTGGCCGACACGCTCGTACCCACCTACCGGGTGCATTGCTACCATGACACCGGCGAGCGGGAGCTGATCGACGGGCGACGCTATGCCATCCTCGGCCTGCAGGGCAGCTTCGGGTATTACCTGATTCACGACGGGGACGTCATCGGCTGGGCTCACCGCCTGCGGGGCGCCATTCGCCTTGCCGACCGGTTCTACGTCCTGCCGGTTCCCCATCGTGGGGTGGCCAGGATCGCGACCAGCATCCAGGCACTCGAGCCCGATGACCTGGTGGAACCCGACGAACCGATCCACCCTTGGCCTGCACCCGCATCCGGCAGTCGCCGCTGGTGGTGGTTGTTAGCCCTCCTGCCGGTCCTCCTGGCGATCGGTCGCTGCAGCGGCGTGGCCTGAGAAGTGCATTTCGGCCTTGGGCCCCTTATCCCGGCCAACCGATCGCGCCATGGGCGGCCCCGGTGCCGGCCGCCGCGGGTGCCGACGAGCGCGGTGAGCGTTGTGCACCGGTTCGGCGCATCACTGAACCGCCACGTGCATTTCCACGGCGGCGTCCTCGACGGGGTGTTCGAGGGCGGCCCCGACGGGTCAGGTCCAGTTTCAACTCAGCCAAAAACCTTTCCCCTTTTTCGCATCGTCGTGCCGCCGTGGCCGGGGCAATCTGCCAGGGACCCCCTGTCCGCGCCGCGTCGCCGCCCGACCGTCGCCCGAGGCCGTCGCGTCAAAGTCAGACGCCAAAGGCGTCCCCCAATGGACTTGTTTAACTTATTAGTGAACCGTTCCTTAGCAGGTCGTGCGTCCGCACCGGCTGAAGCCTCGACCTCCGGTGGTGGTTTGCCCCTCGTTCCCAAGCGGTTAGACTGGGCAACAATGCGCGGCCGACCCGCGACCCGCAGTCCAAGGCTGAAGCCTTGGACTCGAGCACAACCGTTACTGACCGTCGAGACGCCACCTTATGACCGACAAAGTAGACAATCTGGTCCTGGAGCACCTGCGGCCGATCCGTGCCGATGTGGGCGCCATCAAGGACGACGTGCGGGAGATCAAGCATCCGCGCCGTGAAGCGCCTGGGCGGCGTCTGGCCGCGCCTGGTCGCCTTCAAGAACATCTTCTTATGTCAGGGCTGGCCCGGCGTTGTCACATTGTCACATTCGCGTGTTAAGATAATTTCCGGATTCTCCGATTACGACAACGATTGTGTTTGTGTTTAACTTGTTCTTGACTCGTGACTTAGGTGCAGTCCGGATGAAGATGCACGCGCACAACAGACCGGAGGTCGAGGTTTCAGCCGGACGCGGCACCGCCGCCCGCTAAAGCGTCGGCCTCCAGTTGCGTCGCCCGGGTCCCCGGAGGTCGAACCCGCGTGGTACGAAGTTCTGCGGAAATCGCCTAAGGTGATTTTTGTCATATCATGTATCCTCTCGCGCTCGTCTTTTCCCCCTCTTTCTTTCGTTGTCATTGTCGTTGTCGTAATCGAGTTGACGATCCCCACGAGGATGCGTTGGTCCCGTGCGTAGCGATTGAAGCCTTTCAAACCCTTGGCGACGCCCAGGCGGCTAGCGAATCGAAAGCCGACAGACAGCGGGTTGCTGATGACAAACTTGCATCGCTTATTCCGATTACGACAACGACAACGACAACGACAACGATTGTGTTCGTGTTTAACTTGTTCTTGATTCGTTACTCAGAGGTGTGTACCCATGAACCGGAACAGAACCCTGCCCAGCCTGCTGCTCTCGACCCTGCTCACTGCCGGGTGCACCCAGGAAACCCAGAATACGATTGGCCGCTCGATCCAGAACTGGACCGGCGTCGACGGTGTGCTGGAGGTCTACGCGGGCGAGAAGCTCGTGCGGCGTTTCATCAAGGTGGACAAACTCACCACGGCCGGTGCCACCCAGGGTGGCGGTGCCCGGCCTTACCGTTTCGGTTACGGCGTGCTGGATCTGAATCAGAACGGCCAACAGGACCCGGGCGAGCGCAAGGTCTATTTCGAGATCAGCGATTACTCGACCAACTACGTGTTCTACGGTGACCCGGGAGCCTGAAATTCACGCCAGCCGGTAACGGTCCTTCATATCCAGATAGACCAGATTGGATACGGCGCGGATGGCATTGCTGCGTTTGGTGATCCAGGTGCCGTAGTTCTTGGCGCTGCTCGATCGCTCGATGATCCCGACGAAGGCGTAGGGGACGCGTCGGCCGAACAGGGTCTGGGCCTCGATGATGCCCATGTTGCCGCAGAGTTGCGAGGTCGAACCGGTCTTGTCGTAGACACGCACCGAGGAGGGCATGGACGCGACGCCCTGGCAGATGCGGTCGTGATTCGGCAGCGCCATCAGCGCCCGGAGTTCTTGACTATAGGGCAGACGGTCCTCCCAGAGTGCGATCAGAAACCGGCTGTAGTCGTGCGCCGAGGCGAGGTTGCGATAGGTCTTGCCGCCGGCGGGGATCTTCTCGACGACCCGCGTCTGCACGAAAACCTGCGGCGCATTGGTCTTGAGCACGGTCTCCACGTCTTTGGGTCCGCGTTGCGACTGATTGCGGCTGACCAGTTCGATCAGTTCGTTGGTGGCTGGGTTGCTGCTGCGCCTGATCGACCGCTCCATGGTGTCGCGAATGTCCTCGGTGTAGCGCACGCGCCCTCGCGAGTTTTTCACCTGGAAGAAAAACGCCTGGGCGACGAATGGCTTGATCATGCTCGCCGCCTGGCGCGGGGCGTCTTCGTTGATCGCCACCAGTTTTTTGCCGGAGGAGAAGTCGTAGACCGACCAGGCGGTTTTTTCGTTCTCGCTGATCTGACCCTGGGCCTTGAGCCGCTGCACCAAATCCGCGACCTGCCGCTGGAGCGCGTCCTGGCGCTGGGGCGTGTCCTGACCAAAGAAGCCGGCCTTTGCGAAGCTCGGGGTGCCGCACAGCAGGCCGGCCGAGAGCGCGGCCAGTCCCTCCAGGAACCCGCGCCGATTGACAAAGAAGTGCTGGTTGAACAGGCCCGGATCATCGCTGTCG
>Ga0247835_1005274_pt1 | contig 10603 bp, 13 predicted proteins | sample LaCtaG_3_FD_189912 | JGI IMG/M metagenome (GOLD analysis project Ga0247835, IMG submission 189912) | Freshwater microbial communities from meromictic Lake La Cruz, Castile-La Mancha, Spain - LaCruzMarch2015_13.5m | ecosystem: Environmental > Aquatic > Freshwater > Lake | place: Spain: Castile-La... | reverse complement strand
ATTTGCCCTGTTTCCCGCCGCTGACGTTGCCGGTGTATTCCGTGCAGCAGTTGGTACGCCAGCCGCCACGCATACCATTCCGGTGGTCAGCGGCGGCACGACGTACTACATCATGGTTTCGACAATTGCCTAAACCATGTTGAAGCATCCTGACTCTGAAGTGCAATTCCTGGTTGAAATGCTGGAAGGTCAACGGGATCAGGCGGTGGCCCAGGCTGCCGCCTTTTTCCGCACCATCAAGGAATTGGAAACACAAGTCGAACAATTGAAAGCAAGCACATTTAAAGCCAAGGACGAAGATTGCCAAGGTTTTGAAAAGATAGGGGGAACTGACTGATGGCCGATGGACTATATGCAAACATTCATGCCAAGCGTGAACGTATTGAGAAACAAAAAGCCGCGGGCAAAAAACCCGAACGTATGCGAAGCCCTGGGGACAAAGGCGCCCCCACGGCCAAAGCCTTTAAACAAAGCGCCAAGACAGCGAAAAAATAAATGACACCGGAACAAATTGCTAAACGCCTGGCTGAACTGCAAGAACTGGCGAAGCAACATGAAGCCATCTTGTTGCAGATCAGCGGGGCCATCCAGGAATACAACAACGTGCTGGCGCAAATAAGCCAGGACAAAGCCCAGGAAGGAACTAACCATGCCGCTGACGAAATCACCCAGCAAGAAAGCGTTTGAAAAGAACGTTAAGGCCGAAATTAAAGCCGGTAAGCCACCCAAGCAAGCGGTGGCCATTGCCTATTCGGTAAAGCGCGAAGCCGCCAAACCAAAGGCCAAAAAATGATGACCGACGCACCCGTAAAAAAGCGGGGGCGCCGTCGTCACGATGACACGCCCAAGGACAAGCCCGACCGCGTAGAGCCAAAGAACCTGGGGGGAAGACCCACCAAATATCGCGAGGAATTCGTGGATATGCTGCTGGAGTTTTTCAGCCAGCCATCAACCAGGGAAGTAACCGTCAAAGACGCCAAGGGAAATGAAACCGTCCAGGAATTGCCTGGATCGTTCCCGACCCTGGCGCGATTTGCCACCAATATTGGGGTTACTACTGAAACGCTGCACGATTGGGCAACGGCAAAAAACCCAGACGGAACCCAAAGAAACCCACCGTTTTCTTATGCCTATAAAAAGGCGAAGGATTTGCAGCAAGCCAACCTGGTCGAAGGAACCATGAAAGGCGCGTACAACAGCACGTTTGCCATATTTACGGCAAAGAACGTCCTGGGCTGGCGCGACAAGATCGAACAGGAAATCACCGGCAAGGATGGCGCCCCAATCGGGCCATCGGTTATTGCAATCCAATTTATGAACCCCGATGGAACAATCGCAAACATTGACGGACACCCAGCAAATTGACCAGGCGATTGCCAAGGCGCAATTTCCAGTCAAACTGCAAGGATTGTTCAGGGCCAGCCGGTACAAAGTGTTGTACGGCGGGCGCGGTGGTGCGAAGTCATGGGGGATTGCCAGGGCGCTGTTGATTAAGGGCGCCAAAAAGCCCATCCGCGTGTTGTGCGCCCGTGAGTATCAAACCAGCATCAAGGATTCCGTTCACAAACTGTTGTGCGATCAAATCGAAGCATTGGGGTTGTTGGGTTTTTACGACGTTACCCAGGCCACCATCCGCGGCGCCAACGGGACTGAATTCGCGTTTATTGGCCTGAAAAACAACCCGACAAACATTAAGTCGTTTGAAGGCGTGGATGTGTGCTGGGTTGAGGAAGCGCAGACCGTCAGCCGCTTGTCCTGGAACATCCTGATCCCGACTATCCGCAAACAGGGCAGCGAAATTTGGGTGTCGTTCAACCCCGAATTGGAAACCGACGAAACTTACCAACGGTTTGTGGTCAAACCCCCGCGGGATTGCATAAGCATCAAGATCAACTGGAATGACAACCCTTGGTTTCCTGAAACGCTGGCGCTTGAAAAGGACGCGCTGAAGGCCCGCGATCCCGAAGCCTACAACCAAGTATGGGAAGGGCTATGCCGCCAAACGGTGGATGGCGCTATCTTTGCAAAAGAACTGGCCCAGGCTGACCGCGACGAACGCCTGACCAAAGTGCCGTATGACCCAACCAAGCCTGTTCACGCCGTTTGCGACCTGGGCTGGGCCGATGCCACCGCCTGGTGGTTTGTGCAGTTTGTGGGCATGGAAACTAGGTTGATTCGGTATTTTGAAGACACGCAGCGCACCATGACCAGTTACCTGGCGCAACTGCAAACGTTTGGGTATGTGTACGACACCATTTGGCTGCCGCACGACGCCCAAAACAAAACCCTGGCCGCAGCCGGTCGCAGCATTGAAGACATTGTGCGCGGCGCTGGGTACAAAACACGCATCCTGGAACGCGTACCGGTGGCCGATTCGATCAACGCGGCCCGAACAATATTTACAAATTGTTATTTTGATCGCGAAAATTGCGCGGACGGATTAAACTGTTTGCGACATTATCGGTATGAAGTTGATCCCGACACGGGCCAATTCAGTCGAACACCGTTGCATGACCATTATTCGCACGGCGCAGACGCATTCCGATATATTGGATTGATGATTAAGGAACCAGTCAAAATCCGCAAGAAAACGCCTGTTGCTATGGGCGGTGGATGGATGGGATAATCCTGGACAAAGGGGATAATTTATGGCATGGCAAGACACAGACATGGATGGCCGCATCGGGGATGCGATTAAGTTTTTGCGATTGGTTTCGGAAGCCGATTCCCAAAACCGCGCCGAAGCCCTGGGCGACCTGAAGTTTGCCGGTGGCGATCAATGGCCGGTTGAAATTCAAAACAGCCGCAACCTGGAATCGCGCCCTTGCCTGACGATCAACAAAATTGACGCCTACATTCGCCAGGTTACCAACCAGCAGCGCCAGCAGCGCCCCCGCATTAAGGTTCACCCCGTCAACAACGAAGGCGACTTGAAAATCGCCCAGGTGGTCGAAGGAATCACGCGCCACATTGAAGTCAATTCCAACGCGGACACCGCTTATGACACCGCGTTTGAATACGCTGTCCGCATGGGTTGGGGATATTGGCGCGTGACCACCAACTACACGTCGGAAGACAGTTTCGACCAGGAAATTTACATTGAACCGATTGATGATCCGTTCAGCGTGTATTTCGACCCCAACAGCGTGTCACCCGACGGGGCCGACGCCGAAAAATGCCTGGTCACCACCGTTATATCCAAGCGGGCATTTCGTGAACAATACCCTGAAGCCGATGACGGTTCGGGCTTTTTGCCCCGCGGAACTGGTGATGACACCGCAGAATGGGTGACCCGTGAGGATATTCGGATTGCCGAATACTGGTACGTTGAACGCGAACGCGTCACGTTGGTGATGCTGTCCGACGGCACAAAGTTGTTTGAAAATGAATTGCCCAGCCCTGAATTGCTGGATGCCAGCAAAATCACCATCATGGACAAGCGCCCGTCCTACCGCAAAAAGGTCAAGTGGTGCAAGATGACCGCCATGCAAATCCTGGAAGAAAAGGAATGGGCGGGCAAATACATTCCAATCATTCCGTGCTATGGCGCACAAATGATTATCGAAGGAAAGCGCAAAAAATACGGTTTGGTGCGGTTTGCAAAAGACCCGCAGCGGATGTATAACTTTTGGCGCACCAGCATGACCGAAAGCATCGCCCTGGCGCCCAAGCCAAAGTGGTTGATTGCCGAAGGCCAGGACGAAGGCCACGAATCCGAATGGGCGATGGCCAACATCAAATCCACGCCTGTTTTACGTTACAAACAAAAAGACATTGAAGGCGTACCGGCGCCCGTGCCAACGCGTATCCAGCCCGAACCACCGCCCGAAGGAATCATGGTGGCCGCTGGCGCCATTGCTGACGACCTGAAAACCGTGCTGGGTATTTTTGACCCATCCCAATCATTGCCAGGCAACATTTCCGGCAAAGCATTGCAAGGGCAGCAGCAGCAAGTGGACATGAGCAATTTCCACTTTTACGACAACATGACCCGCAGCATTAAGCACACGGGCAAAGTGATCCTAGATTTGATCCCCAAAATTTACGACACCCAGCGCGTTTTGCGGATTATCGGCGTGGATGGCAAACCCGACCTGGTGACAATCAACGAAGTGGAAGCCACCGGCGAGGTTATGAACAACGTCACGGTTGGTTTGTACGACGTGGTGATGGACACCGGCCCAGGCTACAACAGCAAGCGTCAGCAAGCCGTCGAAGCCATGATGCCGTTGATGGTCGAACCCCAGGTATTCCAGGCCGCGGGCGACTTGTTGTTCCGCAACATGGATTTCCCTGGCGCCGATATCATTGCCGACCGGTTGGCAGCCATGAACCCGCTGTCAAAAATCGACGAAAAGTCGGATATTCCACCGCAAGCGCAAATGCAAATTTTGGCGCAACAGCAGCAGATTGCCCAAATGGAACAGCAAATGATTGCGTTGCAGTTAGAAATCAACAACCGTGGCCAAATAGCGCAAATGAAAGAAGAAGGCAGCAACCGCCGCAAGTTGATGGATGTGATTTCCCGCGCCTACAACACCGACACAATCAACGAAGCCAAGGTCAACCAATCGGCAATCAAAGCCGTGACCGATCAAAACAAAATCGAACTGGACGCCATGACGCGTTTGGTGTTAGCCGGTATATCGCCCGAAGCCTTGGCCGCGGAAATGGAACGACGCGATCAGGAACAGCAGCAAGCGTCCGCATTTGCTGAAATGGAAGTCAACCAAACGCAAAATCCGTTCATTCAGGCTGGCCAAGAGTTGATGCAGCCACAAATGCCAATGCAGCCGCCGATGCAACAGCCAATGCAGCCTGAAATGCAGCAACCTGGAATGCAGCCACAAATGCAACCTGGCGCAATGTGATTGACAATGTAAGTATTCGGGTTGAAAATCAACCCACAACCTACCAATGGGTTTTCATTGGGTTAATTCTTAGGATAAACCTATGTCGGAAGTGCAAGAACGCCTGGCGAGTAACATCGTAACAAGCGAAAATTTAGCGGAATTCACAGCCCAAAAACTTGGTTTAGTTGATTCGGAACCCGCAGCCCCCGTGGCGGCCAACGAAGACGCCGAAAGCGCCGTTGCCGAGCCGGATGCGGACGATCAGAGTGGACAAGATCGGGAAGGGAATGACGCGACAACAGCAGAGGATCAGAAGGATCGCAAACCTAATCCAAAATTGGAAAGGCGGTTTTCAGAGATCACGAAACAGCGTGAAGCGGCCCGCGAGGAAGCCCGCGTAGAACGTGAAAGACGTGAACAACTGGAAACCAGGCTGAAGGAACTGGAAGGCAAGGTCAACCCACAGGCGCAAGCGCCCCAGGATGACGTTGGCGAGGAACCCAAGCCGGAACAATTCAGCGATATGTACGAATACGCGAAAGCGTTGGCCGAATATACCGCTGATAAAAAGATGGCAGAACGGGATCAACAAGATTTAAACCGCAAGGCCGCGGCTGAACAGGAAGTGAAATTCAAAGCCTGGGCAGATCGTGTGAACGCGGTGAAATCAGAGATGCCGGACTTTGACGACATGGTGCAAAGCAGCGACGTTCGCGTAAGCGATCCGGTGCGCGATGCAATTATCGAATCAGAGCATGGGCCGCGAATTTTGTATTACTTGGCTGAAAACACCGAGTTTGCAAAAAAGTTGTCCGAAATGTCGCTTGTTTCAGCCGTCCGCGAAATTGGAAAAATTGAAGCCCGTTATGAGAGGGATTCGAAGGTAAGCGCCCCTGAAGTGAAGCCTACTGTTGGGAAGTCAAAAGCGCCAGCGCCGATTTCGCCGCTGCGTGGTGCAGTTAACACCGTTGACGCGGGCCTGGATGCCGATGGCAATTTCCATGGTTCGTATCAGCAATGGAAAGCAGCCCGCGCAGCACGTAGAATCCGCTGACATTTAACCCATTTTTGAGGAAAAAATCATGTCCAACAATTTGCTTACCATTAGCAAGATCACCAACGAAGCGTTGATGGTCTTGGAAAACGAATTGACTTTTACTAGCGAAGTAAACCGCGAGTATGACGATCAATTTGCTGTAACTGGCGCGAAAATTGGTAATACGCTGAACGTTCGCCGTCCTGGTCGTTTCATCGGTACTACCGGCCCAGCCCTTAACGTTGAAGATTTCAACGAAACTAGCGTTCCTGTCACGCTGTCAACCCAATTCCACGTGGATACCCAATTCACGACCCAGGATTTGGCTTTGTCGCTTGATATGTTCAGCGACCGCGTGTTGAAACCGGCTATTGCTGCTATCGCCAACAAGATTGACTTTGACGGTCTTTCTATGGCGAAAAACAACACCGCCAACATCGTGGGAACTGCTGGTACGCCCCCAACTGGTCTTATTACTTATTTGACTGGCCAGGCATACCTTGATTCTGAAGGCGCACCACGCGATGGTCGTCGTTCTTGCATCATCGAGCCGTTCACCAGCGCGACCATTGTTGACAGCCTTAAAGGTTTGTTCAATCCACAAAACCAAGTCAGCACCCAATTCCAAAAAGGTCTTATGGGCCGTGATTCGGGCGGCATGAACTGGAAAATGGATCAGAACGTTGTGAACCAAACTTTCGGCAATTACACCGGAACTTTGACCACCAACACTTCGACCTTTACTGGTTCGTTATCCACCGGCTGGGCTTCTACATCCACTATCACTTTGGTTGCATCCGCTGGTTTGACTTTGAACCAGGGCGACGTGATCCAAATTGCTGGCGTGTACGCAGTTAACCCACAAAGCCGCGCAGCCTACGGTTCAGGCAAACTTCGCAACTTCGTTGTGACTGCCACAACCAGCGTTGCAACTTCACCTGGCACACAAGTAACCGTTTCGCCCGCCATCATCACCGGCGGTCAATTCCAAAACGTGACTGTTACTGCTACCAGCGCAACCGCCGTGGTGACCCCGTTCGCAAACAGCGGCGAAGTCAGCCCACAAAACATCATCATGCACCGCAATGCGTTCACGTTGGCAACTGCTGACTTGGAATTGCCTGATGGCGTTCATTTCGCTGGCCGCGCTTCCGATAAGGAACTTGGCTTGTCAATTCGCGTGGTTCGTCAGTACACGATCAACAACGACAGCATCCCAACCCGTTTGGATGTGCTGTACGGTTGGGCGCCTTTGTACCCCGAACTTGCTTGCCGCGTTGCAGCCTAATCATCAACCGACAACCAAGAAAGGAAACAGATCATGTCTAATCCAGGCCCAGCAGTAACCGCTAGTAATCACCCCTCAAACCTTGCAACCAACCAGGCGCTACGCCTGATTGCATCGGCCCAGGGCGTTGATTTGAATGCAGTCGCAGATACCATTGCCCCCATTTTGGCAAGTGGTAGTGTCAGCGTTCAAAGCATCATCGTTGCCAATGCGTCCATCAACCTGACCACGGCCCAATTGGCCGTTTATACAGGCCCAGGCGCAACCGGCACAGCCGTGAAAACGGCTTATGCTTTGACCGGCAACAGCGCCACGGCAAAAGTGGTTGTGACCGCTGCAACGTCCACAGACGCAGTATCGACCACACCGCTTTACATCCGTTGCACAACCGCACAGGGCGCAGCAGCCACCGCTGACGTGTTCATTTACGGTTACGACCTAACTTTCCTTCCTTAATCGGATGGAAAAATAATCGGGAAAGCCGCCCTCAAAAGGGGTGGCTTTTTCCTTTTGAAACTTTATAATTTCCCAAGAAAGGGGAACGAATATGCTGCCAAGTTTTAGACCAAATGGGCCGACCTACCGAATTACGGTTCCGGCTTCCGCTTCAACCGCCCTGGCAATCGAACCCAAATCGAATGTTGAAAATAATTACGTGTCGTTGATTAACACCGGCAGCGCGTCCGTTGTTGTGACGCTGGGAACCACGGCTGCCAGCACGGCAACACCGGCTGTTCCAACGACCGGCAATTCAACGCCTGGTGTGATTTTGCCGCCCAGCATGAATTACCCAATCGTGATTCCAGCCCCACGCAACACGTTTTACATCCGCATCATTGGCACGGCTGCAAACGGCGAATGCTTTGTGACACCGTTGGCCGCGGGGTAAACCATGGCCAATCAGGTCGCCAACAAACAGACCACCAACATCGTTCCGGTTCAGGGCGTTTTTGATCCTGAACCAACGTTTGCGCTGCAATATTTTGTTGGCCCCGCGGGAACGCCTTTTTTTGCCCCAATTGACCCCGTTCAATCAGGGTTAACCATTACAAATTCGACGATTGATTCGTCCGTAATTGGTGGCAACACCCCCGCGGCAGCGTATTTCACAACCGCCCAGGTGGCCGCAGCGCCAACCGCGGACGCTGACGTGGCCAATAAGGCATACGTTGATTCGGTCGCCCAGGGTTTGGATATCAAGGCGTCGTGTTTGTACACGACCACCAACAACATTACGTTGACGGGCCTTTCTACCCAGGCTGGTGGCGATTGGCCATCCGCGCTGACCGCCGGTGATCGCATCCTAGTCAAAAACCAAACCAGTCAGGCGCAAAACGGTATTTATGCAGCCAGCGCCAGCGGATGGACGCGCACCGCGGACATGAACAACTGGTCGGAAGTGCCAGGCGCGTTTACGTTCATTGAAGCCGGAACATCATTGCTGAACACCGGTTGGGTTACGACCGCGGCATCGACCGGCACGATTGGCGTCACCGCGATGCCCTGGACGCAGTTTTCGGGCGCGGGAACGTACAGCGCGGGTACGGGTTTATCCCTAATCGGCACAACATTCAGTATTGCCAACACCGGTGTATCGGCTGCGTCGTATGGCGGCGCCAGCCAAACATTGACCGCAACCGTCAACGCCCAGGGCCAATTAACCGCCCTGGCCGCGACCAGCATTGCAGTTGCCGCCAATCAAATCACCAGCGGAACCATTGACACCGCCAGGATCAGCGGCGCTTACACCGGCATTACGGGTGTTGGCACATTACTGGATTTAACCGTTACCAATACGATCACAGGATCAATCAACGGCAACGCGGCCACGGCAACAACCGCTGGAAGCGCCACAACAGCCACCACGGCGACAAATTTGGCTGGTGGTGGGGTTGGTTCAGTACCGTATCAATCGGGCGCTGGCGCCACTTCTTTTTTGGCTGCTGGGGCAAATGGCCAAGTGTTAACCTTGGCTGGCGGTGTTCCATCCTGGGCGACGCCTACGGTTGGCACGGTAACGTCGGTTGGTGGCACAGGTACGGTGTCCGGCATCACGCTGTCCGGCACGGTCACCAGCAGCGGCAATTTGACGCTGGGCGGCACGTTGGATTTGTCAGCGCCCCCCGCAATTGGCGGCACGACGGCCAACACAATCAAAGGCACAACCGTAACTGCCACGACCAAGTTTGTCGGCCCGTTTTTTGATGCGGCCACAAGTGCTGGCGGCGCTTTGCGAAACGCGGGTGGCACGGCCCAACTGCAATGGGGCGCCGGTGGCGGCAATAATTTGTCTTTGGATGTTTCGACCAACATGAATGGTGCGAACGCGCAAATTGACATAAGCCCGACCGGAACGGGTCACGTTCACATCAAGCCAACCGGCGCGGGATCAATTGAAATTGCGCCGACAAGCCTTGGCACGATCAACAATATGTCGATTGGCGCCACTACGGCGGCATCGGCAAAATTCACAACCATTGATTTCAGCAGCACGTTGGCGGTGTCCGGTTCAACCGGTTCGGCTGGCCAGGTATTGCAGTCAAACGGCGCCAGCGCTCCAACTTGGGTGACGCCCGTGGCTTATGCGACGGTAACCGATGACACCACCACCAACGCGGTGCGTTATCCGCTGTTTGCCAGCCAAACAACTGGCAACTTGGCCACCGAATACGTCGCTTCTACCAAATACCAATTCAACCCTTCGACCGGCATTTTGACGGCCACGGGCTTTGCTGGCGCTGGTACAGGGTTGACCGGCTTGCCCGCGGGCGAACTGACCGGCACGATCCCGTCATCCGTCCTGGGCAATTCGTCGCTGCACATCGGCACGACCACCATTGCGTTGAACCGCGCCAGCGCGATCCAGTCGTTGACTGGCGTTTCGATTGACGGCAGCGCGGGAAGTGCTGGCAGCGCAACAAACGCAACAAACGCAGCGAATATTGCAATCACCGACGACACATCGACAAACGCGGACGAATACCTGGTTTGGGTGACAAATTCAACAGGAAACTTGCCCGCTTATGTGTCATCGACTAAACTTAAATTCAATCCATCCACAGGTATTTTTACCGCAACGGGTGGAACTGGCGGGGGCAACTTTTAATGAATACGACCTGGAAAATCCTGGGCATCAAAGCGGATGGTGACTTAATCACCCAGGCCAGGTATTTTGTTCGCGCTGAAAACAAAACCGCAGCCGTTGAAACGGAAGGCAATTGGTTTTTCCGCGAACCTAAAATGACCGTACCGTTTGACCAGGTGACCGAAGCCATGATCGTGGAATGGATCAAAGCCGAAACCATGGCCGATGGCAAAAACATGATCGAAGCCCGCCTGGCTGAACAAATGGTCAACGTGGTGGAACAAGAAGACCGCCCGCTGCCCTGGGCGCCCCAGGTGTTCACACCCAAATTTGAGGAATAA
>Ga0247835_1005264_pt1 | contig 10618 bp, 8 predicted proteins | sample LaCtaG_3_FD_189912 | JGI IMG/M metagenome (GOLD analysis project Ga0247835, IMG submission 189912) | Freshwater microbial communities from meromictic Lake La Cruz, Castile-La Mancha, Spain - LaCruzMarch2015_13.5m | ecosystem: Environmental > Aquatic > Freshwater > Lake | place: Spain: Castile-La... | reverse complement strand
GTTTGCGCTTGAATGAACTTGGCTATCACAATTTAGTGGTGCCAGAGGCGGTGCTTTATCACCATGAAAGCCAAAGTAGAGATAGTGCAGCCAGTAAAACTGCGGCGGCAGCGCTTAAATTAATGCAAGATCGCTGGCGGCAACGCTTGGCAGGCGGAGCACCCTGGTGGCCCGATGCCTGTTGCCGTGATCACAGTGATGGGAGGCCAGGTGGTTGGGGGTAGATTTCCATAAGAATAAAAAAGCTAAATGATTTCAGTTTTGTATCACCAGGAGCATTTGATCTAAATGATTCTCAAGAATCCTATGATGAACCTTAAGGGACATGTAGACAGAGTAGATAAGTTCTTAATTGCAGGATGGGCGCTATGCGTTGATGATCCGCTTGTAAGACCTGCCATAAACATTATTCAGCTAGGGGAGACGCTGTTTTCCTTTACGCCTAATTTTGAAGCCCCTTTACTTCGTGCCGCTCTTGATCTACTCCCTGTCAACATTCCTCCACTTTATGCGTGGAGACTTTGGCTGCCGCTAGCTAATGGTCTTAAACCCGATATTCCCTTCTCCTTGATCTTTCAGGATACAAATGAACATCTAACACTCGGTTGTGATAGGGTTATTCAATTAATGGAATTTGCAGATAAAGAAGCAATAAATAATTTAGGCAATGCTAGTCTAATGTTTCCATCCTTCAACCTAAGCGAGGGCAAGTTTGACCTATTTGTGACAGTAGAAGTCCCAAAATATATTGAGAATCCCACTCTCTTGGTGAATAATTCATACGTGATTTATCCAATTGAGTCGGTTCATGCCTGGCTCAATAAAATAAGTTATTTTTACCGTTTGTCATTACTCTTAAGTAGTGAACATTGGAAGGGGGTAGATGTCTTGGAGGTAAAATCTTCTTGTTGCCCTGCCGATCTATCCATGATATATAAATTGATTATACCAAAAAGCATTTATAATCATGAGTCCTGTCTGTTTCCTGTTCCACTGAGCGAGAATATTGGACGCATTTCAGGGCCTCTGTCAGACCAAGCACAGTATCTTATTGGGGGGATTACAACCTTCGCTCAGATAGAATCTATTTTAAAAATATTCTTCGGGAAAGGCTTGTCAGACTTTAGGAGGATAGTAGACTGGGGAGTGGGCTGTGGGCGAATCATTCGGCATTTTTTTGAATCAACACAGATTTTAGGGCTAAATATAAATAACAACTGGGAGCTGCTTGGAGTTGATATAGACCCCGTTAATATAGCATGGTGCAAGACTAATTTTTCAGAATTTGCATGTTTTGATCTATTGCCTCTCACTGGTTTTGACATTGAATCTGGTTCGGTAGATCTTGTGTATGGAATATCAGTTTTTACTCATCTTAGCGAATACGAGCAACATAGATGGTTGGCAGAAATTAAGCGAATAACCAGAAAAGGCAGCGCTATTGTCTTAACCATTCATGGAGAAGGAGTCTTCTATCGGGAATGTTCTAACATAGCGCTTCCATTCGCTGACAAGTTTGACTTTTTTGATGGAATACCAGATGCAGCAATTGGCACTGATCGCGATAAGTATTATAGAGCCTCTTATCATTCCCAGAGGTATATCAAGGAATATTGGAATAAGTATTTTCGTTTGATTTCTATTTTACCACAAGCTAACGCATTTAGGCAGGATTTTGTTGTTCTAGAGAGGACATGAAAGTTTTGCTGTGAAGCTACAAAGCTATATTAACCCAGCGTCTATATGTTTGTATCTACTATGTCTTTGTATAATTTTAAGTGAGAATTGGTGATCTCAGTATTGTTGATTGGTTCTTGCATGGTCGTAATCAGATCTAATCTTTTTTGGGGATTGTTTGCTACATAGAGCATTTGGCTGGATAGATCTATAGGGGAACGTGGTGTGTAGTGGTAACCGTCAATGCCATCACGTACTTTCTCCGCCATTCCTCCTAGGGCAGGTACGATTAGCGGACATTTGTGGAGATATGCTTCTTGGATTACAACTGGAGAGTTCTCATACCAAAGCGATCCCATTATCATCCAATCGACATTTGAGATTAAACATCTTAGCTCATCTTGGGTATATGGCCCATGGAAGTAAATTTGGCTATTTAGAGGCTCTATAAGGCTCTGAATGTAATTAAAATAGCTCTGCAAGTTTTTATCTGGATGTCCGGCTTGATATATATCTGTGCCATGAATGGTGAGGTGTAGATTTGGGTTGTCACGAAGTGCCATCATGAGTGCCTTGATGATTATATGTAGACCCTTGCTGAAATGTATTTGTCCGAAATATCCAAAGACGGTAGCGTTCCTACTCTTAGTGGTATGGTGATCTCTATTAGTCGATTTTGGCTGTGGCTGATCATGATTGCTAAGTGCATTTTCGATGACAGTTATTGGCGTTGTTACGATATTAAATTTTTTAATCCGTTCTGCTAGATCATGGCTAGGAGCTATGATGTGATTGATACGCTCGATGAGGCTTTTCATCATGGTTGAACGCATGAAGAGATTTGTAGTTGATTGGTGAGGCACACATTGAATGCAATCATGGATACTTGGCCCTTTGTAGCAAATTTTTCCATCTCTACGTAATAGTTGGCCTTGGTAGGGGCAAATGGTTAAGTACTCATGCAATGTAAGTATAGACCTTGCATTTGGCATGAGCCCAAGCAAAGCAAGAATTAGATCAATGCCAAGGTGAGCAAAGTGATGAAAATGAAGAATATCTGGCTGTATTTTTTGGATCCAGGGCTTAAATTCACTGGATTCATCAAGTGGTGTACTAGAGTGATAAAAGAAATCGTTTTTGGCCTTTGGAATTAATATTTCTTCGCTATTAATGCTGCCAACCGATTGACCAACTGAGAAGAACGAGGAGTCACAGGCAGCCACAAACCATACCATGGTATTTGGCAGGATTTGCAATTGTTTAAATAGTGCATATGCGGCATGTTCTCCGCCTCCAGGGCTAAAGCGGGGATGGCCATGAGCAAAAATTACTATTCTTAAGGTATTAGTGATTGAAAGTGGCATTTTATTTCTTTGGATTTGGGGAGAGTAGTTTTTCAGCCAGCCAGGCATTTGCTAGCACTCGCCAATTAACATGATTATCGTCAGAATCATTCTTTGGAAAACTTTGTCGTTCTGCATGGACAAGTTGAACATCAGGCATAAGAATACAGTTAAGACCTAGGCTTTTAAGTTGTTCGCAAAGATGGGAGTCTTCAAAATCTCCTCGAATAAACTGTGTTGATAATCCACCCACTAAATCATAGTTACTTCGTTTTATCAGCATTGCTGCACCACTAAGAGCCTGAACAGTCCGAGGGTGTGATCCTCCAGTCCAATGTAGCCCCTTTCCCGGATGAATATTTAGCCGTATATCTGGAATTTTAGGGGATATCTTATATATCATTCCAGCATGTTGCACGCTTCCGTCTGGATATAGCAATAGTGGGGCTACAACGCCAGCATTGTGATTCTCTTTGATGTGACTAAGTAGTGGCGCTAGCCATTCAGCATTTATTGGAAAAACATCTGAGTTTAGCAGGCAGCAATAGTTGGCAGTGCTTTTTGCTACCCCTATATTTGTTGCTGTAGAAAAACCATAATTTTTATCAAGAATTAGTATACTAAAGGGAACTAGCAAATGTTCACCAAAACCTTCTGCCCAGTTAAGAAGCTCTGGAGCTAATCTAGGGTCATCTAGCACGTAAATTAGTTCCACTCGACCAGAAATAAACCAAGGGTCTCTGCTGAAGGCTATTAATTGAGTGATTATAAAATCCCAGCGGCCATAAATTGGAATAACAACAGAGACTTCTGCTGCATTTCTAGGTTTATTAGCTCCGAAGCTGTAGCTGGCCTGAATAGCATTGTTAATACTCTCCTTTCCTTTCACTTGTGATTGCAAGTAAAGCAAAGAACTTCCAATATTGGTGTTAAATAGATCTATAGCGTGTCTCGGGGAAAGCGTGTTGATGCCTAATATGTTCAATAAAAATTCTGCATTTTGCGGCCATGGCTCGTCATTAATTGTTTTGATATTCATTGTTACCTTTTCTTCCTGCCAGAAATATTCTATATGGGAGTTTTTGTCGAGCTTGGATCTGTTCAGGCCAAGGATAAAGCCGAGATTTATGTTTGAGTATCCGTACGTTTGACTTGCATCGGGTCGAGGTATCCCTTTGACCAAGGCCTTTATAGTTCTTTGTTTGCCATTGATTTCAACTTTTATCAGATCCTGAGGTGATGGAGATGAACTCCATCCTGTTATAAAAATTTGCCCATTTCTTAGTTCAACTATATTTTCAAGTTTACCAGCGTAGCCCATGTCCTTTTCTATCAGTTTAGCTAAGGATGGCTCTCTTCTTGCTAATGAGATTAGGTGTGGGTTGCCTTTGAAGCGTTTACTGCATTGTAGGAATAATGCTTGAGCGGCAATGTAATTGCCTGATTTAAGTAGTATTTCTAATAAAAAAAAGGATGGCCAAAACTCATTTGGTAGATAGCTACTTGCCATGCTTAGCATTAATTCTGCTTCAGTGATAGCATTTTTTTTTGCTAAGGTTTTACCTAGAAAATAGTAAGTCCACCCTTGCTTTGGGTCGAGTATGATTGCTCGCCGTAATGATTCTTCTGCATGATTTAGCTCATCGCATTCAAATGCTGCTGCTCCATAGTATTGGTCGATCCAAGCTGTTTCATTCGATTTAATGGCAAATGGTTGAAGAAACTTAAATAATTCTAGCCAATGCCCCTGGCTGTAAAGTTTGACGGCTTGTTCTCTCAAGATTTGAGTCATTGTAGGGTTTAAAACTTAAATTCAATCGATGCTTGCAATGAAAAGCGGGGCCTGTTTGTAAGGCCATTGTCTGGTATAGGAACGCCTTGTGTATATCCAGGAACTGTCATACGACAGCCGTAATCACAATTAGGCAATAGATTCTCTAGCATTGGTGTTACAATCAATCCAAGTTCAGGGAAAGGGCGAATACTTATTCCTGCATTTAGATTTCTGCCAGACCATTCTGTGATTAGATTAAATCCATTGAATACTTCTATTCCCAATGCTCCGATTGGGTTGATGGTTCCAAACTCGTTTGCTTCTTGAACTGCCCATCTCCTTTTCTCAGATGTACAGTCTATTCTGGGTTGATATCCATAGGTTGAACATCCTGCAGCTCTTTGTGCCGCGATTTGTGCCAGTACTTGCTCATCAAGTGGCCTGAAGGCACCATTGCCAAGGCCTGCAGTTAGGTATAAATTTTTAAACCAATTTTTATCTGATGATTGGAGCCTAATTCTTTGACTAATTACTCCGTAAGCATTTTTTTCAAGATCAGCCTGCGGCCAGTCCCAGCGAATTAAATTTTCAACTCCTATTCGGATTGATGTATCCGGACCAAAAGCTTTGGCTATATGAAGACCTGTCATGTTTCCCCCTAAAAAGCCATCTTTGGACCTCGGCCCTGAATATGCTGTGCCCTGAGTTGTATTTGAAATTATTATTCCTAACCAATTGAGGCTATCGCCAAAACCAATTGTTGCATTTAGGTAGGCGTCACCCTGTGTATTTGCATTGTTTATCCACTCTTGGTAGTTTTTAGGAATAGAGCAACGGCCTGCCCCTGTTGTGCAATCAATAGATCGATAATTTAAGCTGGCCATCACCCCCTGGGGCCCGAAGCCAACTGGCACGGTATTGCTGATTTGGGGTAGCCAGTCTCCATCGCGCCAAAGGGCTCTGTAGTTGGCGTAGGTGGGTCCACTGTGATTATTTATTAAAACAGCATTTGCTATTGCCTTATCACGGTTGATTTCTTTAGGTATTTCCGCAGCCACTTGCTCTGGTGTAATTATATCGGCTTCTGCCACAGGTTCCCATGCGAGTTGGGTTGTTGCGTATGGTTTGCTAATTGCAGGAATAATTTCTAGTGAGTTTGTTTTAACAGTATTTTCATCATCAGTAGTTTCAGTGAAAGTGTAGTTTAATTTGATGGGCAGATCAGCAGTATTGTTAGTGCTTTCTGGCAATAGTTGCCATTGCAATGCCGCTGACTTTGTTGTGGTTGTAGATAATTCCCATTCCAAGGCCATCGCCGGCGGTGTTGCCCATAGCAGTGGCAGGGTGGTAGCTAGCCAGCGTCGGTGGAATTTCACCCTTCTCAATTCTCCAGCCAGCCCAGTAGCCGCTGGCGGAAGGCCTTGAATTTGCCTTTAGGTGCTGCCGCTGGATTGGTTGTTGCATCATCTTTACCATAATAATTGTAAAGGGTTTGATAGCCATATGCACCGTATCCATAGCCATAACGTGCTCCGTAGTAAGGATTATTTGATTGGCGTTCTTGTTTAAGCGCATTGGTTACAACTCCAAGTACATTTGTGCCGCTGCCCTTTAAACGGTTAATTGCTTCTTTCGGTAGATGACGATCCACTCTATTTAAACTCACCACTAGGATTAGGCCATCTAAATGCTCTGCAATTAGGGCTGCATCGGATAGGCCTACCGATGGCGGTGTGTCGTAAATAATTAGATCAAAATCTCCTGAATCTGCCAGATCTTTCGCAAGTTGATGCATGCGATGGGAACTCAGTAGCCTGGCTGGATCAGGCGGACGCCGGCCGGAAGTGAGCACCCACCAATGTTCTTGGTTTGCTACTGGTTGAATCGTATCTTGCCAGTTACTTTGATCTTCACTTAAAATGTTTGATAGTCCCACTAGATTATCAATACCAAGGCGATGGTGCAGTTGTGGTTTGCGCAGGTCTGCATCCACCAATAACACCCGTTGGCCGAGTTCAGATAATGTTTTTGCAAGCAAGATTGCTGTCATGCTTTTTCCTTCGGCAGGTAGGGCGCTGGTAAGCGCAATTGAGCGCAGGGTTTTGTCTGCGTTTAGAAATCGCAAACTTGTATAGAGATTGCGAAATGCCTCCTGGAAAAAGAAACGTTGATAGCTGGGAAGTGGTTCTGATTTTGATTTGTTATTAGTTTCAGCCATTGTTTTCTCCTCTGCCCTTTCAATGCTGTTGAAGCCTGCAAATGCTTCCAACATCATCCGTTTATTCTCCCGAATCCCCCGCAGGGAGGGAATATATGGAATGTGCGATAACAGCGGCAGTCCCAGTTCAGTTTCTACTTCACTGGCATGGTGGAATACATGATCTAGGCGATCCCGCAGGATTGCTACGCCCAGGCCGAGTATTAAGCCAAGTACTCCGCCAAGGGCTAGGTTGCGGGGCACCGATGGCTTGATTGGATCTGGGTTAATTGTTGCCGGCGCAATCACTTTCCAAGGCACAGACCGCTGGGCAATCTCCAGTTGGAAACTCTGGCGGGCTTTTAAAAAGGATTCTAGATTTTCTTGAGCAATTTTTAATTTCTGTTCAATGGCGCTGTATTGCTTGATCAGTGCTGGCTGGAGTTTGAACTCCCCATTCATGCTATTGAGTTGTTGATTTAGTTTAGTTGAGCGGCCCGTATTTAGATTGAGTGCTGCATCAACCGCCTCAAGTTGATAACTGATCAGCATTGGTAAAAGCCTTTTGCGTCTGGCTTGGAGGCCTTGAACCATGGCTGAATTATCGCTATAACGAGCTCTTGCATCGGCTAATTGTTTATCAATAGTATTTAGTTGCTCCAGTAGGGACTGATTTGAGCCAGCAACTGTTACCCCTTGACTTCCTGATCCTGAATTGACCGCTCCAGAGCCCACTGCCTCTTCAAAGGCCCTTGCGCTCAAGCTGCCGCCCAGGATGCCAGTCCGCACTGTTTGCAGACGAGCCCGTTCAAAAGCGAGTTCACGCTTTTGATTTTCTAGTTGAAATAGTTGAGTTTTGATTGCAACCCCTTCCTCCAGCGGTTGAAGTTGATCGTTTTGGATGCGGAAGTTTGCTAGCTCGCTCTGGAGTTGAGAATTACGGGCCTCGAGCGTGGGAAACTGCCGATCAAGAAATTTAAGGCCATCATTAAGGCGCTGTTGGCGTTCGCTTAATGAATAATTTAAATAGGCCTGGCCAATTGCTTCTAGAAGTTCTTGATCTTTAACCGGCTCTCTACCTTCTACCGTTACGTTTAATACACCTTCTGCTTTTTCGCTGGCCTTTGTGTTGCTGCCTGGCCGGATATTGATGCGATTAGCTAGTTCTTTGCTAGTTAACCCATGGGACCTAGCAATGGGGCTTAGAATCATTGGGCTTTCTAATACCTCAATTAGGGTTGGTATATCGTTGCTGGAGCTATTATTTAATGCTAATTGTTTGATCAATGAATCTTGGCCGCCTATGTTGTTGTTGCCATCGCTGCCGCCATTTTGATTGTTTATTGGATCACTTATGAGTAATTGAAAACTGCCTTCGAATACGGGTTGAAATATTCTTTGATATCCGGTTATGGCTCCACTAAGGCCCACCACAAGCACGCCGGTTGCGATCGCCCAGCGTTTGCGACGTTTTATGGCCCTCCATAATTCTCTTAGGTCGATTTCATCATCAGTTTGAGCAATGCCTCCAGGGGTGAGAGCAAGGGGGCCCGAGGGTGTTAAGTTAACCAAAGATGTATTGTTCATATTTTGTTACTGTAGATATATTATTTTATCAACTAATTGTATTGATTTTGAGGTTAGCGATTTTCTATGCAGATTGCGCATTGATTTCCTGGTCATCCTTCGACTTCCGTTCGTATGTATTATAAATGTAAGATGAAACTACATTTGGCAATTACATTTATTTTATGCTTAACATCTCCTTCATTGGGGATGGCTAAGCCTATCTCTCTTCAGCGGAGTGTGGATGTTTCGGTTGATTCCTATCTGCTTGGGCCTGGAGATGTTCTTGAGCTTAAATTGTTTGATGCTCCTGAGTTAAGTGGAAACTTAGAAATTTTAAATGACGGTACTGTTTCATTGCCATTGCTTGGCAGTGTTAAACTTACTAATTTAAGCCTTAGCCAGGCTATGCCATGGCTAACTATTTTGTATGGACGGCAGTTGTTGCGCCCTCAATTGCAATTAAAAGTTGTTAAGCCAAGGCCAATTCGCGTTGCAGTTGTTGGTGAAGTTGAGCGCCCTGGTATTTATTCTCTTACCACATCTGAATCAACTCAAACATCCGGGGGGCCTTCAATCAGTGTTAGCGGCTTGCCTACTGTTGTTGATGCAATTCAGAAGGCTGGAGGTATTACTCTTTCGGCCAATCTTCGTGAGGTTAGTGTGCAGCGAAGGCTCGCCGGTGATGAGCCTAGATTTAAGCGGGCTAAGTTGAATTTGTTGGCACTAGTTCGAGAAGGAGATCAACTTCAAAATCCTTTTTTGTTTGATGGTGACACAATTCGTGTTGGGAAAGCTGATGAGCCAGTTGCTGAATCTACCGAATTGGCTGCTGTGAATTTGTCTCCAAAACAAATTAACGTTAATGTAGTTGGAGAAGTTGAACGTCCTGGTTTAGTGCCTTTGATGGCTAATACCCCACTTGTGCAGGCAGTTCTTTCTGCGGGCGGGGCAAAGAGTTGGAGGGCGAATAAGGGAAGAGTTGAACTTATTCGGATTAATCGTAATGGTTCTGCCCAGCGTGAAAGTTTTGTTTTGGATTTAAGCCAAGGTGCTTCGAATGCTAAAAATCCACCCCTTAGGGATGGCGATACCGTTCTTGTTCATCGTAGTGGTCTTGCCGTGGCAAGTGATGCAATAAATGCTATAGGGGCACCACTATCTAGTTTGGCTAATATATTAACATTATTTAGATTGGTAAGTTATTAATGCTTTTTGAAGTTAGTTGGGTTTTAAACAATCAACTTTGTGTTGGCTCTGCTCCGAAAAGAATTGAACATTTGCAATCACTTAGGGACCAGGGTGTTAAAAGTATATTGAATCTTTGCAGCAATTTTGATTTTGATTTACCCCCTGAAACTTTGCAGTTTTTTGAATGGCGTAATTTCCCATTGCCAGACCATCGTTCTGGCCGATTACCTGAATTTCATGAGCTTCAAACCTGCTTAAATCTTCTAAACGAATTGATGCATTACAACCCCACTTATGTACATTGTTTGGCAGGGGTTGAGCGCTCTCCATTAGTGATTTTAGCCTGGCTAATGCAGAATAAAAAGTTGCGTTTGCAGCAAGCTCTCGATTACTTGCAACAAGTGCATCCTGGTACTTGCCCACTCCCTGAACAGCTAAAGGTACTGGAGCTTTTTTTTGATGCATGTGTTGCATGAAAGTATTGCATCAATCCTTTTGTTCTTTAGAACGATGTATATATATATGGCTAACTTAGGTGATGTTTTTCCACCAGGTTATCAACTTGCTAGAAAAGTTGTGCATGAATTTTGATTTTACGTTCTGATTTAGGTTGGGTAACAGATAGTGGATTTTATGGTTGAAGGCCAACCTCGGGCGAACTTGAACTCTGAATCAAGATCGAAAGCGAATACCTCAGCAACACGGAACTGTTTGATCTGCTCAACGCGTGAGCAACTCTCTAAACACTGTCCTTGAAAACGGGGGAGGCTCAGAGAGTTTTATGGGGTATGAGCGCAGCTGGCTGCTTCAATCCTGAAACTCCTAAAGTAAGAATTCCTTTCCCGAGGCGCCTCCACGGCTTGCTGTAAT
>Ga0247835_1005262_pt1 | contig 10622 bp, 13 predicted proteins | sample LaCtaG_3_FD_189912 | JGI IMG/M metagenome (GOLD analysis project Ga0247835, IMG submission 189912) | Freshwater microbial communities from meromictic Lake La Cruz, Castile-La Mancha, Spain - LaCruzMarch2015_13.5m | ecosystem: Environmental > Aquatic > Freshwater > Lake | place: Spain: Castile-La... | reverse complement strand
AAACGCTTTGAGTGGCAGAGTGAATTTTTGTTCGCGCCTGAGAAACGACCTTTCCAGCCGGTCTCACCCGTGACGCGGACATGTGTTGTGTCTGGTATGGGGCAATCACACCTGCGCTCCCGATAAAACGACGACGATTCATATTGCCCACCGCATTCTGAAAAGCTGAAATAGTCAAAATGTCTGCTCTTTCCTCTCATGCTTTTTGAACCTTCCCAAGATTCCCAACAGACCGATACAGAAGACTGCTCTCTGGATTCCCGTGTTACTGCAGCAGTCGGGTTATTTCTTAGGCCCAAACCAGTCTTCTGCTTTCTTTCGAGCAGACTCAATATGAACTTTGGTTATAGATGCACCCAACGCTGCCGTGGCTGCCGCTATTGCTCCAATATCATCGGCATACCCCACAAACGGCGTAAAGTCTGGAATCGCATCGAGTGGGAAAATAAAATAACCAAGTGCTGCCGCGATAACACCCTTTGCCCATGTCGGCGTTTCGGGATCATCTGCGCAATAATAAAGAGTCAAGCCACGTTCGACCACATAGGTGCCCAGCGGCCTGGGCAGCATCTGCAACCTTTTTCCAAAAATTATCAGGAGAGAAATTTTGTCCGTAATTATCGCTCATATATAAAAGAGAATCTAGTCCTTCTCTAAATAAATATTTTCAAGAAATCAAAACAATTTTATTCAATCGACATAAGATGCGGTCATTTTTAGAAAAAATACTCTTCCTGTATTTGCCTTAGCGGTTTTGAGAGACTCGCCCCGTGAATATTGAGCCAAAGAGAGAAAAAGATGAAAAACCTACACCACAATGGTGGGGCGTCGAATTGGAGATTCATGGCGGACATCCTGCGGAGAAGGTTCGGATTGATTTCGAAAATGAAGATGGAGGCTACTGCAAATTGGTTCTCCATCTTCGAGAGCGTCAAGTCATCGGTCGGGATTGGAGCTTTTGGCACGCGTTGATTACCATTCGCAAGCAACTTGAGCCCGAGGGTTTGATCCCAATTTGCTATGGAACAAGTTTGGATGTGTGGCCCTCTGGCATGTGCTGTGATGCGGGAGGCTGGCTCGCCTACTACATGCGTGAAGACAAAGAGAGGCGCAAAGTTCGTATTTTTGAAACTGGGCCAGAGGTCGTCCCATCCACCATTCGAGATCAGGAGGCTTACTGCATGGATGTCCTTGAACATTGCTCGGAGGATTCGATGGGCATTCTTCGGAGAAAAAGAAAGCGCGGGAATAAGCAGAAAAACGATTCCCAAACATGAACCGACTCGCTGTATTCGTTCTATTTTTCATCTTGGCGTGGTTTGTGCCCGCTTGGCCGTTGCTGTTAGTAATCGGCATCATTTGGTTGGTGGCGAAGTTCCAGTCTGGCGGAGGCAAGGAACCGCCGCCGGATGAGGGTGGCGAGGATCGACCTGAACCGCCCCCCACTGGCGGCGGCGCTCAGCGATGGACACCATTTCAAAGGTCTGCGCGGAGGGAGTCGAAACCGTTTTTTCGCGGAACGAAAAGGTGAGATTGACGCTTAAAGGTATGCGCGAATCGAACCAACACGTTTTATCATCTTACCAACAAGAATTTTATTTAACCACAATCGAGCGCCTCGGCAGGTGCGAGAAAGAGCAACCGAACATGGAGATGCTGGATATAAAACTCCTGTGATTTCGATGAGTAAGGATTTTTTCGCCCTCCGCCACTCAACGGCAACAGGTGGGGTTTTAGGATTGACACCACAGAAGATAAGAAAAATGCTTATTGCAAATATTTTGGAAAGGACACGCATGACCCGACTCAAAACAGCAGCGCAAGTCGCAGGCTTACTCATTCTGCTTCCTCCTGTGGTGGATTTTTTAGTTCGCTCGCTCATCAAGTGGATGAGCGTCCCACAACATTGATAGGTGGAAATAATGAGTAACTTAATCCAGGTAGACCCATTCCAGTTAGCGCTTTCAAAGCTCGCCGAAAACAAATTGCGCATCACCATAGACGGTCGCATATACGCAGCAAGAGTCGTGGCAGCAGGCGAAAAAGTCCCGACTGCCACCGAAGAGGACTATGTGATCGCTTTGGAAGATGGCATGATAGTAAAGCGAATCCCTATTCAGGACTACCTGAACAACTGGTAAACTAAACCATATCCGAGAAATGAAGTCCTCCAGAGATTCGCTCCTTGAGGTTATGGTGTCTTCTAACAATTTGCTTCGCCTCCTGACGCGTGACGAATAGTTGACAGTCCACTCGGACTGATAAGTCGGCTCTGAGGTTAGTTTCCCACCAAGCGCGCAGCGCCCGTTCGTTGCTCTACAGCGAGAGTGTTTGCATGGCTGGGACGAGGTTTTTCGTGATCGATGCCATGGCCTCGAAATCCAGCGTGTCCACGGTGTCGGTGTGCTTGTGGTAGTTCGGATTTCGGAAGAGGGCGGTATCGGTGAGCATCAAGGCGGGGAAGCCTTCGTCCCAGTAACAGAGGTGGTCGGAGAATCGCATTTCGGGCATGACGACAGGGAGGGCGGGCATTGAAAGTCCGTGTGAAAATGCAGCGTCAAAGCGCGTAAGCAGTGCATTCGAGGATTTGTCGCCAACGATCGCGATGTAGTTGCCAGTGGTTGGGGTAATTCCTCTTGAGCGCATGAGATCCGCTGCGTTGTCGGGCATGCCGTAAAGTGTGGGCAACTCCTGCGATCCGGGCTTGTCTGTGAAATAGCCGAGGCTTTCGAGGCAGATCATGCCTTGGAGGTTGTCGCCATTTTTTCGGCAGGATGTGGCATGGACGCGACTGCCCATCGACTCGTTCATGAAATGGGGAGGCTCTTCGTTTGTGTAGGCCACGAAGCGGATGTTACGCGGCGGATGGTCGGACTGCATGAGGAGGCGAGCGGTTTCCAGAAGGATGGCTACGGCTGATATGTTGTCATCTGCACCGAATGTGCCCGGAGCCGAGTCATAGTGCGCACCGAGAATCCAGTGGGGTTCCTGCAGTCCGCAAAAGTCACGAGGCACGGCTTCGAGGTTGTGGCAATCAAAGCGATCGACTTGGAAAGTCTGGCGCGAAACGCTGAATCCAGACCGTGAAAAAAACTCCTCGATGAAATCTGCAGCACGCAAGAGCCCGGAAGGATTATTGCGAAGATTGCGCTCTTCGAGGGAGAGTGTTTCGGAGATTTGAAAGAGGCGTCGCTGGAGATCGCCAGGGGTTCCAAGAGGCAATTTGTTCATGGCAAAAAGGTATCTGAAAACAGGTGTGAGCAAGCACAAAAAGCGAGTGCTTTTCTGAAGGTGAAATGAGGGTTTGACATATCTCCTGAAAACGCCTCTGAGCAAGGCAGTAAGGCGCTCAAGAGGCTTTCCATTATTCCGGATAGCGATACATTTTCAGCATGTGGATTCTTACTAAAATCGGCTTCTATTCGATCACTAAAAAACCCTCCCACCTCAACGGGGAGGGACCAGCAGTTTTCAACATTCGTGGCCGCGACAAGGATGACCTCAAGCGTTTCGCCGAACTCGTCTCGCCAGACTTGGCCAAGCGTCCCGTGGTGCACGAATACGCTAACAGTGACTATCCATATCGCGTGTATCTGAACACCCCGGAGGAGATGGATGGGGTGATGGCCAAGCTCTCGGCCTTGATCGACTACGACAACTTCAAGGATATGATCAAGGCGACGCCTCATCTAAAGGCCAAGCTCGAACCCTACGAGGAATTCTGGAGCCTGCTCTACAACGCCCATTTTTCCCACCGTCCACAAAGGAAGTGACTGCATGAATACTCCGGGATTCCGCTTCAAAGAGGGGAAACTTTTTCTGTTCGATCAGAAGTCACTCTCCGTGATCGAGGCTTGGCCCTCGCTCAAGGCGCTGCGGAAGGATGGCTCGTTTGGTTGGCAAGAGTTTCGACCCATATTCCCGCTTCTGAGCCCCATGGGAGCGGAACCTGAAATTGATCCCGCCCTTTTGCAGCGCGAGAGCTTCCAGATGGCTTATCAGCGGCGGGCAGCGTTCCGGGCTTTTCGTTCTTTTATTCCGGAGGCGCTGGCCAAGGCGTGCGAGGAGATTCCAGGCAGGCAAATGACAATGCTCATGCTCCTGCAGGCGAGTCCGGCCGCTGCAGAATTGGCACAAGGCAACCGTGCGCTGGCTTTTGCTCTGTCGCATCCAGAGTTTTTTCGGGAGCGTTATTCTACCTTGCAGGGAGCGGCAATCGTAGCCAAGCGGCGGCAGAGAGAGATTGCGGCTTGGCTGGGATTTCCAGAGACGGACTCTTCAGTGAAAACGCTTTCAAAGTTAGCGGGTGCGTCGATTTTCAAACATTCTTTGCTGGCGCTGCGCTTTGCCTTGGAATCCCCAGAGGCAAAGAAAATCCTCTCTCACTTGCCACGCATTAACGCGGGGGTGCTGGGATTCGTGGCCGACGAAGAATTGTGCGGAATAGTGCCGATACCCCTCCTTATGGAAGTGGCGGCGAAAAAGGAGGAGGACATGAGCGCGCAGTCGGCAGATGTATTTCATCGTTGCGTAAGAATGGCGCGAGAACTGGGCGAAGCGGTGCGGCACCCTTTGTCTATTGATAAGCTCGATGATTGGCATCGGGAAACTTGGGTTAAGTGGGTGGAAAAAAATCCGCCACTGGCGAAAATATTTCCTGCGCCACCCATTGCGGGATGCCCTACAATTCAACCTATTCTGGATGCCAACGGATTGATTGAGGAAGGGAAGCAGCAGTCAAACTGTGTGGGGTGTTACGCAAACAGAGTGCGCGCGGGGCAAACATTCATCTACCGGGTGCTGGCTCCGGAGCGAGCCACGCTTTCGATAGTCCTTGGTCACGGAGGACAATGGGTGATCGAGGAGCTTAAACTCCGCTCAAACCAAGCCTGCAGTCACCTGACCAAGAAGCATGTGACCGACTGGCTCGAAAATCGTCCGCTGATTATTTAAAAGTCCAACCTGCTATACTTCGTTAAACAATTCCAGAGCTGTAATCCAAGGCTCGCTCAAATCCATGTTTTGCTCTCACCGATGAAGCCGACCTCTTGCCCACTTGGGCAGAGCACAGCACTCCGCAGTTCAAATTTTGAGGCTGAGAGGTGCAGTTTTTGCTGTAGGGTTTAGTTTGAAACGATGAATCACCAACCACTCAACAGGCATCGTAGGCGGGGACTGACTGAACCAACCGAGGAGGAATTTGCGGAGTTGATGGAGTTGTGGGAAGAGAGTCGCAGGGAGCAACGGAAACTCTCCCTTCAAATGCGTTTGGAAATCGCTTTGCAGATGCTTTGGCCATCGTAAGTGGAATGGATGCCTGAAGCCGCTCCCGCTTTGAACTCATCGGTGCTTCTTAACACTATATGAACTGCGTTCGATGCGCTCGATGTCTTCCCGCAGATATTTCACCCTTCGTCCCATTTTAAAAAAGGGTAGCTTCCCTGCTTTTTCTCTTCTTCTCAGGGTTTCGATTGTGACTCCCCAGCGGTTGGCGAGTTCCCTTCGTGATAGGAGTTGTGCCAGAGGTTCTTTTTTCCTGGGAGATTGGGCATGGTTCATGATTATTGCGGCCATTTTGAGGAGGCGGGCGGTCTCCTCGTCTTCGATGAGTTTAAGCTCTCCCAACGCTTTGTTGAGCGCCTCTTCGTCGAATCCCCCCATTTGTCCGGCATCCAAAAAAGCAAGGATGTTGCGGCGGATGATTTCTACTGTTTGCTCTGTCGGTTGGGGAATGATGGCGCGAAAAATGAAGTTCACCATGTTCCGGATATTCATGGTCGCGCACGACTCGCTGTCGATCGTTTGCGTGGCAACCTGCTCCGGCGAGAGTCCTGTGACTGCGGAAACAAAGCGAATGAGGCGGGCTGTGCGTTCGCTGAGAACGATGTTCAGATGAAGAGGCTTTGCAGCCTCTTCGTTATCCCAATTTTCAAGGCTGGGATTCTCTTGGAAGCGATTATTCATTTTCCCGCCTCCGAGTCGTTAAACCACTCGCGCATCACAAATTTGCTGGGATCGAGTTCCGTTTCACCATCCCACCGGTAGGCGCAGAGTCGACCAGACTTGCCGCAACCATAGTCGAGGCAGGCCAGGCGAGGCGTGATGGGTGCGGGGCGCATATCCTTGAGCGCGTAATGACCAAAAAAGGTGAGAGGAGCATCGCCATCGTAATCAATATACGGAACATTACTAAGCGGGTAATCTGGTATGGATGGATCGGGCGGAAAAACGGCCTCGGAGGCTCTCGTATCGCGGATATCGGTCCACCATTTGACTCGAACTGCAGAGCGGGCAACGCCATCGCCGGTGATTTGTCGGTTTGATCCCGGCATGATGCCTTCTGGGCCGTTGATCAGCAGCGAAATGGTATCGTAGGCGCGAGTGCCTTTACTGCTGTAATGAACAAGTTTTTCGCCCTCCAATCGGCCGATGGCATTGAGTTCCTCGATCGCCCTGTTGTCCCAGCATGCGTGCACAGCGCGGATCGGGCCCAGATCGAGGGAAAGGGGCAGGCCTGCAAACCAATGAATCCAATCATTGATCTCGCGCTGACTGAGTTGGGTCATGGTGGCTTGGTGTTGGGCTTTCCTCGTTGGTGAATGTTTTCGCAAGGGGCGCCCGTCGGGGCCTTCGGTGTGATACCGGATGGCGTTGACTTCATGATTGCCAAGAATGGCGTGGGCGTTGCCGCTTTCCACCATGTTGCGGATGGTGTGCAAAACCTCGCGAACGTGGGGGCCACGATCAATGTAGTCACCGAGGAACACAGCCTTGCGCCCCTTGCGGTGGCAAAAGCTGCCGGATCGCAACTCGTAGCCGAGTTGGTGGAGGAGTCGCCAGAGATCCAAGGCACAGCCGTGGATGTCTCCGATGATGTCGTATGAGTTTGGTATGGTTTCTGTTTTCACGACCCAAATATGCTCAGAATTTTTTGTGTTGAATATGACAATAAAAATATATTATGTTACTTTTCAGACATGTTTCAAAACCTTCTCTCCCAATCAGGAATTTCATTGGAAAGACTCGCCAGCTTTTGCGATGTCGCGGAACTCGGGTCAATAGCTGCAGCCGCTAAAAATGAGCCTGCGCGGCAGTCGCTCATCAGCCGTCAGATTCGTGAACTTCAGGAATACTTCGGAGTCGAACTCGTGAGGCGCAAGGGCCGTGGTCTCGAACTTACCGATAGTGGAAAAGAGTTGGCTGCTGTGGGACGGGAAAATTTCAAAGGCATCAAGGATTTTGCCGCCCACTGCAAGGAGAGTGAATGGACGGTGCAGATCGTGGCGTCAAACAGCGTTGCATTTTGGCACTTGGTGCCGGCCATCAAGTCGCTCCAGGCGCAGGCGAAGGGAGTGCGATTTGAAATTCATCACGAGCAAACCCGTGAGATGGCCAATGCCACGCGTGAGGGAATTTATGACATAGCATTTGTGCGAGAGGATGCCATTCCCACGGGAATGAAGCGTGCATCCCTTGGCAGCGTGGGGCGAAGTCTTCTGATCCCAAAGGCACTCGCTCCGACCCGTCCGAAGACGCTGGCTGCGGCATTGGTTTCCATTCCGCTGGCATTGCCAATCGGGGGAAGCGTGCGAGAAAATGCGGAGCGGTTGGCGGCAAAAACAGGCAAGCTGCTGAAAATCGTGCTTGGTTGCACGAGCTATATTCAAGCAGCGCGTGCTTTGGAAACCGAAGCCTGCGGCACGGTGCTGCCCGATCTGGCGAAGCCCGCTCTAAAATTGGAGAAGTTTCATGTTTTTGCGCTTCCTGAAAAATACAACCTCTGCATGGCTTGGAGTAAGCGAAGCACCGATACGCGTCCTCAACTGCTATCCCTCATTGGCACAATGCAGAGCGTTTTGAAATGGTCTGGAAAATGACATTTCAGGAATTTTCAACCCTTGCCGAAAAGTCGCCCGAAGGCGTTGTTCTGCTTGAAGGACGACGAAGCATTCCTGTGCACGATGCGGCAGTGGCAGAGGGATTGGCGCGGGCGCTTGTCTTGAAGTTTTCCAGACTGCGCTTTCGCTCGGGCAATGCCACCGGTTCGGATGAAGCCTTTACGGGCGGCGTGGCGATGGTTGATCCCTCGCGCTTGGAAATTGTGGCCCCATACTCTGCACATCGAAAGAATGAGCGACATGCAGGCGCGCTCTACACATCGTCGGAAATTCTGACGCCCGAACAAGCCCGTGACATCGAGGCCCAGTCCATCCAAGCGAGTCCACAGAACCGCCGGATTATTGGCATGCGCGGCAAGAAGGGTCCGCTTGGCGCCAAGGGGGATTACCTTGTTCGCGACACGATGAAGGTCATGGGAGTCCCCGGTCATCTTGCCAAGCCGATTTGCGCCCTCTTTTTTGTAAATCTCGCCGATCCCATGGAAGGCGGCACCGGACACACGATCCGCGTTTGCCAGAGGGAGGGTGTGCCTGTGATTTATCAGGATGAATGGAGCTGCTGGAAAATCTGATTGCGACGATTATCCCAATCCCTCTCGGATGAGAAAATCCCTCGGAGTGGTAACAAAAACTCCGTAAACTTCCGTATTAAGAAGCAGCGCAAAATCCCGGGCGTCCAATGTCAGGAGAACATCAGGCTTTGACGCGAGCGCCGATATGAGAACTGGCCTTGTCTTTGCCCTTCTCGATAGAGGGCCAATATTTTTTGAGCCGCTAACGGGCATCTTCGTGAGTGCGAGGCTGCCCATGCCCTTTGCAAGGTAGACCTCAAAGCTGTATTTTGAATGTGCAAGCAGGAAGCAAAATGTATTTTTAAATGTCGCGGAACGCGTTTATTGGCCTGCGGCGAAGATAGGCTGTGGCTTCGGCAAATTTGAATTCCGATGCAATAAAACAGAGTTTGAGAGTGACCTTGTGCATCAAGGAGCCGGCGGTGACTTTTTGAGGTTGACCCATCCTGAGAGACGGACGCGTTCCACCAGTGCCATGTGAGGCACTGTGAGCGCAGCCAGTCCGACAAATACGATCTGAACGATGCGTGCGTCGAGCGGCGTGGATTGGAGGAAATACCAAGCGATGAGGGAAACAACCAGCACACCAAACATGGGTAACAAGGCCGCAGCGAGAACAAAGAGGCGCGATGATTGCGCCGAGTAGTCGATGGTTCGGAGGATATGCCGCGCACTGTGCATGGCGCAAAAAAAGAGCGTGAAAGACAGGAGGGGTGGAGCAAGCAGCGAGAGTGCGGCTACGGCGACGAGTTCCAAGGCTGTGAGCCAATCCGTGCGACTCCTCTGGATCGCAGCCAGTATCAATCCGCCGAGCCAAGGCCATGCAAGCAGTCCGAGCCACGGCATAACGAGGGCGGCAGCACTTTCGCCAGCGAGAAGCGAAAAAAGGCGTGCCGTTTCGACAGCGTGCAGTGCGGTAGGAAGGATGACGACTGCACCTCCGTAGAGAGCCCGTGTAGGCCATGGTGTTCCTTCCACCGGGTCACCAGAAAAGTGAAAGGCCGAGATAAAGAGGAAAGCCAGGAGGAAAATAGCGGGCTGTAGAAGCCATATCCCCACAACCAATGCGGAGAGGAAGAGGTATATCGAGCCAAAGAAAATCCAACCGCGTAGGCTATCGATGCCATAGATTTGGCTCGCAAAAATGGTATCGAGTGCGCCGTGAGGGACACCAAGGACAAGGATGAGAGATGCGATGACGAGCAATTCGATTTGTGAGTTGAGCTGCCCCAAGGATGCCGCCATGGCAGCCAAGAGGATTGCTCCGCAGCAAAAAACCAATCCTTGTAGACGCAACAGGCTCATACGCTCTGGCCTCTTGGTCTTTTGTGGGCGCGGCCTGCCATAAAATCTGGGATTTCTGCTAAGAACGGCCACGCGGGCAGAGAAAAAGCGACTGATGCAGAATCGGCCAGAGTGGCTTGGTCACTCATAAAACGAATGAGCCTGTATGGATTTTTCATTTTAAAAAGTGAGAGATAAAGATCCGGCGCGATTTCGGGCCGGGCACGGAGGACGCGCAGGAACAAATCGTCCATGGTTCGGAGGCTCCAGGAATCGGGAGGATGGTTCACAGGGCCATGCCCTGAGGAGAGGGCCAGCGCACAGGCTTGGGCCCAGCGTTGGATTCTTTGGAAGGCAAAGCCAGATGAAGACCTCGCCCCACCAGCGGTGACTCCCACGCGCACAGATGCGGTCTGTGTGGCAGGTGAAGGATTTGTGAGACCCATGGGAAGGATGCCGTGTTCGGTCTTCCTCACCGAATATTTTGACGCACCAATCTGAGCAGAAATGCCGAGGTCAAGATCACGGGAGAGTTCGTCTGGCCCGAGTGGATCTGGGGCGAAGACGGTGAACTCGATGAGGGCGCGTTGCGGGGAAAACGGCAGCACATAGATGAAGGGAATCCGATCGTTTTCGATTGGCAAGAAATTCATGAGGGAAGCAGAAGTTGTATCGAACGCAGGCACCTCGCATTCGATTTCCCGGCCCAAAAAGGATTGCCACAGCACCGCCTCACCGGCTTGGACAGGCAGCAGGGGGCGCGTGTCGACAAGAAACCTTGCTGCATACGGCCCTGCGTTTGTTTCAATCCGCCAGAGGTCGCCATCTCTCCAGGGCTCGGAGGCAAGCGCCGTGCCTGTGGCAAGTT
>Ga0247835_1005260_pt1 | contig 10622 bp, 7 predicted proteins | sample LaCtaG_3_FD_189912 | JGI IMG/M metagenome (GOLD analysis project Ga0247835, IMG submission 189912) | Freshwater microbial communities from meromictic Lake La Cruz, Castile-La Mancha, Spain - LaCruzMarch2015_13.5m | ecosystem: Environmental > Aquatic > Freshwater > Lake | place: Spain: Castile-La... | reverse complement strand
ATGCTTCCAGTTTAACTATTATGAAGTGAAGCGGGATTATGGCTTTGAACTCCCCAGCTTCCATTCACAGGAATCTTCCAAGTTGCCTTTACGCGATTGAGCAACGACTCGGATGGAGTTGGGGCCGAGCTTCAGCTTGATCTGTTCCCAACGGCAGATTTTGATTTGGTTAGTTGAGCTCTTCATCGAAGCAAACGGCGACTTTGCCACACTTCCCGGAGGCCATCAATGCGTAGGCTTCATCGATCTTCTGAAGCGGGAAGCGATGGGTGATGAGATCTGAGGGATGTAAATTCCATCGCACCAACCGCTCGACGAGCTCCATCATTTTCCATGTGGAAGTCACCCAGGATCCGAAGAGTGTTTTCTGGTCGTGAATCATGTCGGGCGAAGGATTCATGTCCATGCGACCGCCCTCGCCGATCATTACAATGCGTCCCCATTTGCGGGTGGCACGGATGGCCATTGCACGTGCGGCGTGATTGGCGGAGCATTCGACGGCACGCTCGATGCCGCGGCCACCTGTGAGCTTGCGGATGTCCGCTTCGTTGTCGGGCCCGGCATCGAGCACTTCATCGCAGAGGCCGAGATCTTTGGCGATTTGGTTGCGCTCTGGGATCGCGTCCACGCCGATGATCATGCCAGAGCCGAGCTTGCGGCAGAGGGCAGCGGCGGCGAGTCCGACAGGACCGAGCCCAGTGATCAACACGGCATCGTTGCCGCTGATGCCGATTTTTTCCAAGCCCTCGTAAACGGTTCCGAACCCGCAAGCGACTTGAGCACCATCGGAATAGCTCAAAGTGTCGGGCAGGTAAACGAGGTCCTTCTCCTCGGCGAGAAGGTAGCCAGCCATGCCGCCATCCCGTTGCCAGCCATAGGCTCGCCGTAGGGTGGGATGGGTGCAGGAAATCATGTAGCCGCGCCGGCAATCATAGCAGAGTCCGCAGCCGGAGATGTGATAAACGATAACGCGGTCGCCGGGCTTGAATTGCCTGCATCCTGCTCCAGCGGCGATGACCTGGCCTGCCGGCTCGTGCCCGGCAATCATACCCGGTTGGTAGCCCTCGGGTCCTTTGCCAAGATGCTCGTGGTATATACATCGGATGTCGGAGCCACAAATCGTCGAGGCTTTGACACGGAGAAGCACCTCGCCGTTGCCCGGCGACGGGACCTGGAATTCCTTGAGCTTGACTGTGCTGTCGCCGGGGAGCACAGCTCCCTGCATTCGATCGGGGTGGGAGTTTGTCATGAGCGTGGTGTGGTTGGGTTGGATTTGGTGATCGTTCCATCGAGGTCCCAGAGGTCTTCCCAACCCTTTGCGTCCTCCCAGAGAAACACCTGGCCTTTGATGAGGCGGCAGTTCTTGTCGATCTTCGCCAGCGCCTCCATTTCCTGCGCAGTGAGTGGATCTTCGTCCGCCGCACGAAGGTTGGCCTTGTAGTTGCGCGGGTTGGAGGACATCGGGATTGGGACCTGCCCGCGTTGAACGGCCCATTTGATGCAAACGATGGCGGGATGAATACCATGGGCGTTCGCGATCGAAATAACGACGGGATCTTCGATGTCAGCGGTATCCTCGGGCGTGCGGTCACGCTCCGGGCGTCCGGGGGAGCCGAGGGGACAGTAACCAATCGGGAGGATGCCGTTTTTGACGACGAAGTCGAAAAGGGTGGGTTGTTGGAGGTGTGGGTGCAATTCCATCTCGTTGGCCGCCGGCTTCACCGAGGCATCTCGCAGGAGCAGTTCAAGTTTCGGGATCGTCATGTTGGAGGTCCCGATGTTGCGCACCAGGCCTCGGGCGAGTAATTGCTCCATCGCCTCCCATGTGCGCATAAAGTCCGCGTGGTTGTAAGGACGCGCATCCGGGCTCCGGGATTCCACCGTGCAACCCGGCGGATGAAAGTTTGGAAACGGCCAGTGGATAAAGTAGAGGTCGAGGAAGTCAATCCTTAGGCTTTCGAGCGAACGCTCGCAGGCAGCAATGACATCGCGTGGCTTGTGATGGTTGTTCCACACCTTGGAGTTGATCCAAAGATCCTCGCGCCGGACGCCGGAACTCATGACATGTTCCAGAGAGCGCCCGATGAACTCCTCGTTACCGTAGACCTCAGCGCAGTCAAAGTGGCGGTAGCCGATCTCGGCGGCTCCGATCACAGCCTCGGCCACTTGCTCGTGGCTGACATGATCCGAGCCGAAAGTTCCCATGCCGACGACGGGGATTGACCCCTGCGGCATGTTGCGTCGTGGAACGGAAAGGACAGATTTGGTAGCCATAAGAAATACTGTATTGCCCTGATCCAGTCAGGGGAATGGAGTGGATTGACTTTGTAATGGATGATTTTAACACTCCTTGGTGCCCCAAGCTCAGATGATTCCCCCATTTCTCGCCCGACGGGTAATCCGCGGACGCTATATGTTTTATCCTTCGGGTAATCGCCAACCATCGCCGCGAATCCGGGTCCTGTGCGCTGGGTTCGAGGAGTGCTCTCCAGAATATGCTCTCAGGCGGGTGGGCTTTACCTATACCGCTTTGGAACTGATCGTTGGGGGCGCGTGGGATCTGTCATCCGATGGCGGAAAATGGCTGCTCGAACCTGGTATGATTTTTACCTACGGGCCGGCAACCCGCTACTCGTTGATCGCGCGCGCTCCTCGGGGATTGCGCAAATATTTCGTGGATTTCGAGGGCCAGGATTCAGCGAGAGCATTACGCCGGGCCGGCCTCGAGCCAGGGTTTCCGGCAAGGCTGTCGCATCCGCGCTGGGCGCAGGATCTGATTGAGCAACTAATCGACACGGCCCGCATGGAGGTCCTGAGCAAGGAGAAACTGGGGCCAATGCTTGCCGAGCTTCTCATCGAGCGTTTGCGAACGGACCGGGAATCTGTAGAGCCGCGAATCTCGGGATCGCGGATGACCTTTGATCGGTGCCGGGAATACCTGACGGCCCACTATTTGGAGATCAACGATTTTGCGCAGGCAGCTAAGACATGCGGGGTCAGCCAGGTTCACCTATGCCGCCTGTTCCGCAGGCATGCCGGCGAGACGCCCCAAAGTTACGTCACCCGCATGAAGATGAACCATGCCGCCGAGTTGATTGCTCGCGGCGATGTTGCAGTGAAAACTGCCGCCCTCGAAGTTGGATTCCCGGATCCCTACCATTTCTCAAGGGTGTTCAAAAAGGTGCACGGCAGCGCTCCTTCAAAGTTCTGCGGCCAACGTTGCTGACAAACCAAACCCGCATGGGGTCCTGAGTTTTCATCGACCCCTGAATCAGGGGCGAGCGGCAAGCTTCACCTGTTCGAAGCGCGGGCAAAGGATGGCGTTGATGCCGAAGCTGACGAGATAGGCGACGGAGCACCAACCGAATAGGATGACGTATCCGAACGAGCCCATGGAATCGAGGAGTCGTCCACAGACCACCGGGAAGACCATGCCAGCCAGAGAACCCATAAATCCGCCCAGTCCGATGACTGAGGCAACCGCACGTTTTGGGAAAAGATCGGAGACGGTGGTAAAAAGAGTCGCGGCCCAAGCGGCGTGGGCACCACCGGCCAACCCGATCAGGAACACGGTCGGCCAGAGCGGCAAGACGGAAACGGCGGCGACCGGCAAGACGGCACAGGCAAAGATCAGCAGGCTGATCCTGCGGCTCTTGGTTGTGCTCCACCCCTTTTGGGCGAGGCGTTTGGTCGCCCATCCGCCCGCAATGCTGAGCACGGTCACGATGCCGTAGATGATAATCAGCGGAGGCCCCATGGTCTTGAGGTCCATGCCCCGCGTCACTTTAAAGTAATCGGGAAGCCAGATCAAAAAGAACCACCACACCGGACCGGTAAGCATGGAGGGGATGAGAAATCCCCACGTCTGTCGCAGCGTCAGGATGTCGCGCCAGCGGAGTTTGGGGCCTGATTCGTCCTCCTGCGCCTGGCCGCTGCGGATCAGAGCCAGCTCCTCTGCGGAAACGCGCTTCGAGCGGTCGGGATCATTATAGAGCCAGAGCCAGAAAACGAGCCAGACGAAGCCGGCTAACGCAGCGAGCAGGAAAGGGGCGTGCCAGGTAAAAGCCAGAGCGATGGGAGGCACGATGGCCGGGGCGAGCATGGCTCCGACGTTAGACCCTGAGTTGAAGAGCGTCGTGGCGAACGCCCGCTCGCGCACGGGAAACCAATGAGCCACCGACTTGATGGCGGCCGGGAAGTTACCCCCTTCGCCCGCGCCGAGGGCAACGCGCGCCAGCGCGAATCCGCCGACGGTATTCACGACAGCATGAGCGGCTGCGGCGATGCTCCAGGCGACGATCGAGACAGCGTATCCGATCTTCGTCCCGTATCGGTCGATGAAGATGCCGAAGCCCAGATAGCTAACCGCATACGCCCCTTGGAACATCGAATTCACCCACCCGAACTGTTCGTTGGTCCAGCCCAGTTGCTCGTCCAGAAGCGGCTTGAGCAGCGAGAGAATCTGCCGGTCGATATAGTTGATCGTGGTGGCGAAAAAGAGCAGGGCGCAGATGGCCCAGCGGAAATTGCCGGAGGCTGATGAGCGAGGCACTGCCTACTTTCCGAGATCCTCGATGGTGAAATCCTCGATGCGCACACTGATACCGTTGTGGTCGGTCAGCCGGATCGAGCAACCCGGCTCGGTAACCGTGAAATTGAACTCCTTGTGGCCGCTGTCCCCGGCGGAGACAGGCCATGAGTTCCAATGCTCCATATTGCTGCTATTGCTGCCGTCGGACTTTGTGAGGTGGCAGAGCATGGCGTTGTCCCCTTTCTCGCTCACGCTTTTCACATCGTAGTTAAAGGCGACCCGGTAGGTGTGTCCGGTCTGGAGGGGAAGCACCGCGGGCGATGTCGAGAAGATACAGTTCCATTCTCTGCCGGTGGTGGTATCCATCTCGAAGCCGCCCTTGACCGTGCGCCCCTCCGGCCTCAGAACCAGACCCAGCCCTTCATCGTTCTCGAAGGGCGGTTGGTAGAGATATCCCTTGTCGAGCTTCCGCGGCGGCACTTCCTCGATCTTGAGATTCTTGATCGTGATCGCACCGCCTTTGGCGCAGCCCAAGGCGAAAACGTATCCATCGAAGTCGCCAAGGGTCGCGGTGACCTCCATGTGCCCGGACTCGCCGTCCTTGGCCACCCACTTTCCGTGGCCCCTCCGGGTGGTATGGTCGTCGGCACACTGGAGGTAGTAGTAAAAATGAGTTTCCTGGCTCTTGTTCTTCTGCACTTCAAAATCCCACGAGACACGGTAGCGCTTGCCGGGTTCGAACTTGATGGCCTCCGGTCTGGAGACCAGCCAAGTGCGCCAAGTTTCGTCAGAATCAGTGGTGTCCACGCTCACGGAGTCGCCGCTGGAGACAGCCCCGAAGTTCAGGACAAATTGATCCGGGCTCGGCGTGCCCTCGAAGAGCGCCTCCCCGCGGGCTTGGGGAAGCAAAGACGCGGTGCCGATGGTGGCGGCGGTGGCGAGCAGGAGGAGGGATGTTTTCTGCATAAGGAATCGTCTGGTGGTTGGAGGTTTTACGAAAGAGCAATCTGGCATGACAGACCACGCCCGCCAGTCGTGAAAATTAACGAGGCGGCCATCAGAGCTTCAGATACTTCGCAACGGCCTGGGACCGGGATTGGACGTGGAGTTTTTCGTAAACCCTGCGGATGTGGGCGTTGATGGTGTAAACGCTGTTGCCAAAGTGGTCGGCGATTTCTTTGTAAAGGAGCCCCTCAGCCAGCAGCTTGAGAATCTCGGCTTCGCGGGGCGACAGGGCAAAATCCTGTTTCGGATTCCCGCGATGGAAGGACTGCACAACCTTGCGCGCGATTTGGGCGGACATCGGGGAACCCCCCGACTTCATCTCGTCGATCGCCTGGAGCAGACGCTCCCGGCTGGCGCGCTTGAGCAGGTAGCCGGTCGCCCCAGCCTCGAGGGCGGCGAAAATTTTTTGGGTATCCTCGTAAACGGTCAGCATCAGGAACTGCGCCTCGGGGAGCTGCGGCTTGAGTTTGCGGACACACTCGATTCCGTCGGCGCCGGGGAGGTTGATGTCCATCAAGACAACGTCAGGCTTCTGCGTCGGCAAATCCCGCAGCGCGACCTCGGCACTCTCGCACGAGCCAACGAGCAGCAGATCTTTGGAGTCGGACAGCCATTCCCCGATGGTTGTGCGCAGGCCTTTGGTGTCTTCGACGATGGCAATTCGTGTTTTCATGATTCGGTTGTCCAGATAAAGCAAAGTTGAGTTCCTGTGTCGGCGTGGCTGGTCATTTCGCAGCGTCCGCCGACCGCCTTCAATCGATCCCGCATGCTTTCCAGCCCATGCCCTCCGCCGGGGCGGGCACCCGGGTGGCCGGTATCGAAGCCGCGCCCGTCGTCCCGGATTTCCAGCTCGGCCTCCCTTTCCCCGACGGCAAGGCGGATTCGGACTTCGGTGGCCCGGGCATGGCGGATCACGTTGAGGAGCGCCTCCTTGCACGCCAAAAAAATATGGTGCCGGTTCTTGGATGACAGGGGCCTCCCCCCGAAATCCATCGGGAAATCAAACCGGCATTTCAAGCCCGCGTCGGCGAGAGTCTCCTGGGCGAAACTGCACAGGTAGCCGGCAAAGCTCTCGAGTGTGTCCTGCTTGGGATCGACCGCCCAAACAATCTCGTCCAGCGAGTGCGTTGAGGTGCGCGCGATCTGACGCATTTTTTCAACATGAACTGCGTCGGCGGGGGCAAGCGCCCGGGCATCGAGGAGCGAGTCGCCATGGTAAGCAATCTGCGCGAGGTTGGCACCCAGATCATCGTGGAGGTCCTTCGCGATCCGGGCGCGCTCTTCGGCGAGGCCTTGCTGCCGCTGCAAGCGCAGGCTTACCACATAGCGCCAAAGGGCGAGGAGCAGGCTTGCTCCGACCGCGACCACCGAAATCCAAAACCATGCCTGCTGGGTCAGCGGCAGGAGGAAAGCGAGGTTGATCCGCTGCGGAGCCAGCAAGTCCCGGTTGCTCAGGCGGATTCTCCAGATGTTCTCGGCCACCAGCGCGATACCCTCCACCGTGCAACCGACTGCATCCTCCATAACCGGAGGAAATCGGCTGTGAACGAACAAATAGCCATCCTTCGAGCCTGCGCCCGTCAACTCGATCGACATCTTCGCACGCCCTGCCTCGATCTCTTTGATTTCCTCACCGCCGCAGGAGAGGTGAAGATTCGAGCCGATGAGTGTGGGCAAACCATTGCCAGAGAGTTCGGTCAGACGCAGAAGTTGAAGGTCCGGCCAGCGTATATTATGGGATGCCCACTCTCCCCGCACGACACCCAAAACCCGATTGTCCCAATAGCTCCATACGACGTAGGATTTTTCCGGATCAAGTCCGGCGTCGGAGAGATTCAGTCGCACCCATTTCTCGCCCTCTCCGGGGTTCCAGAGCAGCGCCATGGTCCATTTCCCCCAGTCCCGCCGGACATGCGTGATCAAGCGCGAGCGGTCGGCATGGGTGAAAAGCCCCGGAGCGAACATGGGGGCGTTCAGCGGCGGGGTAATCGCTTGCAGGTTCCTGATGTAGTCTTGGAATTCGGGCTGGTAGAGCGGATCGCCAACCAACGAGACGCCACCCGCAAGGCCGGCCAGGCTCAGCCATATGCGCGACTGACGAAATCCCTCAGCAACATTGCCTTTGGCATGGAAAGTGGTGCCTAGGTAAACACTGTGGAAGTCAGCTGCAAACCAACGCCCGCACACCGGCAGGGCCAGAACGGCATCGTTGATCGCTTTCCCCAGGTCATTGCGGTGGCCGGGTTGGCTGATGCGGCACGCATCGACGACGCCGACTACCGCACGCTCGGGGGCATTTCCCGCATAGGTCAAAAGAGTCCCGTCGCCCACCGTCTCGCGAACGGCCGACAGGTCGGCACGCAGCGCCTCGAACGTAGTTTCCTTGGTTTCCTTCGCGACCAGAGAGGGACGCTCAATCGCAAGGGCGGTGAATCCGGCTTCTTTGGCTCGCAGGGCGGCGTTGGCAATGGCCTTGCGATCCCCGGGAGGGATTGCCAAGCGAAGGCCGAAGCGGGTGCCTGCAGCGGCGATGCGCCGTGCGTCGTCCCGCAGCCAAGTTTGATCGAGCATTTCGGCAGTCGCCGTCTGCCCGTCCTCCCCGCCGAGCTGGATGAGTCCCAGGTGCAATGGATCGGACGGTTGTCCCATGCGGTCGATGAGCAGGCCCAGTTCGGCTTGCACATTGACTTTTTCCAGCGGTGTGCCGTTGTTCCATCCGCTCAATCCCGTTTTCAGTGGCCTTGCCCCGTGCGATGCCGCCACCATCCCGACCCAGTGGGGAATGGCCGCCTCTGGAGGCCGCAGCACTATGGCGACATCCTGTCCCCACCGGGTCTCTCCAGGATCGACGCGCACCCCGCTCATGTCTGCCGCGATGTCCATGGCAAGCCGACCTTGCGCCTCCGCCTTGAAGCGAGCGTTCAGATACGCGACCGGAGTGCCGGCTGGGCCGAAGAAGAATCCGGCCCCGTCCTGACGGTAGAGCCCGCCGCATTCACGCAAGCAGAGCGGGTCGCGAAGCCCAGCTACCGTGACGCCGCCAGGGGTATGGGGATGCATCCCTGTGATGAGCCAGGCGGTCGGACTTTCCTTCAGCGCGATCTGCGAGGAGACCGGGCAGGTCTCCATCAAGAAGACTTCAGTCGTGCCGGTGTTCCGAATTCCTGTTTGTGCGGTCAGTGTTCGGGATCCCGGATCAAACTCCAGCCGGAGGAGCACTTCCACTCCCACCTCCAGGAACCGCATTTCTCCAGCAGGTCCGATTTCGGCTTCCTCCGAGGTCGAACTCAACACCCAGCGCTTTCCTTCGCGTTCCACGGTCGCCGACCACTCGGCGCGAAACTCGATGCCGGAACCGTAGACTGTATAGGATCTTTCGTGCTTCTCGACCACTCCGCCCGGAAGGAGATTGCCTGCCAGAACCGGGCAGGGAAGCAGGGCGCAGAGAACGATCAGGATTTTCACGAATGTCAAGCGTGGGCCTTTCCCGCCCCTTCCGCAATCTCGGGAGCATCGTTAGTTCTAACGACTGGCGGGACAGCCGCTTTGCAAGAACCTTATCTTTCCTTCCGGACCATTGCCTCATGAATAAGACTTCCCTTTTCGCGGCCGACAACGGCCGCAGCCACGCTTTCACATTTGCGCTTGTCAGCTCCCTGTTCCTGCTTTGGGGGTTCTGCAATGGCATGATCGACGTGATGGACAAGCATTTCCAGCAGGAGCTTGGTCTCACGCTCGCCCAGTCGGCCTGGGTGCAGTTCGCGCATTACCTCGGCTACTTTCTCATGGCGATGCCTGCCGGGTGGCTGGCCAGCAAGCTCGGATACAAGGGCGGAATCATCGGGGGGCTGCTTCTGGTTTCCGTGGGGGGGTTCTGGTTCATCCCCGCGACGCAGATCGCCACGTTCCCGGCGTTCCTGCTCGGTGTCTGTCTGATCGCGTCGGGCCTCACCTTTTTGGAGACCGTTGCCAATCCTTACACCACCGTGCTCGGCCCGAAGCAGTTCGCCGCCTCGCGCATCAATCTCGCGCAATCTTGCAATGGCGTCGGCTGGATTCTCGGCCCGATCGCGGGCGCCCAATTTTTCTACAGCCTGGACCATACGGGCAAGAGCACCGGCTCGGAGACCCTCTGGATTCCCTACGCTGGGATCGGGATCTTCGTTCTTCTCCTGGCGGTCGTCTTCGTTTTTGCCAAAATGCCCGACATCAAGTCGGAGGACGAATTTCACCTCGACGACTCCGACCCGACACGCTCCTTCGCGCCTCCGGCCAACCGCCTGCTCGCCCACGCCATCCTCCTCCTCAATATCGCTGTTCTCTCTGTCGCCATCGGCATGATTTTCTCGGCCATCGTGGCCATTCCATCGGTCGGAGCGAGGCTCGGGATGGACGAGCATCAGGCCCTGCTCTACTCCTCGGTCTCCCTTTTCGCCATTGGGGTGGCAGCTTTCGCTTTCGGATCACGAAAAATCACCAACCACAGCATCTGGAGCCACCCGCATTTCTCCGGTGCCACCATCGCCCAGTTCCTGTATGTCGCCGCCCAGTGCGGCATCTTTGCCTACTTCATCAACTACATGACCTCGCAGGTCCCGCCCGTCCCGGTCGAATGGAAAAGCGGCTGGCTCGATCCATGGCTTGAGGTCCACAAAAACGGCACGATGGGGCTCAGCGACAAAGGAGCGTCGAACCTTGCCGCGCTCGCCTTCGCTTTCTTCCTCGCCGGACGCGTGATCGGCGCCGGTCTCCTCAAGAAATTTCCGGCCCACAATGTGCTCGCCGCGTTCGCCTTGCTCGCCGGTCTTTGCTGTCTTTTGGTTTTCCTCAAGCTCGGCTGGATTTCGGCGGCTGCCGTCTTCCTTTCCTACCTGTTCATGTCGATTTGCTTTCCGACGATCTTCTCGCTGGGTATCCACGGACTCGGTGCCCGGGCCAAAAAGGCGTCGTCTTTCATCGTCATGGCCATTATGGGCGGTGCCATCATGCCAAAATTGATGGGCCACGTGGGCGACGTCCACGGGATGTCGTTTGCCTTCATCGTCCCGCTCGCCTGTTTTGTTCTGGTCGCCGCATACGCCCTCTG
>Ga0247835_1005255_pt1 | contig 10628 bp, 8 predicted proteins | sample LaCtaG_3_FD_189912 | JGI IMG/M metagenome (GOLD analysis project Ga0247835, IMG submission 189912) | Freshwater microbial communities from meromictic Lake La Cruz, Castile-La Mancha, Spain - LaCruzMarch2015_13.5m | ecosystem: Environmental > Aquatic > Freshwater > Lake | place: Spain: Castile-La... | reverse complement strand
GATGCAGGAGTTGAACGAGCGCAAGCCGGAGATGTTCAGACTCGCGGAGCTCGCCTACCGCTGCTACTCGGAGCGGATGGCCCTGCGAACGTCCGCCGTGAGCCGGAGGGCCGAGGACCGGGGCGACGGGATCAAGTACCGAACCCCGATCCAGCCTACGGACGGCGGCAACTACATGGGCTCGGATGACCGCTTCGGCTGGTCCTGCCAAGGCCCCGGCCACATCAATCCGCACGAGCTGGTGCACGGCTACGACGTGATGACCGGCAACATGGCGGGCAATTATTGGGAAGCCCACGCGAACATGCCCCAGACCTACATCGGGATCTACCAGACGATTCCGTTTCTCATGAGCGAGAGTTCCGCATTCCCGTGCACGGGCCGCACCTACTACCACGACCGCCTCATGTTCGAACACCTCGCCCAGACCCCCGCCTACGGCCCGATGTTCATCTCCAAGATGTGGTACGACGGGCCGACCAGGCAAAACGAGGCGCCCTATCCGTGGCAGACCTTCGAGCGCATCAATCCCCACCCCGACCGGACGCTCGGGGATGAATACACGCTTATGGCGATGCGCACGGTCACCGCTGACTTCACCACGTTCGTGGAGGCGTTCGAGGCACCGGGCAACACCCGGTTTGGCAACGACGGACTCGTCAGCGAGGTGAACCGCTATCGGCAGACGTGGGAGGAAAACCGCACCAACGCCGAACGCACGCTCTTGCGATCGGGCCGGGTGCGACTGCAGCCGATTCCCCATGAGGCTGGGTGGTGGCGGGTGCCGAAGGAGCAGGCGCCGCAGCAACTCGGCTGGAACGTCTGCCCGCTTGCATGTCGGCCAGGGAAAGTGACGGCTGAGTTGGAGGGCTATGCCGACTCGATCCGCGGGGCCGACTGGCGGGCCGGATTCGTCGGCGTGACCCAGGACGACAAGCCCGTGTATGGAGACGTGTTCGGCCCGGGCAAGCCACAGAGCTTCACCGTCACGGCCGCGATGAAGGAACTCTGCCTCGTTGTCTGCGGCACTCCGTCGAAGGTCCTCGACATCCCCATGACGGGCGACTTTCGTTCCTTCCCACAACGGCAGTTCCCCTACCGAGTCAGGTTTTCAGGCTGCGATCCGATCGAGCCTCTGGTGCCGCCGGAGCTGCCGGAGCCGGGGGCCGCCCATGTCAACGGCGGAGGGTTCGTGGCGGCCACGGCCTCCGTCTCCCCGTCTGCGTTCGTGGGCCCGCAGGCCCGCGTCCTCGGGACGTCGCAGGTTCGCGACCAGGCCAGGATCGAGGATTTCGCGACGGTCCTCGATGCCAGCGTGCAGGATGATGCCATCGTGTCGGGCCATGCCTTCGTCCACGAACAATCGACGGTACGCGACAACGCCAAGGTCCGCGGCTACGCCGTGGTGGGCCAGCAGACGACCGTTTCCGGAAACGCGCGGATCCTGGAGCACGCGCGCCTGGTGACGGGAAAGACCTGCGGCGGAGAGGTGACCGTGAAGGGCGTCGCCCATGTCTACGGCGGCAGCCAGAGCGGGTCGGCGATGATCGACGGCTTCTACGCCAAGGCCAACGACATCACGAAGGGCAAGTGGTTTACCTGGAGCTGGGGGCTGGGGCAGAACCCCGGCGAGATCGACGAAGACTTCGGGGGGCTGTACGCCGACTACGACTTCAACCAGCCCCACGATTCGCTAGCCCTGGACGCGTTCGGCGCGACATGGGGCTATCTCGTCAACGGAGCCGCGATCGAGATGCGGAAGGACCGCGACGCAGGAAGCAAGTATCAGGACGATGTCTATCCCGCGCTGCATTTTCACGATCAGCCATTGGGCGATACCGTCGTGCAACGGCTCGTCGGCCATCTGCGGGCACCAGCCACCGGCGAATACACCTTCTGGATTTCCGCGGACGACAACGCCGAGTTCTGGATCGGCCAGCCCAAGGAAGACGTCGCCGGCACGCTGGCCTGCGTGGCCACGATTGGTTCACACCTCGAGTTCACCGTCAGCCCTCACCAAAAGTCGGCTCCCGTGAAGCTGGTGGCGGGCACGCTCTATCCGATCGCGGTCATGCACCAGCAGGCCGAGCATGCCCAGCACTTTGCCGTGGCCTGGACCCGACCCGGCCGCGACGCGCCGGAAGTGATCCCAGGCGACGTCCTCTCGACCGACCGGACGGGGGGCACTCCGGGCCTGCGACGGCGGATCTGGCGCGGGCCGCCATCCATTGACGCCGTCGTCGATTCCGCGGACTACCGGCCGGAGATCCGGCCCGAGAAGCTGTATGACGGCGCCGTGCGGCTGAATGGCCGGGACCAATGGGTCGCGCTGCCGCCCGACGTGGCAGACATGCCCACCTTCACTTGCACGGTTGAAGTCAAGTGGGACGGCACGTCGGCCGACGCGCGGATCTTCGAATTCAGCAACGAGGCGGGAGATGCCATGGGGCTGTTGCCGGACCACGGCGGCAAGCTGCTGTTTGCCATGCAAAAGGGAAAGACGGTGGAGTCGGTGTCTGGGCCGGCGTTGCGAAAGAATCAATGGACGACGGTGCAGGTGACGATCGACGGCGCAACCGCGACGCTCAGCGTCGATGGCGACGAGGTCGGCCGGAACGAATCCATGACGCTCTGCCCCGACAGCATCGGTGCCACCGACTGCTCCCTCGGCCGTGGACGAAAGGGAGGGTTCTTTGGTGGATGCATCAGCCACTTCCAGGTTCATGCTCGTGTGCCGGAGGGCACGTTGCTTCCCGTGACCTTCCTCTCACCATGGGACAAGCACGAGCTTGCGGAAATCAATCGCCTCTTCAACGCGCAACGTCTGCCCCCCCAGAACGTCAAGGGACTCGTCGTGACTGGCGTCCGCCCCGGTGCCGCGACGACGCCGCTCCAGCCCAACGACGTGCTCGTCCAGATCGGTGATGTTCGTCTCGCCAGCGGCAGGAAGGTCGCGGAGGCCCTCGAGTCGCTGCGTGGCCACTCGACCGTGGACGTGACCGTGCGACGCTGCACGACCCCGCTGAATGGCCAGCCGTCGTGGTCGATGTTGAAGCTGTGGATACCGACGATGTCTACGACCACGGCGCGCTTTCCGAGCCGGGAATAGCTAGCGGGTTTTGCATCCGCAGGAGCGTGATGGCGCCAACGTGTGGGCGGTCCACCATCCGTGAGATCGCAGGGTTCCGCTGGACAGGCTGAAGCCTGTCCTACGTGCGGCGGCGGATCAGCCAGCCGGCGAGGCCGATGCCGATGCCGGCGAGGGCGAGGGCTCCCGGCTCGGGCACGACGATCACCTGCGCTGTCACGGAGAGCGTGTTGCTCGCCGCCGCGCCCGAGAGATTGGTCGGGTCGCCGAGCGAGATCGTGAACGTGCGGGATTGCGTCCCGCTCGAAAGGAACGACGTCGGATCGACGGAGATCGCATACTGCCCGAACTGGCCGCCGGCGATGTTCGCGTAGGTGCCGAGATTGGTCGTAAACCCGCCCCCGGAGCCCGAGACAGAGAGCAGGGCGAGATCGGCCGTCAGGGCGGCCCCGCCGGCCCCGGCCAGATTGAAGATCTCGAAGAGACCCGTGCCGGAGCCGCTCTCCCATGCGTTCGTGGCGTAGTTCCACGAGCCGAGGCTGATCGTCGTGCTCGTGACGAGCGACCCGGCCAGGCTCGACGTCGCATGGTCGAGCACGGTCACCGTCGCGGCGGACGTGCCCCCGGCGAGGGCCGCGGTGCCGAGCGTGGCGTTCGTCACGCTGCCGATGCCGGGCGTGAACGTGAAGCTGCCGCTCGTCACGCCGGTGAACACGGCCGACCCGCTGCCGGAGTTGCCGGCCGTGATCCCGCTGCCGGATGCAGGTGCAGGTGACAGGCCGCCCGAGAGCGTGAGACCCGTGAAGTCGATGGCGTCGGGGTTCGTGCGGCCTGCGGTGTTATTCGTGACGGCGGCGGTGATCGTCGAGGAGCCGCCCACCAGGATCACGGCGTTGTTCGGCGTGGCCGCAAGGTCGTAGACCGCGGAGGGGATGAACGTGAGCGTCACGTCGTTGCCCGACGCGCCGGCGACGAACCCGCCGTTCCCCAGCGAGTTGGACCCGGAGAAGCCCGTCGAGTCGATCTGGAGCTTGTCGGCGGCAAAGCCTGTGAGGCTGCCGGCGGTGGCGATCGTGAACTGTTTCCGGGCCGTGTTCGAGAAGTTTGGCACCGCGCCCACGGCGTTGCCGGCAGTAAGGCCGGTGACCGCGATCTTGAATGTCGAGCCGCTCGTGGCCGTGACGTCGAGCGTGGTGGTGACGTTGATCTGGTCGAATCCGGTGCCGGCCGCCCCGTTCCAATCGTTGACCTCCCAGAGATACGTGCCACCTGAGGCCCACGTCTCGCTTTGCACGGTCTGGCTGCCCGGGGAATTGCCGGGTGAATGGACCACGTTTGCGCCGATCGTCACGGCGGTGTTCACCGTGCCGGTGCCGGAGAGCGTGCCCTGGGTGAGCGTGAGCGGCTTCGTGAGGGCGGAGCCGGCGTTGTAGCGCAGCTCGGCCCCTGCGCCATGCACGATCACGCTCGCGGTGTTGTTGATCGAGCCGCTCGACGTCACGTGCAGCTGGCCGGCCGACACCTGTGTCGTGCCGGAGTACGTGTTGAGGCCGTTGAGCTGGAGCGTGCCTGAGCCGAGCTTCGTGAGGTTGAGCGCGCCGCCGATCACGCTGGCGAAGTCGGTGCCCTGCGTCACGGTGTTCGAGCGGTCGAAGGCCAGCGTCGCGCCGGCCACGCCCGTGATCGTGCTCGACGGCGAGAGCGCGCCGGCGGTGCCGCCGTTGCCGATCGTCACCGTGTTCGCGGCACTCAGATTCGTCGTGCCCGTGTAGGTGTTGTTGGCGGAGAGCCGCCAGGTTGTGCCGACGGTGCCGAACGACGCGTTCACCTTCTTGGAAGAGTTGTCCTGGATGACCCCTTGCACGTGGCCGCCGCTTCCGCCGCCGAGCGTGAGCGTGACGTCCGAGCCGGCAGCGGTCTGCGTGTTGAACGTGGACGACGTGAATACCGGTGATTGGCCGCCGTAGCCACGAACCGTTGCGCCTGCTGACAAGGCAACCTGCAGACCGTAATTTCCATTGCCAAAAATCAGGCTCCCGCCCTCGAGTGAGACGCTGCCGAGTGGTGTCTGGCTGCCGGAGTTAAAACCGAGATTCCCTCCCTGAACCCTGATCGCAGTGGTGGAATAATCCGATCCGTACAACTGAAGTTCACCAGCTCCCGTTTTGATCAGTGTTCCACTGGAAGTCGTGGTCTGCAGATTGACTCGCCCGGTTGGAATGCTGAACGTGGCCGTGCCGCCCAGCGTGAGCGGGACATACCAGCTATGTGTGAAGTTCACAGTGTTGGAGAACGTGCCGCCGTTGATCAACGTGATCGATGCGGTCGAGGAGCGATTGATGGTGAAAGCGGTTCCGGTACTGATTGCCAGATTGCTGACCGTGATCGCCGGCACGATGTTGTCGGAGTTGGTCGGGCGGGTCGTCCCGGAGAACGTGATCGCCCAGGTGCCGCTGGTGGTTGGCGCACCGCTGTTCCAGTTGGCAGTCGTGCTCCAGTTGGTGTCGCCACCGCCACCGGTCCAGGTGGTGGTGGATTGGGCGTGGGCGACGCCGGCCTGAGAAAGCATGGTCGCTGCGACCGCGACGGCGGCTGCGCAAACGACGCGTTGCATGCCGGGGAGTCGTGGGTGGATGTTCAGGCTGGCTCGGATGGCAGGCATTGGAACGTTCCCGTGATGTTTCCCAAACGGACGCCCCATCAACTGTTATTGAGCCTAGGCACCCCCTCAAGCGGCCGGAATGAGTTTTTTGGCACGACTTGGCTCCCGGCGACGCGGCCGGCGGTGCGTCGGCGCACTTGACGGAAAACCATACGGTGCATATGTTTTTCTGTATGAAGACGACGCTCTCGATCAGCGATGCGACAATGCGGGCCGTGAAGCGGGAGGCGGCCAGGCGCGGGCAGACCATGTCGGAGCTGGTCGAGTCGGCCCTGCGGCAGGCGCTCAGCCCGGCGAAGCCTGTCGCGAAGGTGCCGCCCCTGCCGTCTTTCTCCAGCGGCGGCAGCCGCATCGACGTCTCCGACCGCAACGCCCTCTACGATGCGATGGGCCGGTAGCATGTTCGTCGTCGAGACGAACGTGCTCATCTATGCCGCCGATCGGGATGCAGCCGAGCATGCTGCCTGCCGAGCCCTCGTGGAGCGTTGCCAAAGCCAATCGGCGCCGTGGTATCTGACCTGGGGGATCGTCTACGAGTTTCTGCGCGTGACCACCCATCCCGCAATCTTTCGCCGACCGTTTTCGGCCGGTGATACCTGGTCGTTCCTGGATGCCGTCTGTGCGTCTCCCGGGTGCGGCATGCTCGTGGAGACGGAGCGCCACCTGCACGTGGCGCAGGAAGTGTTCACCGAGGTCCCCGGCTGGCCGGCAACGTCGTCTTCGACGTCCACACCGCCGTGCTGATGCGTGAAAACGGCGTGCGGGCCATGTACACCAACGACACCGCCTTCAAGCGGTTTCCGTTCATCGAAGTGTTGGATCCGTTGAGGAAGCCGTGACGGTGACGCGGCCGGCGGAAGCCTCTGCTACGAGCGGTGCCGGGCGCGTGAGACACGGCGGCCGCGCCATTGGCTCGGCGACACGCCGTAGCGGCGCTTGAAGGCCACGCTCATGTATTCGGCGTGGCGAAACCCGCACTGGCCGGCGATCTCTTCCAGCGAGAGATCAGACTGGGCGAGGAGCAGCTCGACCCGGGCGAACTGTACCCGCATGATCTCTTCGTGCGGCGTCCGCCCGAGCTGCTCGACGAACTGCCCGTCGAGCCAGCGGCGGCTCGCGCGGATGTGTGCGGCGACGTCGCGCACATGAATGCCCCGCGTGGCATTCTCGTGGATGAACCGCACGGCCCGGCCGAGGATCGTACCGTCGTCGGAGGGAGCCGCTCCGTGCTTCGCAGGGGCGCCGTGCGTCAGCGGGAGCCAGACGGTGATCATCGCCGCACCTCCGGCCGAGGGATGGCCTTCGAGACAAGGGCCGGCCGCGCCGCCGAGGCGAGCACCTCGATGTCATCTACATACTGGCCGCAGCGGCTGGCCACATCGGCGTCTTCGCCAGGCCGATACTCCGTGAGGCAGTGGAGCAGGAGATAGCGGGCCCCTTCAGGAGCCGTGACGGTGACGGCGAATCGTTGCCACGTGGCAGGATCGGCATCGATCCGCTCCTGCGCCTGCGCGGTCGCAACGGCCACCGGGTTTTTCTGGGCCGCCTCGAACTGCGTGCGCCAGTCCGGGCCGAGATCCCGCGGATGCGTATCGGTGGCGATCGCGCTGATCCAACACTGCCGGGGACCGCCAATCGTGCTGCAGCCGTTGAAGCAGGCCGACACATCGATCCGCACGTCGCGGCTGCCAGCCGCCGCCCGCACCGCGTCGAGGTCGAGAATCCGCCAGATCTCTGCGGCCGCCCCTCGCCACGTCGCTCCCTGCGGTCCCGACGAGAGGAACTTGAGCATCTTGTCGCCCGACTGCGGCACGATGCCATATTCGGGCCCGACGACCAGGCTCTCGTCGCCGCCCCACACGTCGAGCCGATCGGGCAGATTGCGCCGCTCGGGCGCGGGCGGTCGCTCGAAGCCCTCGTGGTGCACGACCACTCCGGGTGGCGTGCGCCCGAGCAGGCCCGAATAGGCGAAGGCGAGCGACGTGACGACGGAGCCCAGGCCGCAGCCGCCCACCACGAGCAGCGCCGTGCCGAAAGCGATGCCGCCGCGGAGCCAGGCCCCGCGGCGGGGCCGCAGGGGCAACGCCGTGAATCGAGGCGGGACGGGCGACACTTCAGTGGCGTCACCGCCCGCGAATTCGAGCTTCGCCGCCTCGTGGAGCATCCCGTGGAAGGCGGCCCGCCGCCAGAATTCGTGGCGGAGGTCGACCGACTCCAGCAGTGCCACCTCGAGCCGGGCAAGCTCGATGTCGTCGATCGTGCCGTCGAGCCAGGCCTCGATCAGGTGGCTTGCATGGTCGGGCATCGTGCGGTCGTTCGTCATCGGGCCACTCCTGTTCCATCCGCGGCGAGCTTTGCCGCGATGCAGTCACGCAAGGCATCGCGGGCCTTGAGGAGCGACGTGTTCACGCCCCCCACGCTGCGACCGAGCGCGGCGGCAATCTGGCTTGGACCCTGCTCGAGGAAATACCGCAGGCGGACGAGGTCCCGGGCCCGGGGCGGCAGGTGCTTGAGGCACTCGAGCAACAGCGGCAGCCGCTCCTGGCCGAGGTCGAAGCCGAGCTCTGCGGCGGGAATCGAGGCGGCGAGCGACTCGACGACGGCCGGCGAAAACCGCCTCGCAGCCCGGCGGTTTTCCAGCACCTTGAGCCGCGCGATCGCACAGGCCCAGGCCACGAAGTTCGTCTCTGGCTCGAAGTCGGCCGCCTTGGCCGTCACGGTCAGGAACGTTTCCTGCACGACATCGTCGGCTGCGGCGAAATCGCCGGTGAGCGCGATCGCGAACGCCCGCACGGCAGATTGGTGCCGCACGAACAGTTGCTGAACCGTGGCAACACGCGAATCGGTCATTGAACAGCTCCCCAAGAGATGACGCGGTGTCCCGAAAACTCACCCTCGCCCCGATCGGAATGGGGGCGATTATCTCCCGTCGGCAATCGGCGGGGGCAATCGGCGGGGGCATTCTCTCGGCTTCCGCCTCAGGCTTCCGATGGGGGGAAGAACCGGAGGTTTTTGGCAAAACCCTCGACAAATCGACTACTGGCTTCCCATTTCCCGCTGATAATCGAGCGGGCTTTTTTGATGCCGCTGCGGAGATCGATGGTCATGTCTGGTGCTCGAAACCGTGTCCTTCGCGGCCTCTTGGTGCTCGCGGTCGCCGTTCCGTGGGCCACCGCCCCACGGGCATCGCCCCCCTCCATGGCCGATGAGGTCGTGAGCAGCGTCGATGTGGCACCCGTCTGGGCGGGGCATCCGGTGGGCTTCGCCCTCCTGACCGACGGTGATCGGCAACTCGTGGGTTTTTACGCTGCCGATCGGCGCCTCACGGTCGCGGCCCGCCTGCTTGGCAGCGACACGTGGGAGTTTTTCCGGCTTCCGTCGGAGCAGTCCGAGCCGCCACGCTTCGGCTCCAAACAGGTCTCGGCCGTGCTCGGGTGGGACAGCCACAACTCGATCGTCATGGCCGCCGACTCCGCCGGCCATCTCCACCTCGCCGGCAACATGCACGATAGCGGGCTCGCCTATTGGCGCACCCGCGAGCCCGGTGAGATCGGGTCGTTTGAGCAGGTGCGGCAGATGGTCGGCCGCGACGAGGAGCGGTGCACCTATCCGCTCTTCCTCACGCTCGCCGACGGCCGGCTCCTGTTTCAATATCGCTCGGGCAAAAGCGGCGACGGCAGCACGTTTCTCAACATCTACGAGGTCGAATCGCGGGCGTGGCGGCGGCTCGTGGAAGGGCCCGTGTTCGACGGCGAGAAACAGCGCAATGCCTACCCGCTCGCGCCGGTCGCCGGGCCCGATGGAATGTTTCACTTGTCGTGGGTGTGGCGCGAGGCGGGCGACGCAGCGGCAAACCACGACCTCTCGTATGCACGGAGCCGCGACCTTGCCTCGTGGCAAGACGCGGCGGGCCGGCCGCTCGCGCTGCCGATCAGGCTCGCAACGGAGGGTGTGATCGTTGATCCGGTGCCGGTGAAGGGCGGGATCCTGAACGGCTCGGGCCGCGTCGGCTTCGACTCGCAGAAACGGCCGGTGCTCGCCTACTACAAATACGACTCGGCCGGCCTCTCACAGGTCTACGTCGCGAGGTGGGAGGATGCGGCCTGGCGGATCGTGCAACTCAGCGACTGGGATCACCGCTTCGAACTCGCCGGTGGCGGCACCCTGCCGAAGTACGAGATCCACGTGGGCGTCGTGCGGCCCGGCAAGGCCGGCGAACTGCGGCTCGAGTTTGGCCACGTGAAGAAAGGCTCGGGCGTGTGGGTGCTCGACGAAGACTCGCTCGCCGTTGTGCGCACGGAACCGGCCAAGCCCCACTATCCGCGGAGCCTGTGGAAGATCGAATCGACATTTCCAGGGATGGCCGTGCGCTACGCCGACGACGCGGGGGTGTCTGCTGAGCCGGGCCGGCGGTTCATCCTCCGCTGGGAGTCTCTCGGGGCCAACCGAGACAAGCCGCGGCCCGAGCCCTGGCCCGAGCCGTCGATGCTGCGTGTCGTGGAGCTGCGAGACGCTACAATGCCGGCACGATGAACACTCCACAGACAGCCTGCGATCTCACCGCCAAGAAATGTGTGCCCTGCGAAGGGGGTGTGCCCAAATACACCCATGCCGAGGCGGAGGCACAGCTCGCGCACCTGCCCGGCTGGCGGCTCACGCACGACGGCGAGCGGATCCGCCGCGACTGGGCGTTCAAGAACTTCCGCGAGGCGATCAAGTTTTTGAACAACTGCGGTGCGATCGCGGAGCGCGAGCAGCACCACCCCGACCTGCATCTCGAGGGCTACAAGAACGCGTGGGTGGAGATCTTCACCCACGCGATCGGCGGGCTCTCGGAGAGCGATTTCATCCTCGCCGCGAAGATCGATGCGGCTGCAC
>Ga0247835_1005248_pt1 | contig 10639 bp, 8 predicted proteins | sample LaCtaG_3_FD_189912 | JGI IMG/M metagenome (GOLD analysis project Ga0247835, IMG submission 189912) | Freshwater microbial communities from meromictic Lake La Cruz, Castile-La Mancha, Spain - LaCruzMarch2015_13.5m | ecosystem: Environmental > Aquatic > Freshwater > Lake | place: Spain: Castile-La... | reverse complement strand
GAGAAGGGCGCCGAACTTGCCGATGGCGTGGATGTGGGCCCGTTCTGCATCGTGTCGGGCAAGGCGCGGCTGGCGGAAAATGTTCGGCTGGTCTCGCACGTCTCGATCGCCGGTTCGACCACGGTGGGCGCGCGTACGACGATCTATCCTTTCGCCTCGCTTGGCCATCCGCCGCAGGACAATCGCTACAAGGGCGAGGACACCCAGCTCATCGTTGGCGCAGACAACCGCATTCGCGAGTCGTCTGTCTTGCATATCGGAACCGTCCAGGGGCGCGGGCAGACCGTGGTTGGCGATCGCTGCCTGCTGATGAATGCTTCGCATGTTGGGCATGACTGCATCGTCGGCAACGGCGTGACCTATGCCACCCACGCCGTTACGGGTGGGCTCGCCGTCGTCGAGGACCTCGTGACCCTCGGGGGCAACTCGGCAGTTCACCAGTTCGGGCGCGTCGGGATGGGCGCGTTCATCGGCGGATGCGCGGCTGTCCTCGGCGACGTGATCCCGTTTGGCATGGTGGACAAGCAGGGCGCGCTGCACGGGCTGAATATTGTCGGCCTGAAGCGGCGCGGCGCCTCACGCGAGACGATCCATCTTCTGCGCAATGTCTATCGCGAATTGTTCCACGGCGCGGGCTATTTCGACGACAGGCTTGCACGCATCACTGAGGCTTCCTCTCATGTACCTGAGGTCAAGCGCATCATCGATTTCATAGCAGCCGGCGAAAAACGGCCACTGTGCGTGCCGAGACCGAGCTGATGTCAGGCGCGCGGCTTGCCATCATTGCCGGGGGCGGCGACCTGCCGCGGCGCATTGCGGAACATGCGCGGCGAACAGGCCGCGATCCTCTGGTGGTGGGACTGAAGGGCTTCGTTGACGCGTCCCTGCTGACGGAGTTCGGCGGTCCGGAGCTTTCTGTCGGCGAGATCGGGCGTCTGATCCAGCTGATGAAGACGGAGCGCTGCGAGGAGATGGTGTTCGCCGGTTCGCTGAAGCGGCCGGATTTTTCCTCGCTGGAGCTCGATCTCAAGGGCCTGCAGTCGCTGCCCCGGATCCTTGCTGCGGCGAAGAAGGGCGATGATGCGCTGCTTCGGTCCGTTGTGGACGTGTTTGCGGAGGCGGGGTTTCGCATCGTGGGGGCCGATGACGTGCTGGGTGATCTGCGGGTCGGGCCTGGACCGCTGGGTGCGATTTCGCCGGGGCAGGACCATTGGTCGGACATCCGGCGCGCGGCGGAGGTCGCGAAGGTCTCTGGTTCGCTTGAGATTGGCCAGGGCGCCGTGGTGTGCGCTGGCCTGGTTCTCGCCGTGGAGGCGCAGGAAGGGACTGACCGGATGCTGGAGCGCATACCGGAACTCGTCGCAGAGATACGCGGGACGCCCGAGGCGCGGCGCGGCGTTCTGGTGAAGGCGGCCAAGCCGCAGCAGGAACGTCGCATCGATCTGCCGACCATCGGGCTGACGACAGTCGGAGGCGTCGCCAGGGCGGGACTGGCAGGCATTGCGGTGGAGGCGGGCGCAGCATTGGTTGTGGACCGGGAGGCGGTGGCGGCAGCTGCGGATGCAGCGGGGCTGTTCATCGTCGGCTTCACCGCGGCAGACATCACGTGAGCCACGTCTACATCGTTGCGGCGGAAGACTCCGGAGACGCCATCGGCGCAGATGTGATCGACGCGATGCGTGCGAAGGATCCGGCCGTGAGGATTTCGGGCATAGGCGGTGAGCGGATGCGCGCGAAGGGCGTGTCGTCCGATGTCGATATGTCGGGGCTGGCGGTGCTTGGGTTGATCGAAGGGCTGAGGGCCTACGGGCGCGTGAAGCAGGCAGTGGGAGATACGGCGGACGACGTCGCGAAGGCCGATCCTGACAGTGTTGTCCTGATCGATAGCTGGGGCTTCATGTGGCGCCTGGCGCGGGCTCTGAAGCTGCGCGGCGTGGCGGCGAAGCGGATCAAGCTGATCGGGCCGCAGGTGTGGGCGACGCGGCCGGGGCGGGCGCGTGTGCTGGCGCAATGGGTGGACCACCTGCTGTGCATCCACCCGTTCGAGCAGCCCTTCTATGTGCAGTGGGGCCTGCCGACGACTGTGATCGGTAATCCGGCGCTGCATCGGCTGGCGAAGGGGGACAGCGCGGGTTTCCGGCAGCGTCATGGCATTGCGCTTGATGCGCCGGTGATCGGTCTTCTGCCGGGCAGCCGCAATGCGGAGATGCGGCGCGTGGCGCCGACCCTGTTCGAGGCGGTGAAGCAGGCGCGGGCTGCGACGCCGGGCGCGCACGTGGTGTGCATGGCTGCGCCTAGCGTGGCGTTGGAGGTGGAGCGGCAGGCGAAGGAGCAGGCTTATCCCATCGTTCTGGTGCGCGACGAGCACGAGAAGGCGGATGCCTATTCGGCCATGACCGTGGCGATAGCGTGCTCGGGCACTGTAACGACGGAGCTTGCGGCGCAGGGCGCGGCGGTGGTGACCGGCTACAGGCTGGGTTGGATCACCTGGGCGTTGCTGCGTGGCTTCCTCTTCAGGTCCAGATATTCGGCGCTCGTGAATGTGGCGGCGGATGCTGAGGTGATACCCGAGTTCATCCAGACGCGGTTTCGGGCGGGCCTGATCGCGGCAGCGGCAATTGCGCGGCTTTCGACGCCGGAGGTACTGCGCGCGCAGCAGGAAGCTCAGGTAAAGGCAATTGCCGTTATGAAAGGGACAGGGCGGCCGGCATCTGAGATTGCAGCGGAGACGATCCTGCGGCTGTCGTGATGCATCCCCAAAAAAAGGGCCGCTCTTGCGAGCGGCCCTTTGTCTTGCGGAATGTCGGCGATCCTATGTCCGGGCGTCGATCGGCACGTAGTCGCGGCGCGGTGCGCCCGTGTAGACCTGGCGGGGGCGGCCGATGCGCTGGGTGCTGTCGGTGGTCATTTCTTCCCACTGGGCGATCCAGCCGACGGTGCGCGCGAGGGCGAACAGCACGGTGAACATCGACACGGGGAAGCCCATCGCCTTGAGTGTGATGCCCGAATAGAAATCGACGTTCGGATACAGCTTCTTCTCGATGAAGTACTCGTCCGAGAGCGCGATCCGCTCCAGTTCCATCGCAACTTCCAGAAGCGGGTCGTTGATGCCCACTTCCTTCAGTACTTCGCGGCAGGTCTTCTGCATCACCGTCGCGCGCGGATCGTAGTTCTTGTAGACGCGGTGGCCGAAGCCCATCAGGCGGACGCCATCGACCTTGTTCTTCACCTTGTCGACGTGCTTCCTCACATTGTCGACGGTGCCGATCTCCTGCAGCATCTGGAGTGCGGCTTCGTTGGCGCCGCCATGCGCCGGACCCCAGAGACAGGCGATGCCGGCCGCGATGCATGCGAACGGGTTGGCGCCTGACGAGCCGGCGAGGCGAACGGTCGAGGTCGACGCGTTCTGCTCGTGATCGGCGTGGAGGATGAAGATGCGGTCCATCGCACGAGCGAGGACCGGGTTGATCACATAGTCCTCTGCTGGGACGGCGAAGCACATGCGCAGGAAGTTCGAGGCGTAGTCGTACTCGTTGCGCGGGCTGACGAAGGGCTGGCCGGAGGAATACTTGAACGCGCGCGCGGCGATGGTCGGCATCTTCGCAATCATGCGATGCTGGGCGACCTGACGCTGGACCGGGTCATCGACGTTGGTGGAGTCATGATAGAAGGCGGACAGAGCGCCGACCGCCCCGCACATGATCGCCATCGGGTGAGCGTCGCGGCGGAAGCCGTCGAAGAAGCGATCAAACTGGGCGTGCAGCATGGTGTGCCGCGTGATGGTGCGGACAAAGTCGGCACCCTCGGCGGCGTGCGGCAGTTCGCCGTGGAGGAGCAGGTAGCAGACTTCGAGGAAGTTGGATTTTTCGGCCAGCTGGTCGATCGGGTAGCCGCGGTGGAGCAGGATGCCGGCATCGCCGTCTATATAGGTGATCTGGCTCTCGCAGCTCGCCGTCGACGTGAAGCCCGGGTCGAGCGTAAACATCCCGGTCTGGGCGTGGAACTTGCCGATGTCGATCACGTCGGGGCCGATCGAACCGCTGTAGACGGGCAATTCGACGGTCTTCCCGTTGGCGGTGATGCTCGCCTTGCCGTTGGGTTTCACCTTGTTCTGCATCGAGCGTGTCTCCTCAGTATTCAGCGGCGCGCGGCTTAAGCCCCGGCTTCTGCATGATCCGCGATACGTGCGAAAGCTTCATTACGGCCTAGCAAGGCCAGCACAAGGGTAATATCGGGTGAAGGTGCCCCAGCGGTAAGCACCGCGCGTAAAACCGGGCCGATTTTTCCCATGCTGATGCCGATCTGATCGCAGAACTGGGCGATTTGTTCCTTGATCGCGGGCTCTGACCATTCCGCCAGGCCTTCCAGCTGGAGCAACAGCGCTGCGAGCCGCGCCCTGGCCTCGGCATTGACCTGATCGGCGGCTTTTCCGGTCAGCTGGATGGGGCGGAGGTCGGTAAGGAACCGGGCCTGCTCGCCCAGCTGGGCCAGATTGGCGGCGCGGGTTTTCAGGTGCGGCATGGCGGCGCGGATGCGCTGCTGCGTGGCTCCCGGGAGCGCGAGGGCCTCGGGTCGCTGCATCCAGAGGTCGAAGAGGCGCTGGTCGTCGGCCAGCGACATGTAGTGCTTGTTGACCGAGTCCAGCTTGGCGAAATCGAGCCGGGCGGGCGCCTTGTTGAGGCCTTCGACGCCGAACCACGCTATCGCCTGCTCGTCGGATATGATCTCGTCGTCGCCATGCGACCAGCCCAGACGCAGCAGGTAGTTGCGCATGCCCTCCGGCAGGTAGCCGAGCGCATCGCGGTATTCGTCGACGGCGGTGGCGCCATGACGCTTGGAGAGCTTCTTGCCGTCCGGCCCGTGGATCAGCGGGATGTGGCTGTAGTCCGGCTGGGGCCATCCCATGCCGTGATAGATCGGCAACTGGCGGAATGTGTTTAGAAAGTGGTCATCGCCGCGGATCACGTGGGTGACGCCCATGTCGTGGTCGTCGACCGCGACGGCGAGCATATAGGTGGGCGTTCCATCGGAGCGCAGCAGTATGAGATCGTCGATATCCGCGCAGGCGCGCGAGACCGTGCCCTGGACGTTGTCGGCCACGGTAATGTCGCCGTTGTCGGGCATGCGAAGCCGGACAACTGTTGGCGCGCCTGCGGGGAGCGGACGTGCTGCGTCGCGCCAGGGTGAACGGAAGGGGCGCAGGAGATCGGCCATACGCGCGGCATCTGCGACCGAAAGGCTGCCTTCGGCGGTCTTCTTCTTCTGGAGCACCTCGGCTTCGTCACGGCGAGCCTGAAGCTCTTCGGCTGTGACGGGGCAGCGGTAGGCGGCGCCGCGCTTTACCAGCTCGTGCGCGATCTCTGCATGGCGGTTGGCCCGGGTGGATTGCAGGAGTGGCGGTTCGTCGCCGCCGAGGCCGAGCCAGTTCAGGCCATCGAGGATGGCATAGACGGCCGCCTGTGTTGAGCGCTCTTTGTCAGTGTCCTCGATCCTGAGCAGGAACTTTCCGCCCTTGGCGCGCGCGTATAGCCAGGAAAACAGGGCAGTCCGCGCGCCTCCAATATGGAGGTAGCCGGTGGGCGAGGGGGCGAAGCGGGTGACAACCGTCATCGGGTTCCAGCACTGGCGTGGCGTGCGCGTCCGAAGAGCGGAGCGCGCGCCCTGAAGACCACATCCGCTCCTTCGCTGGCAAGCCTTGGCCCTGAGGATGAGCGCCCCAGTTTGCTACTCCCAGCCTCGGGATTCCTGTCGGGAGCGATGAATGATCAGGAGATGCTGCGGCCTCTGGCGCTGGCGTGTAGGGGCGGCAGCGTCCATGACGGCGGCGGATGAGCGCGACTTGTGGATGGTTGGCTTGGAGGGAGGAGATCGTGCCGGGGGGGGTCGATGGAGGCTGGCGCGTGTGCGTCGCGCGCCCGACTGACGATCAGGCCTGCGGAGGTCGAGGCGGTTGAGATCGACCTGCTCGCGTTCGTTGGGACTGGGCGCGGTCATTGATGCGACCGCTGAGCGGCTTCGGCTGGCGCCCGAAACGAGGCAGGAGAACCGGATGTTGACGCAGCCGTTCTAGGCGCCAGTGTCGCAGCCGCCGAAGTCGCAATCTCTGCCGCAGGATCTGCCGGCTGCGCCGAAAGTCCTCTCCGTCACGCTATGCATGCCCTCCCCCCCGCCTTCTGCGAGGACGGACGCAGCTCCGTCGAGCGCGGAAACTGCTCAATGATAGCGGCGGACGAGAGCAACGAGTTTGCCCTGGATCTTGACGTGGTCGGGGCCGAAGATCTGCGTGCCGAAGGCCGGGTTGGCGGCTTCAAGGGCGATGGAGCCGCCCTTCTTGCGGAAGCGCTTCAGCGTCGCGGTCTCTTCATTAATTAGCGCCACGACGATATCGCCTGACTGGGCCGTTTCTGTCTTCTTGAGGATGACCACGTCGCCATCGAGAATGCCGGCGTTGATCATGCTCTCGCCCTGCACCTCGAGGGCGTAGTGAGTATCGGGGTCAAGCCCATCGTCCGGAGCGGCGACGCGGCGAGTTTCATGCTCGATGGCGTCGATGGCGGTACCGGCGGCGATTCGTCCCATGACGGGGATCATCGTGCCGCGGGGCATGGCGGTCTTGCGCGAGCCGTTTGAGGATGAGGCGCTGCCTTCGACCACGCTGGGGCGGAAGGGCGTGCGGCCGGCCTGCATCGGGATAACGCTCTCGGGAAGCTTCAGCACCTCGAGCGCGCGCGCGCGGTGGGCGAGGCGGCGGAGGAAGCCGCGCTCCTCAAGTGCGGTAATCAGGCGATGGATGCCGGACTTGGAAGCGAGGTCGAGGGCTTCCTTCATTTCATCAAAAGAGGGGGAGACGCCCGTCTCCTTGATGCGGTCGTTGATGAACAGCAGCAGTTCACGCTGTTTCTTGGTGAGCATAACTGGCCACGAGCCTCTGTCTGGTTGAGTCGCAGATAGTTCTACTATCGTTCACGCTTTGGGTCAATTCGGTCCGGGCGTGTGGTTAACGAGAGGCGACCAGCGAGCGGACGGATTCGGTTGGGTTTTCTGACCGCATCAGGCTTTCGCCGACGAGGAAGCCGCGGGCGCCACAGGCGCGGAGCCGGGCGATGTCGGCGGGGGTCTTCACGCCGCTTTCGGAGATAAGGATGCGGCCGGAGGCGGGGACGAGGTCGGCGAGGCGTTCGGTGACGGCGAGGTCGGTGGCCATACGCCGCAAGTCGCGGTTGTTCACGCCAATGAGGGGTGAGGGCAGGCCGAGGGCGCGGATCAGTTCTGCTTCGTCGTGGGCCTCGATCAGGACGGACATGCCGTACTGGTCTGCACAGGCGTGCAGTTCGCGGGCGAGGGTATCGTCAGCGGCGGACATGATGATCAGGATGGCATCGGCGCCAGCGGCGCGGGCTTCGACGATCTGGATCGGGTCTATCATGAAGTCCTTGCGCAGGACGGGCAGGCGGATGGCGGCCCGGACGCTGATCATGTCGTCCAGAGAGCCGCCGAAGCTGGGGCCGTCCGTGAGGACGGAGATGCAGGCGGCGCCGCCGTCCTCGTAGTCGCGGGCGATTGCCACCTGGTCGCGGCCGGGAGAGATATCGCCGGCGGAGGGGCTCTTTCGCTTCACTTCGCAGATCAGGGCGTTGCCGTCGGTGCGGGCGATGCGGAACAGAACGTCTGAGAATCCGCGCGGCTTGTCGGCGATCTTCGCGTCGGCTTCGAGCGAAGACAGAGAGCGGTTGCGCCTCAGGGCTGCAACTTCGCGCTTTTTGTAGTCGATGATCTTCTGGAGGCGATTGGGAAGCTCAGCCATTGCTTGCACGCTTCAGCGCATCGAGCGTTGTGGCGGCGCGGCCGTCGGCGATCGCGGCGCGCGCCTGTGCGATGCCGTCGACAAGCGTGCTGGCGAGGCCAGCGACGAGGATGGCTGCGCCAGCGTTCACGGCCACGAGGTCCGCGAAGGGGCCTGGCGCGTTGGCGAGGACACGCTTGAGCGCTTCGGCGTTTTCGGCGGGCGTGCTTCCGCGGAGATCATCCAGGCTTGCACGCTGCACACCCATGCGTTCGGGCGTAAGCTCTTGCATGCGGATCTTGCCGTCATTCACCTCCGCAACCAGCGTCACGCCGGTCGTTGAAATCTCGTCCATGCCATCGACCCCGTGGACGACCATGGCGCGCTCGGCGCCGAGCGTGAGAAGTGCGTCTGCGAACACGCCGACCCATTCGGGCGCGAAGACGCCGAGTACCTGGCGTTTCACGCCTGCGGGATTAGCCAGCGGACCCATCATGTTGAAGATCGTTCGCAGGCCGAGGGCAGCGCGCACGGGCGCAACATGCTTCATTGCAGCATGATGCGCCGGGGCGAACATGAAGGCGACGCGGGCGTCGCGGAAGCTGGCCTGCAGCTGGGCGTCTGTGGGGGAGAGGTTCACGCCAAGCACTTCGAGCACGTCGGCGGAGCCTGCCTTGCTGCGCGAGCGGTTGCCGTGCTTGGCGACGACAGCGCCGGCGGCGGCGGCGACGATGGCGACAGCGGTTGAGGTGTTGAGCGACGTCCAGCCGAGACCGCCTGTGCCGCAAGTGTCGATGGCGCCTTCCGGGGCTGGCACCTTGCGAGCATGGGCGCGCATCACGCGGGCGCCTGCAACGATGTCGTCAGAGGTTTCGCCGCGAACGCGCAGCCCCATCAGGAACGCCGCCATCAGCGCCGGCTCGGCTTCACCCGCGAGGATGGCTTCGAAGGCGGCGGTCATCTCGCTCTGCGTTGGACGTCGTCCGTCGGCCAGAAGGCTGATCGCGTGGCGTACGGGCTCGCTCATGTGAGGCCCGCCTTCTTGAGGAAGTTCGCGAGCATCACCTTGCCAAACTGCGAGCCGATCGATTCCGGGTGGAACTGGACGCCATAGACGGGGCGTGTCGTGTGGCTTACCGCCATGATCTCGCCGTCCGCGGTTTCCGCATCGACGGAGAGGGCATTTGGCATGCCGCTGCGGCGGATGGCGAGGGAGTGGTAGCGTACGGCTTCGAAATGTTCGGGCACGCCGGCGAAGAGATCGCCGCCGAGGACTTTCACGTCCCATACCTTGCCGTGGACGATGTCCTTGGCGCCTTCCACCACGCCACCCATTGCCTGGCCGATCGCCTGATGACCGAGGCAGACGCCGAGGATCGGCAAATCATCCGGAGCCTTCGCGATGAGGTCCATGCAGATGCCGGCTTCGTTCGGCGTGCAGGGACCGGGCGAGAGCACGATGGCGTGCGCGCCCTTCGCCAGCGCTTCTTTCACGGTGAGCGCGTCGTTGCGTACGACTTCGACGTGAACATCCGGCGAGATGTCCTGCAGATAGTGGACAAGATTATACGTGAACGAGTCGTAGTTATCGATCAGGAGCACCCTGAAGGGAGACGGCATCAGCAGTTCCCCCTGTCATAGCGCGCGGCTTCCTCGGCGGCGCGGAAGAGGGCGCTGGCCTTGTGCACCGTCTCCATGAATTCGCTTTCGGGATTGGAGTCGAACACCACGCCGCCGCCGGCCTGCACGTGTATCTTCCCGCCCTTGAAGACGGCGGTACGGAGGGCGATGCAGGTGTCCATGTCGCCGCCGGCGCCGAAATAGCCGACGCCGCCGGCGTAGACGCCGCGCGCGTGAGGTTCGAGTTCAGTTATTATCTCCATGGCGCGGATCTTCGGCGCGCCGGAGGTGGTGCCAGCCGGGAACCCTGCGGCGAGGGCGGAGACCATGTCTTCGCCGTCCTTCAGCACGCCCTGCACGTTCGAGACGATGTGCATGACGTGACTGTAGCGCTCGATAGTGAAGCTCTCGGTGACCTCGACCGTGCCGCGCGCGGCGACGCGGCCGACATCGTTGCGGCCGAGGTCGAGCAGCATGAGGTGTTCGGCGCGCTCCTTGGGATCCGAGATCAGTTTCTGCGCGTTGGCTTCGTCCAGTTCTGGCGTCGCGCCGCGCGGCAGCGTGCCGGCGATGGGTCGGACAGTGACGACGCCCTTGCGGACGCGGACGAGGATTTCGGGGCTGGAGCCTGAGACCTGAAATTCGCCGAAGTTCACGTAGAACATGAAGGGCGAGGGATTCAGGCGGCGCAGGGCGCGATAGAAGGCAAAGGGCGAGCGTTCGAAGGGTGCGGAGAAGCGCTGGCTCGGGACGACCTGGAAGATGTCGCCGGCGTGGATATAGCTTTTGGCCTTCTCGACCATCTCCAGATAGCGCGCCTTGGTGGTGTTCGAGGCGAAGTTGATCTTCTCGACGGGCGCGTCGCTGGGCCGCGAGGGCGGCATGGGTTGGTCGAGGGTTTCCTCGATCCGGTCCAGCAGGTCGTTCGCAGCCTTTGCGCCGCTGCGGGCGGGGGCGGCAAGGATGATCTCCTGACGGACGCCGTCGAAGATCAGCACGACGCCGGGGCGCATCAGCATGGCTTCGGGCACGCCGTTGGGATCAGGCTTCGGTTCAGGCAGGCGTTCGACGTGGCGGACCATGTCGTAGCCGAGATAGCCGAACGCGCCGGCGGCCATGGGGGGCAGGCCGTCCATGCCATCGACCTTGCAGGCGTCGATAAAGCCGCGGAGCGCGGCCATGACGTCAGTGGATGTCTCAGTGGTTTCGCGGAAGTCGGCCGTGAGCGATGTCTCG